>Ga0310913_10000007_pt1 | contig 72429 bp, 68 predicted proteins | sample GREbulkMGOX082_FD_203447 | JGI IMG/M metagenome (GOLD analysis project Ga0310913, IMG submission 203447) | Lab enrichment of tropical soil microbial communities from Luquillo Experimental Forest, Puerto Rico - GRE.bulkMG.OX082 | ecosystem: Environmental > Terrestrial > Soil > Tropical forest >...
CGAGCGAGGCAGTAGGCGCCCGGCAGCGCGGTGACGAGGGTGATCGCTGTAACGCAAAGGCCAATGATCAAGGAGTTCAACAGCCAAGTGGTGAACAATGTTTGGTCGAAGAGATAGCGGAAATGCTCTAGGGTGGGCGGGTCGTTAAACCAGAACGGAACGTGAGTGACACTGTAGAGGTCGGCGTTCGATTTGAACGAGGTGATCACCATCCAATAAAATGGAAAGGCCGCAAGCACCAAGAAAAATGCAACCGCGCCATAGAATGAGGTCTCTTGCAGGGCTTTTGCGACAGTGGCGCGCGTCATGTCAGATCTCCCGCCGGCGGATGAAACGCAACATCGCCACCACCACGACGAGCAGTACCGGTAACATGAACAGCGAAACGGCAGCGCCGTGTGACACATCGCCGGAATTGATGCCGGTCTGGAAGCCCGCGAAGCCCAGGACTGAGGTCGCGCCCACTGGACCGCCCATGGTCATGAGAAAGACTATGGAAAGATCGGTAAAGGTAAACACGATGCCGAAAACGAGACCGATGGCCACGATCGGCAGAATCATCGGCATGATAATCTGGTAATTGCGCCGCCAGAAACCGGCACCATCGATGGTCGCCGCGTCGAGCACGTCCTGTGGGACCGCGGTGATGCCGGCGAGGAAGATGACGATCGCAAACGGGAAAAAACGCCAGGCATTGACCACGATCACCGACAGCATTGCCAGGTGCGGCGTGCCGAGCCAGTTTGGCGCGTCCGAACGGGTGACGATGCCAAGCGCGATCAGCGTCCAATTGATCACGCTGTAAAGCGAATCGAACATCCACTCCCAGGCAACCGTGGCGAGCGCGATTGGCACCGCCCACGGCAATATCACGAGCGCTCTGACGATCTTGCGCCCGGGGAACGGGCGCAGCAGCAACAGCGCACCGAACTTACCGAGGATGAGGCCGAGGATCTGCGACCCGAAGGTGAAGATAAAGGTGTTGTAAAGCGTCTGCCGGAACACGGGATTTTCGACGACATCCACGAAATTCGACAGGCCGACGAAGCGCCACGAGGGATCGTAGATCGTGTAGGCGCTGAGCGAGTAATACACCGCCATCAGGAACGGTACTCCGACCAGCAACAGCACGTAGAGGATCGCCGGAGCAATCAAGATCGAGCCGAACACGTCGCGCCGGTCGAGGACGAACCGGAAGCGCGCGGTCGGCTTGGGGACTGAATCAGCGATTGCGACCATTGGCGAAAATGCCCTCTAGTGGCCACTCGTCCGCTTGCCATCATTGTCGAAATGGCGCAGCGCACTGTTGCGCACGGCGAAGGGATGCCACTCGCCGGGCCGGATCCATTCGTCGGCGACGTGAGCCGGAGGAAGCTTTGCCGTGATCACCTGCTTCGGATCGAAGCCATCCAGCGCGCCGTAAACAATCCGCTCGGAGCCGAGATACTCGGAACGGTCAACGCGGAACTTGAATTCTGTGAAAGCCGCGTCCTTGATCATGTCCTTGGGTAGGAAATTCTCCGGCCGGAATCCGAGATAACCGCCATTGCGCGCGACGATATTCATCGGCGGGGCGCCGACGAAAGTAGCGACGAAACGATCGGCGGGGTCGTCATAGATTTCCGACGGCGTTCCCACCTGGCGCACCTGACCGCGATCAATGACTGCGATGCGGTCGCCCATGCCCATGGCCTCGACCTGATCGTGGGTCACGTAGATGGTGGTGACGCCCACCCGCTGCTGGAACTGCTTGATCTCCTGGCGGGCCGAGGTGCGCAATTTGGCGTCGAGATTCGAAAGCGGCTCGTCGAGTAAGAGCGCGGTCGGCTCGCGCACCAGCGCGCGTGCGAGCGCAACCCGCTGACGCTCGCCGCCCGAAAGCTGACGCGGTCGCCGATCGAGCAAATGGTCGATGCCGAGCAGTTGCGAAGCCCACGCCACCTTCTTGGCGATCTCGGCACTCGGCACGCGCTGGGTGCGCAGCGGAAACGCGATGTTGTGGCGCACCGAAAAGTGCGGGTAGAGGCCATAGCTCTGGAACATCATCGCCACGCCGCGGGCGCGCGGTGGAATATCGTTGACGATATCACCGCCGATCAGAAGGTCGCCGCTGGTCTGCTGTTCGAGCCCGCAAATGATGCGCAGAAAGGTTGTCTTGCCGCAGCCAGAAGGGCCGAGCAAAACCATGAACTGGCCGTTCGGCACCTCCAAGCTGATGCCGTTGACGGCGGGTACCTCGCCAAATTTCTTGACGATGTTTCTCGTCGATACCGCAGCCATTGAACCTCCCACATACTCAACAATCACGCCTCGCGCCGCCCTTCCCCCATGGCGGAGCGCGACCTGCGCATAATCTCTTTAACCGAGAACCGAGAGCGAATGCCCGGATCGCGCATCAATGCGCGCGGTCCGGGATTACTCGTTCAGGCGTGACCGGCCCATTTCTTCATGATGATCTCGCATTGCTGCGCGGCCCACTTGACCGAATCCTCGGCGCTCAATTGATCCGTCGCCGTCTTCGCCATCATGTCGTTGAGGATGAAGGCGTAGTAGATCTCGTCCATCGCGGGCGTGGCGGGTCCCGGGTAGCCCGGGATGGCGGACCACTTGTCCGAGTCCTGCAGGATTGCAAGCTTATCGTGCGGGGTCGAGGTCGGATCGTTCGACAGGATCGGCATCGGCTTGGGCACAAGATTGGCGAAGCATGGATTATTGTACCCCTCGCTTGCCTTGAAGGCTTCCGGCCAGTTGTCGATGTAGTATTTGAGGAATTCGATCGCCGTTTCTTTATTCTTGGCGAATTTCCAGATGCCATAGAATTCGGAAGCAGCACCCATGATCTGTTTAGCCGGGCCCTTCGGCGGCTCCATGACGAAGATGTCATCGGCTAGTGTCTTGTTGAGCGTCTGCGCCGTCCGATAGGCCGAGATCGGGTTGACGATGTACGAGCCGACGCCTGAGTCGATGTACTGGTTGTTGCTCGCATCGTTCCAGGACAGCACATCCGATGTCATCGTCTCCTTGTAGAGGGCGGCGACGTATTTGACCGCTTCGACCGCCTGCTTGCTGTCAAGCACGATTTTCTTGCCGGCCTCGTCCTGTTCGGAAGCGCCGTAGCTCCACAACAGGCCGCGCCATGTCAGGCTCGGGTCGTTGCTGTGGCCGAGCGAGACGCCGACCGGATGGCCCTTCGCCTTCAGCTTCGCGCCGCCGATGCGCAGGTTATCCCACGTATCGGGTTTCATCCCGATCTCGTCCCACAGGCTTTTTTGATACATGCCCGGGAAGTTAATGTAGAAATCGGGGAAGGCCGACCAGGTGCCGTCGTCCGCGTTGTAGCCGAGCTGCTTGCCGATGATGGTGACTTTGCCGTACTTTTTCTCGGTCTGCTTCACGAGATCGGAGACGTCGATAAAAAACTTGCGGTAGAGATGCGCGCCGCCGGAGCCGTTAAACCCGAAAAGGTCGTGCCCCGACTCAGCCGACGCCTCTGCGGCCGCGCGTGCAGGAACGTTCTGCACCGGGATGTGGTCGACCGTGACCGCGATCTTGTTTTTCTCGCCCCAGTCCTTGGCGAATTTATCGAACCACGTGTCGTATGCGGGAACGAAGTGGCTCCATTGCACGATCGACAGCGACTTGTTGTCGGCCAATGCGCGTGAGACGAACGGTGCTGACATCACGGGCGCCAAACCGGCAGCCCCGACAGTTAAGCTGGACGTCGTAAGGAAATCTCGTCGCGTGAGGGAACGTTTGTGGTTATTTCCTCCCGATTTCATCGGACACCTCTCTGTTTTAAGCGGCTAAGTGATTGTGCTGCACTCCTAAGCTTGGCTTGACGTGTTACTGGATACATTGAGCTGTTTGGCGCGGTCGCCGTATCCCTCATGTCACGTTGTCGAAAGTCGCAGGCCGAAGCCACAGCGGACGGCCGGCTTTCATTGGCGTGCTGCGGGATAGGATCATTCCGCCAATTCGCGCGTGAATTGCCGACATCCATTCGGCAGACGCATTTTGCCTATGCATATAATCATAGCAATCGCCAAAACGTCACATTGTAGTGAGGTCGGGCAAGTGACTGAGGACAGTTGCGCGGGCGCGCGCTGGGGCGGCTTGGAGGCAGTCTGGTCGGCGGGCTGATGAGCTACCGCACCGACCTCGCTGAGGTGTCGACGAGGTGTTCGAATAGTGAACCAATGTCTGCTTTTGGCACAAAGCGGACATTTGTTTGCACTGCGGTGATGTCCGCTTTTGGGGGTAAAGCAGACCTGGCTCGAACGTCTCAATGCCCGTTATTGACCCGAAGGCGACGTTGATCCGACCGTGGGGAAGACCCTTCGAATGTGCTAGGCAAGTTGCGAGGTGCTAATGCGAGGGCACTCCAGAGCGAGTGGCGAACCGGCAAAAGCGCAACGTCGCAAGACGGGAGCGCGCAAGAGCCGCATTGCCACAAAGGCTGTAAACCCTCGCAATTCGTCGACTACCCGTGAGGAAACAAAGGTCGCCCGGCTTACCCGCGAGCGGGACGAGGCGCTCCAGCAGCAACGGGCCACGGCCGATGTGCTCAAGGTCATCAGCCGCTCATCGGTCCACCTTGAACAGGTTCTCGATATGTTGGTGGAGACCGTGGCGCGACTTTGTCACGCCGATCACGCGCTTATGTTCCGCCGGCGTGATGACGTATATCGCCTGGTTGCGGCGCGAGGGCTTTCCCATGAAGCAAAAGAATTCTTTCTCGGCAATCCATTTGCGCCTGGTGCTGGCACCCTCGCCGGGCGAGTGGCGTTAGAGCGTCGAGTTATCCACCTCACGGACGTATTGCGGGATCCGAAATACACGCACAGCGCACCGAAGATCTCCGGCGCGCGCACTTCACTCGGCATTCCGCTCCTCCGCGATGACGCGCTGATAGGCATTTTTGTTGCTGCCCGAACGCGCGTCTATTCCTTCACGACGAAGGAGATCGAACTCGCCACCACCTTCGCCGATCAGGCCGTCATCGCTATTGAAAATACGCGATTGATCGCCGAGCTGCGTCAACGCACAGACCAACTCGGCCGATCGGTCGCGGAGCTGCAGCGTGAACGAAACAACAAGCTCATGAACCTCGAAGCGATGGCAGCATCGATTGCCCATGAGGTGAGGCAACCTCTTGCGAGCATCGCAACGCACGGCGGCGCGGCCCTGCGGTTTCTCGGACATGTGCCACCCAACGTCGAGGAAATACGGTTATCCCTTGACTGGATGATCAGCGATAGCCACCGAGCGAACCAGGTTTTCGACAACATCCGAGCCCTGTTCGGGAAAGGCGATGTAGGGTACGAGCCCATCGATGTGAACGAGTTGATCCGACACGTGCCATCGACTGTTTCAGGGAGATCTGGACAATCACGGGATCACAACCAGCGTCCGGCTATCGGAGGATTTGCCGAAAGTTACCGGTCACAAAGGCCAGTTAGAGGAAGTCCTCCTGAACCTGGTCCGCAACGCAATTGAAGCAATGCAGACAGACAAAAATGATCATCGGGTTTTGCAAGTCAGCAGCGACTCCGGTGGCGATAAAATCATGGTGGCGGTGGAGGATTCGGGCCCCGGGATCGACCCAGATCAGGCGGAAAACATCTTTGATGCGTTCGTTACCACGAAATCCCAGGGGATGGGATTGGGGCTTGCACTTTGCCGGATGATCATCGTCCGACATTCCGGAGAGCTTACGGCATCGTCAGCCAAACCGCGTGGCTCAATTTTCCGCATCGGCCTGGCGATTTTGGCCGCGACGAGATGATCGGATGAAGCGGCGCATGTCCGCTTTTGGCACAAAGCGGACATGGCGACCGTGCTCAGCGATGTCCGCTTTCGGGGGTAAAGCGGACATCGGCCGAGCTCGACGAAATGCCCGCTCCTTGAGCGCCGTGGGCCAAATTTCATGAGCCCAGGCAATAACAAATTGAGAACGCAGGACTGGAAATTTTTTTGCGAAATTTTTTGGCTGGGCGACTAATTTTCCGAATTTTATTGGAGAATTGCCGGAGAGAAGAAGAAATTCCGCGACACCCACATTTTATTAGCGGTCCCCCGGCCGTATGTACCGGACCCAGTCCTGAGATCGCCTGCAACGCGCGCTCGAATCGCGCGTGAACAAATCTGGAATACACCGCCCGAGATTCTTCCCATACTCTTCCCAGATCGAGAGTCGGCACAGTGCCGCAATACGATTGCGAGTCGCCACAGAGACTTAGCAATTCAATACCATCAGTCTAGGAATCAGCGAGTCGGCCCTCATCCACTCGCACGGGCGCGTGAGACAACTCTGAGACTGACAGAGCGCCGGGTTTTTTGCCCAGGGCGCACTCGACCGCGCGCAATGACTCAGAGATGGCCGTGGATTCGTTTCGCCCTCCCGGTAATGGTCGAGGCCGGGGCGGCTTCAGACTCGCCGGCGGGCTCGCTAAGCCGAATGCAGTGCTAGAACAAATCTGGAATACATTTACTGAGATCGGTGTCGGCGGCTTCCCATACCTTCGGCACATTGCCATCTGAGGAACTTTTTCCAGCGCATCGACGCAGACAACCCCTCAGACACGACCTAACGCCCCATTATCTTTTAGCTGTTTAATAATTCCGGCCCGTCAGGACGAAACAGTGAAGCGTCACGCCACTCTCTTGCTCAGTCGATTCGCAAAGTCCGTCAGCCCGATAATAGAACGCCCTTGCGCTGCATCATGAACGCGGCGCAAGCGTTCGTACGTCCGCCAATGCATGCCTTTTGGCTTTTCCGGGAAATCCTCGAGCATATTAGCGCTCCCACCCAATCGCATCCGGATTTTCTGTGCCTTCCACAAACCACGAAAATGGGCTGACTCCTGCTGGCTTGCGTAGGCAAGCCGAGAACAATGACGGCAGGCGAACAAACGGCCGGCATGGTAGAGCTTAGTGACTTGGCGGCCGCAATAAGTACCGTTCGCGTATACCGAACAGATGAACCATGGCCTATCGCCACCAAATCGACACGGCGTCCACGCAACAGGGAATTGCTGCTTCGCATCAGCCCAGTCGCCACCGTACGGGCGACTTCGGTATTTCAAGGTTACGCGTTGTCGTTCCGTCTCGACATTGATCGACGCCACCCGCTTTCCATCCTGCTTCCAGGCCCATGAGAACCGCCGCGGCGATCGAAGACAGCCACGCCTGTGCCAGTCCAGCACATCGATGCATCGGCAGCTCTCGACAGTGGTCGTTCCGCCCCCCGCATAGCGCGCCATCTAATGCTCCGTTTTTCGTCCCCAAAATAATCGAAATTCCTTGGCAATTTTAGCATTAACCGTCGCAAGCAAATATATTCCGTCGAATCAATCTTGAGCGGGCGAAATCTAGCAATCGTGCCCGATAATCCATTTACACGCAGAAACATGAGGCCGACATGGGCCGGCGAGCATAGAAGGGAATAGAAAAATTGTCCGCGCTGATTTTTCCCTGCTCAAAGCCGACGAGACCACCATTTTGGCTAAATATCAGAGACTTAGACTTAACAGCATCTGCGGCGCGGGCACAGGCGTAGGAACGAATAGGAAATAAATGCTCCGGCGCGCGGCCACGAATTTTTAAAGCGGCTTGGTTGCCGAAGGCGGGCTGAAACATTTCGGCTTGGGGAAAATCGGTAATTGGGAAATTAATAAACCCGTCTAAACAAAATAATTGAGGAAAAATAATACTGACACCGGAAAAACTCCGAAGAAAATCGAAAAATCCGCCCCGAATATTCCGAAAATTAAGATCGGCTCACGCTGAAAAAGGTCGCCGTACCAACAGAAGTCCTTGAACGCCACGCCAATATCCTTCGAGGCCAGGGCGGCGGGAAACGGCGAGCATCCATCAGGCTGCGGATTTTTGGATCGGGCCCTTCAGCGCCAAACGCACCACGTCGTCAAGATCGGCAGTGGTGAAGCGGCAGCCGCGGAACTGCAACTGAGCGAAGAGGCGCCCGAGGAAGATGCCGCGCTTCTCTACCGGTAAGCAGTCGACGGCCGCCCACACGGCCCGAAGCTGCGATCAGACAGAGCGAGCATGCCACCATGGTTTTGCCGGGGTGGATGTCAACCACGCAGGTGGAAGGCACGATAACGCGGACATCCAATTCCGCGTCGGTCCACGGCGGTGGGAAGCGGCGAGGGGAGGGCGTTCAGTATCTCGATGGAAAAAATTGCCACCGGAATTGCCGACCACAATCGCTGGGTTTAGGGCATGACAGCCTCTGACTTGGTGCGCCCGGCTTCCTCATCCGTGACATTAATAGCCGGCTTGTCGTCGAAGTCTTGTAATTGTGTGAGGAGTTGACGAGCCCGTCGTTCGACTGCTTGTCGCGCCTGGCCCAGGACCTCGTGATCGCCTGCTGGCATCGCGGCCACTTCTGATGCAGCCAGCTCGGCTTCGGCAATAGCTGATTTCGCCAATGCATCGATACGATCAATAACTTGTTTGGGATTGAGGCCGCACTCGCGAGCAAACTGCTGCCAGCGCGTCCTGCTGAGATGATCGCCTCGAGTCATACCAGCAATTTTCTGCGCCAGATTTTTCGTGACGTTCTCCCAAACCTCGCCGCACATAATATCATACATCGGCGCCAGCGACGCACTGCCGGCGCGGATCATGATTGAGTAGTTCTTGGCATGTGCATCGCTATTGCACGCGAGCACATTGAGTATAACCATGTCTAGCAAACGGACGATTTCGGTCGGGGGCATGTGTCGCCGGGTTATATCGAACATGTCCTTCAGGGTCGGCCCACGAATTCCGGTCTGGTTTGATTCGTACTTGGCGGATGGCGGCTTGCCGAGGGCCTGGCAATAATCCTCCTGATGCAAACGACGACAACGGCCGCCCGCGTCAGTTCGGTCATATCGCTTCACGAGTAAATAGGTTCGCTTGCCAGTTTGGCCGGTTGTAACCTTGGGCGTCGGAATTCTCATACGTTTTGCCAACGTCAGGCAGAACGCCTCGTTCTGAACGCCACCGGGCAGACGTGGCGAGTCGGGCTTGAGAATGTGTGTCGATGGGGAGCCGTTCATTGGGATAAAGATGCGATCCTCATCGTCGACGGCGACAGCAATCTTCGACTGCACACCAGCAAGCGACATCGAGACACCTTCTTCGCCGACGAGGAACGGCTTATTCGGCAAGTTCTCTATCATCCGCTCAAGTTCTTCTACCGGCCGCCATTGGACCGAGGAGGCTCTGCCGGGTTGGCCGAAAGAGAAAGCGCCGGCGGTGTCACCGCCGATCGCGGATAGGAGACCAATAACATCGCTCCGTGCCATCCCAAGAAGTTGCCCGAGAGTTCGCAGCTGTTCGCTTTCTGGCAGGAGATTTGCTGCCCAGGGCAGAAAGGTATCGGCAGCAAAGGGCTCCGATTTTAACGGCATCGTGAGTGAGATCGGAAACGCGCCACTCAAGCCGACCCAGCCGGAAGCATAGGTGAAGCTTGGACCACTCCTATCGACATGAATTGTGCCGATGAGCCGTTGCTCAAAGTATACGGGTAGACTGGCCATCCGGCTCCTCCACCACATCGGGAAGGTTGGGCAGTCCCTGACCCGCTGTAGGCGCAGATAACAACAGGCTCTCGGAGGCCAAAAAGTCGGTCACCCTAAGCCCCAGGACATCAGCCACGAGAAGGCTACGTCCGAGTTGGCAAGTTGGCTTGCCAGCCTCCAGATCGATCAGAAACCTCCGACCGACACCAGTCGCAAGTGCAAGTTCATTTTGACGCATATTCAGCGCCTTTCGCCGGCGTCGGATTGTCGATCCGAATGCGAGCGCTATCTTCGCAGCTCCGCGTTCAATTGAGTTTTCGCTCATACCGACACCTGTTCCCGAGCGGGAATATTTCATTGTAAATCGCTGAAAGTTAAAAAAATGTGCCTGGACGGGAACGCGCGGGGACTCATCTTGACCGTAATCCGCCCGCCTCATCGCGGTCGAGCAGCTTCGCAGCGGAACGTCGTCCGGACTCGCCCTCGAAATAAACATAAGCAAGCTGCTGCCGATTGTGGTCTTGCACTACGAAGCAAACCGGCTGTTCTTCCGACTGACCGCCAGCGGGAAGCGGCGAGGGAGGGCGTACGACAACTCGACCAAAGATTTGGCACCCAAATTGGCACCCAATTATTTAGGGTAGATCGGGATTAGACGGGATGGCGAGGGACGTTGATCGTTGGGAAGCGCAACAAACAACGATAAAAGATGAAAGAGACGGATAAACACGGATCATCAAAAGAGCATTTCAAGACCGGTGCCTTAAACCACTCGGCCACCCTTCCGGCTTGGAATTTCAGACACTTAGTAATGCGCAACTGCTAACGAAATAGCAAATTGCCACCGGATTGCTACCTCAACGTGCCGGATTCATGCCGGGAGCGTTCCCCCAGGGTTCTCATTCAATGAGGGCTTTGCCAAAGGCGGCCTCGCGTCGCCGGACGGTCGCAAGAACCATCGGTAAGTCAGAGAAGGGCCAGCACAGACTCGATGAGTTCGAGCACCTGTTGCCCAACTGCATAGCGTTCGGCCGGCTTCGCTAACCACTGGTCGCTGGCCAAAAGCAAGCGTTCAAGGGCGTTGCTGAGCGCAGGATTGGTCTCGAAGTGTCGCCCCATCATACGAACTCGTCGGTAGTACCGATCCGCCGTCAACCCGTCATTGCGGCGAACGGCCTCGCCCAGTCCGTTGAGCAAGGCGTGTAGGAGAAGCCGCTGAGGAGAGAACACTGAGAAAACCTCGGGATTTGCGAACCCGAAGGGGACAGAAGGGCGCCAACAGAATTTTCCTAATCGGTCGACTTCTTTTTGATTACATCGGCGACCCGCCGATCACTCGAACTGACCAGGATGACTTCATCATCTTTGACGAAGAACATGTGGGAGCGAGCCTGTGGCACTTTTTGTATAACCTCGGGCGGAAGCGGGTGGAGTTTGACATCATCCGGCACGGTATCACCGACCGTTTCTGGGGCAGAATTTTCCTTTTGCACGTTAGAGTTCTTCAATATGATCTCTCTAATGATGTACTCGTGTTCTGCTGTCAGCTTGAGGCGAGGGGCAGGAGCGACGGCCGGCGGGGCATTCATTTGGGCATGTACATTTTTGCCGGATGCACACAAGGCAACCAGCCCTGCAACCGCTGCGGCAACAACCAGAAAGCTTGAGATGCGTGGCGAAAACGTCATATCGCAGCGCTCGCATGAACCGATTGACGATACAATTAGTCTGAAAACTTACAAAGGACCTCTCCGGTTCCCTGAATCGGCATAATCCGATCCGAAGCGCACCCGGCCCCCACACCCATCGTGAAGTTCACTGAACTTGGCCATTCAAGAATTGAACCCGGACCGTGCGATGCCAATTGACAGCAATGATACCTTTATCGCCCAGAGCGGCCGAAGGGTCCGAGGCCCAGCATCCGGCCTCATTTGCCGCTCCGGCGCGCGGCGAAGAAATAGCTAAGCAGTTCGACGGCCTGTGGTGCGACTAGTCTTTATATCGATGAAACCCTCATTAGCGCGATCACGCTGGTTTTTGACATAGGGCGCCTAGCGGACATCGTGATCGCGCCTAGCAATGCCCGCTTTTGAGGTGGGAGCGGACATGATGGACTGTTGGCCAGAATGTCCGCAAATGACCCAAAGCGAACGTGGCATTCCATTCGTGATTCGATGAGCGAGTGCCTTTTTTGACCTGAATCAAATTCAAAGTTTTCGCGTGCAACTATCGTCATGGTTTTCCACGAAGCAGGCATTAAATGTCGGCTCGAAAACTTGTCGCTGATAAAATTCTTTGGGAAACGCTTGAGCGATGGAAGCGTTCAAGTCCTGAATTAGATCGCATTAAATTCCTAAAGACGGTGGCTTTCTTTAACGAATTGTCTGACCGACAGCTCAAAACCGTTTCGAGTATTTTGTTCGAACGGAAATATGAAGCCGAGGAATTGATATTTGAAGAGGGGCAGCCAGGAGCAGCGCTGTTTTTGATTCTAGACGGAAAGGTTGCAGTTGAAATGTGCCGCGGAAATTACACAACGACCCTAGCTATTCTTGAGAGAGGTGAGTTCTTTGGAGAGATGGCGTTGCTTGATGAAGCGCCGAGATCTGCCAATGCCCGTTCCCTCGAGCAGACCTCTACTCTGTCCCTTTATCGGAACGACCTCAGCCAATTGATTCAGCGGGATCCGCAAACTGCCTGTCAAATATATCGTGCTCTAGCCCACATGGTCGGCGATCGGCTGCGCTCGACCAATCAGCTGATGCAGATGGAGATTTCAACAGACAAGGTTTCAGTCGGATGAGTCGCGATCAGGACTTCGAACACGAAGAACGAAGGGCTCGCCGCCGAGTGTTTCATCTCGTCTTCGCAATTCTTGTTCTGATCTCGGGAGGATTTCTAATCTGGAAATTGAGCGGTCTCGTCGTACCAATCATCGTCGGCGCACTGTTGGCGTTTTTATTCCGCCCCGTCAAAGAACGATTTAAGATCCCGTGGTTACCCCATGAGCTTCAAGTATTGTGTTCCTTGGCTGCAATTGGTCTCGTTCTATTCTTCGCCTTCGACACTGCTCGCAAGTATATTCCTGACGACAAACAGCAGCTCGAATACAAGGTACGGCTGAAATACAAATTGAATGAGAAGTACCAGCAACTAGTGACGAAATCGCCTGAGGAAAGGCCGAGCATGCTGGTGAGCTTTATCCAAGAACAGATGGGACCGCTCATGGATAAGGTCAATCAGTTACTCGAACTAGATCGGAGGGAAACAGAGCAGTTTCTACACTACCGAAGTGGGCACTTCGGGGAAGACAATAAAATACTCGCGTATTTCGAGGCGAATCAAAGCACGCGTAAATACTCAGCGCCGGAAGAAGCTTCTGCTGCTGCGCCGGCCGCCACCGCAACGGTTGCTGTTTCAACAGAGCCTCCCGCTGCCCGTGAAGGCTCCAGCTGGGAGCCGTGGATTTTAGTTCCGTTGGTTTTTATCTTTCTGGGCTTTGATAATGGGCAAATACGGCGCTATTTTATCAGCCTCGTCCCCAATCGCTATTTTGAACTGTCACTTACGCTTCTCGACCGATTGGATAACGCCATCGGCAAATATTTGCGTGGGACTTTGACCGAATGCACTCTAGTTGGTCTTACTCTATGTCTGGGGTTGATTTTGCTTGGGTCTCCTGTCGGGATCGCGATGGCGATTGGCTTAGTTTGCGGACTGGTTAATGCCATTCCGATGCTGGGAACGGTCATCGCCTTGGCGATCTGTCTCGGCTATGCCCTAATCGCGGAAAACGTGGAGCCGCTGATTCCTGGACTGGACCCAAGCAATCTGCCTCTCTACGTGTTGATCCTGGTTGGGATCACTCATGTATTGGACGACGTTGTATTTCAGCCTTTTGTTCTCGGTAGCGCTGTGAACATTCATCCGCTCGTGGTCGTCGTCGCGATTATCGGCGGCTCTCTAATCATGGGCTTGTGGGGCATGTTATTTGCTATCCCAACCGTCGTCGTAGTGAAGACGGCCGTGGAAACCTTGTTCAAGGAATTGAAGGATTACCGCATCGTCTAGAGCACAATGGAAGCGATGGACGCGCATCAGATGGGCAATCAATGGCCTGCGCCTAATGTATCGCCACGCCGCCTTCGGTTGATGAGCCGCCAACCCCGCCGCCAATTAAAGAGCCGCCACCAGTCAATGAGTCGCCACAGCGCTTGGCAGGCGCTAAGCCGGACGATCAGTGCTGGTTCCGCAGCTGAGCGACAAAGTCGCGGTGCGCCCACTTGGTGGAGCGGCCCCGCATAGAATCGCTGCGGTTAATCCGGTCGAGCGATGCCCACTTATGGCACTTAGCTGACATCCGAGAGCATGCATCTGATCTCTGCTTTCTGGCGCAAAACGGACATCGCCTGAACGCGAGCTTATGACGGCTTTTGGCCCAAAGCGGGCATCGTCGTTCTGCCTTCACGCGCATTCAAGCGCGATAACGTTTGCGCAATATCGGATGGGAAAAGCTTCAAAACGTGATGGCCGTCACGGAGAGCCCTTCGCCAGTTCTGGCAAACTAAAAGACAGACCCAGAAATACGGATTAGTTTTCCCGGAGATGGCCATGACAAAGAAAGCGAGCCGCCCGGTCCGATTTACGCCGGACAATCTTCTCCGTGTCCGGCAAATGGCGGCGGATGGCCGCTCATCAATTGAAATCGCGAAATCCATGGGCTCGACACCAGCGAGCGTCAAAAACGTGTGTTGCCGCCACAAAATCAGGATACCCCGCCGGCGACAATCCATGAGTAACACGTTGCCAAAGCTCGTGGCTCACTTGCCTGTATCGCTTTCTATTGAATTTCACCGAAAAGCCGAGCACTTGCAGATATCGGCTTCCGTGCTCGCCAGCAGATTGCTTGAAGCTATTGTAGTAAGCAATATTTATGAAGCGGTTCTCGAAGATGAGGATTGACCACATCTGGTTCGCGCCGATTATTTCACTCTAGTAATACTTGTGAGGCAGGGAACTACGCCGTACTGCACGTATGGAACGCCCCTGTTGTCCGCTTTTGGAGCCAAAGCGGACGTTCGGTCAGATTCACCGCGCTGCAGACTGATCGAAGTGCGCTTCGGCTCGCTCATCGCGGACGCGCGCTACCTCGATTATCGACATCCACTCTCGCCGCGGTGTGGCACGGGAATGATCACTTAGAGAACCGAAAATTCTCGAACTCTTGCCACAATGCCGGATAATACCCCATCGCGTTGAGCGGAAGAGGGTGTCCCATGAAACGGCAAGCAGGCTTGGCCGGCGCTTTGGCGTGTCTCATGACCGCGAGTTGCGGCCGCAGCGCATCATGCTGTCAGGGCGCGAACTGATCGCGCTCTATCCCACCCGTCAGTAGCTTCGAAGCTGCACTCGTATCACCGCTCTGCAATCTCGTTGGCAGTCGGCCATCGCTTTTCCCACAAATAAAGCTCTGTAGCGCCCGCCAGGGACAGCGGGTTCGCGAAAGATGCTCGGAGAGGACATCGACAGTGAACAACGGCCCTCAGCGAAATCTCGTGACTTTGATCGCGAGTAGCTTTTTCGCAGGTATGATCATCGGCACCGCGTCAGCGCATCCGCCGCGAGAGACTGTCAACGACAAAAAGCCGACCCTCGAGGCAAAAACAAAAACCTCAAAGGGGGTCTTAGAGGATACGGATTCCGATGTTCCGGCTAGCGATGATCTGAACCCGTTGAAGCAGGAGCATCCATCCTATCTGGCCGACTACGCCTATTCCGAAGGTGTGCCCGACAAGAAACCAGCGAATATTGTTCTCAATTCGCTAAAGGATATTCCAGTCGGAACACCGATCGAGGAAATCAAGCGGGCATCTGACGCCTTCGGCTTGAATTTTAATTTTATGAGGACCGTTGCAAGGATCGAATCTGATTTTGATCCCAGACAGCGCACTGGATCGTACTTCGGTCTATTCCAACTCAGCAAAGCCGAGTTTGCAAAGTATGGGTCGGGCGACATTTTTGATGCTCGCGATAATGCTGTGGCAGCTGCCTACAAATTTGCTACTGAGGACACACTGTTTGAACTCAGTACACATAAAAAGGCGTCTTTCAGCGACCTTTACCTGATCCATCAACAAGGAACGCGGGGCGCAGAGGAACACGTCAATCATCCCGACAGAATTGCTTGGAAATCGATGTGCGCCACCGACGAGGGCAAAACCAAGGGTGAGAAGTGGTGTAAGCGAGCGATCTGGGAAAATACACTTCCTAGCGTCAAGCGCGTTTGGAAGTCCGTCGAGAATTTAACGTCCGGTGTCTTCCTCAACATGTGGCACAATCAGGTTAATCATTTTTATTCCCACTATTCCGGGGCGACGACGAAATAGAGACAGAAAAGCCATCTGCGAGCGATAGCACTCAGCGAATGCCGGCTCCTCTTGCGGTTCGAGCGCACCGCACCGTAGGTGAGACAGCAAGGCCGTCGGCGGGCGCAGAGCCACCGGGGGCAGGGGGCGCCACAGTTGCCGATGCACCACCGCAAATTAGCGATCGTGTGCACCGTCGTGAGAATGAGTATTTCACAGGAAGCCCAGAAAAGAAAAACAGCTAAAGATCGAGCAGCGGCGTGAACGTTCGACATTATCCGCCGGGCCGCCTTTCTCTGGAATTGCGTGTAGACCGAGTCATCAGTGCCACGACGCGCCGCCCCAGCCGCCCCAGTTGAGGTATAGACCACCGTAACCCTGATTACCTCCCCAGTAGCCTTGATTGGAAGTATTAGCGCCCAGGGTGGGGGAAGCGGGGGAGGATTTGCGCCAAGCGATTTGAGGATGCTTAGCTCTGACGCTACGAACGCCAGAATTGGGCGGCGATCGATGCGAAACTAATTGATATTGCGTATCATCAAGCTTGCCGTCGGACTCGCGGCGAAAGTGCTCCATGAACCCGTGACGAGCCTTCACGCGATCACCAGATTCGTAGTCGATCGGAAGATCGACGAGATGGCTCTCTGCCTCGGCCGAGGGTCCACTTAGCCCTGTCTTGGGCGCAATTTGTTCCGTCCAAATCGCCTCGATGATTGGCTCGAAGATCGGCAGCGCCACGTTCGCGCCGGTCTCGCTCGAGCCGAGCGAGCGGCGTTTGCCTTCGCCGTTGTCGTAGCCGACCCAGACCGCGATCGTCACGTCGTTGGTGAAGCCAACGAACCAGCCGTCGACCGCATCCTCGGTCGTACCGGTCTTGCCAGCGACGTAGGGTGAAAGGGAGCTGATTGCACGCGCGGTGCCGCGCGCCACCACACCCTGAAGAATGGTTTTGAGCTGATAGAAGCTCGCGCGATCAGCCGTGGCAATCTGGGCAAAGAGCGGCGTTTTGGAATAAGCGTAGATCGTACGGCCGTTCAACTCAATCGAATCAATGGCATGGGGCTGCGGTCGCGCGCCCTCGTTGGCGACTGCGGCGTAGAAGGCTGCGAGGTCAATCATCCGCACTGGCTGTGCGCCGAGCACGAAAGGATAGTAGCGGATGCAGGTGCTGTAGATTTTTGCTGCCACCGCGGTCGCGCAAACCTTGTCGAGACTCTTTGCGGGATCCGCATCGATCCCACCATCAAGCAAATGTGCGGTGATAAGGTTACGTGAACGTTCAAGACCGCGCCGCAGAGTGTAGAGCCCGCCCGACTTGGAATCGGCGTTGCGCGGCGACCAGAAATCCTTGTCGTGACCGCTGACGCGCCTGCCAATGGGCCGCAGGGTAATCGGCTCGTCAGGCACCAGGGTATTTGGTTGCAGTCCTTTTTGCAGCGCCGTCAGGTAGGTGATCGGCTTGATCGCTGAGCCGGGCTGGCGTTGCGTCTGCCAGGTGCGGTTGAGCTGGCTTAAGGGGTAAGAAAAACTCCCGGCCATGGCGAGGATGCGGCCGGTTCTGTTTTCCAACACAAGCGTCGCGCCCTGCACCGTTGGTCGCACGCGGAGTTGCGCTATCGCATCACCCCGCACGTCGGCCGCGGTCCGATTCTTGATATCACTGTTGCTCGCATTCCCCCTTGCTTCGACCATCTTGACGTAAACAACATCATAGAGGCCGAGCTTCCGTCGGATCTCCCCAGTCAGACTCGTCAAGGGCACGATACGGCCGTCAGGCAGGCCGACGCGAACTACACCTTCGTCTTTCTTGCCGTCGCCCGTTTCAACGATCACCGCCGGCGTCCAATGCACGTCGTAGAGCGGCAGGTGAACGGCCCGCAGCGCTTGCTGCCAAGGTGGCGTGCTGGCCTGTTCGTTTGGCATCAGCTTCTGGATGGCGTCAGCGAGATTCGCCTCCGCTCCCTGAAACTTGACACGGCCGGCAGAAAGCTCGTATCGCGCCAGCCCTTCCTGCAGCGCCGCCTCAGTGTCGCGTTGCAGACGGGCGTCGATGGTTGAATGCACCGTGTAGGACTGAGCCGTCAGGCTCGCAACCCCGTCCGTCTTCGCTTCGCGGCTAAGAAAATCGACGAACTGGAAACCTGAATCGCGGTGTGGCCGGTCGAACGGAATGAGCTTGGGGACAACGGCGGGAGCTGCCTCATTCTGCTCTGCGCTGATGGCGCCATCCTCCAGCATCCGCTCAAGCACATAGGCGAGACGCTCTTTAGCGCGATCGGGATGGCGGTCGGGATTAAAATAACTCGCGCCCTTGACCAAGCCCGCCAGCATGGCGCCTTCGGTCAGTGTGAGGTTCTTGGCCGATTTGCCAAAATAGTCGCGCGCGGCCCTCTCGATACCCCACGAACCGCGGCCGAGATACACCGTGTTCAAGTAAACCTCGAGAATCTCTTCTTTGCTCAACGTATTTTCGAGTCGCGACGCCACTATAATTTCACGGATCTTGCGCTCGTAGGTCACGTCGCTGCCGACCAACAGATTCTTCACGACTTGTTGGGTGATCGTCGAGCCGCCCTGTAGCCGCCCGGAGCCGCCAAGATTGCTGATAAAGGCACGGATGATGCCACGCTCATCGATGCCATCGTGCTGAAAGAAGCGGCGATCCTCAGCCGCGATGAATGCCTTCTGCACGTGATCCGGAATATCGGTGAGCGATACCCAGATGCGCCGGTTGGCGGGAACGAACACTTCGGCGTAAGTGTGATCCTTGTTATCCAATACCGTGCTCATACCAGGGAGGCTCTTGTTTTTCAGTTGCGTCTGATCTGGCAGTTCAGCGGCAGCGCTATTGAAGAACTCGATGACCTGGCCGATATCGACAACCGGATTGGCGACGTCCCCGCTGTCGCTTTTGCAGAATTGATGATAGGCGGTGTTCAGATCGGTGAAGTTGAGGCCGTGAAAAGCCTTGACGTCGGCACCCACCGCTTTGGGATCTTCGAGCGCGGTCGCGATCAGCTCATCGATATTGATGGATTCAATATCAAACGCCTGCTTCGTGTGGGTGCAGCCGGCGCGCAGGATCGCCATCACCTCACTGCGGTCGGCTAGAGGATCGAAGTGTGTCTTTACCGCCTGCGGCTCGGTCATGACCTCGCTAAGCGCGAGCGCGGTCGCAAAAATCTTGACGAGTATCGTGTCCATGGGGCGGACCCGGCAACTGGCCGGCTGATGTGAGGCTCGACCGAACACGCCAAAGTCGGGGGCGCCGTTCGGTCGAGCACCGAAGGTGAGCGGCTACTGACCGGACCTGGGCAATTTGGTCGTGTTGTACAGCTTTGGCTGGCCGCTGCTGGCGATCCGGTTCGACTTCTTCCCGTTGCTGGCGACCGTCGTTCCGGCCATGACCGTCCGCGATCCCACCATCGTGGTACGGGTGGGGAGCATCCTGGTCTCGGACACATATTGGTTCTGATTGAGAACAACGGTCCGAGTGTGGACCCGCGGAATCACTGCGACGTGGACGCGGGGGATCACGCGCATATGCACACGCGCGACAACGCGGTGGTGAACGAGCGTCACTGTGTGGACGCGAACCACCGGCTGCACCCGTGTGACCGTCACAATGCGATTGATGTGCCGCACATAGTGCGTCTGTGTGACGTCCTTGTATCTGATCCTGCGTACGTCGTGGTACTTCGTTCTGGTGATGTCATGGTAGCTTGTGCGAGTTACGTTGTGGTATCTGTTGACATTACTGACCCTCGGCACGGTCTTGTACCGATAGACCGTATTCACTTTTGTGCTGGTAATTGGATGCTTGCAGCTCATTCCGTTACCGCATTGCGCCTGTGCCGACAGTGGAATCGCGACGATCATCGCACCCACCAAAGCTGCGATACCTCGCAGCCATACTCTTGAATTTAGCATTCTCAGCTCCCTGATTTTGGGGTCTGTCTCCTTCGCAACCGAGTTTCTGAGGTTTTAATTAGGGTTCGAATCGGAACAGCGGACTCCGGTCTGAGCGTACGCGGTCCGATCGGACTCCTAATATTCAAATGCTAGATCGCGCGCGGCCTATGACACCACTGTACGTTGGTTAAAGGCTGATATGCAAAAGATATGGGCTAGCGAGTGAAACTTTTACACGCGGCCCAGCTTGTTCTTGAGACGTGGTGTGTGTGGTGCTTTGTGTCCTACACAACTTCGGAGCATGGTGTGTACCGTAAGGGGTCCCTACATTTGGCGTTTTTGATCTAGCGTGACAGGCTCAACAATCAACAATCACGCCAATGGAAAAAGTTGGTGCCGAGGAGCCATGAGACCGAGGTTCTTTATTACGGTGCCAGCGTCATTCTTGTGCAATGTCCTTTTGACTTCATCGCCAGCGAATAACCAGCAAGGGGAACGCAGTCATGCTTGCACGTTACACCGTTGTATTTTCGGTCACAGTTCTTAGCGTCATCTCGCTTCAAGGCACGTCGGCTCATGCGCTTTCGCTGCATGAGTGTAGCGTCAAATATCAGGCAGCCAAAAATGCCGGGACGCTCAACGGCTTGAAATGGAATGACTTCCGCAAGACCCAATGCGGGGGCGAGGCGACGGCTGCACCGGCGCCGTCGCCTGTGGCCGCGCCACTGCCCACTCCGACCGCCCATGGGCTTTCGATGCGTGAGTGCAGCGCCAAGTACCAGGCAGCCAAAACGGCCGGGACGCTCAACGGCGTGAAATGGAATGACTTCCGCAAGACCCAATGCGGGGGCGAGGCGACGGCTGCGCCAGCGCCCGCCACCGCGGCCGCACCGGCATCAGCGCCCACACCGGCACCATCACCCGCGACCGCTCCTACACGGTCAGCCGCGCCGGTCACGATCGGGAACGCCGTTTTCCCGAGCGCCATCAATCCCAAGTACTCAAGTCAATCCGCCGGCAAAGCGCGAATGGAAACCTGCCTCGATCAGTACAGGATAAACAAGGCAAACAACGCCAATGGCGGACTGAAATGGATTCAGAGAGGCGGTGGCTATTACAGCGAATGCAACAAGCATCTGAAGGGTCAAGCTTGATCAGGTTGCGTCCACCAAATCGAGCACGGAAGGAACACCTTCAGATAATTTCTAGTGCGGCGCGAAATAGGCGGCTTGAGTGACTACTTGGAAGTCTTGGCCTGCTACATCCTGGGAGTTGGCACATGGGTATCATCAGCTGGATCATTCTTGGCCTCATTGCTGGTTTTATTGGCAGCAAGATTGTTGATAGACAGGGCCGAGGCTTCTGGATCGACATTGCGCTGGGAATTGTCGGCGCTCTTGTCGGTGGATTTCTATTTGACCTCTTTGGGGCGTCCGGTGTTACGGGCCTGAATATCTACAGCATGATCGTCGCCATCGTTGGATCGATCGTTGTGCTGCTGATCTATAACGCGCTGACAGGGCGCCGCAGCGCTTAATGCATCGACCGAGACCGACAACTTCGGACCATTGTGACCGGGGATGGCGCTTGACTACGATTAGACAACTGAACGAGCTAACGCATGGGACACAGATTGACCACTGCACTAATCTTCCTCAACGCCCTGGGTTTCTTCGCGTGCGTGGTCCTAATTGCGGCAAACGGCAACCAGACGCCTGACGCTACAATACACTTCATCCGTTCGATCCAGTCCTCGATCCGATTGTTTATTATCGGAGCTGGGCTTCCGCTAGCCGCCTGGGAGATCGCCGCAGCTGAGTTTGACCGGTCTAATGTCAAAGTTAGATTACTTGAGTCCTGGACAACGTATCTTTTGCTGATTGTTTCGTGGGCCTTGTTTTTCATCGCCGCCTGGCGACTACCGACGTTGATCGTTTATGGCTTGAGGGCCTGAGTTTTGCTACCCATCCGGAACACGATAATAGTCCTGCTGACAGCCATGTCATTCGATGATGAACCGCCAATACCGAATTAAGGTCCGCGAACAGTGAGTAAGTTCCATGCGGATTTTGCGCTTTTTCTTGCTTGTCGCATCCGTTGTTGGGGCGGTCTACATTTTTCATGCGCTTCACATCGGAAGCATCCCGGGCACTGAGCGATCGATAGCCTGGCTATTCGGGCTAGGATTGGTCTTGAATATCATTTTTCTTCTTTTCTGCGGCCCTATCGCCACTGGAAATTCGAGGCTCACCTACGTTCTTCGTCTTTGGTACGATGCGAAAATGCGTGAACTCAGAGAACGTGCCGGCGAGCCGCCGCGATCGGATTGAAAGACTAGCCGGACGGCTAAAGATCTGAACGGAGAAAAATATGCGCTGGGAGGATTTTCGCCAAAGTAGCAACATCGAGGATGACCGCGAGGCGAGTGCGTCGCGCGGCGGCGGCCTTGGCATGCCAGGCGGAGGTGGTGGTCTCGGCATCGGCATGATCATTATTCTCGGTTTGATCGGCTGGGCGCTCGGTATCGATCCAAGCGTGCTTATCGGTGGCGCACAGATCCTCACCGGTGACGGACGGGCCACGCAGCAGACCAGCCCGGCGCCCGAGGTCGACACCGGCACGCCGAACGACCAGACCGGTCAATTCGTCGCCGCCGTGCTGGGCAGCACGGAAGATGTTTGGACCGAAATCTTCGCCGCCAATGGGCGTACCTATCATCCGCCAAAGCTGCGGCTCTTCTCCGGCTCCGAACCGACCCCCTGTGCCTTTGCGAGGTCGGCCATGGGGCCGTTTTATTGCCCGCGCGATCAGCGCGTTTATCTCGATACTTCGTTCTTCGACGACCTTCAGTATAAATTCGGCGGCTGCTCAAACAGCAACGCCTGCAAGTTCTCGGAAGCGTATGTCATTGCGCACGAAGTCGGCCATCACGTGCAGGACGAACTCGGCATCTTGCCGCGCGTGACGCAAGCCCAGCAGGCTGCATCAAGTCAAGCGGAGGTGAACGCGCTCCAAGTCCGCGTCGAATTACAAGCCGATTGCTTTGCCGGTATATGGGCGAATCACGCCCAGCAAAAGCAAAGCTTCCTGGACCCGGGCGACGTCGATCAGGCGCTGCAAACCGCCTCAGCCATCGGTGACGATCGGTTGCAAAGGGAAACGCAAGGTTATGTAGTCCCGGATGCTTTCACCCACGGCACTTCGGCGCAGCGCAAACGCTGGTTCTTGAACGGGTTCAACTCGGGCAAAATTCCAGATTGCAATACTTTCTCCGAAAACTCGCTTAATTGACACGACCGCTGCTCAGGCATTTTTGCTGCGGTGCACGCCCTTTGGCACTTAAAGAACACTCCTATGCGATCAGCCGATCTCTGCGTTGAGGGATAGAGCGGACATCAACTGGATGCCGGAACGTCCGTTGTTGAACCCAAAGCGAACGTTGACTTTGCCTAAGCCGATTTTTTGCACTTCGCCATGAAGCTATTCTTGGCCGCCCCATAAAGTGGTTTGCCCTCCGCGCTTACCGCCTTACCCTCACACGCATCCCGCTTGCACTTTCGTACAAAGCTCATTTTGGCCGCTCCGTGAAGTGGTTTGCCTTCCGCACTAACCGCCTTGCTTTCGCAGGACTGCCCCATTGCGCTGCCAACAACGCAGAAGGTGATCAGAGCAATAAGAATAGCACGCGTCATCGTTGCCTCCGTTCCTACTGGTCAATTATTTTTCCGATTCGACAAGCACACTGTATTTGACTTAGGTCAAATTCAGGGTCGTTGCGGACGAACTATTGTCGATGCTGGATTTTGACTTTCTTCAAGCGCTAGGCGTCAGGATAGTGGATTTGCCAAATCGGATGCCTCGACGCTTGACGAGGCATCATCACAAATGGTGCTGATGCAAGATTTTCAAACACGCAAAGTGTGGACGGGAGTAGCGCAATGCCAAATGTCATTTACCGAATTTGTTTTGCACTAACCGTGATCTGCCTCAGCCTCGCTCTACCGAGTTGCGGATACAACACCATTCCGACACTTCAAGAGCAGGCCAAGGCGCGCTGGTCGGACGTCCAGAACCAATATCAGCGCCGTGCTGATCTGATTCCAAATTTGGTGTCGACCGTCCAAGGCTATGCAGCGCAAGAGAAGAACGTACTTACCGCCGTAGTCGAAGCGCGCGCCAAGGCGACGCAGATAAAGGTCGATGCCTCCGATCTCTCCGACCCTGATAAGATCAAAGCTTTTCAGGACGCTCAGACGCAATTGACGGGGGCGCTTGGCCGGCTACTGGCAGTGTCGGAGAACTATCCCGACCTCAAATCCAATGCCAATTTCATGGCTCTGCAATCTCAGCTTGAGGGCACCGAGAACCGCATTGCTGTGGCGCGACGCGATTACATCGATGCGGTGCGTGCCTTTAACACGGCATTGCGAACGTTCCCAACAGTTATCTGGGCAAAGACGGCATTCTCCGGCGAAAAACCGATGGCGGAATTCACTGCAGCTACGGGGGCGGAAGCGCCACCGCAGGTGAAGTTCTAATGGTGGCGTGGTGAAGCGACAATCATGCGTTCTGGCTGCATTTGCCCTTTGTCTCGCTTGCTTGGCACTCGCGCTGGATTTCCCTCCACTAACCGGTCGCGTCGTCGATCAGGCCAATATCATGACGGCGCAAAGCCGTACCGACCTGGAAACAAAACTCAAAGAACTTGAAGACAAATCGGGCATCCAACTGGTCGTCGCTACTGTGAAATCCCTGCAAGGCGGCGACGTTGAAACCTATGCCAACGACCTCTTCCGATACTGGAAACTTGGTGAAGCCCAGAAGAATAACGGTGTACTGCTCCTCGTAGCTCCCGCGGAGCACAAAGTTCGCATCGAGGTCGGTTATGGTCTTGAAGGCACTCTCACCGATGCGTTGTCCTCAGTTATAATTTCCAGCGCCATCATACCTCGTTTCAAGGCGGGCGACTTTTCGGCAGGGATCGAACGCGGCGTTGACGGGATCGTCAGCGTCCTCAGCGGCGACACAGCGGACTGGCAACCAAAAGTCCACGTCCGCTCGGACGACGCGCCGAGTGTTATCAACGACCTTCTGGTACCGCTATTTCCTATGCTGATATTTTTTGTGATCTGGTACCTAATGGCTAGCGCCACCGGCTCGGGATCACGGCGGGCTATAAGGCAGCGTGGGCGCACTATATTCATTCCATACGGTGGCCCGACCTGGGGCTCAGGCTGGCGCGGTGGATTTGGTGGGGGCGGGTTTGGTGGTGGCTTCTCGGGCGCTGGCGGCTCATCGGGCGGTGGCGGCGCGTCAGGGAGCTGGTGATGGAGTTCACCAAGGAGGATCACGAGGCCATCTCGACTGCCATCCGCGCAGCCGAGCAGCGCACGTCCGCACAAATCGTTTGCGTTCTCCTGCATTCATCGTCGGACTATGTCCATATCCCTCTTCTTTGGGCGAGTGTTCTAGCGCTGTTTCTCCCGTGGCCTCTCATCTATCTCACGCAATGGAGCGTTCAGCGGATTTTTTTACTGCAAATTGTGCTTTTCTTGGTCGTCGCGGTGTTGGCCTTCTTGTCGATGCCGCTACGGCTCGCGCTCGTTCCAGGCCCGGTGCAGCGCGCGAGAGCACATCGTGCCGCGCTCGAGCAGTTTCTACTACGCGGGATTACCCGCACAAAGAACCGCACTGGCGTACTCATCTTCGTATCGCTCGCAGAGCACTACGCGCGGATCGTTGCTGACGAGGGGATTGCCCTAAAAGTTCATCATTCAGAGTGGCAGGCTGCGATTGATTCCCTGACCGTACGCATGAGCCACGATCAGATTGCCGCTGGCTTCGTCGCGGCGATCGAGCGCTGCGCTGACGTTCTTGCGACCCATGCGCCGCCTAACGGTTCGTCCAACGAGCTGCCAGACCGGCTCTACGTAATGTAGGTTTCGTCAGCACGCCGGGCGCATCAATGTCCGCTTCTCGTACAAAGCAGGCGTGTCAGTTAAGCGGATGGATGGCTGTCTGCGGGGAAATAGCGGACTCAGCCAGGCGTTGTGAAATATCCGCAAATCGCTTTCGGCGGCTGCAACTGTTCCAGGAAAAGCTGCCGGTGCATCGTTGATCTAAGTCAAGGTCGAGCAAGCCATTGTTTGCTTTGAATTAGGTTAGACTACGATCGCCAACTGTGAGATGTATACGTTTCTTAGAATTTTCATTGTCGTGGTGCTTGCTCTTGCCCTTTTCGATTGGCTCGCTGACCGCGACCGACGCGCCGACACCAATATAGCCAACGCCACGCCCGGCTGGGCGGCTCTTTCAGGTGACATCAAAACAGCCAGATCGGCGATAGCAAATGAGAATCCGAAAGGAACTGTCCCGCCGGGCGAGTCATTTCTGCCAGGTGACATCAAATACGAGAGTCCGAAAGGAAATGTCCGTATCTATTTCCCTATCGTGACATCGATCGTCCTCTCGGCTTTGTTCACCCTGATCCTTCGGTTCATCAGCCCTCGGGCAGCTAATCGCTAAAAGCGTCGTTCCCGTGACAGTTTTTATTGTGCTACGCGCTACTGCTTTCGCAAAAGCGCCCGCAGCTTTGGCGATTTTTGCCAAAATCCGCCGCCCTGGTTGGGGGCTAAGCATGATTTAGATCAAAGACGAAGGGCCGTCATAATGAATGATATCAGCGTGTCCAGGTATTGGAGTCGGAAGAGAGGCGAGGGGGATAATCCAATAGGAGAAAAGCAATGGCAGGACTCAATGATATGATCCGCTCAGCGTTTCCGGGCGGCAATGTTGCCAAACCGTTGATGCTCGCTCTCGGTGCATTGCTGGCTTCAGGAGCTTTGTTCCGTCAAAGCGCAGGACAGGCCGCCAGCGCGGGCCCGCAACCGACGACGGACACGAGTGACCCCGGCGGAATGCTTGGCGGATTGGGCGGACTGTTAAACAAGTTGCAACAAGGAGGGCTCGGCAACGCGGCCAATTCCTGGGTCGGTTCCGGGCAAAATCAGCCAGTTTCGCCCAGTCAACTTGGTCAGGCGCTTGGCCCCAATATCATCAAAACACTGTCTCAGATGACGGGTCTTTCCGAGGATGACCTCACCAAACAACTGTCTCAGGGTATCCCCGTGATCGTTAACACGTTGACTCCAAATGGCAGGCTACCGACGGTTGCGGAGTTATCTGATATAATGGAACAGCAGTAGCTGCCCGGCCTGACAGCCAGATTACTGGCTCGGACGGTTGACGTTCGGATCGTCTTTAGTGCGTTCGTTTGCGTTATTGCTCTGCCTGATAGATCTCAAGGCAGAACAGAAGGAACTTTATGGTCGCGTCATCACCGCCAAAGACATCATCACTGGTGAGACAGCTGCAATGGGGTCGACCTGATTCGTAGTCGCGCGAATCTGAAGTCGGCCTAGAACGCGTCACCGAATATCTGCTTTTGAGGGACAAGCGGATGTCATCGGGGCGCGTCGCAATCTTGCCCTAGGAAGACTTTGCGGGCCGTCGAAGTCCCGAGAGTAGTTGCATGTCGGACTTCGCGTTATCAATTGTTCTCGGCATTGCGCTGGCCGCCGCGACCGGTTTTCGAGTGTTTTTGCCGATGCTTATCGTGAGCGGCGCAGCTTATGCTGGACATCTCCCTTTGAACGATAGCTTCGCATGGCTCGGGACGCCGTATGCGCTGACAATGCTTAGTGTGGCGGCAGTAGCAGAAATCTTAGCTTATTACATTCCGGTTATAGACAATCTGCTCGACTCTTTGGCCACACCAGCGGCGTTCATTGCGGGCACGGTCGTGTCAGCGGCGGTTATGACCGACGTCCCGCCAATGGTGAAATGGACGGCGGCCGTTATTGCCGGGGGCGGCATCGCTGGCCTTACGCAGGGTGTGACCGCAATCCTCAGGGCTCACTCAACCGCTTGGACAGGCGGTCTCGGCAATTCAGTCATCGCAACTGCGGAGCTCGGAGGCGCGCTTTTGGTGTCCTTTCTGGCCCTGGCAGCACCAGTTGCGGCAATCGCGTTGGTAATTCTGTTTTTATGGCTGGCGATACGCTGGCTCCACCAGCTTTTTCGAGGATCGCATTCAAGGAACAGCACAAAATAGATACTCGCCCACAACGTGCTCGCCCGTTCCGACAAGGTGATCCGATAGAGATTTGCTGTTGCAGCGCTTGAGTCCGCTTATGGCACTAAGCGGATATCACAGGGCGCTTAGCTAATGTCCGCTTTTGGGAGGAATCGCGAACAAACGATTGATTTCAGAAAGTAATATCTGCGTTTGACCCACAGCGGATATTACCGGCCCTTTGAAACCACCATGGCGCAGCATGGCGATTGTTTGTTAGTTGCATGAAATCACTCCCACCGATCAAGCCGCATCATTGTGGCAAGCCGCGCTGGCTGGGGTCTCATCGCGCTGCCTATCCATAGGTTTAGGCCGGCACCAGAGGGCGGCCGCAGGATATCCTTAGTTTTGCCGTGGTTTGAAGCGGACAATCATTGCGGGTTTCGGGGGACTGTGAGGGTCCCCATGTTGGTTCGCATTCTGAGAACCTATGAACTTCCCGAAATTTTGATGCTCGCGGCAGCTACGCTATGCGTGGTTGTGAGCGTTCTCGCATACTAGTCGGGAGGGTTTGCCCATGATGCGTTGCATACACTGCGACACTGAATTGGTTGCGCCCGTAAGGTCCGAGTATTGGAGCGACAAGCACGCGTGTCACATTTGGCTCTGTCCGAAATGCTGCGCCTGCTTTTCGTCTGTGGTCTCCTTTTCTGCCGACACCGACGGGAAGTTAGTGAAGGATATCCTGCCAGAGGACTCGTCATTATTCCCGTCGCTGCTGGTCGCATAGTGCGCGAATTTCGCACGACTCGGCAGGATGCTGCGCCCGGATCCAAGCGGGACGCAACGTAGCAGCATCGGTTGGTTCAATATGCCCAAAAGCGCGACGCGCAGCCGAAGCAGCCTCTAAAAAAATCGCATCTGCGGCGGGCGAGCATCGAAAGTTACCGCCTGTGCTCTCTCATTTTAACCAACGCTCAGACTTTAAGGTGCGTTGGTGAACGAATGTGGTAAAGTGTTTTTTAGCGGCCACTGAGGCCCATTCTCAAATTCGCACTCGACAACTGTCGCTTTGATTTACACGAGCGCTCGCACAAGGGGGAGGCGGGCGCTCGACCATAGGGATTGCGTCGGGGACAAATATGCAGTGCGCAAGTCTGACCGATGATCAGTTGTGGCGCGCGATTGCGCGAAATACAGAAAAGCTGTCTGCGCTTATCCACCAACAACTTGAATTGGATGATGCGGATTCCACGGCAATTCATGGTCGCGTAAGAGTGGATCTAACGCGCTTCGCGAGCAGGTTTCAACGAGAATATCGGCAGTACGCTGACGAGCTTCGACGGCGTTATCCAGTAAGTGACGCTGACCGAAGATAATACCTATACGCAGGAACGCACGCCGAGATGAAATACGACGTTGGCACGACATTTAAGCACCCATGGGTGCGCAACCAAACGGACAAGAAGCCAACGACCTGCATCGTCACTCGAATCCGAGACGGCGTGATCTATTTTCGCGCGTACCGACCGGACCGGACACTGAGTTCCTGGACCGGGGAGTTGAATGAAACCGCCTTCGAAACCCACTTCGTCCTCAGAAATGCGTTACGAATCGAGGAGCAATGACACAGATCAACATTATCTGCGCCAGTCCTCATCAGCCTCCAGCTTCACGGCAAGCGCGGCAGGGTTCTCATTCTTGATTAAGTCGGGGACCGGCCCCGACGAATGCCGCCAAAGCAACAATGTCGTGGTCGGGTATCCCGTCCCCGATCAACTCTTGCGCAACAGCTTCGGCAGATTAGCGATGCCTGCCGCGATCCGGCGTGCGACATCGCGGGTCAATAACCTCGTGAGGGATCGGCGGCCGACGCCTTCTCCGTAGTAGATGAATATCAGTGGCCGGTCGTCACTGGCCTTCACGACAAACGACCCGCCGACATCTTCGACAGTCCAGGGCGGCGGGAAGCGGCGTGAGCAGGGCATTTGTTTTCCTCGACCGAATATTGGCACCCGAACTGGCACCCAACCTCCGAGAGTAGATCGGGATTGGACGGGATGGAGAAAGACGTTGTTCGTTGGGGAGCGCGCCGTTCTGAGTCTATACCCCGCGTCGGCGGAGCCAAACTTGAAACCAGATCAGCCCGATAATCAATAAACCGATGACGATCAGCTCATCGTCCCTTAGGGCCGCCGGGCCAAAAAAGTACAATAAAATTCCAAGTACGATTAGCCCGACGATTACCCAAACAATCAAACGGGTAGTTTGGATCACGGTCATCATTTTATTCACTGTCCCTCATGCTCCTACGCCGCATGCAGGATACCGGAAATAAATGATGGGTGACGGAGTTTTCAGGAAAGGGCCAGCTTAGGAGCCGCGCACGAGGCTTTCTCTATTTATACTGGGAGTTTTCGCAGCAGTCGCCTGCATCGAAAAACCCGCTGATGCCCAAAGCGGTGCGTGGTGTATCTATAAAAGTGGCGATGGCTACGGTAATCCGCAGTGCCGGTACGCGACATTGGATCAATGCTTGGCCGACCGACTTGGGAAAGGCGGGTCGTGTTCACCCAGTCCGTACCCGCCATCGCCGGAAAATCCAGCAAGACGCTCGAGCCACCACCCCCAGTGAGGACAATGTCTTGCTCAAAAAGTTCCGGCAGTTTCACGACGTCCGCCGCCATTCGCCGCGGCTTATCGCGACTGGAAACAAACCATGGGCACTGGCATTTTATGAGAAGTCGAGGAGGGGCGAGGAGGTGGTCATGAGGCTTTCGCTACTCACCCTGGGAGTTTTTGCGGCTATCGTCTGCTTCGAAAAGCCCGCTGAGGCGCAAGACGATCGGTGGTGCGCCTATTGCAATTTCCATCATGGCGGTGCCACGAATTGCGGGTTTGCAACATTTCAACAATGCTTGGCCACCGTGACTGGGATTGGCGGGGACTGTGGCCCCAATCCCATGTACCAGTCCGCGCCGGAACGATATCCGCCGACGAGGTATCCGAGGCGCTATCCTTATTAACAAGAAGCCGTTTCTTGGACGGCGATCCCCGCGCTCGTGATGGCGCCCTGGAGCAAACCGACCAGCGGCTCCTTGATTGTAATGTGTCCGACGATGAATCCGGCCGTCCGCGTTCTTGCCTGAAATGAACCGTTTCGCGTTCAGCGCTGCCCATTTTCGCCACAATCTCACCATGCTCAAACTCGATAGTTCCATTTCTGGGATGGGGGATGATGCGGGGTCGGGCAAACTCGGCATTGAGACGATTTGCGCCGCCTATGGCTTGCGCAGTTCTTTGTTTTTCCTTGGGAAATTGTGCTAGTCCCAGTCACATCGATCCCCGCTACGGGGTCGAGCCGAGCGCGCGGCTCGTCGAATCCGGCGCGACCGTACCAAAAGGCGGCGGCGTCTATCGGGTCGGATCGCCCTATGTGGTGGCCGGGCGCGTCTATATTCCTCAAGACAATCCGCATTATCGCGCCGATGGGATTGCGTCCTGGTACGACTCGGATTTTCACGGCCGTTCGACTGCCAACGGTGAAATTTTCGATGCTGAAGCCATTACCGCCGCGCATCCGACACTGCCGCTACCAAGCTATGTGCGGGTTACGAATTTGAGCAACGGCCGCTCGCTGATTGCCCGCGTCAATGACCGTGGACCTTATGCCGGCAATCGGATTATCGACGTCTCAAAGCGGGCCGCTTTTCTTTTAGGCTTCACCGTGAGTGGAACCGCCTGGGTCCGAGTGGAATATGTCGGCGCAGCGCCAATCGAGGGGTCGGACGACCGGGTTCTCGAGGCAAGTTTGCGTCAGGACGAGCCCGCGCCCGCGCCAGGCACGACAAAACTCGCGGCGCTGCGCATTGTGCCCGCGACGACGACGGCGCCGCCGCGGATCCGGCTCGCCAGCACCTCCACAACTGCGTCACTGCCGCGAAGCGCCACTCTAACTTATGCGACCGCAGTATCCTCAAGCGACAGCGACTCCGCCGAATTCCTCACCGGACGCGGACTTTACTGAGTTAGATTATCCACGTTGATAGCGCTTGCGGCGGATTCGTCGCGGGGCCAGGGTCTGTTTTCCATCTGATCTTTGCGTGAGAATAAGAAGGGCATTCGGAGGCCACGATGCCAGGACGCCGGTTTGGAACGAACGAGAAATATCAACGCGCGAGAACAAATCTCCGCGCAATGGTTGCTTTTGGCGCGCTCGCGATCCTTTTGGCGGCCATTCTCGCCGCTGTGGCCGCACCGGTTGCTGCGACCAAGAAAGAGGAGGGACTCCAGACCAGCGTACCAGCGGCAATCCTCCTCGATGCCGATAGTGACAGCATTCTCTACGATAAAAATGGCGATGAACTGGTCGCTCCCGCGAGCCTGGCCAAGCTGATGACGATTGAATTTTTGTTCAATGAGATCAAGGAAGGCAGGGTCAAGCCCGATGATGAATACATCATCAGCGAAAACGCCTGGCGAAAGGGCGGAGCGCCATCGCACGGCTCGACGATGTTCGCGCCCATTCACAGCAGGGTCAAAGTTTCAGATTTGATCCAAGGCATCATCGTCGATTCAGCCAATGATGCCTGTATCGCGGTTGCGGAGGCGCTTGCGGGGAACGAAGGTAGCTTCGGCCAAGTGCTTACGCGGCGGGCCCGCGAGATTGGCCTCGGACGTTCCACTTTTACCAATTCCACCGGTTATTCTGATCCCGATTTACGGGTGACCGCGCGGGAAATGGCGGAACTGGCGCGGCACATCATCCGCGATTATCCCGATTTTTATCCCTATTTCAGCCAACGAGATTTCGCCTGGAACAATATCCATCAACAGAACCGCAATCCGCTTCTCGGCATGGGTATCGGCGCGGATGGACTTAAGACCGGCGAGACATCGGAAGCAGGCTTCAACTTGGTGGGTTCTGCAATACAAGACAATTTCCGGCTAATCGTCGTCGTTACCGGCGCAAAAACGGATAAGGAACGCGCCGACGAGGCCAAGAAGCTTTTGGATTTCGGCTTTCATGACTTCCAGGCGCGGGTCTTATTTGCCGAGGGGCAAACAGTAGGCGACGCCAAGGTGTTCGGCGGCGACCGCAGCTACGTACCCTTGGTCGCCTCGGGCATTGTGCGCCTGATGGTGCCGCGGAATAACAGTCAGCGTTTGCTGGCGCGCATCGTCTATACCGGTCCGATACCAGCCCCCATCGCGAGGGGACAGCCGATCGGCAAATTGAAGGTGTGGCGGGGCGAGAACCTCGCCCTCGAAATCCCGTTGCAGGCTGCCGATGATGTCGGCCCGGGCAGCATGCCACAGCGGGCGATGGACGGCGCTACCGAACTGATGATCGGACTGTTGCGCGCGGGTGTGAATAAGCTCTGAACTTCTGTCCGTTCGCGTCGGCAAAGGCGCGTTTGCGCGACTATATTTGGCTCGCGAATTAGCGGCATTCATCTTATAGTGACGCCGAAGGAAATAGGTGTAAGCCTTTGCTGAAACTTAGGAACGCGACAAGATTTCGTAAATCCGAGACCTCGTGATGCGTGGCAAATTCATTACCCTTGAGGGCGGCGAAGGCACCGGTAAGTCCACCCAGGCCGCGATGTTGGCGCTCCGACTGGAATCGCAGGGACTTGCAGTCCAATTGACGCGAGAACCTGGCGGCTCGCCGGGGGCTGAGATCATTCGGCATGTGCTTTTAACTGGGGCGGCAAAACCGCTCGGCGCCGACGTTGAAGCCATGTTGTTCGCCGCCGCGCGCGACGATCATGTGCAGTGCACGATCCTGCCGGCGCTTCAATCCGGCAGGTGGGTTGTTTGCGACCGGTTTGCGGATTCAACCCGTGTGTATCAAGGCGTTCTCGGCCAAGTCGATCAGAGGCTCATCAACGTTCTCGAACGTGTTTCAGTCGGCGATCTGACGCCCGACCTTACGGTTATCCTCGATTTGTCGGTTGAGATTGGGTTAGAGCGAGCCAACCAGCGACGCGGCAGTGCTGCCGCGGACCGCTTCGAAGGCGAGGGAGCAGAATCTCACGAGAAACTGCGTGAGGCCTATCTCGCCATTGCCTCCCGCGAACCAGACCGGTGCGTGGTGATCGACGCCAGCGCCACCAAAGAAGTTGTGGCTAATGCGATTTGGCAGGCCGTGGAGACACGGTTCGGCCCGTCGGCAATTGCGCAGCTAGACGAGCCCCCAGCCGCCAACGTGTAACTGCGCGGATCTCCCGATGTCCCACAATAACGATGACGACGACATCGACGACACGCCGCACCCGCGGGAGACGACTGCGTTGTTCGGCCACGGCGCGGCCGAGGCCGCTTTGCTTGCCGCCTATCGCTCCGCGCGCATGCCGCACGGCGTACTCATCGCGGGTCCAAAGGGCATCGGCAAGGCCACGCTCGCTTACCGACTCGCGCGGTTTATCCTCTGTCATCCGGATCCTGCGGCCCCGGATGTGCGAAGCGCCCAGTCCCTTGTCGTCGAGCCAACAAGCTCGGTGGCCCGTCGCATCGCGGCACAGGCGCAGCCTGACCTCCTCGCCATCGAAAGAAGCGTTAACGAGCGAGGCGTGCTGCGTAACCAGATCGCGGTCGACGATATCCGTCGCACCGTGCCGTTTTTTGGCTCCACGCCAGGTGAGGGCGGTTGGCGGATTGCGATTATCGATGCCGTCGACGAGCTCAACCGTTCCGGGGCCAACGCGCTCTTGAAGGTGCTCGAGGAGCCGCCCAAACGCGCGCTGCTTTTGCTTGTCGCTCATTCCGCCGCGCGAGCGCCGCCAACGCTACGGTCGCGCTGCCGCATCATTTCCCTCCGGGCGCTTGCGGCGGAGGATGTTGCCGCGGCCGTGGCCGCGGCGATGAATTGCGAGCGTGACGAAACGGATGTCGTGGCTGCCGCTGCGGCGGCGGACGGTTCGGTGGCTCGGGCGCTCACTTTGCTCGATGACGGTGCCCTGGCGCTGCGCCAGCAGGCGCTCGACTTGCTCGCGCAGCTGCCGGGGCTCGATGCCGGCGGATTGCACGCGCTCGGCGATGCACTAGCCGGAACCGACCCGCAGCCGCTTGCAGCCTTTCTCGATACAGTGAATTCCTGGCTGTCGGCGCGGCTCGATCACGGTCGAGGCAACTTGGAGCGTCTTAATCGTCTGGCTGAGGCTTCCGAGCGGATCAATGGCGCGGCACGCGATGCCGAAATGTACAATCTTGAACGCAAGCCGCTGGTGTTCGGCGTTTTTGGCCTCCTTGCCGAGGCCACGCGCGGTTGATACCAACCCTCATGACTGAGCAATCGGCCGGCAAACCCTATTACATCACCACCGCAATTGCCTATCCGAACGGCGCGCCGCACATCGGCCACGCCTATGAGGCGATTGCGACAGATGCCATCGCGCGGTTCATGCGGCTCGACGGCCGGGACGTGTTCTTTCTCACCGGTACTGACGAACACGGCATCAAGATGTTGCAGACGGCAGCCAAGGAAAAGTTGACGCCGCGCCAATTGGTGGAGCGCAACGTGCCGCGCTTCCAGGCCATGGTGAAGAAGTTTAATTGCTCGAATGACGATTTCATCCGCACCACGGAAGCGCGCCACCATCGCTCCTCGGAAGCCATCTGGGAGCGCATGCAGGCCGCCGGTGACATTTATCTCGACAAATATTCCGGCTGGTATTCGGTGCGCGACGAAGCCTATTACGACGAAAGCGAAACTAAGCTCGATGACAAGGGTCAGCGGCTTGGTCCCAACGGCACACCAGTCGAGTGGGTCGAAGAGGAGAGTTATTTTTTCAGGCTTTCAAGATATGCGGACAAACTGCTCGACCTGTACCGGCGTGTGCCGGATTTCGTATTGCCGAAAGAGCGATTCAATGAAGTCGTGAGTTTCGTCCGCGGCGGACTGCAAGATCTTTCGCTCTCACGCACCACTTTCGACTGGGGTATAAAGGTTCCAGCCAACCCCAAGCACATCATGTATGTGTGGGTCGACGCGCTGACGAATTACATCACCGCCGTCGGCTTTCCCGACACCGAAAGCAAGAAATTCAAAAAATATTGGCCGGCCGATCTGCACGTGATCGGCAAGGATATCGTGCGCTTTCATGCGGTGTACTGGCCGGCCTTTCTGATGTCGGCCGGCATTGAGGTGCCGCGCCGCATCTTCTCGCACGGTTTTCTGTTCAACCGTGGCGAGAAAATGTCGAAGTCGGTCGGCAATGTCATCGATCCTTTCGCGCTGGCCGACACTTACGGGGTCGATCCGTTGCGTTATTTCCTGTTGCGCGAAGTGCCGTTCGGCCAGGACGGCAATTACAGCCACGAAGCGATTGTCGCGCGCATCAATGCCGATCTCGCCAACGATCTCGGCAATCTGGCGCAACGCTCACTGACGATGGTGGCGCGCAATCTCGGGGGTGTTCTGTCAAGGCCGGGCACGTTGCAGGCCACCGATCAAACCATGCTCGATGCCGCCGACGCGCTCATTGGCAAAGCGCGCGAGGCGATGATGACTCAGCAATTGCATCAGGTGCTCAATGCCGTGTGGGCAGCGGTCGCGGACGCAAACCGCTATTTTGCCGGCGAGGCGCCCTGGGCGTTGGCGAAGACCGATCCGGTGCGGCAGGGCACGGTGCTCTATGTAACCGCGGAAGTGTTGCGGCAGGTGTCGATCTTGGTACTTCCATTCATGCCGGCTTCGGTCGGGAAATTGCTTGATCTTCTCGCCATTCCGGAGCACGAGCGCCGCTTTGCTTTTCTCGGGAAACAGCACCGAATTGCCGTTGGGGTGAAGCTTCCCGCGCCGACTGCGGTTTTTCCGCGTTATGTCGAGCCGTCAGGAGTAGCGGCACAATAGAACGCAAATGCTGATCGACAGCCACTGCCACCTTGATTTCCCCGATTTTGCGGACGAGCTCGATGCCGTGCTGGCGCGAGCCCGCGCTGCCGGTGTCGAGCGCATGGTCACGATCTCCACACGCGTCCGCCGGCAATCCGCATTGCTTGCGTTGTCCGAGCGCTTTCCAGACGTTTATTGCTCGATCGGAACGCATTCGCATTACGCACATGAAGAACTGGATGTAACTGCGGACGAGCTCGTACGCTGCAGCCGCGCCGCGAAAGTCGTGGCGATCGGCGAAGCCGGCCTTGACTACCACTACGACAATTCTCCGCGCGAAGCGCAAGAACGCGGATTTCGCACTCACATCACGGCTGCGCGCGAAACTGGGCTGCCGCTTGTCATCCATTCGCGTGAGGCGGACGACGATACCGCGCGCATTTTGGAAGAGGAAATGGGGAAGGGCGCCTTTGCCGCCGTCCTGCATTGTTTCACCGGCGGTCGCGAACTGGCACGTCGCGCGGTGGCGCTGGGTCATTTCATTTCCTTCACAGGAATCTTGACCTTCAAGAACTCGGAAGCATTGCGGGCTATCGCGGCGGGGCTGCCGGCCGACCGCATTTTAGTCGAGACCGACGCACCCTACCTCGCGCCGGGCAAATATCGCGGCAAGCGTAACGAACCGGCTTACGTGGTCGAAATTGCAAAAGTCCTCGCCGAGACTCGCGGCGTTTCGGTTGAAGGGATGGCCGAACAGACGACAGCAAATTTCTTTCGGCTGTTCACCAAAGTGCCGCCTAAGACGCTTGCGCCAATGGCCTCGCGCGCACAAGGGCCCGCGGCGTCGCGATGACATTGAAATTCACGATTCTCGGCTGTGGTTCATCGGCCGGCGTGCCACGGCCGGCTTTGGGTTGGGGTGAGTGCGATCCAAATAACCCCAAAAACCGCCGACGCCGCACATCGCTCTTGGTCGAACGCCGGACGGCAGACGGCGTCACGCGTGTTTTGGTCGACACGTCACCTGACTTGCGTGAGCAATTGCTTGACCTCGATGTCGATTGGCTCGACGGAGTGTTCTACACGCACGAACACGCCGACCATACCCACGGCATCGACGATCTGCGCTCGCTATTCATCAAACGGCATCAGCGGGTCGACGTTTACCTTGACGACAACACCGCGGCGATGATGCACACCCGGTTCGGTTATTGCTTTGAATCGCCGCCAGGCAGCAATTACCCGCCGATCGTAACCGGGCACCGGTTGACTGCCGGAACGGCGGTGTCCGTAACCGGAAAAGCTGGGCCAATCACGGTTCTGCCGTTCCTACAGGATCATGGCGATATCGGCTCGCTCGGATTTCGCTTCGCCGGGCTCGCTTATTCATGCGACCTCAGCGGCATCCCAGCGGCGAGCATTGACGCCTTACTGGGGCTCGACGTCTGGATTCTTGATGCGCTGCGCTATCGTCCGCATCCGAGCCATTTCTCCGTCGCGGAAGCGCTGGACTGGGTCGAGCGCATAAAGCCAAAACGCGCTGTCCTGACGAATTTGCATGCCGATCTCGACTATGACCAGTTGCGGGGAAAGCTACCGGTCCATGTCGTGCCGGCCTTCGACGGCATGACTTTCACGCTCGCGGAAAGACAATAACATTCGCGCTAAGCAGTAATTGTTCCATAATATCTCTTATGCGAATGAGACCTATAAACTTAACCGTCCGCCAGCACTCGCCGCTCTCTCGCTCTCGTCATCGTCACCAAATCCCCGGGACCAGCCGCCATCGAACCCGTTGCGCATAGTCGCGGTAGCCGGGCAGTTGCTCTTGCAGCACGTGGTCCTCGTGGATCACGCGATACAAAAGAAATGGCACACTGACCACAACGAGAAATGCAGCAGCGATCCACGAGCCAAGCGCGACGCCGCTTGCCGCCAAGATCAAGATGCCGGCGCTGTATCCCGGATGGCGCAGGAAAGCGTATGGCCCGCTTTCGACCACGTGTTGTCCCCGCTCAGATTGGATGCGTACGACTGAAGAGAAGAAGCGGTTCTCCACCATCGCCCAAAAAACCAGGGCATAGGCCGCAACGATGGTGAACAACGCGAAAGCCTGCAGCCATAGCGGTACGCTGTCGCTCCAATGCAGGCGGCCGCGATCAAGGCCCGCGATGATCCAATGCGTCAAGAGGACAACGTTGAGAACGCGCAGTCCGAGCGGAGTCGGTCTGCCGCCCGGCCGCATGCGTTCTTGCAGAAGCCCGCGATCAAGTAGCGCGAAGGCGGCAAAGAAGACTGCGGCGAGAATGCCCCAATACAGCCAAAAGGTCGGTATGGCGAGGCTACCCGCCGAGCCGAACAGGGCGGCCGCTGCGGCAATGAGTAGGACACTGGCACGAAGATAGGCTGAAACGGGCATGGCACCGCTCGCACGCATTTTTCAACTCTGATAGCGTCCGCGCACCTTTCGATCGACGTAATCGCGAGCACTGTATCAGGAATTTAACGATGACTCCTTCGCGCGACATCGGCCGCCTTCTCGAGATCATGGCGGCGTTACGCACTCCGAAAACCGGTTGCCCCTGGGATTTGGCGCAGGATTTTTCCACCATCGCGCCCTACACCTTGGAGGAAGCCTATGAAGTTGCCGACGCCATCGCGCGTGGCGATCTCAATGATCTCAAAGAAGAGCTTGGCGACCTTCTGCTGCAAGTCGTCTTCCATGCTCGGATGGCCCAAGAAAAGGACGCGTTCAACTTCGGTGACGTGGTGCAAGCGATCACTGAAAAGTTGGTCCGCCGCCATCCTCACGTGTTTGCTGATGAAACTTCAAAGACGCCGCAAGCGGTTGCAGGATTGTGGGAGCGCATCAAAGCAGCGGAAAAAGCCGCTGACAAAACCACGCGCGAAGGAGGTGCGCTGGCCGGTGTGCCGATTGCACTCCCTGCCCTAACCCGAGCCTTAAAGCTGCAAGTCAAGGCGAGCAAAGTCGGCTTTGACTGGAATGATCCTCGCGCGGTGTTGCGGAAAATCCGTGAGGAAGCCGACGAGATCGAAACCGAACTTGATCGGATTGATATGAACAAAGACGCTGCCGCAGCCGAGGTCGGTGACCTTCTATTTGCGGTGGTCAATCTAGCGCGCCATCTCGAGGCCGATCCGGAAGCGGTCCTGCGGCAGACCAATCTAAAATTCGAACGTCGATTTGCCGCAATCGAACGTACGCTCGCAGCGCGGGACAAGTCTCCGCAAGACGCGACATTGTCAGAAATGGACGCGCTTTGGAAGGAGGTAAAACAGAAAGAGAACGAGTGACGAGCCTCTCAATGCTGCCGCGCAGCTCCGGCAGGGACGGAGAACTTCGCTCTTAATCTCGCGGCCTTGTCCGGGTCGGCGCGGACCGTCATGGCGATCCCGCCGTCGGTGTCAACGGATTTGCTGAGCACTTCGGTGTGGCGATGCAGCCAGCTTATCCCCGCTCCATCGGCCGCATCGAGGCGAAGTTGAATGACCTCGCGGTGGGCGGCAAGGCGTGTCTCGATTGCTGTGGCAAGGATCTCGATCCCCTCCCCGGTCGCAGCGGAAACCAGAACCGGTCGATCCGTCGGGGCACGGCGTTCGGCTATATTGTCGAGGCGCTCTCGGGAACGAGAGTCAAGGTGGTCGATCTTGTTCCAGACCTCGATCAGTGAACGCTTGTCACGAGCGTCGTTGCGTGAATCGATACCCAGCTCGCGCAAAATCTTTTCGACGTCGTGCAGTTGCGCGTCGGCATCGTCGTGCGAAACATCGCGCACGTGGAGAATAATATCGGCCTCAACCACTTCTTCCAGCGTGGCGCGGAACGCCGCGATCAGCATGGTTGGCAGGTCCGAGATGAAGCCGACAGTATCGGAAAGAATGATCCGTGCGCCGTGTGGAAGCGTCACCGCCCGCAGCGTCGGATCAAGCGTGGCGAACAGCACATCGGCGGACAGCACGCTCGCCTGCGTCATGCGATTGAAAAGGGTCGATTTACCCGCATTGGTGTAGCCGACCAGTGCGACGATTGGATAAGGCACACGCCGCCGGCTCTCGCGGTGCAACGCGCGGGTGCGTTTGACCGTGGTGAGCTCGCTTTCGATTTTGGCGAGCCGCTCATCGATCATGCGGCGGTCTGCTTCAAGCTGGGTTTCGCCAGGACCGCCGAGAAAACCGAAACCGCCGCGCTGGCGCTCCAGATGCGTCCAGGAGCGCACTAATCTGCTCTTTTGATAAGTCAGATGCGCATGCTCGACCTGCAGCGCGCCCTCGCGGGTGCGCGCCCGTCGGCCAAAAATCTCCAGAATGAGGCCGGTGCGATCGAGTACCTTCGCATTCCACGCTTTTTCTAGATTGCGCTGTTGTACCGGCGAAAGAGCGCAATCCATCACGACGATGCCGCCATCGAAGCTTTTGACCAGACCTGAAATCTCTTCGACCTTGCCCTTGCCGAGATATGTCGCCGGCCGCAACGCATTGAGCATGACAATGCCGGATTGTTCGACTTCAAGATCAATGGCACGGGCAAGGCCGATCGCCTCGTCAAGCTTTGCTTGCGGCGGCCGCTCGCCGGCACTGCTATTCGTCCGGCGTAGAATTGGCTCGACAACCAATGCCCGGCCCGTGCTCGGAGAATCCCCGCGCCTTTTCCCCGCCCGCGAGGCGGGCGGGCGCGGCGCCAAGGGGCGCGTGTCGCGGTGGCGCGGCTCCAACTATTCTCCGGGCGGCGCTTCCTCGGCGCCTTCGAACAGTTGTACGGGGTGCCCCGGCATAATGGTCGAAATAGCGTGCTTATAGACAAGCTGCGAATGTCCGTCGCGGCGTAACAGCACGCAGAAATTATCGAACCAAGTAACGACGCCCTGCAGTTTGACGCCGTTCACCAGGAAAATGGTGAGTGGAATTTTATTTTTACGGACGTGATTGAGGAATGTGTCTTGCAGATTTTGTGCGCGGTCGGCTGCCATGGCCTTGTTCCGTTCTTTGCGCCGCGAGCCCCTGCCCCGCGGCAGTTTATTGGCCTATTTCGAGCTTTTTGCCTCTCTCTGCTTGCGATCCCGCAGAGCCAGCCAACCCATCGGCCGGCTCGACTATTAGAAAGCGCGCCGGGCAGCGATGCAAGCCCAAGTTAGAGGCGTGGTCTTAAATTCATCCTGCCTCGGCGTAGCGGTGGTACGCACGCCGAAGGGCGGTCGCCACCGGGCCGGGCTTGCCGTCGCCGACGATCCGGTCATCGACCCGAACGACCGGCAGCACGATCTGACTGGCTGAGGTTATGAATGCTTCGCGCGCTTTGTGGGCTTCCTCGAGCGTGAACGGCCGTTCTTCAACGGTGAGGCGTTCGGCTTTGATGGCATCGAACAAAACGGTGCGGGTAATGCCTCGTAATATCGCATGGTCAGCGTTACGGGTAACCAAGGTACCGCTGGAAGTGACAATCCAGACATTCGCCGAAGAGGCTTCGGTTACTCTACCGTCCTCATCAACGAACCAAGCGTCGCGTGCGCCCCGCTCGAGCGCCGCTTGCCGCGCCAGCACGTTCGGCAGCAATCCGATGGTCTTGATGTCAACTCGGCCCCATCGATTATCCGGAACGCTGATCACGGCAATTCCCTGTGCAGCGAGGGCCTCATTACGGGATTTATTGAGGCCGCGCACGGTCACGACCAGGCTTGCAGGCACCACTTGCGATGGAAAGGCATGCTCGCGACGCGCCACCCCGCGGGTGACTTGCAAATAAACGATGCCGTAACCGATGCGATTGCGCGCAACCACTTCGCGTAAAACGACACCGAGCGCGCGCACCGGCATTGGCGAGCGAATGCGCAGTTCGGCAAGCGAACGCTGCAGCCGCTCAAGGTGCCGCCGTTCGTCAACGAGCCGGCCGCCCCTCACCTCGCAGACTTCATAGACACCGTCGCCGAATTGATAGCCGCGGTCCTCGACGTGCACCTTGGCGTCGCGGAAGGGCAGATAACGGCCATTGACGTAAGCAATGCGGGACATAGGATGTCAGAGGTCGGAGGCCAGACGTCAAACGTCGCACTCAGATGTCAGAGGTCGGAAGCCTGATGTTTTGTGTTGCGATATCTGATCTTTGATACATCTGTCATCAATCAATCCCAAGCGCCTTCAGCTTGCGGTGCAAAGCCGAACGCTCCATGCCGACGAATTCGGCGGTGCGTGAAATATTGCCGCCAAAGCGGTTGATCTGTGCCAACAAATATTCGCGTTCAAAGACTTCGCGGGCCTCACGCAAAGCAAGACTCATCAAATGTTCACCGCCATTGCCGTTCGGCATATTCGGAATCATCGAGCCAACATCCTGCGGCAACATCGATGCCGTGATCGCTGCCTCCGGATCGCCGCCGGCGAGGATCATCAGCCGCTCCACATTATTGCGGAGCTGGCGCACGTTTCCCGGCCAGTCATGGGATTGCAGCACCGCCAGCGCATCTGATCCAACGGTACGTTTTGGCAGTCCGGTCGTGTGTGAAATCTGACTCATGAAATATTCGACAAGTTCGGGAATGTCCTCTCGCCGCTCGGCCAGCCCCGGCACGCGGATCGGGACCACCGACAGGCGATGATAAAGGTCTTCCCGGAACTTGCCCGCGGCGATGTCTGCTTCGATGTTGCGGCTGGTCGAGGAAACGATCCGGACGTCCACGGTCACTTTCGTGCTGCCGCCGACGCGTTGGAAGGTTTGATCGACCAAGACACGCAAAATCTTGTTCTGGGTCTCACGCGGCATGTCCGCAATTTCATCGATGAACAAGGTGCCGCCGTGCGCCTCCTCGAGCGCTCCGACCTTGCGGCTTGTCGTACCGTTGCCGCCTTCGATGCCGAACAGCTCAGTCTCCATATGCTCGGGGGTGATGGCGGCGGCATTAATCACCACGAACGGTGAGGTCGCGCGCGCCGAATGCGCGTGAATGGTTCGCGCGGCGAGCTCCTTGCCGCTGCCGGACGGACCGACAATGAGAACGCGGCTGTTTGTGGGAGACACTTTTTCGATCGTCTGGCGCAGTTGGTTAACAGAGGGCGAATGTCCAACCAAGGTTGCAGCGAGAGGGGCGAATTGCTTGAGCTGCTGGACCTCGCGTTTTAATCGCGAATTCTCGAGCGCGCGTTCGGCAACAAGCAACAGGCGATCGGCCTTGAACGGTTTTTCGATGAAATCATAAGCGCCGCGTTTGATGGCAGAGACCGCGGTTTCGATATTGCCGTGTCCCGAGATCATCACAATCGGCAGTTCGGGGTGCTGCTGCTTGAGACCATCGAGCAGTTGCAGACCGTCGAGACGGCTACCCTGGAGCCAGATATCGAGGAAAACGAGATTGGGCCTACGCGCGATGACGGCGGCAAGCGCCTCGTCGCTATCACGTGCCGTCCGTGTGCCGTGACCTTCGTCCTGCAGGATACCCGCGACCAGTTCGCGTATATCTGCTTCATCGTCGACGATCAGGATATCCGATGCCATGGTGACTTTCGCCCTATCCTGAAAAATTATTCCGCAGCCGTGCGCGTTTCGAGCGGCGGCTCTTCAGTCGTAGTAGTCACGACGCGTTCAGCCACGAATCGCAATTGCATCCATGCGCCACGTACGCCGGGAGTCTTCTCGGCCGCATCCCGCAGTTCGAGACGCCCGCCGTGCTCCTCTAAGATGCGGCCGACAATAGCGAGGCCCAGCCCAGTTCCCTTTTCTCTCGTGGTCACATAGGGCTCGAGCAGGCGCGCGCGATTTTCCTTCGGCAAGCCAACGCCGTTATCGATGACATCGATGACGACGTCCTTTCCGTCGCGCTGTGCGCGCACCATGATCCGGCCGCGGCCAAGCTCGGCAGGCGGTACGGCGCCGATCGCTTCGGCCGCGTTCTTGACGATGTTTGTCAGCGCCTGTGAAATCAGCCGCCGATCGAAACGCGCCGGCATCGTCTCGCCCTCGAGTTCGACGTCAAAGTCGATATCGGGGTGGGCGACACGCAACAGAAATACCGCTTGGCGCACGGTATCGGCGACGTCCTCGTCGGCAATGACCGCTTTTGGCATGCGCGCGAAACGCGAGAACTCGTCCACCATGCGTTTGATGTCGTCGACCTGACGCACGATCGTCTCGGTGCATTGTTCAAAGACGATCGGGTCGTCCGCGATCGACTTGCCGTATTTGCGCCGTAGCCGTTCGGCCGAGAGCTGGATCGGCGTGAGCGGGTTCTTGATCTCGTGCGCGATCCGGCGCGCGATATCGGCCCATGCGGAGGAGCGCTGCGCCAGCACCAACTCGGTGATGTCATCAATCGTGATCACGTAGCCATGCTCGGCCTCGGTCGCCTGCTCGCTGGTCACGCGCACGGAATAATTTCGCTCCTGACCCTCGCGCGTCACGGCGAGTTGTCGTTGAATGAGACGCTGATTACCGGTGCGCGCCGCTTCGAAGATCTCCCCGAGTTCCGGCGCGACCTGCGCCAGCGGCAGATTCAGGACCTCGGTCTCGGCTCGGCCCATGAGTCGCTCCGCGGAACGGTTGAGTATCGAGATTCGCCCGTCGGCGTTGACCCCGATCACGCCGGCGCTGGCGCCGGCGAGCATCGCTTCGGTGAAACGCCGCCTGCTGTCGATAAGGTCGCGCGCGCGCACGATGTCCTCATGTTGCGTGCGCAGCTCTTGGGTCATTTTGTTGAAAGTCTCGCCCAACCGCGCCATATCGCCTTCTGAGCGGCGCACCGGGACTTGAATGTTCAAATTGCCGGTCGACACCACGTTCGCGGCGCCGATCAGACGGCGAATGGGAGCAACCAAACGATTGGCAAAGTCCAATCCAATCCAAGCCGATGAAAGCAGGACGATCAGCGCGATGATCGCGAACATCAGACCGAAGGCGACCTGGATGCCGAGGCGGCGAGCCTCGAGATTGGCAAATTCGCCGACGGTCTCCTGCGTGGCGCGCAATTGCTGTACGACTCGCGGATCAAGGATGCGCGCGGCGTAAAGGTACATGTCGTCATAGCCCCGCAGCTTGACGACGGCGGCGAGATGATTGTCTTCGGGAATGAGCGCGACTCGCGGCTCGGTTTCATTGACTTCGGCAAGTAGGTCGGCCGTCGGTAAGACGATATTTTTATCAATGGTCACCCCAGCCCGATCGACTGTCGTGCCGTCGGATTTGATTATGAGCGCAGCGGAGAGGTTACGTCCGGCAGCTTGCGCGCTCATGATCTTCTGGAATTGATCCCGCTCGGAATCGAATATTGGCCGGGCGCGGCCGAGAACGTAGGCCATCGACAGCAATTCGCTGCGTATCGCCTCGGCGTGCTCGCTGACATAAGCATTTGCGACGATCACCGATTGTTCGATCATCGCGCGGGTGCGAGTTGAAAAGAACCGATCAAGTCCACGGTCCAGGGTCGTGCTGGCGACCACGGAAACCAGCACAGTCGGCACCGCCGCGATGACTGCAAACAGCCCGACGATTTGCACGTGAAGCCGTGATCCCGCCCGGCCGCGGCGGCGTCCTTGGATGACGACCCAGACTTCGCGCCCGATGATGGCGAGTAGTAAGACTCCGGTGACGGCGTTCCCAAGCAGCAGCTGCTTGACCACCTCATCGACCGGTGCGATCCACGTTAGACCGCCAAGCACCAGAAATGTGGCGGTGGCCCAAAGCAGCGCAAGCCCGAGCGCGATTGCTCCTATCAGCCGCGACGCCATCGGCGTCGGCGCCACCAGCAACAGACTATCGGCCACGATATTGCCGATCAGCAGCAACAGCACGATTGCGGCCTGTACCACCGCGGTCGGTGGTGCTGTGGCACCGGCACCGCCATAAATCAGCGAGTGCAACAAGTCGATCGCGGTAGCCAATGCATTGATAGGTGCGATCGGGGTTATCCCGGAGAGCACCAGGAGGGTGAGGGCCGCCAAGAAAAGCGCAATGCTGTCCGTTATCGGGCCGATCAGCCGAGATGAGGCGGGCATCAGCGCGCTGGCCGCCGTGTCATGCGGGGCAACCTGTTCGACAGTCGCCATGCCAAAAGGTCCGGAGCCTGCCCCTGGGATAAAAAGCCGACCGGATGAGCAAGGAAATTAGGCGCCCACCCCGCACCTGAGTGATGCTTTTATACAACAATGTTGCCCGATTGCGACAATAACTGGGCGGCCACCTGGTAGGCAGCGCGGAAGTTCTGTGACCGATTTGCCAGCTAACCACCGCCAGTGCGATAGACCTGGATATCCAAATCGCGGATTTTCTTGCGTAATGTGTTGCGATTGACGCCGAGAAGGTCGGCGGCACGTATCTGATTGCCCCTCGTGGCGGCAAGGGCGGCCGAGACCAGCGGACCTTCAACCTCGCGCAAAATACGATGATAAAGGCCAGGTGGCGGCAATTCGCCATCGAACCCGGAAAAATATCTGGCGAGGTAGCGTTCGACCGCGTTGGACAAATGTTCATCCCCGCCCTGGCTGTCCCCAGGAGGCCCTAACACGGGCTGCGATAATTCAGCATCGACCACAGCCGCTGTGATCGTTTCCTGTGGATAGAGTGCAGCTAGACGCCGTGCCAGATTTTCCAGTTCCCGCACGTTACCTGGCCAGCGATGCCGCTTGAGCCGGTCGATTGCCACCTGGTCGATCTGCTTCGGCGGCAAGCCTTCCCGCTCCACGAGCGCGAAGAAATGACGGATCAAATCGGGAATGTCGTCACTGCGTTCGCGTAGCGGGGGCAATCGCAGCGGCACGACGTTAAGACGGAAAAACAGATCCTCGCGGAACAAGCCTTGCTGAATGAGCTGTCGCAGGTCTTTGTTGGTGGCGGCGATGATGCGCACGTCGGCCTTGATCGGAGTGCGGCCGCCGACGGTCGTGTACTCGCCTTGCTGCAATACCCGCAGCAGTCGGGTCTGCGCCTCCATCGGCATGTCGCCGATCTCATCGAGGAAAAGGGTCCCGCCCTCGGCTTGCTCAAAGCGGCCAGAGCTGCGGGTATTGGCGCCGGTGAAGGCGCCCTTCTCGTGGCCGAACAATTCGGACTCGATCAAGTCGCGTGGGATCGCCGCCATGTTTATTGCGACGAATGGACCGCTGCGGCGTTTGCCGTAATCATGCAGCGCGCGGGCGACCAATTCTTTGCCGGTGCCGGATTCACCTGAAATCATCACGGTCAAATCGGTCTGCATCAAGCGCGCGAGTACGCGATAGATTTCCTGCATGGCCGGTGAACGGCCGACGAGTGGAATCGACTCGAAGTCTTCCGATTTGGGAGTCGGACGTGGCTTTTCCTTCGGTTCTGAGAGCGCGCGCCCCACGATCGCTATCAGCTCTTTGAGGTCGAACGGCTTAGGCAAATATTCGTATGCGCCCCGTTCGGATGCTCGAATGGCCGTCATGAATGTGTTCTGCGCGCTCATCACGATGATTGGCAGATCCGGCCTCGCCTTCTTGATGCGCGGTAATAAGTCGAAGGCGCTTTCATCGGGCAAAAGCACGTCGCTGATAATGAGGTCGCCATCGCCCTGGCTGATCCAGCGCCACAGCGTGGCAGCATTGCCGGTAGATCGGACTTCGTAGCCGGCGCGCGATAGCGCCTGGTTGAGGACTGTCCGGATCGCCGCATCGTCGTCCGCGACGAGAATATTGCCTACAGGCATCAATGATTCCCTTGCGTTGGAACGCGGCTCTGCGGCGGGACTCCCTCGCCGCCCAGCGTTGCGGCGTATTTCGGCATGAGGATACGGAACACAGTGCGGCGCGGTTGCGACTCGCATTCGATGATGCCGCCGTGATCGCCGACGATTTTCGCGACCAGCGCAAGCCCGAGCCCGGAGCCCGTCGGCTTTGTGGTGACGAACGGATCAAACAGGTGCGGCAAGAGTTCCTCCGGCACGCCCGGTCCGTTATCCCTCACGCAAAATTCGAGCGGCAGAGAAATGCGCGCGTGCGCGCCTGGCAGCGACAGGCGAACCCCCGGCCTAAAGGCGGTCGACAGCGCGATCTCGCCGCCGCTTGCCGTTTCGCCGATCGCTTCGGCGCCGTTTTTGATCAAGTTCAAGAACACCTGAACAAGCTGATCGCGATTGGCGAGAACCGGCGGCAGAGAGGGATCATAGTCCTCAACGAACTTGATATGTCGCGCGAAGCCCGATTGCGCCAGACGCTTCACGTGATCGAGCACTACATGAATATTGATCGGCTCGCGTTCGACCGGCCGCTCGTCGCTAAACACCTCCATGCGATCGACAAGCTTGACGATACGATCCGCTTCCTCGCAGATCAGTTTGGTCAGTGAACGATCGTCATCGTCAACCGATTGTTCGAGCAGCTGCGCCGCGCCGCGGATGCCCGACAGCGGGTTTTTGATTTCGTGCGCGAGCATTGCGGCAAGCGCAATCACAGAACGCGCGGCCCCGCGATGCGTGAGCTGGCGGTCCATTTTGTCGGCGATCGTGCGCTCCTGGAGCATAACGACGACGTAATCCGGCTGCTCTGGCAGCGGCGCGACGTGCAGATCAACCAAACGGTCACCGGGATTACGCGGTGTGCCGAGATCGACTTTGTATTCGTTTACTGCGGCGCCGCGTTTGCGCACCTGCTCAACCAGCACCAGCAAGGGGCTGCCAAACGGGACCAGATCGCGAAGGAGATAACGCCGCAGCAGCGGCAACGAGACCTCGAAAAAAGCTTCCGCGGCCGCATTGGCATCAATTACCTTGCCGTCGGCCGCGACGACGACGACGGGATGCGGCAAGGCGTTAAGAACGGCATCTGCCGGCGTTCCAGCCAGCAGTGGCTCGACCGCGCTCATCTAGCAGACATCCTGCGATCTTCCGCAGCGTCCGGTGAGTAAAAAAAGCCACATAATATCATCATCTTAGGCCATGACCGGATATAAAGAATGCGGAATGCGACATCGCTGCACATCAATTAGGCGAAGTCAAACGGTGCATAGAGTTTAGCCAAATTCGGTTGCCGTGCAAGTGTTGCACTGCAATATCGCTGCTCTGTGCACCGAAACGATATTCACCGCTATCGGCGGCAACCATTCGCCCGCTTGCCGACATGGGATAAAGCAAGGCCGAGCGGAGCAAGATTTCTGATGGCCGAGACAGTGGCTGCCGTCATCGTGGCGGCGGGACGCGGCGAACGCGCCGGCGCAGACATTCCAAAGCAATATCGACAGATCGCCGGCGAGCCGATGATCCGTTCGACGTTACGTACCTTTCTCTCCCACCCGCGGATTGACTTGGTCCAGCCCGTCATCAATCCGAGCGACGCGAAGACGTACGAGCGCGCAGTTACCGGTCTCAAAGGCCTGTTGCCGGCAACCGCCGGCGGGGCCACGCGGCAAGCATCCGTTCGGGCCGGACTGGAAGCCCTCGCGACGCGCGCCCCAGCGCTGGTTCTCATTCACGACGCAGCGCGCCCCTTTGTCAGCGCAACATTGATCGATCGCGCGATCAACGCTGGACGCGCGGCCAGTGCGGCGGTACCCGGCGTCGCGCTTGCCGATACGGTCAAGGCAATCGACGATCGCGCTGTGGTTATCCAGACGCTCGATCGCGAGAGGCTGCGCGTCGTGCAAACGCCGCAAGCTTTTTCTTTCCCGCTGATCCTGCAAGCGCACCGGCGCGCGGCGGCAGCGCAGCAGCAAAGCTTCACCGACGATGCGGCTCTCGCTGAATGGGCCGGTCAGTGCGTGAGTATCTTTGAGGGCGACGCAGCAAACCTGAAAGTGACGACCGGCGACGATTTTGCTCGCGCCGAGATGACGCGGCTAGCGGCGCTGTCGGATGTGCGAACCGGCAACGGTTTCGACGTCCATGCCTTTGCCGACGGTGATCACGTCATGCTTGGCGGCGTTCGCATCCCGCATTCGCGCGGCGTGACCGGACATTCGGACGCTGACGTCGCGTTGCATGCTCTTGTCGATGCGCTCCTCGGTGCGCTGGCTGACGGCGACATCGGGGCACACTTCCCGCCGAGTGATCCGCAATGGAAGGGTGTGGCCTCGGATCGTTTCCTCGCCTTCGCTTGCGAACGCGTCCGCAATCGGGGCGGCATGATTGCGCACCTTGACGTCACCATTGTCTGCGAAGCGCCGCGGATTTCGCCACACCGAGACGCAATGCGTGCCCACATCGCCTTCATCGCGGATATTCCGGTCGATCGCGTAGCGGTTAAGGCGACGACCAGCGAAAAACTAGGCTTTGCCGGTCGCGGCGAGGGAATTTTCGCCATGGCGACCGCGACGGTCCGGTTACCTTGGAGCGTTAGATGAGCGAGCGAGGTTCGAGCCGGCCGGCAAAATTTGCGCTCGATCTCTGCCGGGCGCGTGAGGTGCGCGTGGCAACGGCAGAATCTTGCACAGGTGGTCTCGTCGCCGCAGCGCTCACTGCAATCGCTGGATCGTCGGACGTATTCGAATGCGGTTTTGTGACTTATTCGAACGAAGCCAAGCAAAGGCTGCTTGGCGTCCCCGCCGCCATCCTTCTGCGTCACGGCGCTGTGAGCGCTGAAGCAGCCGCGGCCATGGCCAAAGGCGCGCTGAAGCGCTCGAGCGCAGATTTTGCGGTGTCGATCACCGGTATCGCCGGTCCAGCCGGCGGGTCTAAGGAAAAGCCCGTCGGTCTCGTGCACTTTGCCGCCGCGAGGCGCGACGGCAAGGTGCTCGCGCGGCGGCGCCTGTTTGGAAATATCGGACGGCGCCGCGTGCGCGAACGCTCCGTGGCGGAAGCGCTGGCGCTTTTGGCCGATTTGGTCGAGCAAACGAGGCCGGCAGCCAGGCGGGTGGCCTAGTCCGCCTTCACGCCATAAATCTGATCGGCCCGACGTTCGAAGGCCGCGGAAAAGCGGCGGAAGGCGGCATCGAACATGGCGCCCATGAGAAGACCGAGCGTGCGACTTCGGAATTCGTAACTGATGAAAAACTCCACGTCGCAGGCGCCCTCTTCCGCCGGATGAAACCTCCAACGGTTATTCATTTTACGGAACGGGCCTTCGAGATATTCGACGAGAATCTCAAGGTCTGATCGATCGAGCGTCACCCGGCTGGTGAAGGTCTCGTAGATAAGCTTATAGGCAACCGTCATGTCGGCGATGACAATCTCCTTGCCCCGCTCAGTCGATCGCTTGCGCACCCGCAGCGACCGGCACAGCGGGACGAATTGCGGATAGCGTTCGACGTTGGCGACCAGGTCAAACATTTCGGACGCGGAATGCTGGACATGCCGCTTGGTCGAGAATTGCGGCATTTATTGAGGCGATATCCGCAGCGCCTTCAGCCGGGCAAAATCGTCGCCCGCGTGGTGTGAAGACCGGGTCAGTGGGTTTGCCGAAACCATCAAAAAACCCTTGGCGTAAGCGATAGCCGCCAGCTCTTTGAATTCATCGGGCGGGACAAACCGGATGACCGCGTGATGTTTGCGCGACGGCTGCAGATATTGACCGATGGTCAGAAAATCGACATCGGCCGCGCGCAAATCATCCATCACCTGCAGAATTTCGTTTCGCTCTTCGCCGAGTCCGACCATGATCCCGGACTTAGTGAAAATCTGCGGGTCAATTTCTTTGACGCGCTGCAAGAGTCGAATCGAGGCGAAGTAGCGCGCTCCCGGTCGCACCGTGACGTATTTCGACGGGACCGTCTCCAGATTGTGGTTGAAGACATCCGGCCGTGCAGCAACCACGACTTCAGCCGCACCCTGCTTGCGCAAAAAATCCGGCGTGAGAACTTCGATGGTGGTCGTGCGGCAGCGCGCACGGATAGCGCGAATGACCGCAGCGAAGTGCGCTGCTCCGCCATCGTCGAGATCGTCGCGATCGACCGAAGTGACGACAACATGCGCAAGGCCAAGTTTCGCCGTGGCTTCGGCGACATGCTGCGGTTCGGCCGGGTCGAGCGCACCGGGCAGCCCGGTCTTGACGTTGCAGAAGGCGCAGGCCCGTGTGCAGGTGTCGCCCATGATCATGAAGGTGGCGTGTTTCTTTTCCCAACACTCGCCGATATTTGGGCAGCCGGCCTCCTCGCACACCGTGTGCAGATCGTGATCGCGCACGATCCGCTGAGTTTCGAGATACCCCGTGGATACGGGTGCCTTGACGCGGATCCATGCAGGCTTGGCAAGGACGGGCTGATCCGGCCGATGCGCTTTTTCCGGATGACGAGGGCGGCGTGGCCCAGCGGCAACAGTATCGATCAATATGGCCATCGCGGAATCAGGTTCCCAGCGGTCAGTGACCCCTGAACGATACTTACGGCTGCGATCTGGGCGCCGCAAGCTGTTGGCTTGCCGCGCGTGGCGGATGAACGGATAGTAATGTTTTGCTTGCGTTTTTTCGATTTCGCACCACAACTTTCGCCACAAAGAAAGCCTGTTGATGGTGGGTGGGGCGCGCACAGCGTTCTGGACGATTCATGAGTACCAAGGGCGGACCACGTTCCGGACAGGAAGCGGCGGCGCTTGGCCTTCACAGATTTGGCTTCGGTCCAGTCGGCAATGCGATAGCGGCAATTGCGGCCGATCCCCGCGGCGCGCTGGTTGCCGATCTTGAGCGGCCGGGCGCTGGTCGGCTTGATGCGTCGACTCTGGTTTCAAGCGCCGAAGCGGCGCGCGAGGTTTTCGAATTCCGCGCCGAGCGCCGGGCCGAGCAAAAGCTCGCCTTACGCCGGGAAAAGGAGAACAGCGTCGGCGACGAAACGCAGAGAGTTTCCGAGCCGGTCAAAGCGCTTGCCTCGGATGGCGCGGCGCCCGCTCAAAAGCCGCCTCTGCCGCAGCAAATTATTCTCAACGAAGCCAAAGCGCGTTTCGACGCCGCCGCTGACGCGAATGTCGGTTTTGTCGAACGCCTCGTCTGGTTCTGGTCGAACCACTTCTGCGTTTCTGCGGACAAGGACGTTGCCATGGTCGGCGCTTATGAACGCGAGGCCATCCGCCCACACGTGCTCGGCCGCTTTACTGATCTTTTGCAAGCGGTGGAAAGCCATCCGGCGATGCTTCTCTACCTCGATAATGTGCAATCGATGGGCGCGGATTCGATCGCCGGGATCAACCGCGACAAGGGCCTCAATGAGAATCTGGCGCGCGAGACGCTTGAACTGCATACGCTGGGCGTGCGCAGCGGCTATAGCCAGTCCGATGTCACCAATTTCGCCAAAGTACTGACCGGCTGGACCTGGCTCCAGCCCGAGAATCCCGTCCACGGCGGTGAATTTGTTTTCATCAAGCGTCTGCATGAACCAGGCGATCAGGTCGTGCTTGGCAAGCGCTACGCCGACAACGGCGTCGATCAGGGCCGCGCGGTACTCACCGATCTGGCGAGACATCCAGCTACCGCGCAGCACATCGCCGGAAAGCTCGCGCAGCACTTCGTGGCTGACGATCCGCCGACGACGCTGGTGTCTAAGCTTGCGAAGACGTTCGTCGACACCGACGGCGATCTTAAACAAGTGGCGAAAACATTGGTCACGGCGGAGGAGTCCTGGTCGGCGCCCCGGCAAAAGCTCAAGCTACCAGCTGAATGGATTGCCGGCGTCATTCGTCTCACTGGGACGCGTGCCGAAATTCCGATCGGCCGCATCATGAATGCGCAGGTGGCACTCGGCGCGCCACTGTGGCGGCCACCGGCGCCGAACGGCTACGCGGACAGTGAAGCGGCCTGGATTGACGGCATACCGCGACGCATCGATATCGCCACTGAATTTGCTGGCCGCGCACCGCACGCAGAGCCGCTCGAACTCCTTGAAAGCAGTCTCGGTCCCCTCGCCTCGGCACCGACTCGTGAGACCGTGGCACGCGCCGAGACCCGCGGCCAGGCCGTGGCGCTCTTGGTGATGGCGCCTGAATTTCTGCGGAGATGATAATGAGACTGCATGCCGCCTCACGCCGCGAACTGTTGCTCGCTTCCGGGACGCTATTCGCCTGGGCGTATCTGCCGAAACTTGCGCAGGCCGAAGGCCGCGACCCTCGCTTTCTCACCATCATTCTCCGCGGCGCGCTGGACGGCCTTGCGACCGTGGGGCCGGTCGGCGATCCGAATTGGCTGGCATTGCGCGGCGACAATGCATTGACGCTCGATGGCAAAGCGCCGGCGCTCAAGCTCGACGACTTCTTTGCGCTTAATCCGGCGATGCCCAACCTGCATCGTATGTTCGAGACAAAGGAGGCAATCGTGGTCCATGCCAGCGCCACGCCCTATCGCGAACGCTCGCATTTCGACGGTCAAGATCTGTTGGAGAGCGGCCTGCCGAAGCCCGGGGCGAGCGAGAGCGGCTGGCTCAATCGGGCGCTGACCGGACTTGCGCCTGGCGGACGGATCAATCCGCGCGGCCGCAAAGTCTTCGCGGTCGGACCGGTCACGCCGCTTGTAGTGCGCGGAACGGCCCCCGTCCTGTCATGGTCGCCGCCGCGCTTGATGCCCGCGAGCGAAGACACGGTGCACCGTCTGCTCGCTCTTTACCGGGAAAGCGATGCCAAGCTTGCGGGCGTGCTTGAGGACAATTCCAAGCTCGTTACCGTCGAACAGTCCGGCGGCATGGCGCAGAAACCCGCTGTGGCGGTTCCAGCGCAAGTGCGCGCTTACTTCGCGGAAGCCGCCGGCACCGCCGCGAAGTTCTTGGCGCAACCAGATGGACCGCGGATCGGCGCGCTCGCGCTCGACGGCTGGGATACGCATTTCAACGAAGGTATCGCGCAAGGCCGGCTGTCGCAACTACTCGGCGCTCTGGATGAGGCGCTGGCGGCGGTCAAATCCAATATGGGGTCGGCCTGGCGGGAGACCGTCGTAGCGCTTGCCACTGAATTTGGCCGCACCGCCCGCATCAACGGCACCGACGGTACCGACCACGGCACGGCGACGGTTGCGCTTCTCGTCGGCGGCGCGCTCCAAGGCGGCCGGGTCATCGCCGATTGGCCCGGGTTAAAGCCCGCCGATCTCTATGAGAACCGCGATCTTAAACCGACGACCGATCTGCGCGCGGTGCTCAAGGGTATTTTGCGTGATCATCTACGCGCTGATGAAAGAGCTCTGGCGCAAAACGTGTTCCCTGGCAGCGAGGCGCTCAAGCCGATGGCAGGATTAGTCGCCTAGATGTTTAGTACCCGTCCATAGGCATCCAACACCGCCTCCTTCATCATCTCGGACAATGTCGGATGGGGGAACACGGTGTGCATGAGCTCTTCTTCGGTGGTCTCGAGGTTCATCGCCACCACGTAACCTTGGATCAATTCGGTGACTTCGGCGCCGACCATATGTGCGCCGAGGAGTTGGCCGGTCTTTTTGTCGAAAATCACTTTGACAAGGCCCTGATCTTCGCCGAGCGCGATTGCCTTACCATTACCGACGAAGGGGAAGCGACCGACGTGGGCGTCGAGCTTTTTCTCCTTAGCGGCCTGCTCGGTGAGACCGACCGAGGCGATCTGCGGCGAACAATAGGTGCAACCCGGAATTAGCAGCTTGTCCATCGGATGCGGATGCAGGCCTTTGATGGCCTCGACGCAGATTACACCCTCATGTTCGGCCTTGTGCGCCAAAAGCGGCGGACCGGCGACATCGCCGATGGCGTAAATTCCTGGCACGTTGGTCTTGCACATACCGTCGATAACAATCGCGCCGCGGTCGGTTTTCACGCCGAGCCTTTCCAGCCCAAGATTTTCGATGTTGCCGACGACTCCGACCGCCGAAATCACTCGCTCGACCGTGAGTGTTTGCGTGCCGCCCTTGCCGTCGTCGATTGTCGCGGTGACACCATCGCCCTTCTTGTCGAGTTTCGTGACTTTAGCACCGGTAAAGATCTTGATGCCTTGCTTTTCAAAGCTCTTGCGCGCGAAAGCAGCTATTTCAGAATCTTCCGCCGGCAAGATTTGCGGCAACACCTCGACGACCGTCACCTCGGAGCCAAGCGTGCGATAGAAAGATGCGAATTCGATTCCGATCGCGCCCGAACCGATAACAAGCAGCGACTTCGGCATCCGATCCGGCACCATCGCCTCGAAATAAGTCCACACTAGTTTCCTATCGGGCTCGATGCCCGGCAGAACGCGCGGCCGCGCGCCCGTCGCAATGATGATGTGCTTAGCCTGATACGCACCCGCACCCAGCGTGCCTTTGGGCGGCTCGTTTCGTCCGGCTTTCACGGTCACTTTTTCGGGCGCGTCGATTGTCGCTTCGCCCCAGATGATGGCGACCTTGTTTTTCTTCATCAGAAAGCCGACGCCATCGTTCAACCGTTTTGCGACGGCGCGCGAGCGCTTGACCACCGCGCTGGGATCGTAGGTCACCTCGCCGACCGAGAGCCCATAATCTTTGGCGTGCTCGAGATAATGGAAAATCTCGGCCGAACGTAACAACGCCTTGGTCGGGATGCAGCCCCAATTGAGGCAGACTCCGCCGAGATATTCACGCTCGACAATGGCGGTCTTAAATCCAAGTTGCGCCGCCCGAATGGCGGTGACATAGCCGCCAGGACCCGATCCAATGATGATGATGTCGTAATTGTTGTCAGCCATTCATTCCTCGCAAAACGCAACCTGTATCGCACCTTACCCAGCATCTCCGTCCTTGTCGCGGGCATCATGATGCTGCCGTTGATTTAGACATCAGTGCGGAGTGAACCAAGCCCGCTGTTCAGCGTAGGAAGCAACCTAAAAGCTTCAGTCGGCAATGGCGCGAAAAATGCCATCGTCGCCAAGCCGCTCCAAAATCCGGAACGGATGTCGAAAAAGCAGCCGTGTAGCTTGAGCAGGCCGGCGCGGACCGCGCTCGCGATCCACGGGAAGGTCATTAGGTTCTCGAGCGAAAGCCGGACCGATTCATGCTCGCAAATATCTTGCCGGCGTTCTACCGGCGCCGTCATGGCGCGGGCCCGCGCCGGTTCGGCTATACGAACCCATTGGCTGACGAAGTCCGACGCTTCCGCAGGCGCGCCGTTTAAGAGCGCCTGAATGCCGCCGCACATGGCATGCCCCATCACGATGACTTGCGGGACCTTGAGCGCTCGCACCGCGAATTCGATTGCGGCGCTGCTGCCGTGCGGCTGGTCATCCGGTCCGTAGGGCGGCACCAGATTGGCGACATTGCGGATGACAAAGAGCTCGCCCGGCACCGCATTGAAGACCATTTGCGGGTCGGTTCGGCTGTCCGAACAGCTAATCACGAGTGCGCGCGGCTTCTGGCCGAATTTGCTTAATTCGTCGAAGCGAGAACGCTCGTTGCGCCACGTGCCGGCACGAAAGCGGCGGTAGCCGGCGATGAAGTCTTCCATATCGGCCTGCTCCCGGTTTCTGCTTCGCGCGCTCATTCGCACGCGATATAAAACGATGCAACAAGGAATCCTTCCCGATGGTCGACCTTACCGTTTACAGCAGCATCGGTGTGCGCAGTGCCGCCGAGGAATTGTTTCGGAAATTCGAAAAGCAAAGTGCCTGCCGCCTCGCCGTCACCTGGGGCACCGCGCCGATGCTGGTTGGCCGCATCGAGGCCGGCGAACGCGCCGACGTCTTGATTCTCAGCCACGCTGGCATCGATGCATTACGCAAACAGAGCAAGGTTTTAGCGGGCACGGACGTGACGCTGGCCGGGTCGGGTGTCGCCATTGCCGTCAAAGCGGGCAAGCCGAAACCGGACATATCCACGCCGGAGGCTCTCAAGCAAACTTTGCTCAAGGCAAAATCCGTCGCCTATAGCGAGCCGTCCGCGGGCGGCGCCAGCGGTGTCTATTTTGCCAAACTGCTGGAGCGCATGGGCATCGCCGAGCAAATGAAGCCGAAGACCAAATATCCGCCAGCCGGCGGTTTTTCCGCCGAGCTGCTTTTGACCGGCGCGGCTGAGCTTGCGGTGCAACAGAAGCCGGAATTGCTGCACGTGTCCGGGGTCGAAATCGTCGGTTTCCTGCCCGGCGACCTGAACCTTGTCACCGAATTTGCCGCGGCCGTCATGACAGGGAGCGAAAACGCGGAAACGAGCAAAGCGCTGATCGCGAGTTTGCGATCGCCTGGCGCCGCTGCGGTGTTCCGGTCTAAGGGACTGGATCCGCGTTAAAGCGACGCGCGTTGAGATTTTTGGTTTTAGCGATCGCTGAGGCGCAATCTCGTCTTCGGGGTCATTGTTGCGACCTACACCAACATCATTACCGGATTTTCAATCAGCGACTTGAACGCGCCGATTAATTCAGCGCCAAGCGCGCCATCGACGGCGCGATGATCGCAGGACATCGTAACGCTCATCATATGGGCGGCTTCGATCTTGCCATTCCGTACCACCGCGCGTTCTTCGCCGGTGCCGACCGCAAGGATGCTAGCATGCGGCGGATTGATCACCGCGGTGAAATCCTTGATTCCGTACATGCCGAGATTCGAAACCGCCGTCGTGCCGCCCTGATATTCCTGCGGCTTGAGTTTGCGAGCGCGCGCGCGGCTTGCCAATTCCCGCATCTCGTTTGAAATAACCGACAGCGACTTGCTCTCGGCGTTGCGGATGATCGGCGTGATCAAGCCATTCGGCATCGCCACCGCCACGCCGATGTCGGAGTGCTTGTGCTTGAGCATTCCGGCTTCGGTCCAGCTCACATTTGCGTCCGGAATGCGCTGTAGAGCAAGCGCTAGCGCTTTGATGACGAAATCGTTGACCGAGAGCTTGTAGGCCGGCTTGCCGTCCTTGTCTTTGGGCGCCGTGGCGTTGATTTCCTCGCGCGCCTCCAAAAGTTTGCCGATGTCGCAATCGATTGTCAGATAAAAATGCGGAATCGTCTGTGCCGAGGCGGTGAGACGCGCCGCGATGGTGCGGCGCATGGCATCGTGCGGAATGAGCTCGTAACTGCCGTCCTCATAGAGTGCACGGATCTGTTGATCGGTCATCGCCGGCGCGATCATGGGCGCGGAAGCGGCGGCGGGAGCGGCAGCCGGCGCACGTAAGCCCCGGCCCTCACGCGCGGCTGCAACATCGCGCGCAATGACGCGGCCATGCGGACCGGAGCCTTGAACACGGCCGATGTCGATGCCCGCTTCTTTGGCGAGCCGCCGCGCCAAGGGCGACGAAAAAATACGCCCCACAGTGGGCGCGACGCTCGGGCCGACGCCTTGACCATTGGTCCGAACTGCCTCACCGCCGTCGCGACGTTGCGCGGATGGAGGGGGCTGTGGCGGTGCAGTGGGCGGTGGCGGAGCTTTCGTCTCCTTTCCACTCGATGGAACTGTTGGCTGGGCGGGTTTGGGCGTCGCTTCCGTCGCGCTCGACGCCTTTGCTGCGGCCGCGGCAGCAGCTTTCACATCCTCGCCTTCCGAAGCGAGCACGGCGATAAGCTGATTGACCGGAACGTCATTGGTGCCTTCGGGAACCACGATTTTCGCCAACGTGCCGTCCTCGATGGCCTCGTATTCCATCGTCGCCTTGTCGGTCTCGATCTCGGCGATTACATCGCCGGTCTTGACCGTATCGCCTTCTTTCTTAAGCCACTTCGCAAGGTTGCCCTTTTCCATCGTGGGCGACAGCGCGGGCATCAGGATATTGACGGGCATGTTGCGCCGGGTTCACCGCTGAGGAGCTTACCGATAACAAACCGCTTTGGTCGCCTCGACCACTTCGGCGACCGAGGGCAGCGCGAGCTTTTCCAAATTCGCCGCATAGGGCATCGGCACGTCTTTACCGCAGACGCGGGTTACGGGCGCGTCGAGATAATCGAACCCATCTTCCATAACGCGCGCAGCAATCTCGGCGCCGACGCCAGACTGCCTCCAGCCCTCCTCGACGGTTATAAGACGGCCAGTCTTTTTCACCGACTCCACGATCGTGTCGGTGTCCATCGGCTTGAGCGTGCGCAAATCGATGAGCTCGGCCTCAATATTTTCCTTGGCTAGTTCCTCCGCGGCCTTGAGCGCGTAGGACATCCCCATTGACCAGGCGACGATCGTGACGTCTTTTCCTGGTCGTACGACACGCGCGCGGCCGATCGGCAGCACGTAGTCGTCAAGTTTCGGCACCGGCGAGGAATGGCCGTAGAGAATTTCATTTTCGAGGAAGATCACCGGATTGGGGTCGCGGATGGCGGCCTTGAGCAGACCCTTGGCGTCGGCGGCATTCGACGGAGCGATTACTTTCAGTCCCGGAATGTGTGAGTACCACGCCGAATAGTCCTGGCTATGCTGCGCGGCGACGCGTGAGGCTGGTCCGTTCGGCCCGCGGAACACGATCGAGACCTTCACTTGCCCGCCCGACATATATTGGGTCTTCGCCGCCGAATTGATGAGCTGATCCATCGCCTGCATGGCGAAGTTGAACGTCATGAATTCCACGATCGGCTTTAAACCGGCCAGTGCCGCGCCGATGCCGACACCGGCAAAGCCATGTTCGGTGATCGGCGTATCGATCACGCGCTGCGCGCCGAATTCGTCCAACAGCCCCTGCGTAACTTTGTACGCGCCCTGATATTCGGCGACTTCCTCGCCCATGACGAACACGTCGGGATCGCGGCGCATCTCTTCGGCCATGGCGTCACGCAGCGCCTCGCGCATGGTCATCGACACGAGCTCGGTGCCTTCGGGGACTTCCGGCTCCGGCATGATCTCTGCGGATGGCGGTTTGGTGGTGCCGGTCTTTGCCGCCGCCGGCGCTCCCGGTTGCTTGGCAACTTGCGGCTTTTGCACAGGAGGTGCGGATTCGGCGGCTTTCTCCTGACGCGACGGCTGCTCGGCCCTACTTTGCCGAGTGGGCGCTTGCTTGCCGTCGGTCAGTGCCGCGGCATCTTCGCCCTCGGCGAGGATCATCGCGATCGGCGTATTGACCGCCACGTCAGCGGTGCCTTCGGGCACCAGGATTTTGCCTAGCGTGCCCTCGTCCACCGCCTCGACTTCCATCGTGGCTTTGTCGGTTTCGATTTCCGCGATGACGTCGCCTGATTTGACCGGATCGCCTTCTTTCTTAAGCCACTTGGCCAGATTGCCCTTCTCCATCGTCGGCGACAACGCGGGCATCAACACTTCGGTCGGCATGGTGGCTCACACTGCTCGCGGCAATGGCACTTCAGTGATAGACGTCGGTATAAAGTTCGGCGGGATCGGGTTCGGCATCGTGGGTGGCGAATTCGGACGCCTCGTTGACGATAGCGCGCACTGCACCATCGATTTTTTTCAAATCGTCTTCGCTCACCCATTTCTTATCGAGCAACCGTTTTCGCACCTGTTCGATCGGATCGTGCTCGGTGCGCACTTTGTCGACTTCTTCCTTGGTTCGGTATTTGGCCGGATCCGACATTGAATGGCCACGATAGCGATAGGTGAGCATTTCCAGGATAATCGGACCCTTGCCGGCACGGCACCAGCCCATGGCCTGATCAGCCGCTGCTTTCACCGCGCGCACGTCCATGCCATCGACCTGCGAGCCCGGAATGTTGAAGGACGCACCGCGCTTGGACAGATCGGGCTGCGCCGAGGACCGCGCGACTGAGGTCCCCATCGCATAGCGGTTATTTTCGATGACGTAGACGACGGGCAGCTTCCACAGCTCGGCCATGTTGAAGCTCTCATAGACCTGGCCCTGATTTGCCGCGCCATCGCCGAAATAGGTCACACAGACGTCGTCGCTGCCGCGATATTTGTTGGCGAAGGCTAGCCCCGTGCCGAGCGGCACCTGGGCACCGACGATGCCATGACCGCCGTAGAATTTCTTCTCCAGCGAGAACATGTGCATCGAGCCGCCTTTGCCCTTGGAATAGCCGCCACGGCGCCCGGTAAGTTCGGCCATCACGCCCTTGGGATCCATGCCGGACGCGAGCATATGGCCGTGGTCGCGATAACCGGTGATCATCTGATCGCCGTCGCGCATCGCCAGCTTCATGCCCACCACGATGGCCTCTTGCCCGATATAAAGGTGACAGAATCCGCCGATGAGCCCCATGCCGTACATCTGGCCGGCCTTTTCCTCGAAACGGCGGATCAAGAGCATCTGGCGGAGCGCCTGCAGCTCTTGGTCTTTCGAGAATTCGGGAACGGAAGTCTGCTTTGCCGCGAGGTCTGCGCTCGGAAGCAAACCTTGCGCGCTCTGAACCGACTGCTTGGTTTGGGCGACAGCCATTATTGTCCTCAACACGTCCGCGGCACTTATCCAATAGCCGAATTCCCCCCCTAGCGAAAGTCGGGACCGGCTTCGCCATAGCCGCACCGCCGCGCAGCCAAATCATTGTCGAAGAAGATCATTTCGGAAGGTGCGAGGATAAGTTCAAGGCTCGGTTTTAGGCTTCTTCAGGACGTCTTTAGGGCTTGGGCGGAGTTGCTGTGGGGGACGGCCTGGCAAGCATGAGAGTCAAATCATGCGCGTCGGCATAATCGAGAAGCGCGCGCACACGTTCGTCCAACATGTCCGGATCGAGATCGTCCGATTTGAGGAGTGCGATACGTCTTTCCCATTGCGCCTGTTCGGTCTGAAGGCGTTCGAGATCGGCAGTCAACGCGGCCATTTGCCGGTCGATGTCCTCCTTGGCTTTCAATCCGCGGTCGCCGTTATAGGCGTTGACGCCGAAATAGCCGATGAGCAATGCCGCCAAGGTGTAGAGGGCAAACGCATTGAGAACAGTGCGCAGACGCCTGCGGGTGACCATGCCGCACCATGCGAGATCGTCGCTTAAATTGGGATTAATGGCGACCTGATCGGAGTGCGAACCAGGACGTCCCATCGTGCACGGGGCCGCTCATAGGGTTCTTCACGGGCCTACTTACGGGTCCTGTCGTTCTGGGACGGCTGTCAGGAGACGGCGCCTCGTCAGGGCAGCCGGTTTCGAACCTCGTTGAGTACGAAATTGCCAAACCGCTTGCTACGGTTGCGCAGGAAACGCAAAACGCCGGCGTCGACAAAGTAAGTCAAAAGAATGCTGTCGCGCGTGCGCACTTCCGATCCGACCGCATCGGCCGAGTGCCACGTATCGGTACCGACGGCAAAGGCGTAACCGCTGTTCGGCGCAAACGACATTTGTTTGCGCTTTGGCAACGTGCCGTCGGCGAGCTTCTCATGAAAAATCGTGCCGATATGCGTCGTCGAGCGATCACGCGGCAGATAAAGTTGCACAGTGATGCCCTTCCATCGCGTGTCGGTATGCGGCGTGATCAGATATCCCGGAATGTCGCGCGTCAGAATCGGTATCGGATACATGCCGACTTTGGCGTAGCGCCGGCCGAAACGGCGCTCGAGCGGCGCGGCAAGCCGGCGCACGAAGGCATCCCTGACCGGACGCGCGCGCAATGCGCGCCCCACGATATCCCACACGGCGCGCTTTTGCGGCGGCAAGTGGCGGATGTACTCCGGAAACAGATCGATCTTCACCCGCGTATGCGTACCGTCGGCAAGGTCGTGGCCTTTGCTGCGGCCGTGCATGGGCCGATAATCCATTGCCTCGGGCATGTTCGCGAGCATCGCCGCGTAAACATCGTCAGGGAAAACGCGCTCGAACACCAGGTGCGTGAACGGCGCATCGGATGACGCTGCGGCCTCGACCGAACTCGCGATAAAATCGCCCAAGCGATCGACGGCGCGCCGCCGGTCCCCCAATCGCAATTCAAGCGTCTGTTCCATCGTGCACCCCCGACAAGAAGGCCGCGAGTGGATATAGCGCCGATGACGGGCGCCCGACAAGCGCGCGAGATCGAGCTCAACCTAACGCTTTGAAAGCGTTGCGGCCAGCGTAAGTCGCCTGCGCGCCCAATTCCTCCTCAATGCGAAGGAGCTGATTGTACTTGGCGGTCCGGTCCGATCGCGCGAGGGAACCGGTCTTGATCTGTCCGCAATTGGTCGCCACTGCGAGATCGGCGATTGTGGAATCTTCGGTTTCGCCAGAACGATGCGACATGACTGCGGTGTAGCCGGCTTTGTGCGCCGTTTCGACCGCCGCCAGCGTTTCCGAGAGCGTGCCTATCTGGTTGACTTTGATCAGTATCGAGTTGCCGATGCCATTTTTGATGCCGTCCGATAATCGCGCCACACTGGTCACGAAAATATCGTCGCCTACCAGCTGACAGCGGGCGCCGATTTTCCGCGTGAGCTTCTTCCAGCCGGCAAAATCATTCTCCGCCATGCCGTCCTCGATCGAGACGATCGGATAGCGCTTAGCCAGATCGGCGAGGTACTCGACCTGCTGCTCGATCGAGCGTGTTTTGCCCTCGCCTTTGTAACGATAGGCGCCGTCGCTGAAAAATTCGCTCGAAGCTGGATCGAGCGCTAGCGCGACGTCTTCGCCGGCGCGGTAACCAGCTTTTTCGATCGCGGCAAGGACGAAGTCGAGCGCGGCTTCCGCCGACGGCAAATTAGGCGCGAAGCCGCCCTCGTCGCCGACATTGGTGTTATGGCCAGCGGCTTTCAGATGGGCGCGCAGCGTATGGAAAATCTCCGAACCGGCTCGCAGCGCTTCGGCGAATGATATGGCGCCAAGCGGCACGATCATGAACTCCTGAAAATCAATCGGGTTATCGGCGTGGACGCCGCCATTGACAATATTCATCATCGGCACTGGAAGGAGCCGCGCGGCAGCGCCGCCGACATAGCGGTAAAGCGGCAGACCGTTCGCGGCCGCCGCTGCCCTGGCAACGGCAAGCGACACGCCAAGGATGGCGTTGGCGCCGAGCCGAGCCTTGTTGGGCGTACCGTCAAGCGCGACCAGCGTTTCATCGATCTTGATCTGGCCTTCCGCCTCCATTCCGCCCAAGGCATCGAAAATCTCACCATTGACCGCCTCGACGGCGTTTCGCACGCCCTTGCCCTGGTAGCGCGCCTTGTCGCCATCGCGCAGTTCGACGGCCTCGTGGCTGCCGGTCGAGGCCCCCGATGGCACTCCGGCGCGCCCGCGAGAGCCATCGGCGAGTATGACGTCGACCTCCACTGTCGGGTTGCCCCGGCTGTCCAAGATTTCACGGCCGATGATGTCGACGATGGCTGTCATGCGTGGTCCAACCGAATTCCATGGGGGCGCGTTCCAGAAACGTGTGTCGCGGGTCGCCCTGCTGCGGGGGCTTCTACAGGATGGAGCCGGTCGTTGTCATGTCTGGGGAAGCAAAATTGCGGGCCTCGGACGAAGTGTGTCACCCGGCAAATGCCGATGTTGCGGTGCCGACTTGCGCGATAAGGTGACAGGCGAAGAGAAACGGGCCAATACGGTCGCACCATGTCAAGGCCGCCCCAACTCGGTCGCTCGGTACCCATCCCGGCGTCACCCCGCGACGCAGTCCTTGATCGCGTGCCCAATCCGCACCCCGACACGAATTACGTGGCGCGCTTTACGTTCCCGGAGTTTACCACGATCTGCCCCATGACCGGGCAGCCGGACTTCGCCACGCTGGTCATCGATTACGTGCCGAGCCGCTGGCTCGTCGAATCAAAATCGCTGAAGCTTTACCTCAACAGCTTTCGCAACCATGGCGCCTTTCATGAGGATTGCACGGTGGCGATCGGCAAAAAATTACTCGCGCTGCTCAAGCCGAAATGGCTTCGCATCGGCGGCTATTTTCATCCCCGGGGCGGCATGCCAATCGACGTGTTTTGGCAAGCTGGAAAATTGCCGATCGGCGTGTGGGCGCCGGATCAGGGTATCGGCTCCTATCGCGCGCGAAGCGGGTGAGCTGACGAACCGCAGCCTGTAGGCTCACACCGATTCCGACTAACTATGTGAGGGAACGGAATCTGGCGGGCCTTCCATGCCTATGAAATCGGTCGCGGCTATCGTGCTCACGGCCGCGTTCGGCACTGCCTTGCTGCCTCCGGCTCTCGCCGCAAAACATGCAAAAGCGACGAAAATGACCGGCGCCTGCGTGCAACAAAGCGGTCGCTGCGTTTCCGATTGCGATCAGTTCAATTGGTGCACGATGTATACTTGCGTGAACAGTCAATCATTGCCGTTCTGGCGCTGCTTCCAGCCAAGCGGGGCTCTGCCTCGCCCTACACTGCTAATGAACCGGCTTTGCTTGCTTGCGGGTCTCAATGTCCGCTGGCGGCGTAGCTTGTGACCGTGCTCGGGATTGGCATGGGCACGAGACGACGCGGGATGACCACGCGCTGGCCTTCCGCGAGCGGCGCGCGAGACGAGATGGCATTGGCTTCCGCGAGCGACCACAGCGGCACGTTGTACGTCACAGCGAGTGATTTGAGTGTGTCGCCCGCATGGGCCTGGACCGGAAGGCCTGAATCCCAGAGCTCGATCGCCGCGTCGGCCGGCACTTCCAAATGCAATGGTACAGCCTCGCCTTGGACGGCGGCCGGGGTTGCCGAAAGCTGTACGATTTTACGCACCAGCTGCTCCTGAATGTGTTCCGCTTTCTCGATATTGATGTGAACGATCTCGCTGTGGTCTTTTAGGTTGAAGCTTGCGTAATGGCCATGAAACCGCGACGCTTGTACGACATTGCCGCCGCCCATGATGTTCGATGATTGATAGATGTTGATGTAACGCTCGACATTTGGCGGAACGTCGTCGGCGATCCTGGTCGGATCGTAGGTCACGAGCAAGCTTACCGGGATATCTGCGTTGTTGAGCCGCTCTGCGAAACCCAAAGCTGAATCACCGCCCATCGAATGACCGATGACGATAATCGGCGCCGGGTCGCGCCGATAGTCTGCAATCGCTTGTTCAGCGGCCGCGCGCCATATCAGATAACTTTGCACGCTCGCCGCAACTCCGGCGTGACGGATGCGGTCGGTCAAACTGTCGATACCGCGCGAATAGATCAATCCAGCGACACCGCGGAACAAATAGGCGCGGCCGCGCGGGGCGACGACTCCGTCTTTGTCCGTCGGTTGCGACGATTGCGTGGCAACGTCAGTCGCGCTCGCGAGTGCACCCACGGGACGGACTGCCGATGTCTCGCGACCATCATCTCGATCTTCAGCGGCGCGAGCAAACAGCGCATCAAGCGGCGCCGCGTCCTTTCGGTTCGCTGCGTCTGTTGCAGTCCCATTCGGCGGCATGGCCGAACTGCTGGAAAAGGACGCAGCTGCTGCATTCTCGGGGTCGACCGTGACATAGCCGCCACAACCGCCGAGACAGATTGCAGTTAAGAAGACCGCGATGTGCGCTCGGCGAACAAGGCGCCCGCGAGGCCCAGCCTTCACGGTTAGGGCCGATAAGAGCAAATCCGGGCGGTACGCGCCGCAGCCCTTGCCAATCACACTCAACAGAGACCCACCCCACTAACTCAACGCCGGTCAAAGAAGACCGCGAAATCCTTAACTTCCCCCGAATAAAATTTGAAGAAATGGCGGCTGCCAGCGCGCGATTCAAGGTTTGCGCCGGACTTTTTCGTGGCAGAAAAACGTTACCGGCATTATCTGCCGCTCGGCCAAAGTCAGCGATCGAGCCGCAACATCGTGCTATACGCTCCGCAATGAACCGTCCGCCTCGAATTTCTTTCGTTTCGCTTGGCTGCCCGAAGGCGCTCGTCGATTCTGAGCGTATACTCACGCGCCTCCGCGCCGAAGGCTACGAACTGGCCCGCGAACACTCCGGCGCCGACCTCGCGATCGTTAATACCTGCGGGTTTCTCGATAGTGCGCAGGCAGAGTCGCTAGCCGCCATCGAAGCGGCAATGGCCGAGAACGGCAAAGTTATCGTTACCGGCTGCATGGGTGCAGAGCCGGAAAAGATCACTATGGCCCATCCCAGCGTGTTTGCGATCACTGGGCCCCAGCAATACGAAAGCGTCCTCGACGCGGTGCATCGGGCCGCGCCGCCGGCGCACGATCCATACACCGATCTGATTCCGCCCCAAGGCATAAAACTCACGCCGCGGCACTATTCTTATTTAAAAATATCAGAGGGTTGTAACAACCGATGCACCTTTTGCATTATCCCCAAATTGCGCGGCGGCCTGGCGTCTCGTCCAGCAGCCGATGTGTTGCGCGAGGCAGAGCGATTGGTCGCTGCCGGCGTCAAAGAACTTCTGGTCATTTCACAGGACACTTCCGCTTATGGCGTGGATGTTAAATACGCGACCAGCGCCTGGAGGGGACGCGAGGTGCGGGCGAAATTCCTCGATCTTGCCAGCGAGCTCGGCGAGTTTGGGGTTTGGGTCCGGCTGCACTATGTCTACCCCTATCCGCATGTTGACGAGGTCATTCCGCTAATGGCGGATGGCAAAGTGCTGCCTTATCTCGACGTGCCTTTCCAACATGCCAGTCCGGCGGTGCTCAGGCGCATGCGCCGGCCCGCGGCGCAGGAGAAGACGCTCGCGCGCATCGCGACGTGGCGGACCGCCTGCCCGAGTCTAACGATCCGCTCGACCTTCATCGTTGGCTTTCCGGGAGAGACCGAGGACGATTTCGGTCAATTATTGGACTGGCTGTCGGAGGCGCAGCTCGATCGTGTCGGCTGCTTCCGGTACGAGCCGGTTGCCGGCGCGGCAGCGAATGATTTGGGCACGCCTGTTCCGAAGGAGATCAAGGAACAGCGCTGGCATCGTCTGATGGCGCACCAGCAGGCGATTTCGCAAAAGCGTCTCAAGCGGCGGATCGGCAATCGCGAACAGATCATCATCGATGAGGTCGGGCCGGGCCGCGGCAAGGGCCTGAGCAAAGGCCTGAGCAAGGGCCGCAGCAAGGGCGATGCCCCGCAAATCGACGGCGCCGTCCATGTCACGAGCCGGCGTCCATTGCGAGTTGGCGAGATTGCGACGGTGCGGATCGAGCGCGCCGACGCCTATGATCTCCACGGAATGGTCGTCGGCTATTAGCAGTCCGCTTTGCGGTTCACTTCCACGCCCCCGAGCCTTCGACGTGCGCCCGCGGTGGACGGCTCCCCCTAGGCAAGTACGCGGGCCACCGCCTCTGTCAATTTTCCTAACTCCTGTTCGCTTATCGTGAAGGCCGGCGTCAAATAGACGATCGAGCCGAACGGCCGGACAAAAACTCCCTCGTCGATAAAGCGTTGCCGCAACGCGTCGAGATTTTCGACGCACTCAAGTTCGACCACCCCAATGGCCCCTCGGACGCGAACGTCCTTGACCCGCGGGAGCTTTCGACACGGACCGAGGCCTTGGCGCAGCAATTGCTCGATTTTGCCGACCTGAGCGAGCCGCGGTTCGCGTTCGAACAGATCGAGTGATGCGTTGGCGGCGGCGCAAGCGAGCGCGTTTGCCATGAATGTCGGCCCGTGCATCAGTGCTTTTCCTGGATCGTCGGACCAGAACGTGTCGAACACTTTTTGGCGCGCCACCGTAGCCGCCAGCGGGAGTGTGCCGCCGGTCAGCGCCTTGGAAAGCGTGATGATGTCGGGTACGACGCTCGCCTGTTGAAAGGCGAACATCGTGCCAGTGCGGCCGAAGCCGGTGAAGATTTCGTCGAAGATCAACAAGAGTTCATACCGATCGGCGAGCCGGCGCAGCGTTTGCAAAACTTGCGCGTCATGAAAGTGCATGCCGCCGGCGCCCTGAACCAAGGGTTCGACGATGATCGCGGCGATGCGATCGGATTCTTTCGCCAAGATTGCGTCGAGCGCGGCGATGCGCGCCTGATCGGTCGGAAGGTCGAGGATGTTCTGCCGCGGCAGCAAGCCGGCGACTGCACCATGGAAGCCGCTTTCCGCGTCGGATACGGCCATGGCGCCTGTCGTATCGCCGTGATAGCCGTCTTTGAAGGCAACAATCCGATCGCGGCCCAAGACACCGCGATTGCGCCAATACTGCAGCACCATTTTCAAAGCGACCTCGACCGCGACGGATCCGGATTCGCTGAAGAACACGCGTTCGAGGTTGTGCGGGCCGAGCAAGCCGGTAAGTCGGTTAGCGAGTGTGACCGCTTGCTCGTGTACCAGCCCGCCGAACATCACATGCGGCATGGTGGCTAGCTGGCGTTCAACGGCGGCGCGGATTTGCGGATGATTGTAGCCGTGGCATGCCGTCCACCATGAGGCGATGCCGTCGATCAATTCCCGCCCATCGGCGAGCACGATGCGGCAGCCACGGGTCGTCACAACCGCAAGCGGAGGCAGCGCGGTTTTCATTTGCGCATAGGGCAGCCACAGGTGCTCCAACCCGGCTTCCCCTAAGGTAGGATTTCCTCGCGCTAGACCCTTGTTTTCGCTGGCATTGCCCGGCATTCGGCGCTTTCATGGACTAGAGCTTAGGCCCTAGCGTCGGTGGAGCATGATCCCTTGAAAAAAGCCACAAGCCGCGGCGCCGGCTCATGCTGTAGGGGCCATTGTGCCTCCCGGTGCCGCCGAGGTCACCTTTGTTTGAGGTAAGCGGGACTTGTCCATGCGTTCGCTCGATGAATTTGCCAGCGAAAAGCTTGTGGCGCTCGAGCGCGCGCAACTCCGTCGCCTGCCTGCGATCACAGTGCGGGCAGGCGTTTGGGCCGAGCGCGACGGACGCCGCCTCCTCTCGTTCTCCTGCAACGATTATCTCAATTTAAGCGGGCACCCGCTGGTCATTGCGGCGGCGATTGAGGCCACCAAGCGCTACGGCGTCGGTGCGGGGGCCTCGCGATTGGTGACCGGAAATCACCCTCTTTACGCGGGACTTGAGACGCGCTTGGCACAGCTTAAAGGCACGGAGGCGGCGTGCGTCTTCGGTTCCGGTTACCTTGCCAATACCGGCATCGTCCCGGCTCTGATCGGCCCGGATGATTTGATCCTCATTGATGAACTCTCGCATGCCTGTATTCATGCCGGGGCCAAGTTAAGCGGCGCGGAGATTCATCTCTACCGTCACTGCGATCCTGATCATGCGGAACAAATATTGGCGAAGCACCGCAACACAAAAAAACGCGCGATGATTGCCACCGACGGTGTATTTTCGATGGACGGGGATATTGCGCCGCTGGCGGCGTTGACGCAGCTGGCGCAGCGCTTCGACGCTTGGCTCATCAGCGATGACGCGCACGGACTCGGTGTTATCGGCGGCGGCCGCGGTTCGGCTTTTGTCAACGGTGCAGCTCACTCGCCTATTCAAATACCGCTGCAAATGGGAACGCTGTCGAAGGCGCTCGGCGCCTATGGCGGATATCTGTGCGCGTCGCGGGCGGCGATTGATCTGATGCGCACGCGGGCCCGCACGTTCATTTACTCGACCGGCCTACCACCCGCCGTCGTTGCCGCCGCGACCGCAGCGCTGCAGATAATCGAGCGCGATCCGGCCTATGTCGCGCAACCCTTACGTAAAGCGCGACAGTTTGCCCGTGCGCTCAATCTGCCGGAGGCGCAGAGCGCGATTGTTCCTGTGGTGGTCGGGGATGCAGACGCGGCGCTCGCCGCCTCTGACCTTCTTCGCGACAACGGTTTCCTCGTCGTCGCCATTCGTCCGCCCACGGTTCCCGCAGGCACGGCGCGGCTGCGCTTTGCCTTTACCGCGCAGCACGACGATAGTGACATCGCGCGGGTCGCCGAGCTCGTGCGGCGGCACGTTTTAAGGCGCTGATCGGTGACCGCGATCTTCATCACCGTAAAAGCCTGTATTTTCTGGTTTGGTCCGGTCGCGTTTGGTGCTGAAAATCGAGTGTTTTTGGGCAAGAATAAGTCGCGTCATACGGCCTAATCTGGCCCCGTACTGAGTAGTTCGCTAGCAAATGCGCTAGCAAATTATTGGCGCGAGAATCAATCGCGCTTCTATCCCCTGTGCCCTGATCCTAAAGTTGTCCACAGTGTCTTTTCAGCACTAGTGGCAGCATCATCCCCCCGGTTACGACTCATGTGTTGTCATGACCATGGAGGGTGACGTGAAAGCACTCGCTCTACTGACG
>Ga0310913_10000009_pt1 | contig 66441 bp, 68 predicted proteins | sample GREbulkMGOX082_FD_203447 | JGI IMG/M metagenome (GOLD analysis project Ga0310913, IMG submission 203447) | Lab enrichment of tropical soil microbial communities from Luquillo Experimental Forest, Puerto Rico - GRE.bulkMG.OX082 | ecosystem: Environmental > Terrestrial > Soil > Tropical forest >...
ACCAATGCGGGCACCGCCATTCAAACCCGCCGGCTGGCGCAAAGCGAATCGACATCCTCGATCGTGTTCTATTTTTCGTTATGCTGCGCACTCGCCGGCTTGGCGACTTTGCCATTTGGCTGGGTGAGGCCGACTGTCAGCGAAACTGCCGCCTTGATCGGCATAGGCGTTCTTGGCGGCACCGGACACATTTTCCTGACCGAGAGCTATCGTTATGCGTCCGCCTCGCTGGTCGCTCCGTTCGACTATACATCCATGATTTGGGCGCTTGTGCTTGGCTATGCGATGTTCGGCGAAACGCCGACGGCGGAGATCGTTCTAGGTTCGGCGATCATCGCCGCTGCAGGACTGTTCGTGATCTGGCGCGAGCGCCAGCTCGCGGCATTGCGGCGGCGGGAGGTTCCTGCGCCGGCATCGACCCGAGCCGCTACGACCCTCCGAACGCCTTGAACGTGATGATGGTCCGCGTGTCGGCGATGCCGGGGATGGTCTGGACTTTTTTGGCGATGAAATGACCGATGTCGGTCGAAGGCTCGACATAAAACTTTACCAAGAGGTCGAACTCACCGGCCGTTGAATAGATTTCGGAAGCGATCTCGGCATCCGCAAGTTTACTGGCAACATCATACGATTTGCCGAGCTGGCATTTGATTTGCACGAAAAATGGGATCATGCGCGCCTCCGAAGCAATCCGTAACTTATACCAAAGCCGCTGGACTGCACGAGCCAAATGAAGCGTAGTAGGATTGGCGAGATTGGATACAAAATGCATGCACCCGCCGAATTTGCCGACATTGCCGCTGACGTGCTTGCGCGTATCCGCGAGCGCGCGCCGCGAGTACATTGCATAACCAATTCGGTCGCCCAGCAATACACTGCGAACATCCTGCTGGCTGCCGGTGCGGTGCCGTCGATGACGATTTCGCCGGAGGAAATCGGCGCTTTCGTCGCCAGTGCGAACGCCGTCTTGATCAATCTCGGCACCTTCGATGTCGAACGCAAATTTGCTATCGAGGTCGCGGTGAAGGCCGCCATGGAGAAACGACTGCCCTGGCTGCTCGACCCAGTCTTCATCGAACGGTCGCCGGCGCGAGCGCAATTCGCCCGGGCGCTACTGTCCGGCGGGCCTGCGGTGGTGCGCCTCAACCATGGGGAGTTCGCGACGCTTTCGGGCCAAAGGGCGGAAGCTGGCGCAGCGATGCGCTTTGCGCAGGCCAATTCGACGATTGTCGCGCTAACCGGCGACGTTGATTTTCTCAGCGACGGCCAGCGTCGGATCGCGATCGCAAACGGCGATCCATTGATGGGCTTGGTGACTGCAATGGGCTGTGCCGGCGCGGCATTCGTGTGCGCTGCGCTCGCCGTCGAAGCCGATGCCTGGCTGGCTAGCCTCGCCGCCCTGGCGGCATTTGGGGTCGCCGGCGAAATTGCCGCGCAGGCCGCAAATGGCCCCGGCAGTTTCGCAACGGCCATGATCGACGCGGTTCATGGCCTTGATCGCGCCACGCTGCGCACCCGCGTCAAGGCATCGTGATGCGGCTCGATCTTCGCCTCAACGCGATTGTCGATCCCGAGCGTGCCGGCGGCCAAAACCTCGCCAATTTGGCGATACGCTGCGCGCGCGGCGGAGCCACGCTCGTCCAATTGCGCGACAAACATTCGGAGACGCGCACGATGGTCGAGGAGGCGAGGGCGATCAAGCAGGTCTTGGCGCCGCTCGCAGTGCCGTTAGTGATCAATGATCGCCTCGATGTAGCAATGGCGGCCGGCGCCGACGGCGTGCATCTAGGCCAAGACGATATGGCAGTCGAAGACGCACGGCGCCTCCTCGGGCCGAAGGCGGTCATCGGACTATCCATCAAATCGGTCGGGGAAGCCGAGGCAGCGCGTCTCGATCTCATCAACTATGTCGGTACTGGCGGCGTATATGCCACCTCGTCCAAGCAGCAGAAGAATGCGCCGATCGGTCCCGATGGATTGGCGCGAATCCTCGCGACGCTTCGTCAGCGCGCGCCGGATATGCCGGTCTGCGGCATCGCCGGCATCGATGCCAGCAATGCCGCGGAGGTGATTGCCGCAGGCGCCGATGGGATTGCGGTAATTTCGGCTTTGTCACTTGCGCCCGATCCCGAGGCAGCCGCCCGCGAGTTGCGTGGCATCGTCGACGTCATGTTGGCCAAGCGGGGCACATGATGAGCGTTCCGATCGCGCTGACCATTGCGGGTTCGGATTCGAGCGGCGGCGCCGGCATCCAGGCGGATCTCAAGACCTTCTCTGCGTTCGGCGTTTATGGCGCGTCGGTGGTGACGGCGCTTACGGCGCAGAACACCATGGGCATTTTGGCGATCCATGAAGTACCTGCGGATTTCATTGCCGCGCAAATGGACGCCGTGCTTGCGGACCTCAACGTGGGTGCAGTCAAGATCGGCATGCTGGGCAGTGCCGCGACAATCCAAGCTGTCAGTGGCGGCTTGCGTCGCAACCACCCGCGCAACGTTGTGCTCGACACCGTGATGGTCGCAAGTTCGGGCCAAAACCTACTGCACGCCGATGCCATCGGCGCGTTGCGTCAATTGGTCGGACAGGCGGGCCTGGTCACGCCCAATCTGCCGGAGGCGGCGGCTCTTCTCGGCGGCGAGGAAGCGCGCGACGAAAAGACAATGTATGCGCAAGCGCAGAAGCTGCTCGCGCTCGGTGCCGGCGCGGTCCTCATCAAAGGCGGCCACGGCACTGGGCTGGAAAGCGTCGATCTCTTGGTCCAGGCGAGCGCTTGCACGAGATTCGCCGCACCGCGCATTGCGACCCGGAATAGTCACGGCACTGGATGCACGCTCGCCTCGGCCATTGCCGCCGGTCTCGCCAAGGACCTTCCACTCGCGGACGCGGTGCGCGATGCCAAGGCCTATGTCACCGCCGCGCTCGAGGCCGCGGATCGGCTGCAAATAGGATCTGGCCCCGGGCCGGTGCATCACTTCCACAAATGGTGGTGAGCGCAATCACGCTGCGGCAGGCGCACCCGGCTGTTTCAAAGGGTGGGCGCGCGCGAAGGCGTCGATGGTCGCCAGAGAATTTGCGATTCGCGAAAAGTTGGGAAATGGCGCCGTATCGACGTTAAAGAACTTCGCGCCCGCCGCTTGGCTCGCCAGACAAATGTCGGCGAGCGTGATCATGTCGCCGTGGCAGTAGCGTCCGGTCTCAGGACTGGTCAGATGCATTTCGAGCGCGGTCAGCGCTGCCGTGTGCCAGTGCTGACACCACTTTGTCCGCGCCGCCTCGTCGAGTTTGAACTCGTGTTCCAAATATTCCCGCACGCGAGGAACAATTAGCGGATGCGAATCGCAGGCGACGATCTGCGCCAATCCTCGTACCCGGGCGCGGCCGCGTGGATCGCGTGGAAACAGCGGTGGATTAGGATGGGTTTCGTCCAGATATTCGATGATCGCGAGGGATTCGAACAAAGCCGGCCCGTCGCCGTCGACCAGCGCGGGAATGGCCATCATTGGATTGACGGCGCGAAATTCGGCCTGGCGCTGCTCGCCTTTCATCAGGTTGACTTGAATGATTTCGTCGGGGACGAGACCTTTGAGATTGAGCGCAATCCGCACCCGATAAGTTGCAAGCGAACGCCAAAAAGAAAAAAGCTTCATGGACAATCTCCTCCTTGATTCTCGTCATCAGTTTAGTGCCGCGTCTAAAGCATAAGCCGCTTCGGTAGCGTCGAGTGTCGCAGTGGCGCGTAGCGTTTTTTCGACGCAACGCAGTTGCAGCACCGGCTAATCCATCCCCGGTTCGGCTTTCAGTTCCGCCGCTTCGATGCCAGCGACCGCACATATTTCATCCTTATCCGAAGTATCGCCGGAAATGCCGCAGGCGCCGATCACGTTGCCGCCACTATCCCGGATGAGCACGCCGCCTGGATTGGTAACGATGCGTCCGCCGCTTGCCGCCGCCAGCATCGTGAAAAACTGCGGCGTCTTTGCCGCGCGGCTTGCGAGCGTGCGTGAGCCGAAGCCCATGCCAAGCGCCCCCCAGGCTTTGGCGAACGCGATGTCGAAACGCAAAATGCCCGCTTTATCTTCGCGCTTAAACGCAACGAGATGGCCGCCACTGTCGAGCACCGCGACAGCGAGCGGCGCCAGATTGGTTTCGCGCGCCTTCTTTAGCGCGGCATCGACGATAATAGAAGCTTGTGCGAGCGTGAGGGCCGACATGGCAGCTCCGATTTTTGCCTGGATGACTTAGCGATGATCGCGATTGGCCCAATAGACCGAGACGGTGGAGATTTCGGCATTGCCTGAACGGCGCTGCCTGGTTTCCTGGTAGCAGCCCACCGTCCGTTCGACCAGCGGCAGTTCGATCCCGCGCGATTTTGCCTCCGCAATCATCGACTGCATGTCTTTGATGGCGCTATCGACATCGAAAGTCACCGGTCCGGCAGATCCGCCCTTGAGCATTGAGGCGATGCCGGGCGCGCGCACCTTGAGGACATTCGCGGCGCCTGAAGTGTCGCTGAGAAGATCCATCAGCCGCTCCGGATCGATTGCTAGCGATCGGGCAAGCGCCAAAGACTCGCCCAATGCCTGCCAATAGACCATCAGCGGCAGATTGACCGTAAATTTAAGAACGGCTCCGGAGCCGACCGGCCCAGCATATTCCAGCCGGCGGCAGAGTTGTTCGAGGATCAGCCGCGCCCGCGCCGCGTCTTCCGGTTCGGCGCCGATAAGTCCTATCAATTTTCCTTGCCGGGCCGGTCCGGTCGAGCCGCCGACCGGACATTCGACAAAGACTGCGCCTTTCGCGCGCACCACGCCGGCAAGCGTAATCTCGGTGGCGGGCAAAACCGTGCTCATGTCGATGAACAGTTTTCCAGCAACTTCGCCCTGCAGGAGACCAGAAGGGCCCTTGTAAACTGCGTCCAAGGCCGCCGCGTCGGTCAAGATGGTGATAACCGCGTCGCTTCCTCGCGCCAGCTCCGTTTGGCTTGCCGCGACCTTAGCTCCATTAACGGCCTTGGCTTTTTCCGCCGTGCGATTCCAGACCGTGACGTCATGTCCGACCTCGATTAGCCGCGCCGCAATCGCTGCGCCCATTTTGCCGATACCGGCAACGCCGAGTTTCATATCGCGCTCCTTAAGGCCGTTATTGGTGCACGGCTTTAGCGCGCGCACTGTTAAATCACAACCGATCAAGACCAGCATTCCGGCGCGCCTTCTGCAAGCGCGTACCGGTGCTCTGGCACACCTCGATACGCGGCGATGACACATCGGCAAGCCGCTTGCGCACACCGCAACCGGATGCGATAGCGTCAGGTTTTGATGAAACTGGAGTGGGAAGGCGATGCCTCGGGCTGAGAAAGAAATCGTCGGAATCATCGGGCTAGGCATTATGGGCGGCGCGTTTGCGCGAAATCTCGTAGCGGCCGGCCGGCGCGTGATCGGTTACGACATCGCACCCGCGCGCCGTCGCGCCATGGCCAAGCTCAGCGTGGAGCTTGCCGAGGATGTCGGCGCGCTGGTGCAGCGAGCCCGCACCATCATCACCAGCCTGCCCAAGCCCTCGGCGCTCGCCGAGACCGCCGCGGCTATTGCCAGGGCCGGGGTGCCACGCCGGGTCATCGTTGAGATGTCAACATTCGCCTTGGAGGATAAAACAAAGGCGGAAGGCGTCCTGCGCAAGGTCGGTCATGTGACGCTCGATTGCCCAGTCAGCGGCACCGGCGCGCAGGCCATAATCAAAGATCTCGTGGTCTATGCGTCCGGCGATTCCCGCGAAATAAAAAGATTACGCCGCCTGTTTTCCGGTTTCACGCGCTCCGTGCACGATGTCGGCGCATTCGGTAACGGCAGCCGCATGAAATACGTCGCTAATCTGCTTGTCGCCATCCATAATGTGGCGAGCGCCGAAGCGATGGTACTGGGCATGAAAGCCGGGCTGCCGCCGCAGCTTATCTTCGACCTGATCAGAACGGGCGCCGGCAATTCGCGGATCTTCGAATTACGCGCGCCAATGATGGTGAGAAACAATTACCGCAACCCCACAATGAAGATATCGGTTTGGCAAAAAGACATGGATGTGATCGGCTCTTACGCCCATAAAATCGCGGTGCCGACGCCGATGTTTGACGCCAGCAAAGCGATCTATGCCAAGGCGCTCAAGAGCGGTCACGCGGCCGAAGATACAGCTGCCGTTTGCGCCGTACTGGAAAAGCTGGCCGGCGTTAAAAGAGCAAAAGGGCGTGTCAGGATAGCCTAACCGTCGAGCTGCGGAAGCGTCCGCAACAAGGAAGCGGCAGCGCGGGAGGAACTGAAATGTCATCGCTCGAAGGCGAAGCGCGCATGGCGGCGGTCGCGGGCGACCGCAAGAGTCTTGAACAACGCAGCGAGACCCGCGACGACATGCGGATCGATTGGAACGTGCCGATCACGATGGATGACGGCGTGGTGCTGCGCGCCGATGTTTTTCGTCCGCTCGTGCAGGGCCGTTACCCGGTCATCTTGAGTTACGGGCCTTACGCCAAAGGACTTGCTTTTCAGGACGGCTATCCGAGCGCGTGGCAGCGCATGGCGGAACGACACCCCGACGTCACCGCCGGCTCAAGCAGTCTCTACCAGAGTTGGGAAGTCGTTGATCCGGAAAAATGGGTGCCACACGATTATGCTTGCGTAAGAGTGGACTCGCGCGGTTGCGGATGTTCGCCCGGCCATATCGATCATTTTTCGCCGCGCGAGACTAAAGATTTCTACGACTGCATTGAATGGGCCGCCGTGCAGCCATGGTCGAGCGGCAAAGTCGGCCTGAATGGTATTTCCTATTACGCCATCAATCAGTGGCACGTCGCCAGCCTGCAGCCGCCGCATCTCGCCGCCATGTGCATTTGGGAAGGCGCGGCCGACTGGTATCGCGACATGACCCACCACGGCGGACTTCTCTCTACATTCTGGGAAAACTGGTACGACATGCAGGTCAAGACCGTGCAATACGGAGCAGGCGAGCGCGGCAAGCGAAGCCGCGTGCATGGCGAGCTTATCTGTGGCCCGGAGTTACTGTCGGACGAACAGCTGGCAAAAAATCGCGCCGACTTTGGCGCCGAAATTTTCGCCCATCCTTTGGATGACGATTACCACAAAGCGCGCTCGCCAATCTGGTCCAAGGTGAAGACGCCATTTCTGTCGGCGGCCAATTGGGGCGGGCAGGGCCTGCATCCGCGCGGGAATTTCGAGGGTTTCGTGCGCGCCGCCGCCAAGGACAAATGGCTCGAAGCGCACGGCATCGAGCACTGGACGCATTTTTACACCGATTACGGCCGTAATCTGCAACTGCGCTTCTTTGATTACTTTTTGCACGGCAAGAAAAACGGCTGGGATAAGCAGCCGGCGGTGCAGCTGCAGGTTCGCCACGTCGATCGTTTCGTAGAGCGTACCGAACACGAATGGCCGCTCAAACGTACGCAATGGACGCGGTTTTACCTTGATCCCGCTGGAGGGCTTGCCGCAAAGGAGCCCGCAAAGAAAAAGTCAGTCATTCACTTTGCCGCCATGGGCGACGGGGTCACTTTTATGACGGCGCCCGTCGAACGTGAAACTGAAGTTACCGGCCCGGTGGCGGTCGAATTGAGTGTCTCATCATCGACCAGCGATGCAGATATTTTTGTTGTGCTCCGCGTGTTCTCGCCCGATATGACGGAGGTGGTATTTCAGGGTGCTATCGATCCTCATACCCCGATCGGTCAAGGCTGGCTGCGCGCCTCGCACCGGCAGCTCGACAAAAAAATCTCAAAGCCATATCGGCCCTATCACACGCACGCCAAAAAGCAGCCGCTCAAGCCGGGGGAAGTTGTTGCGCTCGACGTGGAAATTTGGCCGACGTCGATTGTTGTGCCAGCCGGTTATCGCATCGCGCTGACGGTTCGCGGCAGGGATTATAAATATCCGGGAGGGAGCGGCGGGCGGCTCTCAAACTTCAAGAACGAACTGACCGGCTGCGGACCCTTCCTGCACGACGATTCGCGCGACCGGCCGCCGCAGGTCTTTGCTGGCGTCACTGCCCTGCATTTTGGTGGCGCGACTAGCCCCTATCTGCTGCTTCCGATTATTCCGACGAAGAGAAACAAAAAGCCGTCCAAAAACGCGATATCGGCGCGCCGCGCCGGCACAGGCCGCCGCCGCAGCGGGAGAAGATGATGTTACGCAGGATCAGTCGCCGTACGGTTCTTGCTGGTACGGCAGCGGGTGTTGCCAGTGCGCTGGGCCGTTTTCCTGCGCCCGCTATCGCGCAGACTGCGCCCGTCAAGCTCGGCCTCCTCACTGTAAAGACCGGCCCGCTCGCCCAGGGTGGCATCCAGATGGAACAGGGCGTGCTGACGTTTCTGAAAGAGACTGACAATACGATGGCTGGCCGCAAGGTCGAGCTTGTGACCGCCGATACCGGCGGTGCTCCGGCCGGCGCCAAAACCAAAATCCAAGAGCTTATCGAGCGTGACAAAGTCGACGTTATTCTCGGCCCGCTGGCTGCGTTCGAATTACTGGCAATTACCGATTACGTGCGCGATCAAAAGACGCCGTTGTTAAGCCTTGCCGCCGCCGACGACCTGTCGCAGCGTAGGCCCAACCCCTATTTCTTGCGCGCATCGGCCACGTCATCCCAGGCTATGCATCCGATGGGGCATTATGCGGCCACCGAACTTAAGCTCACGCGGATGGTCACCATCGCCGAGGACCTCGCTTTCGGCTACGAGGAACTCGGAGGTTTTCAGGCCGCGTTCGAGCAAGGCGGCGGCTGCGTCGTCAACAAGCTGTGGCCGCCTTTAGTAACGCCCGACTATACGCCCTATATCGCTCAGATCAGCGGTTGCGATGGAGTTTGTCAGGGATTCGCAGGTTCAAATCCGCTTCGCTTTATGAAGGCCTATGCCGACGCCGGTTTGAAATATCCGGTGGTGACGGGATGGACTGGCGGCGATGACGCATTACTGCGAAGTTTCGGCGATGAGGCAATCGGGTTGATTTCCTGCTCCGCCTATTCGCTCGAAGTCGATACCGAGCGGAATCATCGCTTTATCGATGGCATGCAGAAAAACTTCAGCGTGATTCCCGGCTTCTACGCCGCCGGGCTTTACATCAATTGCCAAGTGGTCGAGGCCGCCTCGCAAGCGACCGGCGGTGATGTGAGCGACAAAGAGAAATTGATTGCGGCTCTGCGCGCAGTCAACTTGACCGACACTCCTCGCGGGCCTGTCAAATTCGACCACCTCGGCAATGTGGTTGGCAACTTTTATGTCAGGCGCTGCGGCAGGGAAGACGCCAAATATGGATTGCGATTGTGGAACAAGATTATCAAAACCTACGAAAACGTCAGCCAGTTCTGGACCTGGCCGGAGCAGGAATTCCTGGCGCATCCCGTCTATTCACGCGACTATCCGCCGCTACGAAAGTGTTGAGAAAAACGCGATACTGGCAGGCTTTACAGCGCGACCTGCCTCGCCAATGATAGCTGTTAATGCGGCGCCGGCTGCAATCCGCGAGTGCCCGTCGCAGGAGACCCCGTCCGTTCGGGCGGCGGCGGCCTAAGAGGGGAAAAGGGGAGAACACACGCCAATGTCTACCAAGAAAATCTCTGCCAAGGCTAATGCTCGAAAACTCACCCGCCGGACAATGCTGGCCGGCGGTGTCGTCGGTGCGGCCGCCGCGCTCAGCCGTTTTCCGGCACCCGCACTAGCGCAGGCCGAGCCATTTCGGCTCGGGCTGCTTACGGTCAAGACCGGGCCGCTGGCGCAGGGCGGCATCCAGATGGAGCAGGGCGTCCTCACCTATCTGAAAGAGACCAACTACATGATTGGCGGTCGCAAGGTCGATTTCATCTCGGCGGATACTGGCGGCAATCCGGCTGGCACCAAGACCAAAGCGCAAGAACTCGTCGAGCGCGATAAGGTCGACGTGATCCTCGGCCCGCTCGCCGCTTTCGAGCTTTACGCAATCAGCGACTATATCCGCGATCAGAAGATGCCGACGCTCAGTCTGGCCGCGGCGGACGACCTGACGCAGCGCAAGCCCAACCCATATTTGTTGCGCGCCTCGGCCACGTCCTCGCAAGCCATGCACCCGATGGCGCATTACACCGCGACCGAGCTCAAGCTCAAGCGTATTTTCTGCATCGTCGAAGATTTCGCCTTTGGCTACGAACAGATGGGCGGCTTCCAGGCGTCGCTGCAGAAGGAGGGCGGCTGCGTCGTCAATAAACTGTGGCCGCCTTTGGTGACCCCGGACTACACGCCCTACGTGGCGCAGATCAGCGATTGCGACGCCGTGTGCCAGGGTTTTGCCGGCTCAAACCCGCTGCGCTTCATGAAGGCTTACGCCAATGCTGGGCTTCAATATCCCGTCGTCACTGGAGAAACCGGCGGCGACGACGCCCTATTGCGGAGTTATGGTGAGGAGGCCATTGGGCTGGTGAGCTGCATTCCCTATACGCTCGATCTCGAGGTGGACGCCAATCACCGCTTCGTCAATGGCATGCTCAAGAATTTTAACGTGATTCCGGGCCAGTACGCGGGCCTGCTCTACGTCAACTGCCAGGTGGTCGATGCCGCCTTGAAAGCGACAGGCGGCGACGCGAGCGACAAGGACAAATTCATGGGCGCGCTGAGGGCGGTCAATTTGACCGATACGCCGCGCGGCCCGTTGAAATTCGACCACTTCGGCAACGTGATCGGGACTTTCTACATTCGGCGCATTGGCACCGAAGGCGCCAAATATGGGCTGAAGCTTTGGAACAAGACTATCAAGACCTATGAGAACGTTAGTCAATTCTGGACCTGGCCTGAACAGGAGTATCTCGCGCATCCAGTTTATTCGCGCGATTATCCGCCGCTGACCAAGTGCTGATCGCACGCACAATGGAAGGGCAGCAGTTATGACATTCTGGCTGCTGCTCACCGTCAATAGCGTGACGTTCGGTGGTCTGTTATTTTTACTTTCGGCCGGCTTCTCGCTGATCTTCGGGTTGATGCGGATTCCCAACCTGACGCACGGCTCGATGTTCATGCTCGGCGCCTATTTCGGCACGACGCTGCTCTCCGGCGTCAGGGGCATCCGGTTTGATTTCTGGTTGGCGGCGCTGATTTGCGCGCTTAAAGTCGCGCTCCTCGGCGCGCTGATGGAACGGCTGCTGTTGCGCCGTCTCGCCGGCCAGCAGCTTGCGCAAGTGCTGGTCACGCTGGGCGTCTCCTTCATGGTCGCCGATCTCTGCCTGATGGGCTGGGGCGGCGATCCGATTTCGGTGGCGACGCCCGCCGGGCTCAACGGCTTTGTCCGGTTCGGCGCCGCGGTATTTCCGCTGTATCGCCTCGCCGTGATTGCGATCGCCATCGTATTTGCCATAGGGCTGTGGCTGATGCTGGAGCGAACACAGCTTGGCGCCATGATCCGCGCCGGCGTTGACGATCCACAGATGGCCCGTGTCGTCGGCATCCGCGTATCGCAACTGTTTACAATTGTATTTGCGCTGGGCGCCGGACTTGCCGGCTTTGCCGGCTTGATCGGCGGTCCTATCCTATCTGTGTATCCTGGGATTGATCAGGACATGCTGCCGCTCGCGCTGGTGGTCGTCATCCTCGGCGGCACCGGCAGCCTGCTCGGTTCGTTTGTCGGCAGCATCGTGATTGGCTTCATTTATAATTTCGGCCAGGCGCTTTTGCCGGAGCTTGCCTATTTCATCCTGTTTTTGCCAATGGTGCTGGTCCTGGTGTTGCGGCCACAGGGTCTGTTCGGAGGCCAGATCCTGTGACGAATAGCACCCTCGGCCGCAGCCTTGCCGCCTTAGTCGCCGTGGTCGCTCTGGCAATGCTGCCGTTCGCAATCAAAGAAATCTACTACGTCAATATCGCCAGCCAGATTCTGCTCTATGCGATCTTCGCGCTCGGGCTCAACATTCTGGTCGGTTATGCCGGGCTGGTCTCGCTCGGCCACGCGGGATTATTCGGAATCGCCGCTTATGTCGTGGCCTACCTCCTGGTGGCTGGGCATGGTCACACGCTGGCCATCGCCGCGGCGCTAATAGCCACCCTAATTGCGACCGCAGGCTTCGCCGCGCTGGCGCTGCGGGCGGCCGGAATTACCTTCATCATGATCACGCTGGCGCTCGGCGAGATCATTTGGGGTCTCGCTTATCGCTGGATCAGCCTGACGAACGGCGATAACGGGATCACCGTCGCGACGCGTCCAGCGCCGTTCGGTATTCCGCTCGGCAGTGCGCGCGCCTTTTACGTCGCGACGCTGATTGTGTTTCTTATCGCAATCGCCGGAGCAGGGATCTTCGTTCGCTCGCCATTCGGTGCGGCGTTGCGCGGTACCCGCGATCAGCCGCGGCGGATGATCGCTCTCGGTTACCACGTCTGGATGGTCAGATTCTGGGCTTTCATGTTCTCAGGCCTCTTGACCGCGGTCGCAGGCATCCTGTTCGTCTACTACAACCAGTTCATTAGTCCTCAGGCGCTGGCGCTCACCGCTTCGGCTGAGAGCTTGTTGATGGTGATTTCCGGCGGAGCCGGCACGCTGCTGGGTCCAGTGGTCGGCGCCGCGCTTGTCGTGATCGTGAAAAACGTCGTCAGTGCCTATGTCGAACGCTGGAATTTCATGCTCGGCGCGATTTTCGTGGCCATTGTCGTATTCATGCCGGAGGGACTCGTGCCGGGCGTGGCGCGGCTGACGCGTTCGTTTTGGCGCGGCAGAAGCCGGCGCAAGGGCAAATTGACGGTAGCCACAGGACCTCGGCAATGAGCGCTTTGGTCGTCGACAAGCTTACGAAGTCTTTCGGCGGACTGCGGGTTACTCGCAATGTCAATCTGACGGTCCAGCAAGGCGAGCGCCGGCTGATCATCGGCCCCAACGGGGCGGGCAAGACCACATTGTTCAATCTGATCACCGGCGAACTGGCGCCTGATGCCGGCTCGGTGAAGCTGTTCGGCCGCGAAATCACGCGGCTGCCGACCCGTAAACGTACGCACCTCGGAATGGCGCGAACTTATCAGATTATCACGCTGTTCACCCGCGACACCATCGAGCACAATGTTACGCTTGCCTTGCTCGGCTTGTCGCCCCTGCGCTGGAATCCGATTCTAACGCTCGGCCGACAGACTCATCTCGCCGTGCAATCACGCGACGCGCTCAAGCGCGTCGGCCTGGACCACATTGCGGAACGCCCGCTCGCCGAAACGTCATATGGCGAGCGCCGTCGTGTCGAGATCGCAATGGCGCTCGCGCAAAATCCGAAACTGGTTCTCCTCGACGAGCCGTTCGCCGGCTTATCGATCGATGAGCGGCAGGATGTACGCAAGCTCCTTGCCGCTATCCCGCGCGAGGTTACGATCGTGATGATCGAGCACGACATGGACATTGCGCTCGACCTTGCCGACCGGATAACGCTTTTGCACTTTGGCGAAGTTATCGTCGAGGGAACGCGCGCCGAGGTTGTAGCCGATCCGCGTACGCGGGAGGTCTATCTTGGCGAGTAGTGCGCTCAAGCTCTCCGGCATCGATGCCTTCTACGGCGACAGCCATGTGTTGCAGAAGGTTTCGTTTGAGCTCGGCGAAGCACGGCTGCTCGGATTACTTGGCCGCAACGGCGCCGGCAAGTCGACTTGTATGAATGTCACGGTCGGGTTGTTGCCGCCGCGCGCCGGCAGCGTTGAAGTCTTCGGCACGTCCGTGACACGTATGGCGCCGGAAATGATCGCCGCCCACGGTGTGGCGCTGGTCCCGCAGGGGCGCCGCATATTCAAGAGTCTTACCGTGCGCGAAAATCTGATGGTCGCCGCGCACAAAGGCTTTGCCGGACAGCGCCACGCGCCATGGACAGCCGAAACCGTATTCGCGATGTTTCCGCGGCTCGCCGAAAGGCGCACGCAGATGGCTGCCTATCTCTCGGGCGGCGAACAGCAGATGCTCGCCATTGGCCGCGCTCTGATGTCTAATCCGCGCGTCTTGTTGATGGACGAGCCCTCCGAGGGCTTGGCTCCACAGATCGTTGCTGAAGTCATGGCGACCATTCGCAAGCTTAAGGAGAGTGGACTTTCCATCGTTCTGGTGGAGCAGAATCCGAAATTGGTGTTCGATATTGCCGACGATGTCGTTATTCTCAACAGCGGCCGGGTTGCCGTAGTTTCAGCCGCCGCCGCGCTCAAGAGCGACGGGGTTGATCTCCGCCAGCATCTCGGAATTTTTTGATCGTTACCACTGCCTCAGGATCGCAGGCATCCCGTGCGGGGGAGCCGACCGGTTAGGGCAAGTCAAGGTAGAGCCCTCCGAATTGGCCGGCCTCAGGGCGTGGCGCGCCGTAATCTCACAATCGATATTGCAAATTACGGCGCTCGCCGTCACGATGGTACCCCTAGGGTTTAAAGGGGCGATCCTTGATTACGGTACCGGAATTGTCGGCGGAAGCCTTGGGGTCTTTCCTCGCCGAGCATTTGAATCGCAATTTCGGTTCGACCCACGCTCATTTGACCGAATTGATTCCGGCAATTGCACGAATTGCTCTCGAATGCATCGGCAACAGCGATGCACTTTATCACAATGTCGAGCATACGATGCTGGTCACACTCGTCGGCTACGACATCATGAAAGGCCGCTCCTTGCTGCGGCCAACCTATGCCGCAGATTTCGCGCACCTCATCGTCGCCTGTTTGTTGCACGACATCGGTTATGTGCGCGGCATTCTTAGCGGCGACGGCGAGGATGGTTACGTGATCGATACCAAAGGCGACAAGGTCAAGCTGCCGCGCGGGGCTTCCGACGCCGCGCTGCTGCCCCACCATGTCGAGCGATCGAAATTGTTCGTGATGGAACGGGTCGGCAAGGGTAAGTGGCTCGATGCCGAGAGAATAGCAAACGCTATCGAATATACCCGTTTTCCCTCTCAAGCTGCCAACGGGGACAGTGAGGAAGGCGAATTGATGCGAGCCGCGGATCTTATCGGCCAGCTCGGCGACCCTCATTATTTGCGCAAGGCTAACGCGCTATATTACGAATTCGAGGAAGTCGGGATGAACAAACAACTCGGCTACAGTTCCCCGGCCGATCTGACGGATCTTTATCCGCAGTTTTATTGGAAGAGTGTGTCGCCGCACATTCAGAGTGCAATTCGCTACCTCAATCTGACGTCAAGCGGTAGGCAATGGGTTGCAAATCTCTATAGCAATGTGTTCCGTGCCGAGCGGGATCTCACGCCGTGCGGTCCCGAGCGTTAGATCGAAGCCGCCCAAATTCAATCCGCCAACTTTATGATCAAACCATGCCTTCCGCTTCCGACGCGGTGAGGTGAGAGAGAAAGACGTATGTCCCAACAACATTGGAACAAATACGCTGCAACTGCCGCGCGGCGTCATGACCGGCCAGGGCGCGAAACGCGGCCGAAAAGCATCACCGTCGACATTCATTCGCATGTCGCGGTGCCTGCGGCGGCGAAGTTCGTTGAGCCCTATCTCGATTGGGCCACCATCCCGCTCGCACATTTCGCCAACGCCGAAGCGCGGGCGCTCAGTCAGAAACAGGAAGCCGACATCCGCGCCAGAGTCGGGCATGACTACCGGTTGGCCGATCTCGACGCCATGGGCATCGATGTCCAGATCATCGCGCCACCGCCGCCGCAATGTTATTACACGGTTCCACTCGAGACCGCGGTGAAGGCGACGCAGATCGTCAATGATGGCATTGCCGAATTCTGCGCGGTCAAGCCCGAGCGTTTGAAGGGTTTCGGGGCGGTGCCGTTGACTGACGGCGCGGAAGCGGCCAAGGAGCTTGAGCGCTGCGTCAAGAAGCTTGGCTTCACCGGAGTAGAAATTTTAACGAACGTCGCTGGGAAAGAACTATCCGACCCGTCATTCGCCCCGTTCTGGCAAAAAGCCGAAGAGCTCGGCGTCCTGGTGATGATCCACCCCAACGGTTTCACTGAAGCCTCTCGGTTGACGCAGTTCTATTTCAATAATGTCATCGGCAATCCGCTGGAGACGACGATTGCGTTGCACTATTTGATCTTTGATGGCGTTCTTGAGCGTCATCCGAGGCTCAAGGTTCTCGCGGTGCATGGTGGCGGATATCTCGGCGCCTATCCCGGCCGCATCGACCACGCTTGGGGAGCACGCTCCGATAGTCACGGCGCGCTGCCGCAGCCACCGACGACTTATCTCAAGCGCGTTTACGTCGACACGGTCGTGTTCACGCCGCATCAGCTGGCCGCGTTGGTGGGTGTGTTCGGGCCGGATCGTGTCCTGCTCGGAACCGATTACCCCTATGACATGGCAGAGTATGACCCTCTCGGTCACATCGCCGCTGTTGAGGATTTCAACGCCGCGACCGTCGCGGCGCTGGCGGGTGGCAATGCGAAAAAGCTGCTTGGGTTGTGAGGTAAGGCTTGACCCGACATTTCTGCAAATGCTCCGACGGGACCGCGCGTGGATCGGTTGAATACATGGTTCTGACGATCCCGACGCGCCGATCGATCGCCCGTACGGCGCCAAGCAAGGCCGCCGCATCGGCGGAACAAATGCATTGACGCGGTCGTTGAAAGAGCACCGGAAATGCGGCTCGTCGCAAACGACGCCGGGCTAATTGCTGGAAGCTGGTATTGCTGGAAGACCTGAAAAAATCGACTGAGCGTTTCACTGGTGGGCAGCGACTCTCTGCCGACCAGCTTGCTGCTCTGCTGCGCCAAACCAAGCGTGGCATGTTTCGCTTTCGTGATGACGGCGGCACTCCAAACCATCCACGTTGGCCGGTAATCATTTATTGGAACGTGGTCCAATTGCCGCGTACGCTTGATCCTGCCGCCGTGATGGAAAAGTTTTTTGAAAGCAATGACTGCTGCAAAAGCTGGCGCAACGGAATCTATGATTATTTGCACTATCATTCGAGCGTTCACGAAGTGCTCGGCATCGCCCGCGGCAGCGCAAAGGTGCGGCTGGGCGGAGATCGCGGCCCACTTTCAAGCTGAGTGCCGGCGATGTCGTGATCCTTCCCGCTGGCACAGGCCACCAAGGCTTAGCCGCTAGCAAGGACTTTTTGGTCGTTGGCGCGTATCCGGCGTCTGGAAAATACGACGAGGCGGGCCCGGCGCCGAAGAGCATGACCGAAGCATCAAATCGATCGAAAAAGTAAAGCGGCCCCGTAAGGACCCACTATTCGGCGCCGAGGGTCCGTTGCTTAAACTATGGAAGCCGAAACGCTAAAGCGAAGCGGTTTGACACTCATTTGCGCCGCGGTTTGGCGCTTTTTTTCGGCTTGAGACGATGGATGGTCGCTGATACGCCCGCGCTGCGCCGCAACGCGTCTTTTAAATCGACCGGCCGACCGTGTTTTCTCAGCAAATCGCGGAAGGCTTCATCGGCAAGTTCTTGAAAATCCTTCATCTGATCGCGGCCGAGAAGATCGATCTGTTGCCAGGTCTCCTCATCGAGCTGCACCCGCTTGCCGGGCATCAGCTGGCTTTCTTATGCCGCGCATGAGCGCGCGCCGGCTTCTTGGCGGTGCGCGCACTGGCCCGCGAGGTGGTGCGGCGCGTACCGCTGCTTGCGCCAGCTTTGACGCTCTGCCGCAGCGCGTCCATCAGATTGATCACGTTGGATGGGGCGCGCTCCTTTGGCCGCTCGATCTTTTCGCCTTTTTGTTTGCGGCGGAGCAGGTCCTTGAGCGCGTCCTCGTATTGGTCCTGGAATTGTTGCGGTTTGAAGTGTCCGGTCTTGGTCTCGACAATGTGGACCGCTAGATCGATCATGTCCTTTGGGATTTTTTCATCCTCGATCGAATCGAAATATTCCGCCTCGTTACGCACTTCGTAAGGATAGCGCAGTGTGACGCCGAGCATCCCTTTGCCACGCGCTTCGAGTGCGATGATGTGTTCGCGGGACGTGAACACGACCTTGCCGAGCGCGACCATGCCTTCCTTGCGAATGGCATCGCGAATTACCGCGAAGGCCTGCTGACCGACTTCGCCGTCGGGCACGATGTAATACGGGTCGCGCAGATAGAGCTCGTCGATCTCGTTGCGAGGCACGAACTCCTCGATGTCGATGATGCGCTTGCTTTCGATCGCGACCGCCTCGAGCTCGTCGGGGTCAAGTTCGATATACTCGCCTTTGGTGACCTCATAACCCTTGACGATTTCGGAATTGTCGACCTCGTCACCGGTTTCGGCGTCGACTTTCTTGTAGCGAATACGATTGCCGGTCTCTTTATTGATCTGGTGGAAGCTGATCTTTTCCCGCTCGGACGTTGCCGGAAACAGTGCGATGGGGCAGGAGACAAGCGACAGCTTCAGGTAGCCTTTCCAATACGCGCGCGGTGCCACGGACAACACTCCAAACTTCGAGGAACACCAATTCAACGATATTGAGGGAACTCACGTTCCACAAGGGAACTTCCGGCCCGCGTTTCTTCTTTGTTCCGCAAGGTTAAGCCTTTAAAATTCGCTGACTCGCTGATTCGGATGCAAATCATGCCCGCGAGAAGCGCAGTGTTACGCGCGCCTCAGATTGCCCCTGAGACCGGGCCCGAGACCAAGCCCCGGCTATTCCACGCCAGGATGCTGGTCACGCGAATTGAGGAGTGGTGCGTCGAGGCTCGGTCCGCCGACGAGGCGCGCGCCCTTCTTGCGGCTGGTGCCGGCCATCGTTGTACGCCTGGCGAAAGCATTCAGGTCGAGATCGAAAACCTGCTCGACGACTGAATGCCGCCGGCAGGGGCGCGCTTAAAGCCAAGACGCGCGTCGCCAACCCCCATATAATAACTTTGCCTGTCCCGTCGGCGATCCGCGCGCTATGCACTGAAGTACGCTCAATGCGAAGACAATTATTCACGGAAACACCTATTTCGCGGCTCGCCATTTGGGCGCGTCGTATCGCGCTGTTTTCGCTCGTGGCGACTTTCATCGCTGTCATCATCGTGCGCTCCGGCGCGCTGGACATTGTTCCGGCGCTTTCCACGCTCGCTGGGGCACTGGTGCTGGCTTGCGTCGCGATCTTGCTTGCTTTCGCCGCAGGCGTTGTGATCTGGCAACACGGCACTGGCGGCGGCCGCCAAGCCGTAACGGCATTGCTTGTCGGCGCCGCTCTGATTGCCTATCCACTCTATCTCGGCGTCAAGGCGTCGCGGCTGCCGGCGATCTATGATGTCACCACCGATCCGATTGATCCGCCGCAATTCGATGCCATCGCGCGTTTGCGGCCGCGCGACGCCAATCCGGTCACCTACGCGGGTCTTTACACGGCCGAGCAGCAGCACGCGGCCTATCCGGATATCGAGCCTGACGAGACAACGGTAAGTCCGCAGGACGCCTTTGCCGCTGCCATGAAAGTGATAACCAGACGCAAGTGGCGCGTCGTTGATGCGCGGCCACCGCAAGGTCCGCTGCCACGGGTGATCGACGCCCGTGCCTCGCAAACAGGCGTGGTGCGCGACGGCATAATCGAAGCGGTGGCGCGCACGCCGATCCTCGGCTTCCGCGATGATGTCGTCGTGCGTATCAGACCGACGATTGACGGTGCGCGAATCGATGTACGTTCCGTCTCGCGCTATGGCCGTCACGATCTCGGCACCAATGCCAAGCGTGTGCGCAGTCTTATCGACGATATCGATGACGTGCTCTCGACGCCGCAGCCCGAGAAAAAGCCCGCGCCGCCTCCTCCGAAGCCGCCCTCCGGTAAAGGCGGTCAGGCCAAGCGGTAAGTTCCGGCGATCGACGGCGGTCCTTCGGTAACGACGGTCCCGCGCGCGACCAGTTCTTCCAAATGCGCGAGCACCGAGAGTGCAGCGGCGCCAACAAGGCGCGGATCGAGCCCAATATAGACCGCCCTGACGATGGTCGGGATATCGGCTTCGCCTTTGGCAAGCCGGTGCAAAATCGATGCTTCGCGTGCTTGGCGATGCCGGATCAAATGCTGCACATAGCGTGGCGCTTCTCGCACCGGCGCGCCATGTCCCGACAAATAAAGCGGTTCGCTGCGTCGGGCGAGCTTGTGCAGTGATGCCATATATTCGGTCATCGCGCCGTCTGGCGGCGCCACGATCGTCGTCGACCACGCCATCACGTGGTCGCCGGCAAAAAGCAGGTTGGATTCTTTGAACGCGAATGCCATGTGGTTGGCGGTGTGCCCCGGCGTTGCCACGGCCTGCAGCGTCCAGCCGGCACCGTTCACGATCTCGCTGTCGGCGAGCGCAATGTCGGGACGAAAATCCAGATCGGCCGAGGCGTCCAGCCGGCGGACTTCACCCGTATAAAGCGGCCGCGCCGGCCGATGCGGTCCTTGCGCGAAAACCTTGGCGCCGGTTGCGGCCTTGACCTTGGCGGCCGCCGGCGAGTGATCGCGGTGCGTGTGGGTGACAAAGATATGCGTGACCGTTTCGCCCCGCACAGCGTTAAGAAGCGCCGCGATATGCGCGGCATCATCGGGGCCGGGATCGATCATCGCGACCTGACCGCGACCAACGATATAACTGATCGTGCCCTTATACGTGAATGGGCCGGGATTGTCGGCGACGATGGCGCGCACGCCGGGCGCCATTTCTTGGACTCGATCAGGCTGAAGGCCGAAACTCTTGTCGAAAGGAAAATCGTCGTTCATGTCCGCGGCAATCCATCAATGCTCATTTGCAACTCGGTTTGGGCTGCGTACGCCAGGTGGCGACGATATCTTTCGACGGCGCAATCTTAGTAGGATCTGTCCGGTTCACTGGCAATGACCACCCTCCGCGCCGCCGATCTGCGCAGACTGCTGGAAAGCGTAAGCGGATTGATGACGCGGTCAGCGGGGTCCGCTAGCCCATTACGGGCGCTCGCCTGGATCAGGCGTTACTCGCAGGCTTGCTCGGCGTAACGCGGCGGCGCGGTCCACAAAAGAATAGAGCCCCGGTGCCGGGAGTTCCGGGGCTCAGCAATCTCAACTCGCCACGCTTGGTGACACCGAGACCGCCACGGAGTGTCATGCAAAGGTCGGGCCAAGTTGGGATTAAGTCGGGAATAGGTCGGGAAACAAATCGAACAAAACCAACGAGCCGACAATCGGGCTCGGACGGCAACTGGCAAAACCCCGTTCGGCTGTGAGCGCGGCGGTTACCGGAGACATTGACCATCCTGGTGGTGCGAAAGCAGGCGCATTCTGATCAAATTCCAGGCAGTCACATCGGACCGCGTTAAAACGGTGTCCGGCTGCGGATTGCTGCCGCCAAGGTGCCCTCGTCGAGATAATCGAGCTCGCCGCCCACCGGCACGCCATGGGCAAGCCGCGTCACCTTCACATTCGTGCCGTGCAGGAGGTCGGTAACATAATGTGCGGTGCTTTGTCCCTCGACCGTCGCGCTCAATGCAAGGATCACTTCCTTGACGGCAGGATCGCTCGCTCGCTTGATCAGCGTCTCGATCGCGAGGTCATCCGGACCAATACCGTCGAGCGGCGATAGTATTCCACCCAATACGTGATAGCGCGCGTTGATCGCGTGCGCGCGTTCCAGAGCCCAAAGATCAGCGACGTCCGCAACCACCACGATCGCGGCATCATCACGCCGAGGATCCGTGCAGAGCGTGCAGGGATTCTGCGTGTCGATATTGCCGCAGACCCGGCACACCGCAATCTTTTCGATCGCCGTCTGCAAGGCAGCGGCGAGCGGCGCCATGATCAACTCTCGTTTCTTGATCAAAAATAAAGCGGCCCGGCGTGCCGAACGCGGGCCAAGCCCGGGCAATCGCGCGAGAAGCGCAATCAGGCGCTCAATTTCGGGTCCGGCGGAAATAGCGGGCATTAATCAGCGATCAAAATAGCTTCAGTCCTGGCGGCAGCGGCAGACCTCCGGTGAGCGCCTGCATCTTTTCCTGAAGCATGGTCTCGAGTTTGCGCCGGGCATCAGCATGGGCCGCGATGAGGAGATCTTCAAGGATCTCCTTTTGGTCGGGCTTGAGAAGAGAATCATCAAGGTGCGCACCACGCACATCGCCCTTTCCGGAGAGCTTGATGGTTACAAGGCCGCCGCCTGCCACGCCCTCGACTTCGAGACGATCGAGCTCGGCTTGCATCGCTTCCATCTTGGATTTGAATTCGGTCGCCTGTTTCATCAGGTCGAGAAAATCAGGCATCTTGGTCTCGCGTCTCGAATTCATGTTTGCGACGTAAGTCGGAGGCCGGCTCACGTACAGATTTACAATGTATCATCGCCCGCAACATCACTGTCCAGCGGTGGCATTTCACTTGCCGGCTCGGACGTCGGACCAGGCGCGCGGACGTCGACGATTTCGGCTCCCGGAAATCGCTCTAACACCGCCTGAACCAAAGGATCGCCACGTACGCCATCTTTCATCTCAGCCTTGCGGATTTCGGCTTGGGCGCGGATTGAGGGCGAGCCTGCTTCCGCCGATACTGCCACCATCCAGCGGCGGCCGGTCCAATCGGCGAGCTTCTTCGATAGCTCCCCGATCAACGTTTTGCGCGCGCCGGCTTCAAGCGCGATCTCAAGCTTGCCATCCTCAAAACGGACCAACCGCACATCGCGTTCAAGCGCGCTCTTGATTGAAAGATCCCGCTTCTCGGCAGCAAGAGCAATCAGGTCTTCGAAGTTTTTGACCGCTCGAATTTCTTCGGCGCTTGCAGCCGGCCCATTGATCGGCGCGGCGGCCGGTGCACTCATTGGCGTCGCTGAGGCCAGCGGCCCGCGCGATCCGCGCGCCGGCATTTCTTGGCGTGGCTGATCTGCCCGCGCCTGTTCAGGACGCGCCGGTGCGCGAAGCTCCAAGGCGCTGGCTGTGACCACGGGACTATCGCTGCGCCGCGTCTCGCCGAGCGAGCGGATGACTTCATCCGGCGTCGGTAGATCCGCCGCATAAGCAATCCGGACCAGCACCATCTCGGCAGCGTCGATCGGCCGACCAGCGGCTTCTACCTCCGCGATACCCTTGAGTAGCATCTGCCATGTTCGCGCCAAGACCCGCATCGAAAGTTTGGCGGCAAAAGCCCGGCCGCGGACGCGTTCGGCCTCCGTCAGCGACGCGTCGTCCGCCAACGCGGGGACAATCTTCACGCGTGTCACGAAATGGGTGAATTCGGCCAGATCACCGAGCACCATAGCCGGATCAGCGCCGGAATCATATTGATCGCGCAGTTCCTTAAGCGCCGCTGCGACGTCGGCGCGCATAAGGGCATCGAACAATTCGATGATCCGGGTCCGGTCGGCGAGGCCGAGCATCTGCCGCACGTCCGCGGCGCGCACTGGGCCAGGCGCTGCACCGGCGCCGCCTGATTGCGCGCCGGCATACGCGATTGCCTGATCGAACAACGAGAGTGCATCGCGGACTGAGCCCTCCGCGGCGCGCGCGATCAGCGCTAGCGCCTCGGTCTCCGCCGCGATCGCCTCCTTGCCGGCAATCGCCTGCAGATGTTCCACTAACCGGGCCGCATCGACGCGCCGCAGATCAAAACGCTGGCAGCGTGACAGCACCGTGATCGGGACTTTTCGGATCTCGGTTGTCGCGAAAATGAATTTGGCATGCGGCGGCGGCTCTTCGAGTGTTTTCAACAGCGCGTTGAACGCGGCGCCAGACAGCATGTGTACTTCATCGAGAATGTAGACCTTGTAGCGCGCCGAGACCGGCGCATAGCGGATCGCGTCGTTGATCTGCCGCACGTCGTCGACGCTGTTATGCGAGGCGGCGTCCATCTCGATCACATCGAGATGGCGGCTTTCCATGATCGCCTCGCAGTGAACCCCGAGTGCCGGTAGCTTGACGGTCGGCGCGGCGATCGATCCGTCCGGCAGCTCATAGTTGAGGGCGCGGGCGAGAATGCGCGCGGTCGTCGTTTTTCCCACTCCGCGTACGCCGGTCAGAATCCAGGCCTGCGGGATTCGCCCGGCCTCGAAAGCGTTCGAGATCGTGCGCACCATAGCGTCCTGACCGATCAGGTCGTCGAACGTCGCCGGACGATATTTGCGCGCCAGGACGCGGTAGGATGGTGTTGTCGTGTCGCTCATGATCTCCTTGGGCGCGCGCTCCATGGGTTGCCCACAGCGTTGAATGCGACTCGCGCTGAGCGGCCCTCCTATCTTGCTGTGCAAGCTTCCGAGGGTATGAGCATGCCAAAGCTCGGAGCGCAGTGGCGGAAGCGAAAGCCGCGCGGGCATGAGCCTCGCGGCCGTTCCCGCATTACGCCTACGCTCCCTTAAGCTTCCTCCATCCTGCGGGCTGCGTTCGCCTCTAAAATTACGGCGCAGGAGCGCGGCGTGGAAAGATCGGGTGGGAGGCTGACGAGCGACCCGAACCGCGCTCGTTAGGGCTGCTTCCTTCCGGACCTGACCCGGTTGGCGAGTGGCTCGTCCACCGCCAACCTCCCATGCCCTATATCGGCCGCTGCGGGGTGGAAAGCAAGCTTGGCCGATTCGGTCAGCGTTTAGCGACCGTGAATCGATTGACGCCCTTAGCTTTTTGTGGAGCATGATCTTTTCGGCCCTGGCTTGGGCCCTCGAAGCATCCGAAACGACAAGCGGCTGCGGGGCCTTCGTGCGGCTGGCCAAACCGGTTCCCGCTTTTCGGGATCCTTGTTTCAGGGAGACGCCAATGACCTTCCGCATCGCCGTCGTGCAACCGATTTCGCACCCGCCAAGCGAAGCCGAGCGTAATGTCAGCGATGCAGTGGAGTGGATCGAACGGGCGGCGGGGGAGGGGGCGGATTTTGTCTGCTTCCCCGAAACCTATCCTGGCCCGTGGCGGATGCCGGCCGGATTCGATCCGACGCCGAAACTTGTCGAGGCTTCTGCCAAGCACGGTGTATACGCGGTGTTCGGCACAATCGAGCCGATCGATGTCAAAGCGGCAACCGCTTACAATCTGATCATAATGGCCTATCCGGACGGACGGGCGCCAGCCCGCTATCGGCGCACGCATCCTAATGGACCCTGGATCTATACCGGTGGCCGCTCCTGGGAATTTCAATATGTACCGGGCGACGAATTTCCGGTGTTTGAAACTGCGCATGGCAAGGTCGGGCTCGCGATGTGCAGCGAGGTTTACATGCCCGAAGTCTCGCGCGCCCTGGCGTTGCGTGGTGCCGAACTCATCTTCATGCCGGCCGGTATCGACAAGAACCGGTTATGGGCCACTTGGCGTACGCTGATCTGGGCGCGCGCCATCGAAAACCTGGCCATCGTCGTCACCACGCAGAATCTGTTCGATCACTCGCAGCGCGGGCTCGCCATGGTGGCGACGCCCGAGGAAATCATGTTCGAGAGTACGGCGGCGGGATTAAGCATTATCGATGCTAACCTCGACCGGGTGCGTCAGCTCCGCGCCTCGCGAGATGAGGTCGGCTCATCGGCCGTCAGTGGCGCCAAACAAGGAGTTCTCGGCCCACAATGGCAGCGGCCAGAACTTTATAACGCGATCTATCCCCGGCCATTGCATGAAGCGGCCGAATGATGCGGCTTAAATTGATCGCTGCCTGATCGTGTCGCCCCGTCTCGACCTCGGCTCACCCCATCTCGGTCCATCGCCCGCGCTTGGCTACACTGCCAGCCGGCTTGATCGCGCCGTCGCAAGCCGCGGCGACGACGCCGCGCTGAAGCGCTATTGCGAGCATGCGCAGGCCGGAAGCTACATCATCGGCGGCGAGCTGGTGGTGCTCAAAGTTGGCGACCAATTATGCGATCCGCTGTTTTCGCCGCGTGAGGCGCGCGTGCTCGGCGCCGTGCGCGAAATAGTATTTCTCGGGCTTGTCGACGCGGCGCCGCGCTTCGGTTGCGGTCTCGATCCGGAGGCGGTGGAGCAATTGAAGGGGCGCAATGATCTCAAAGTAACCGATCTTCGCTCGATCGCGGTGCAAGGCCTGGTCGCCGCAGATCATCTGCCGCCGCTCGCCGAAGCGAAAGCGCTGCTCGGCTGGCATGCCCGTCATCGTTTCTGCTCCAACTGCGGGGCCGCAACCACGCTGATCCAGGGCGGCTGGCGGCGCGATTGCCCGGTCTGCCACACCGAGCATTTTCCGCGCACCGATCCGGTCGTGATCATGCTCGCGATTTCCGGTGAACGTTGCGTGCTCGGCCGCTCGCGCCGCTTCGCGCCGTCCATGTGGTCGTGCCTGGCGGGTTTCATCGAACCCGGCGAAAACATCGAAGAAGCGGTACGGCGCGAAGTCGCGGAAGAAGTGGGGATTACCTGCGGGCGGGTGAACTATTTTGCCTCGCAGCCATGGCCATTCCCGTCCTCGATGATGATCGGCTGTCATGCCGAGGCGCTGTCGGACACCATCGTCATCGATCGCGAAGAACTTGAAGACGCCCGCTGGTTTGACCGCGAAGAACTGGCTTTGATGCTGAATCGGGCGCATCCGCAAGGCTTGTCCACGCCGCCGCCGGTTGCGATCGCTCATCACATCATTCGCAGCTATGTCGAGAACGGTCCTGATGTCCTCCGCTGAGCGCGCGCCGCGCATCCTATGCGCCGGGATTATCGTGCTCGATGAGGTTTTCCGCGTCGATGAGTTCCCACAGCCGGATGGCAAGGTGCAGGCGCAGGGGTTTTTCGTCGTCAATGGCGGCTGCGCCGCGAATGCTGCGGTTGCGATTGCCCGGCTGGGCGGCCGCGCTGCGCTGGCGGGACCGATGGGCGGGCCGGCCGGCGAGGATGAAAATGGCGACCGCGTGCTCAAAGCCCTAGCGCGCGAGAACGTCGATTGCACCGCCTGTCAGCGCGTAGACGGGCTCAGCACTGCGCTGTCGGCAATCTTCATGAACGCGCGTGGCGATCGCACCATCGTAACCTATCGCGACGAGCGCATCGCCGCCGCCAGGCCGCACGATCCGGAACGTGTGGTTAGCACGGCCGATGTGGTGCTCGCTGACAATCGCTACCCGGAATTTGTCCGGCCGATCTGCGAGGCGGCGCGACGGCGCAATTTGCCAGTCGTTCTCGACGGCGATCGCCCGACGGTAGAGGACGATCCGCTCTTTCGCATTGCCTCCCATGTCGTTTTTTCCTGGGAATGCCTGCGCCAGACCACTGGCGTTGCCGATCTTGGCGAAGGCCTCTTTCGCATCGCTGGCAAAACCGATGCGTTCCTTGCGGTCAGCAACGGACCAGACGATATCGTCTATCTCGATCGCGGCAAGCTACGGAGCTTGCCGGTGTTCAAGATCGCCGCAGTCGATACGCTGGGGGCCGGCGACGTGTTCCATGGTGGCTTTGCGATGGCGCTCGCTGAAGGTCGCAACGAGGTCGAGGCAATGCGCTTTGGCGCGGCGGTGGCCGGAATTAAATGCACGCGGATTGGCGGCTCGGCCGGCGCCCCGACGCGGGCCGAAGTTGAGGCCCTTTTGGGCGAAAGCGAACCGGCGCGGCTGGCGCGGTCGCGCGCCCGCGGTCATTCACCGCCGGCGTCGCAAAGGGGTTGAGTGACCCCCACCTCAAAGTGCCTTGCCTTAGAATATTTTTCTCTTTAAAACGTCTGAGCGCTTTATGGTCGAAAAAACTGCCTTATGGACGCGATTGACAGGAAAATCCTTGCTGTCCTGCAAGACAATGCGGCTTTGTCGGTTGCCGAAATCGGTGCCCGCGTCGGATTGTCGTCGACGCCGTGTTGGAAGCGGATTCAGCGGCTCGAGGCCGAGGGTGTCATTCTTAAGCGTGTCGTGCTCGTGGATCAGGAGCGCGTCGGGCTTCCCATCAGCGTCTTCGTCTCGATCGAAACCGGCGACCACTCCCAGGATTGGCTCGACCGCTTTGCCAAGACGGTCACGGCGATGCCGGAAGTCATGGAATTCTACCGCATGGCCGGCGACGTCGATTACATGCTGCGCGTAGTGGTTGCCGACATCGCCGGCTATGACTCGTTCTACAAGCGCTTGATCGCAGCGATCCCGCTGAAGAATGTTACGTCGCGTTTTGCGATGGAAAAGATCAAGTCGACGACCGCGCTGCCCATCCCGGAAAACAAGTAACACAATCGTCTTCGTGAGAGGCCCAAATCGGCGACGAGCCAATCCGGACGCGCCGCCTTCAACTGGCGCCGGCAACACCGTGTTAACTACAGTAGACGAACGCGATTAGTGCCGGGGTTAGCTTAACCGGCGTGAAATTTCTCACCGATATTTTGTGGCCCTATCCAAAGGGTTCGTAAACCATTGGGTCACTCAAACAGAGCCAGATGCGAATTTAAGGAGCCAAGTCTTATGAAAAGTCTTGTCGCGCGCTTTGCGAAGGACGAGTCCGGCGCGGGCGCCATTGAATATGGTCTGGTAGCCGCCGGTATATCCGTTGCCCTCATCGCCGTGATCCAGGGCCTCGGCAGCAACCTCAAAACGGCATTCACGAGCCTCTCCAGCACGCTGAGGTAAGCACCGTCGTTGCTGAGCGCCACCAGAGGGCTACGGCTGGGTCGCGGAGCCTTTTCATTCTTATAGTTTGCGAGCCGCCATGCTGAGCGAAGCGATTGGACTGACTGTATTCCCTGCAGTCATGGCGTTCGCCGCTGCGAGCGATCTCTTGACCATGACCATCGCTAACCGCGTCTCCCTCGCCCTTGCCGCAGGCTTCGGATTCGTCGCGGCGCTCGGCGGTATGAGCGGCGCTGCGCTCTTATCGCATTTTGCCGCGGGTGCTGCGGTTCTTGTAGCGGCGTTCATCTGCTTCGCGCGCCGCTGGGTTGGCGGCGGCGACGCCAAACTTGCTGCCGCCACAGCGCTCTGGCTCGGCCTCGGTCATCTGTTCGATTATCTGGTCTATGCGTCGGTGTTGGGCGGGGTGCTGACCTTACTGATCCTGCTGTTTCGCACCATGCCCTTGTCGGACACTTTGGCGGGCGTCGGATGGGCGCAACGCCTGCACCGCTCAGACGCCGGAATTCCCTACGGCATCGCACTCGCCGCCGCCGCGCTTATCGTCTATCCGCAAACCGAATGGATGACGCGGCTCGCTGGGTGAAGCAAGGGGCGCCGTGTTGCGCACCCACCCAACATCACACTGACGCGTGGGCGATCCCTTCCCGGACAACCAGCGCATCGCCGGCAGCGTGATAGAAGCTCGCCGCTTCGGGCAGCAGGATGGCCGCGGAGCGTACCGCGTGCGTTGTGGGATCGAGACCGTCAGGCGCCGCGCCGGCCGTGACTGCGAGCACAGCCTTGCGTAAACGCGCGCGCGCCATGATGACGCCGTTGTCCGTGGAAACTAGGTTCTCCCTGCTGCGGTCCTGAATGGGTCCGCAGCTCTCCTGGATCGCGGCATCCTGCATGGCGATGCCTTTGACGCCGCTATACGACTTGTGATGCCGCTGCGCCACGCGGTCGATCATGTAATCGTTGTCCTTATTGACGACCGGCCGGAATGAACCCGGCAGAAGCTTCACATGAATGCCGCCGCCATTGCGCATGGTCTCAAGTTCATGCGCGGAAAGCTGGCGGGTTGGATGGTGGGTGAAGCACCACACCATGCAGTTCTCGTCGTCGATTGGAACGAAGGCATGGCCGTTGAGCGCATTGTCGCCGTAAGGCGGGATCATGGTGTGAAACGGCATGACCCATTGCGTGATGCGCCAATAAAGCTTGCCTGCCATTGCCGGCCGCCGCACGCCGATGACCATACCGCCTTTGGTTTCGATCACTTCGAATCGAACATCGGTCTCGCGAGTGAATTCAGCGCCTTGGCTGATGTGCAGCGGATCGCTGCGCAGATCGTGGCGATGCAGAAAAGAGACATGAACCGAATCGATGCCGCCCTCCAGCGTCTGCAGCCAATTGCATTCCTGCGTACGCTTCGACACGAAGCGATGCGCCGCCGGCACGGTTGCCCATTCGAAATTCGGCAGTGGCGGTTTGTCGGCCGGCGGCCCCATATAGATCCAGATCACGTCGCCGCGCTCGATACAGTCGTAAGCCGCGAGCTTGATTTTTTTGCAGAATCCGCTTTCGACCGGCTCTGACGGCACTTCAATACATTGTCCGGTTACGTCGTATTTCCAACCATGATAAGAGCAGCGCAGCCCGTTCTCCTCATTGCGGCCGAACCACAGCGAAACGCCGCGATGCGCGCAGAATTCATCCATGACGCCGACCCGGCCTTGACTGTCACGGAACGCGATCAACCGCTCGCCGAGGAGCTTCACCCGTATCGGGGGGCAGTCCGGCTCGGCGATCTCTGACGATAAAAGCGCCGGGATCCAGTAGCGCCGCATGAGAGTCCCCATCGGCGTGCCGGGAACGGTTTGCGTAAGAAAATTATTTTGTTCGCGCGTCGTCATGGCGCAATAGCTGTGGCGCTGTCGTTATGGCGCTTCGCTGCGAGCTTAGCGGCTTTCCCGCAAAAGGGGGAGAGACGTTCAGCTCAAGACCCGCACCGGCTTGCCATCGAAGAAACCACGGATGTCGTCGATCGCATCGGTAAAATAACGCCGGTAGTTTTGCTCGGAAACATAACCGAGATGCGGCGTGATCACGACATTGTCCATCTTGCGGAATGGATGATCGAGCGGCAACGGCTCGACGTCGAACACGTCAAGGCCAGCGCCGGCGATTTTGCCTTGGCGCAGCGCGGCAATCAAAGCGGCTTCATCGATAATGGGGCCGCGCGAGGTGTTGATGAGAAAAGCGCTCGGCTTCATCAGAGCAAGTTCGGCAGTGCCAATCAATCCGCGCGTGCGTGCCGACAGCACAACATGAATGGTGATGAAGTCGGACTGGCGGAACAACTCATCCTTGGAGACGTAATCGACGCCCGCCTCACGGCACCTCTCGGCGGTCAGGTTCTGACTCCAGGCGATGACCTTCATGCCGAAGGCCTTGGCGATGCCGGCGGTGCGCGCGCCAAGCTTGCCTAAACCCAAAACGCCAAGCGTCATGCCTTCGAGATCGAGGCCAATCGTGGATTGCCACGGCGCGCCGGAATGCAGCCGCGCATTCTCGTAACCGATCCGGCGGGTCAGTTCGAGCATCAGTCCGATGGCGATGCCGGAGGTCGGATTGCCGAACGTGCCGGTGCCGCACACGGCGATGCCGCGCGCTTTGGCGGCCTCGGTATCGATCGAGGCATTGCGCATGCCGGTGGTGATAAGAAGTTTCAGATCGGGCAGCGCGTCGATGACCTTTTTCGGAAACGCGGTCCGCTCGCGCATGGCGATGATAATCTGAAAACCTTGGAGCGCCGCAATGACCTTGTCAGCGCTGCCGAGATGGTCGTGGAAGACCTTTACTTCGATATGGTCTTTGACCTTGGACCAATCGGCGAGCTTGAGCCCCACATTCTGGTAGTCATCGAGGATCGCGCAACGAATTGCCATGTTTCCAGCCCCAGGTGTTTGCAACCCATTCGGCAGACTTGTTTCGTAGCCGTCTCATAACGGTCCACCGAAAACAAGCGGGTAAAAACAAGGACGTTCCCAGGACCGCGAAGCGCCCGGAACCATGATCACAGTTATTGCGAGCGATTGCTTCCGAATTTGCCCCTGGCGGCAATCCGGCAACACCAAAGGAAGCGGTCTCAGGCGCGATGTCGGGGCACGCGGTTGAGCGACGTGCTTAACGCGCCGGAGGTGTGCGTTTTCGCAACCAGACTGCCGTACTTGGCATGCCATTTCGGGCCCGGTCCGCGCATGTAGTGGAGATCGGGCCGATACGCCCCTTCCGCGCCGAGGCAAGTGCGCCACAGCCGGCGTAGTGCTTTCGAGAAATCATGCCACATGGAACGCTCCCGTACTCTCGGGCGTGGTGAGGGCGAGCCAACGAAGGAACCCTCAAACACATGTATCATTTTCAAACGACCGTTTGAGACATGTTTGGGCAAAAATCATTAAAAATTGGTAGGAATTCGCAACCCCGCGACAATTGTCCTGGCCGAAATTTGGGAGCGCCGACGGCCAATCCGGCGCTGCCTTGGTCGGGGCGCTCGTAAGGCCTGGCGCAGAAAGGAACAACCTTGCCCCGGACGCTCGCCCTCGCTACATCCAAAGCGGATTTTCCCTCTAATCGCGCCGTGACCCTATTGCCTGCGCCGCGCGCTTAAGCCCAAAGCGCGGCTCGGAGCAGGAGGCGCCCAGCCGAAAGCAACTATGGCCCGTCAGTTCATCTATCACATGGAAGGTTTATCCAAGGTCTATCCGGGCAACCGTAAGGTTTTGGAGGACGTCAACCTGTCGTTCTATCCCGACGCCAAGATCGGCGTGCTGGGCGTCAACGGCGCCGGCAAATCAACGCTGCTGCGCATCATGGCCGGGCTCGATCAGGAGTTTTCCGGCGAAGCCTGGGCGGCGGAGGGTGCGCGAGTGGGTTATCTGCCTCAGGAGCCGCAGCTCGAGCAGGGGAAAACGGTGCGCGAGAACGTCATGCAGGGCGTCGGCCCGCAGAAGGCGATCCTCGACCGCTACAACGACCTCGCGGCCAATTACTCCGACGATACCGCAGACGAGATGACCAAGCTGCAGGACGAGATCGAGGCCAAGGGCCTTTGGGACCTCGATTCCAAAGTCGATCAGGCGATGGATGCGCTGCGCTGCCCGCCCGACGATGCGGACGTGGTCAAACTCTCAGGCGGCGAGCGACGACGCGTGGCCTTATGCCAGCTCCTGCTCGCCCAGCCTGACCTTCTTCTTCTCGACGAGCCGACGAACCATCTCGACGCCGAGTCAGTGGCTTGGCTCGAGGGTCATTTGCGCAATTATCCCGGCGCGATTCTGATCGTCACACATGACCGCTACTTCCTCGACAACGTCACCGGCTGGATCCTCGAACTCGACCGCGGTCGCGGCATTCCCTATCAGGGCAACTATTCGGCTTGGCTCATCCAGAAGCAGAAACGCTTGGAGCAGGAAGGCCGCGAGGAGGAAACCCGCCAGCGCACCCTGGCGCGCGAGCAGGAATGGATCGCCGCTTCGCCGCGTGCGCGGCAGGCGAAATCCAAAGCGCGCTACCAACGCTACGAAGAGCTGTTGCAGAAGGCGGGCGAGAAGCAGACGCAGACCGCCCAGATCGTCATTCCCGTTGCCGAGCGTCTTGGCCAGAACGTCATCGATTTCGAGCAGCTCAAGAAAGGCTTCAGCGATAACCTTCTCATCGACGATTTAACCTTCAAGCTGCCGCCGGGCGGCATCGTCGGGGTCATCGGCCCGAACGGCGCCGGCAAAACGACCCTGTTCCGCATGATTACCGCGCAGGAGAAGCCTGATCAGGGTACGATCAAGATCGGAGAGTCGGTGCGGCTCGGCTATGTCGACCAGTCGCGCGACACGCTCGACGGGACGAAAACCGTTTGGGAGGAGATTTCGGGCGGTCTCGACCAGCTGCAGCTCGGCAAACGTGAAGTGAATTCGCGCGCCTATTGCGCCGCCTTTAATTTCAAAGGCGCCGATCAGCAAAAAAAGGTCGGTCAGTTATCAGGCGGCGAGCGTAACCGCGTGCATCTCGCCAAAATGCTCAAATCCGGCGCCAATGTTCTCTTACTCGACGAGCCGACCAACGATCTCGACGTCGATACGCTGCGCGCACTCGAAGAGGCGCTGGAGGACTTTGCCGGTTGCGCCGTGATCATTAGCCATGACCGCTGGTTTCTCGACCGCATTGCCACTCATATCCTCGCGTTCGAAAGCGACAGCCGCGTCGAGTGGTTCGAGGGCAATTACCAGGACTACGAGAAAGACAAGATGCGCCGTCTTGGCATCGAATCCGTCATCCCGCAACGGATCAAGTACAAGAAGTTCTCGCGATAGTCGCCTGCGTTTGCAATTGCAGAGGAATTTACCGAAGGCATGGTCGTCATCGCCGCATCAATATCAGTTTGTGCTTGAGAATTGCCAGCCGGTGCACAAACGCTTCAGGCAGTTGTGCGAGAATGTGGTTGCGAGCGCGCCATGATAGCGGAGCCCGGATCGGGACGGGCTGATCGTGGGGAATCTCTGTTTCCAACAGGTCAGGCGCCGCGCGATTGAGGGCGCAATCGCGAGCAAATACCAGTGTGTTGTATCGGTACCATGGCTCGACGCCAGAGTGGTCCCGGATGCGCGGGCGCAACCAGTCGAACGTTCGGAAGCCGTTCGCCGCAAACTTGTCGCGCCAGTATTCGTAAGGCTGCTCGTTGACATGGAATTCGCCGCCTTGACCCGGAACTGCTGCGGAGAAAAGAACAATGTCGCCATGCGCGGCGAGGCTCGTCACGAAGGTGTCGGCGCACGACGAAGCAATGTGCTCTCCCACCTCCAGGCTTTGGACCAGATCGAAACGGCGCTGCAGAGCAAACGATTGCGAAAGATCGCATTTAACGAACTGTTCCGATGGGATAGCAAGCCAAGCGTCATCGACGTAGGCGCCGTCCACGCCGACAACATCGTTGATGCGGCAATTGGCCCATTCCTTTACCAAATGCCGCGACCGCATCCCACATCCAGCACGCTGCCGACGTGAAAAGATTTAGCTAACAGCGGGACGATCACTTGCGCGGAGCGCCGTGCTCCTTCCTCGATGTAGCTGAAGAAATCATTATCGTATGCGTACGCTCCCGCCTCAGGTTTCATGCTCTCTCCATTGAGGGCAGTTGCTGTGTTGACGGCCAAACCCGTTGTCAGCATGCGCTTGGCCTTATCGGTTGACGGCATGATCGCCGGGCATTGCTGGGTCCGCGCTGTCGTGCCCGATCTTATAACGCGTGAAGCGCGCAGCCGTCATCATTTATGCGGAATCAAAAATGTGGGGCGTCGATCAGGGCTCGGAATTTAGTTCGCACCGGCTTGGATTCGCCGGGCGCGATACCGCCGAGATGGTGTTTGATCTCGTCGTATTGCGGATCGTCGGGTGCAAAGACTAATTGGCTTTCGGCTATCGGATCCGGCCACAATGAGCGGAGCTGAAGCGTGATTGTGCCATCAGTGGACATTTTCGCGCTGCCAACGCTATCAATGTCCTCGCAAGGGATGGGCTGACTGCCTCTATCGGCCGCTATCGCCGCGCTGGCTAAATCTGTGGCAAACAATGCCAGGGTTACGACAAAGGCCGCACAATGCATTTTCCGCAAAGACATGAAAACTGCTTCCTGGTAGGAGGTACAGGAATAAACCACTCGCATCGATAATCCCAAATTAGGGTGTCAGTGGCATGGAAGACTGGAGCGCGCGACAATATCTCAAATTTGAGGACGAGCGCACGCGCCCGCCCCGTGACCTGCTCGCGCAAGTGCCGCTGCAAAAGCCCCGGATTGTCGTCGATCTCGGCTGTGGGCCGGGCAATTCCACCGAACTTCTGGTCGAGCGCTATCCGCAATCGGAGGTGATTGGGCTCGATTCCTCGCCCGACATGCTGCGCAAGGCACGCGAACGGCTGCCGAACTGCAAGTTCGTGCAAGGCGATATCGCGACCTGGACGCCGGAGCCGCGCACCGACCTGATTTTCGGTAATGCAGTGATGCAATGGCTGCCCGATCATGGCGCCGTCATGCGGCGCTTATTGGCGGCCCTGTCGCCCGGCGGCGTGATGGCGATCCAGATGCCGGATAACACGCGTGAGCCGGCGCTCATCTTTCAACGCGAAGTCGGCGAGAGCGGGCCATGGCGGGACCATCCCGAAGTCAAAGCCGGGCCCCGCGATGATCTGCCGCCGCCTGAGGCTTATTACGATCTCCTCAAGCCGGTCTGCAGCGCGATCGACATCTGGCACATTGTCTACAATCACGTGATGGCATCGCCGCAGGCAATAACCGAATGGTTCAAGGGTTCGTCGCTGCAGCCGTTTCTCTCCCCGCTCGACGCCGCGGCCCGAGAAAAATTTCTCGCCGCCTACACGGAGAAAATCGTCAGCGCCTATAAGCCGCGGTTCGACGGCAAAGTGTTGCTGCGGTTTCCACGGCTATTCATCATCGCCGTGCGCTAAGCTTAGCCGCCCTTCACCCAGACCTTAGTCGCGGATGGTCCGGTATCGCCGAAGTCCTCGACGTAATAAACTTCGTCACCGCGCCTTAATTGGTCAAAATCGCCTGATAGCATCGCGTTGCGATGAAAATAGAGGAGACTGCCCTCGTTGGTGATTAGAAAACCCTGGTTCTTTTCCGGCGTCAGCTCCGCCACCTGGCCAAGCGCCTGATTCTCGGAATCGTGGTGCTGCTCCTTGGTGCGGCGCTCGCGCTGCTCCTTGAGGTCGCGCAACTGTCGCTCGGCAATGCGAAAAGCCTCATGGATAGCGTTACGCAAATCAGGACGTTGAAATTTGCGCTCAAGATGTTCGGGCTCGTGACTGACGACCAACTCTTTCCGGCCGGGAATACCGAGCTCGATCCGCACAACCGGTGGAATCGTGTCAGAAGAGTTTTTGGCACGCTGATCGACGCGGACGCGACAGGATATCAGGCGGCCATAGATCTCTTCCAGTTCCACGACGCGCGTGCGAATGAGTTCCTGCGCCCATTTCTCGCTTTTGATATTGTGGAACGCGATTTCCAGGGGTACTTGCATAAATTTCTCCCGTCAATCGAGCAGGGCTCTTAAGATCAACGCGTGACCGCTCCAGTCGGTTCGCGCAGCGCGATGGGGTTGTGATGATCCAGGTGAGACTGGTTCTCCGCTGTAGCGCCGTGTTGGCGATACTGTGTGTGTTCCTGTGCGCGCGCGTTGCCGCCGCGGACACTGCGTTTGCGGCATGGCTGCAATCGCTGTGGCCGCAAGCGCAGGCGCTTGGTATTTCGCGAGCCACTTTCGAAGCGGCAACGCGCGGGCTCGAGCCCGATCTCTCACTGCCCGATCTGGTCATTCCCGGCCGTCCGGAACGGCCGTCCGCCGGACAGCCGGAATTCGTCACGACGCCTGCGGACTATCTCAAAGAGCCCGTGATCGAGCGGCTCGCTGGCGACGCTCGCAAATTCTACGATCGTTATCGGGCGCCGCTCGATGCGATCGAACGCCAGTTTGGCGTGCCGTCGACGATATTGTTGGCAATCTTCGGTCGCGAGACCGATTTCGGCCGCACCGCGGATACGCGCAACGCGATTCGAGTACTGGCGACGCAAGCTTATGTCGGTCGCCGCAAGGAGCAATTTGTTACAGAATTTCTGCTGGCGCTGAAAATTCTCGACCAGGGCAGCATCAAGCTCGCCGACATGCGCAGTTCCTGGGCCGGTGCAATGGGGCTGACACAATTCTTGCCGTCGGATTATCTGAAATACGCCGTCGACTTTGACGGCGACGGCCGCGCCGATATCTGGCATTCGGTGCCGGACGCGCTCGCTTCCGCGGCCAAGCAATTGCTTGGCGAAGGTTGGCAACCTGGTCTGCATTGGGCCTACGAAGTGCATCCGCCTGGCAATGTCGAGTGCACCATCGGCGTACCGAGCTACACGCTGACCATGGGCGAGTGGCTTAACCGCGGTTTCAAGCCGGCCTACGGCCGCGTTCTATCCGCGGCGGAACGCGCCGAGACTGCCTCGCTGCTCCAGCCCGCCGGCCTCTATGGCCCGTCGTTCCTTGCCACCAAAAATTATTTCGCCATCAAGGAATACAATTTTTCCGATCTCTATGTGCTGTTTGTCGGTCATTTGAGCGACCGCATCACCGATCCGCGGCCGTTTGAGACGCCGTGGAGTACCGTGGTCCAATTACCGACCGCCGATCTCGATCGCATGCAACAGGTGCTCACGGCGCGCGGCTATTATCATGACAAGATCGACGGCAAAGCCGGCATGCTGACGCGTGCCGCGCTCGGTGAATATCAGAAGCGCAACGGGCTCAAGGTCGATTGCTGGCCGAGCGCGGCGCTGCTGCGGCAGATGGAGGCGAGCGGGCGGTAACGCGCGATCCGCGAGCGACCGTTCCCCGGACGCGGTGCAGCACGGCAGCGTTGCACCGCTGATCCGGCGTTTTCACCATCTCGGCGCGCAGAAATTTTGGAGCGCGCAACGATCGCGGTTCGGCAGCGCACAAAACCCGCATCCACTTTTCGGGACCATGCTTTAATCATCTCCGGCAACCGCATTGGGCAGTCGATCGTCGTCTTGGGTGGCATTACGCCGATGCATCCGGCTTGCGATAGAACCGGTTACGCCAGGATCGGTGTAGCGTTCGCCGTAGCGTTGCACCGCAAAATGGCCGCCGGCGCGCGCGGCGGCGACTTCGCCGGATATTGCCGTCGGCTCGCAGATACGCCGGCCGCTCGTGCGCTGCATCAGATCGACGTGAATGTGATTGTAATGATAGACGTTGGCGCCGGGCGCGAGCACGGTCGAGAATTGATCGCAGGCCGACGATTGCACGTCGTGCAGGAAGCCTTGCTCCTCAGGCGTGCCGCGCCAACCATGTTGCACGTTGATCGCATGGCCGTCGGCGAGATCGAATTCGGCGATGTCGAGTGCGTTGCCGAAGGCGTGTTCGGAAATATGCGCGTTCGGATTGCCGTTCATGCCGCGGCAGGAATAGGCGGAAATCTGCTTGATCTCGACTACCGGCTGGCGAAACCAGCGCATCGCCGCTGGCTGCACCGCCGTGGCGATCCACTGATCGAGCGCGGCGACGATCGGGCAGGCAAGGATTGCCGCCGGGCTGACCTCCACCGGACCAGCCGAAGCCGTCACCAAAGGTCCGCGCGGCGGACCAAGCGGCGGTAGCGGCTCGGCGGCAGCAGGATTGCGCTCGGCGCCGGGCACGTACGGCGCCTGGGGACCGCCGTAATAAGGATGCGGGGGCCCGCCGGGAATGCCAATCTCTTCATCCTCGGGATCGGCCGCCGGGCCGCCGGGTGGAGTGAGCGACAACGGCCGCCCAGCCTGTCCCGGCACGGCGGCTTTTAGCGGCGGAGGCGCGGGGTAAGTGGCATAGGGATCGTATCGCGGTTCGGTCGTCTGTACCGGGGACAGCGCGCGCGATTGGATCGCGCCGGTCTGATTGGTGCTGCTTTGATAGGCGCTTGGACGAACCTTTCTCGATAAGGCATCCGGCCAACCTTGCGACACGACCTGCGGCACGTCTTGCGGTATTGAGCCGCCCGGGATAGCGGCGGGCGGACGTGGCGGCGTCTCGTCATAGGCAAGCGGCGAGTTGTCGCCGAGCGCAGCCACCCGGATCGGATAATCCATGCCGCAAATTCCCGGTCCGCTGATCGCCGAAATGCGCACACGCTGCGGCGTCTCTTTCACTGCGCCGGCATTGAGGCACGCAAGTTCGGCGTCATGCCGCCACGACTCGCGCTCGGCGAAAAGAAAGTGGCTGCAGCCGGCCAGCGTGAGCAGTGCGATGAGGACGAGGAAACAGGCTAGTGTCCAGATTCCGAAGTTCGTAACCCTTTGCGGTGCGCTCGTACGAACTTCGGAATCGACAGGAACACTAGCGAATCTATTGCCAGTGCCGCCTTTGAACCCGAAGTTCGCATCTGGAAGTTCCGAAAACTTGTGCGAGCTTCGGGTTTGCGGCACCTGCGACCACTGAACTCCACGCGTCATGCACGCGACAATGCGAGCAATTCCGTTAAAGAACTGCTCAAAATTAGGAGTACAGGAATGCGTTAACCATACGAATCAGAGGTCAGACGACAGATGACTGACGACGGATGTTCGACGTCGCATTTCTGTCGTTCTGTCGTCTAACCTCTTGGCCCCTTGATCCGCGCCCGCCTTTCAGGCCAGATCGATCGGGGGGAGGCCCGCCATGGAAGGCAAAGCCAAGTTTATCTTTCCAATTTTGGCGACGGGCATCGTCGTCTTTGTCGTCAGCTGCGTGGTTACTTTCAGCAATATCGGCCTGCGCGTCGATTTCGTTGGGCGCTGGCTCTCGGCTTTTTTCATCGGCTGGCCAGTCGCGTCGATCACTGGCTTGATTGCATTTCCTTACGTGCGCCGGGCGACGACCGGAATCGTCGCTCTGATCGAGCGCACCTGATGCTGTCCGCCCTCGATCTCGCCGCACGCCTCGAAGCCGGCGATCTCACACCGCGAGCGGTCGTCGAATTGTGCGCCGAGACGATCGCCGCACGCGAAAAGGATGTCAGCGCTTTCGTCACGCTCGACCTCGCCGGCGCGCGGCGCGCCGCCGACGATACACGGCTTGCGTCCCGGCCCCTGCGCGGGCTCGCGGTGGGATTTAAGGACATTTTCGATACCGCCGATTTGCCGACGCAATACGGCTCGCCCGTTTATGCCGGCCACCGGCCGGCCGCCGACGCGACGGCGGTGGTGCTCACGCGCCAAGCGGGCGGCGTTGTGCTTGGCAAAACGGTGACGACGCAATTCGCGTCGCTCGTGCCGTCGGCAACGCGCAATCCGCGCAACCTCGCTCATACGCCGGGTGGCTCGTCGGCCGGATCGGCTGCGGCGGTGGCTGCCGGCATGCTGCCCATCGCCTTCGGCACGCAGACCGCGGGATCGGTCATCCGCCCGGCCGCGTTCTGCGGGGTTGCCGCTTTCAAACCCTCATACCGCCTGATCCCGATGGTTGGCGTGAAGGATGTGGCCTGGCACCTTGATACCGCCGGACTGTTCGGCGCCGGTGTTGCCGATGTCGCTTTCGCCGCCGCGGCCATTTTGCAGCGGGAGCTCCGGGTCGACGGCATAACCCCGGCCGCGCCGCGCATCGCTTTGGCTCACACGCATCTGTGGCCGCAAGCGAGCCCGGCCATGCAGCAAGCGGTTGAGACCGCGGCGCAGATCGCTGTGGGCGCAGGGGCAAAGGTGACCGAGCTGCAGCTGCCGCCGATCGTCGAAGACGCCTATGAAGCACAATTCACTATTCAAGATTACGAAAACATCCGTACGCTGGCGTTCGAATATGAACGACATCGCGACCGCATCGATCCGTTGCTATGCACCCAGCTCGAACGCGCCAGCGCGATTTCGGCCGACGAGTACGACGCTGCCCGCCGGCTTGCGAGCCGCGCCCGACAGCTCCTCGCCGACGCTATGGCGGACTACGACGTGATTCTCACACCCTCGGCGGCGGGAGCGGCGCCGCGTGGCTTTGCTACGACCGGCGATCCGATGTTCAACCGGTTATGGACCTTGATGGGCGCACCCTGCGTGAACGTGACTGGCTTGAACGACGAGAACGGTATGCCGCTCGGCGTTCAGATCGTCGGCCGCTTTGGCCGCGACCGCGCCGCGCTCGAGGCAGCTTTATTCGTCGAGCAGGCGATTGTGAAAAAGGTTGGTCGCTGACCGTTGTCATTCCGCCGCGGTCTGCGTCAGCGTTTCCGGATCATAATTGAGGATCGGCGCTAGCCATCGCTCGGTTTCGGCAAGCGTTTGCTTCTTGCGGCGCGCGTAATCGTCGACCTGATCGCGTTCGATTTTGCCGACGCCGAAATAATAGCTTTGCGGGTGACTGAAATAGAGGCCGCATACCGAAGCGCCCGGCCACATAGCAAAGCTCTCAGTAAGCGTGACGCCGATGGCGCGCTCGCCCCCAAGCAGCTCAAAAAGAATCCCTTTCTCGGTGTGATCGGGCTGCGCTGGATAGCCGGGCGCCGGACGGATACCGCGATAGCGTTCGGTGATCAGTTCATCATTGCTGAGCGCCTCGTCGGGATCATAGGCCCAGAACTCGCGCCGCACCCGCTGGTGCATGCGCTCGGCGAGCGCTTCGGCAAGCCGATCGGCGAGCGCCTTGGCCATGATCGCGGAATAATCGTCATTGGCGTGCTTGAAGCGCTCGACCACGCCATCCTCACCGATACCGGCAGTAACCGCAAAAGCGCCGATATAGTCGGCAAGCCCGCTCGCACGCGGCGCGACGAAATCCGACAGCGCGACATTGGCTCTGCCTTCGCGCCGGGCGAGCTGCTGGCGCAGCGTGTGTAGCGTCGCGATCGGCGTCTTCCGTGCTTCATCTGCGAACACGAGAATGTCGTCGCCCTCACTGTTCGCCGGCCAGAAGCCGATCATCGCGCGCATCGCCAGCCAGCCTTCAGCAATCATCCGCCGCAGCATGTCTTGCGCTTCGGCGTAGAGACTGCGCGCGGCCTCGCCAAGCGCCGGGTCGTTCAAGATCGCGGGATATTTGCCATTGAGCTCCCAGGTGGAGAAGAACGGCGACCAATCGATGTAATCGATCAATTCGGCAACCGGTATACCGGCAAGATTGCGGGTGCCGATAAAACTCGGCGCCGGCGGTATGTAAGCGCCGGACCAGTCGAGCTTGAGTGCATTGGCCCGCGCCGCGGCGAGCGAAAGCCGCCGTTTGTTTTCTTCGCCGCGGGCATGGGCGGCGGCGAGCCGCGCATATTCACTGCGAACGTCACCGACGTAACGCGCGCGCGCGTCGCGCGCCATCAACGCCGAGACGACGCCGACGGCACGGCTTGCGTCATTGACGTAGATCGCCTGGCCGCGCCTGTAGTTCGGGTGGATCTTCACCGCGGTGTGGACGCGGCTCGTGGTAGCGCCGCCGATCAAGAGCGGCACGTCGAAACCCTGTCGCTCCATTTCCGCCGCGACGTGGCACATTTCGTCGAGCGACGGCGTGATCAGGCCAGAGAGCCCGATGATGTCGGCGCCTTCGGTGGTCGCGGCTTGCAGGATTTTTTCCGCCGGAACCATCACGCCGAGGTCGACGACCTCGTAATTGTTGCATTGAAGCACGACGCCGACTATGTTCTTGCCGATGTCGTGGACGTCGCCCTTGACAGTGGCGAGCACGATTTTGCCATTGGTCGAGACGTGGGCTCGGCCGTCCCGCTCCTGCTCCATATATGGCATCAGATAGGCGACGGCCTGTTTCATGACTCGGGCCGATTTCACCACCTGCGGCAAAAACATCCGGCCAGACCCGAACAGGTCGCCGACGATATTCATGCCGTCCATCAGCGGACCTTCGATGACGGCGAGCGGGCGTGGCAGCTTGCGCCGGGCTTCTTCGACGTCGGTCTCGATGAAGTCGGTGATGCCGTGAACCAACGCATGCGCCAGCCGTTTTTCCACCGGCCATTGCCGCCATGACAAGTCGGCTTCCTTCTTTTCTTTGCCCTGGCCGCGATGGCTCTCGGCGAGCGCCAACAGCCGCTCCGCTGCATCCGCGCGCCGATTGAGCACGACATCCTCGCAGGCCTCGCGCAATTCGCGATCGAGATCGTCATAGACCGCGATCTGGCCGGCGTTGACGATGCCCATGTCCATGCCGGCGGCGATGGCGTGATAGAGGAACACCGAATGCATCGCCTCGCGGACCGATTCGTTGCCGCGAAACGAGAACGATAGATTGGACACGCCGCCGGACACATGCGCGAGCGCCAGGTTTTGTCGGATCCAGTGCGCAGCTTCGATGAAGGCAACGCCATATCCATTATGCTCCTCCATCCCGGTCGCGACAGCGAATATGTTGGGATCGAAGATGATGTCTTGCGGCGGAAAGCCGACTCGATTCACCAGAATGTCGTAAGCGCGCGCGGCGATCGCTTTTTTCTTTTCCGGCGTGTCGGCCTGGCCCGATTCGTCGAAAGCCATGACGACCACAGCAGCGCCGTGCCGCCGCACGAGTTCGGCGTGCCGGATAAACGCGTCCTCGCCCTCCTTAAGCGAAATCGAATTGACCACGGCCTTGCCCTGAACGCATTTCAAACCCGCCTCGATGACCGAAAATTTCGACGAGTCGATCATCAGCGGCAAACGGGCAATGTCGGGTTCGGCGGCGATCAAGTTGAGGAATGTCGTCATCGCCTTCTCGGAGTCGAGCAGGCCTTCGTCCATGTTGACGTCGATGATCTGCGCGCCGTTCTCGACCTGGTCGCGGGCGACGGCGAGCGCGGCCGAGTAGTCTCCGGCGGTGACGAGTTTGCGAAAGCGCGCCGAACCGGTGACGTTGGTGCGCTCGCCAACATTGACGAATGGAATTTCCGGCGTAAGCGTGAAAGCTTCGAGGCCGGAAAGCCGCAGCCGCGGTGTAATTTCGGGCATCGGGCGCGGCGGCTTGCCTTCGACCGCGCGGGCAATCGCGCGGATGTGCTCAGGCGTCGTGCCGCAACAGCCGCCGACAATGTTGACGAGGCCTGTTTCGGCGAATTCGCCGAGCGATGCCGCCATCTCCTCGGGGCCTTCGTCGTAGTGTCCGAATTCGTTCGGCAGGCCGGCATTCGGATAAGCGCAGATCAACGCGTCGGAGACGCGCGATAGTTCGGCGATGTGGGCACGCATCTGCCTCGCGCCGAGCGCGCAATTGAGCCCAATCGAAAGTGGCGCGGCATGCGCGATCGAGTTCCAGAACGCCTCCGGCGTCTGCCCGGAGAGAAAGCGCCCGGAGCGGTCGGTGATTGTGCCCGAGATCATCACCGGTACGCTGATCGCCCGCGCCGCGAGTTCTTCGGTAATGGCGTAAATCGCCGCCTTGGCATTGAGCGTGTCGAAAATCGTCTCGATCAACAGCGCGTCGACGCCGCCGGCAAGGAGGCCGCGCACCTGCTCGCCATAGGCGCGGCGCAATTCATCGAAGGTGATGGCGCGGAAGCCTGGATTAGAGACATCGGGCGAGATCGAAGCCGTGCGGTTGGTCGGCCCGATGGCGCCGGCGACGAATCGTTCGCGGCCGTCCTCTTCTTGCGCAAGCCTTGCGGCTTCGCGCGCCAGCCGGGCGCCCTCGGCATTGAGCTCGTAGGCGATTTCGGCCATGCCGTAATCGGTTTGGGCGATGCGCGTCGACGAAAACGTGTTGGTCGAGACGATGTCAGCGCCGGCGCGAAAGTAGGCGAGGTGAATGCTCCGCACCGCGTCCGGCCGGCTGAGATTAAGCAGATCGTTATTGCCGCGGACTTCGCGATTCCACGCGTCGAACCGCGCGCCGCGATAGCCTTGCTCGTCAAGCCCGAGCGCCTGGATCATGGTACCCATTGCGCCGTCGAGCACCAGAATGCGCTCGGCCGCCAATCGGCGCAGCGCCGCTTCGGCTTTGGACATGGCGAGACTACTACGCACTTACACGGCGCTCCTTTTGCGACGGCGATTGCGAGTTCTCGTGGACAATTTGGTCCGCCCGCAAGCCAAGCAAGTGGCAGATCGCGTAAACGAGATCGGCACGGTTCATTGTATAGAAATGAAATTCGGTGACTCCGTGATCAACGAGGTCGATGACCTGCTCGGCCGCGACCGCGGCGGCGATCAGCTTGCGGGTCGCCGGATCGTCATCGAGCCCCTCGAACCGTTCCGCGAGCCAGTCCGGGACCGACGCGCCGGTGCGCGCGGCGAAATTTTTCGTCTGCTTGAAGTTCTGCACCGGCAAAATGCCGGGGACGATCGGAATATGGATTCCGGCAGCGCGGGCGCGGTCGAGATAACGGAAATAAAGGCCGTTTTCGAAAAAGAATTGCGTCATCGCGCGGCTGGCGCCGGCATCGACCTTGGCTTTGAGCATATCGATGTCGGCTTGCATCGACGGGCTGTCCGGATGCTTTTCCGGATAGGCCGAGACCGACACTTCGATATCGGCAATCCGCTTGATGCCGGCGACGAGATCGGCGCCGTTGCGATAGCCGCCGGGATGCGGCGCATAGCGTTCGCCGATACCGCCGGGCGGATCGCCGCGCAACGCCACGATGTGGCGCACGCCTGCCTGTGCATAGGCTTCGATGACCGCGTCGATATCGCTGCGCGTCGCGGCGACGCAGGTTAGATGCGCCGCCGGTGTGAGCGCGGTATCCGCCAGGATGCGCTTGACGGTGGCGTGGGTACGCTCGCGCGTGGAGCCGCCGGCGCCATAAGTGACGGAAACGAAGTTCGGCTTAAGCGGCGCCAGCCGGCCGATACACTCCCATAGCGACTGCTCCATCTCCGGCGTTTTCGGCGGAAAGAATTCGAACGAGACGTGGAGGCGGCCGCGTGCGTCCCCGGCGGCGAAACGGCTGGCGCGGAGCGCGGTCATTGGACCCTGATCCGATTAACTTCAGTCACTATGCCTCTCCGACGCTTTTGTCTGCGCATGATCTTTTCGGAAAACCGGTTCCGACTTTTCCGGATCATGCAATGATTTTGTTTACGCATGATCTTTTCGGAAAACCGGTTCCCACTTTTCCGGATCATGCAATGATTTTACTTTGCGCATGATCTTTTCGGAAAGCCGGTTCCCACTTTTCCGGATCATGCGCTAAGCAACCTCGCGGCTGGCCGGCGCGGCGAGCACGATGCGCGGGTCGCGGGCGAGCCACAGCGACACGGCAATCTTGCCTTGCGGTCCCGGCGGTAATGTCTGTTGCCGCAGCACGTCGAGGCCTGCGGCCTCGAGCCATTGCGTCACGGTTTCGGCGGCAAAGCCGAGACGGCGGTGCGCATGGTCTTCGCGCAGGAATTCGAGATCGTGCGGGGCGAAATCGATCACCAGCAGCCGTCCACCCGGCCGCAGCACGCGCGCGGCTTCAGCGATCGCGCGCGCGCTGTCGTCGAGGAAATGGAGAACCTGATGGATAATGACGACGTCGAACGAATCGCGCGGCAATGCGAGATCGTAAATGTCACCGTAACGGACGCTGCAATGTCTCAGTCCGGCGCGATCGAGCCGCGCGCGAGCAAGCGCCAGCATGTCGAGCGACAAATCGAGGCCAAGCCCGCGCTCAATGTCGGCGCCAAACAGTTCAAGCATGCGTCCGGTGCCAGTGCCGAGATCAAGCAGCGATCGGATCGGTTTGTCGGCGAGCGCGGCGCGGATCGCTTCTTCGACCGCGGCGTCGGCGACATGCAGCCGGCGGATGCGGTCCCATTCGGCGGCATGGCGGCGGAAGTAATTCTGCGCTGCGGCGGCGCGGTCGGCGCGCACGGCGGTGAGCCGCTCGCGGTCGCGGGCGACAGTCGGATCGTCGGCTTTGAGCCGCCCGATTAGGATCCGGGCGAGATCGGCAGCGCCACCGCGCTCGCCGAGCCGGAAGAAAGCCCAGGAGCCTTCGCGGAAGCGGTCCACTAGGCCCGCCTCGGCCAGGAGCCGCAAGTGCCGCGACAGCCGCGGCTGCGATTGGCGGAGGATTTCGGTGAGGTCGGACACGGTCAGCTCGGCCTCCGCGAGCAATGCCAGGATGCGCAGCCGGGTCGGCTCGCCTGTGGCCTTCAACGTTGTGGTCAGGCCGGCAAAACTCAATTGTTGATGATCCATCACCAAAATCCGCCAGTGCACATAAGCATATCTTTATATCTTTAAGCGATGGGACGCAAGCCACAGAAGCGGGGGAGCTTTCCCAAGCTCGGTGGGAGTGGGCCCCACAATTAGCAATGACGCACTGTCTCTCGCAGGGCGCTCTTGCTTTTCCCTCCCCCGCGCAGCGGTGGGGAGGGTCGGCGAGTTTCACGGCAGTGAAATGAGCCGGGGTGGGGGATGAACTAAAAGTGCCCCCATCCATAGCCGATGCTTCGCATCGGCTATGATTTAAAAAAGCACCGGCGAGCGAAGGCCGCCTGCGCCCTCCCCACCACGCGCTGCGCATAGGCGAGCGAAGCGACGCCGTTCTGCTAACGGCAATGGGCGGGAGGGGAACGAAATCGTTTCCCGCACAGCGGGGAGAGGAAAGAAAAATTTCGTAGGGTGGGCTGAGCGCAGCGAAGCCCGCGTCTTAATCGATGTTCGCGATGATGAACGTGGGCACGGCGCGGAGCCTGTCATCGGGCCGCGCTTCGCGACGACCCGTTGGCGCCTTAGCCCACCCTACGCTTGCTGCCGCGTGCCGCGCGGTGCGTACTTTCCATACTGGCGCTTCATCCTGCCGCGTGCCACGGTCGTCGCGATGAAGAAGCGCAAAACCAAAAAGCGGACGCGCACGAGCGCGACTGATGATTCCCTCACCCTGCGCGAGGGCGAGGTCACCGTGGCGCTGCCGGCGCGGTTCGATGCCTCGCTGTATTTCATCGGCCGCATCCGCACGCCGTGGCGAAGCCGCGATCAATGTCCGAAGAACCCGCGCGAATCCGACGCCGTCTGTACAGTCGAGCTCGATCCGCGCTGGGCGGTGGGACTCAAAGGCCTCGAAACCGTCACCCACGTTTTGTTGCTCTATTGGATGGATCGAACGCGGCGCGATCTCGTGTTGCAGTCACCGCATCACTACAGCGAGCCCCGCGGCACCTTCGCCTTGCGCTCGCCGGCGCGCCCCAATCCGATCGCGGTTTCGGTGGCGCGGCTTCTGCGCATCGACGGCGGTGTGCTGCACGTCGTCGGCGTCGACTGCTTCGACAATACGCCGCTTCTCGATATCAAGCCGTATTTTGCTTCGACTGACTCGGTGCCCGATGCCGTCGTTGGCTGGCACACGCGGCGCAGCCGCTAAGCAGAGCTATATTATGATGCAGATAGCGGCCGACCAGGTCGTGCGCCAATTGATCATAGGAGCTGTGTGCGATGCTGAAACTTCGACTGCTCGGATCGATTATTTGCATCTTCTTCACGCTGCTCGCCGCCGCTTCGCCGTCGCACGCGGCCAGCTGTGAGGACACGATCGCGCGCCACATGGTCGGCGAAGCGATGCTGGCGGCGCAGTTCGTGGCGGCCGCGGAAAGGAACGGCATGACGCCGGTCGGAATCAACGCAATTCTCAAAGAGATCGCTGACAAGTCGGCCATTCAGGAGTTCTGGATCACCGATACGGCGGGGCATGCTTATCTGACCAATACCGGGATCGACTTCACATTCAGTTCCGATGCGGCCAAGCAGCCGCAAGCCTCGGCATTCTGGCCGCTTCTTACCGGCGCCAAGCAAGTCGTGATCCAGAATGCGCGCAAGCGCGAGATCGACAACAAGATCTTCAAATTTGCCGGCGTCGACAAACCGCGCATCGTGCAGGTTGGGGTGAGCGCGGCGAATTTGTGTAAGTGAATTGAGCCGTCATGCCCGCGCTTGTCGCGGGCATCCACGTCTTAGATGTCTGTAAGACGTGGATGGCCGGAAAAAGTCCGGCCATGACGCCGAAAAGAAAAAAGGGGAGGCGAAAAGCCTCCCCCAAGAAGGGACGAACGAGATGCGTCGTTCGATCAGAAGCTCGATGTCAACCGCAGCATCGGACCGTTGTAGATTTGATCCACGTTTGTGAAGCTGCCGTTCGCGGTACCTGGTTTTATTGTCTTTAACGCACTGAAATAGGCGTCGACGCGATAGCTCGCGGTGATTTTCATGTTCGGACTAAACCAGTAGGAGAGTCCGGCTTGGCCATCGACGTTAAACACGGCGGTAGTGTTGGACGTGGCCTGTCCCGATGTGATCGGTGCAAAGACACCTAACCCTATAGGAGTCGGAAATGTTGTTTGCGTAGTCTGACGTTCACCAAACAAGACGGCAACGCCTCCCAGCCAGTCAAGGCTCCAACCGCCGCCTAGCTGGGTCGAGCCGTCAACGCCCAAGCGCGGACCGGCGCCGACGAAAGTGGCAGTTTGTTGGGTATTAAAAGGACCGGCGGCAGCAATTGGTGTCGTCGAGACGGAGCCGTTTGCCGTCAGCTTGGCACGAAGATCAGCGACACGCAGGCCGAGTTTCCACTGGGCGTTGCTGCCGTTGCCTAAGCCCAAATCGCGGCCGACGGCAAAATCGACTAGCCAGTGATCGTCACGTATTTTCTCGTTATTGCTTGCAATCGCAACAAGGGTTGTTCCGGTGGGAACAATAAGAGTCGTTGAACCGTGGAATGATTGGGTTCTCTGCGCTGTACCATAGCGGAATTGTCCGCTGAGATGCCACGGGCCCCAGCCTGGCAGCCAGTCGAAGCCGGCCGCGCCTTCCCATCCCCATTTCGGCTTAATGTTGCTAATTACAGGCCCAATACTGAAGGCATCGCCAGCAGTGTTAAATGCGCCGCCCTCGATCCACCAGGTCCAGGTGTTTTTTCGCGACCGGAGCGGGCGGCGCCTTCATCGGCATCGGCTTGTTCATGTCAGCGGCGCCAGCGCTTGGAGCGGCGGCGGCGAGTGCTACAACCGAAGCGCGCCTGCGAGGAGGGCGATCCGGAGTCCGTGGCTGTGACGCATTTTTTCATCCCAATGGTGAATGCAACTGGATTGCATAATAGGTTTGGCACTACTATTGAGAGGTACCATGGCAAATACGTCTGAATCGGAATCTCGACGTGTGTGCTCTATATGTCACAGCCTGGCCGGCATAACATGCTGAGATTATTGGGGAATTTGAAATGACTTCCGGGGCGCTGCAGAGTTCACAAGAATCTTCAAAACAACGGCCCGCCGCGACGCCGCGATCAGGAATCGTGTGGCTCGCGTCGTACCCAAAATCGGGCAATACCTGGACGCGCGCCTTCCTGCATAACTTGGTGCACGTCACGTCCGGGCAAAAGCAAACACAGAAGATTAACGAGCTCGATCAGTTCTCAGTTGGCTCCGCTGGTAAGCCATTTTTTGAAGAAGTTATCGGTTTCGAACTCACCGACAAACACCGCGAGGAGATTGCCGCTGCGCGTCCCAGAGTGCAGCAAAATATGGCAGATGCCGCTGAGGGATTGATTTTTGTCAAAACCCACCAAGCGATCGTCATCGATCGTGGTCATCCGACAATCAACTTTGCCGTTACGGCGGGAGCGATCTACATCGTCCGCAATCCGCTCGATGTGGCGATTTCCTACGCGCATCATCAGGGCAAATCGATCGATTTCGCTATCGATTTTATGAACATGAAAAACGCTGAAACCTCGGTCACCGAGAAACAAGTCAACGAAACTTATGGCTCATGGAGTCAGCATGTGATGAGCTGGACGCGAAAACCACATCCAGCGATTTACGTGATGCGCTACGAAGACATGCTCGCCAAGGCACAAAAAACCTTTGGCGCCCTGGCCCGGCATCTTTTGTTCAGGCTGAGCGAAAGCGAGCTTGCGGATGCCATTGATCGCTCGTCGTTCGCGCGCTTACGCGAGCAGGAAGAAAAGGCAGGTTTCAAGGAACGCCCCGAGGAAGCCGAGCGATTTTTCCGCGAGGGCCGAACGGGACAGTGGAAGGAAGTCCTCACGCCGCAGCAGATCCAACGCATCGTCGACGCGCATGGCGAGCAGATGCAGCGCTTTGGTTATTTGCCGACTTAGCCTAATTCGGCAGTGCACCTTTTGACTTAACCTTCCCCCTTGAGGGGGAGGTCGATCCGCGTAGCGGATCGGGAGGGGAGTGATTTGCATCGCTCGATAGCCTTGAGCTACCCCCCTCCCTAACCCTCCCCCTCAAGGGGGGAGGGGAAGAGCAATGTACCGCCACGGGAATTTGATGCCGCTGCTCGGTCGGTCCCTGCATATTGGAAGTAACAAACCATGCCGCAGCGTTACCTCGACGATTTCTCGTCCGGCGAAGCCTTCAAATCCGCATCCCACACTTTGAGCGACAAAGATTTTGCCGCTTTCGCGGAAATCACCGGCGATGCGCATCCGCTGCATTACGATTTCGATTATGCGCGGGCCAAAGGCTGGGATGCGCCGATCGCGCACGGACTTCTGCTGCTCAGTCTGTGCGCGCTCGGCGCCGCGCCGATCAGCCGCGAACTCACCGAATCGATGGTGGCAATGCTTGGCAATGACGTGCGCTACAAGCGGCCGGCGTTCATTGGCGACACTGTGACGCCGCAATTCACCGTGGTCTCGGTCGAACCCAAGACTAACGACCGCGGCATCGTCCGGCTCGCCGTTACACTTTACAATCAACGCAACGAGGTGGTGCTCGAAGGCACGCACGTCCTGATGCTGAAGCGGCGCGCCAGTGTGAAGTAGGATTCGCCAACTCCGCTCGCCCCTGCGAAGGCGGGCTTCTTGGTTAGATCACGATCGCGCGGCAACGCAGCTAGGCCAGCAGCGATCGGCAGATGCGCCCGATCAGCCACACTAGTGCCGCGGCGACGAAGGCGAAGATTCGCAGGATCGGGGCCCCTTCCGCCCAATTGATGAAAAAGTCGGCGACCGCAAAAATCGCGATCAGCACGGCGACAGTCGTCGTCAGCCAGTAAATAACGCGGCCCGCATTAAGCTCGGGTTCCCACCGCGCATTGTTATCGTTTATCCAAGCCATCGCTTCCTCCCTTGAGGAAAGAGCGGGAACCGATCTTCGCGCACTCCTGGTGTGGACCGGCTCTCGCATAAGAAAAACGCTTAACGCCGGTCTTGGTTCAGGGCCGATCACGGGCTGCAGGCGTAGCGGAAATGCCGCGCACCGGAAATTTGCCCCGCAACAATAGAACCGTGCAAAGTCGTGCGAAGTTGCGGCGTGCCGCGATGCCACGACTCAGAACAGTGCCGGCACGGTCGCGACCGGAATGACGCCGACATAGACAATGCCGTCGGTGACACGCAGCGGCAGCTTGACGGCCGGCTTTCGATTGAGCTCGGTGGGCTCGCCCAATTTCTTGATCGTCTCGATCAAGCCGGCATTAGCGCCTTCCCGCACCGCTCCACCCAAGCCAGGCAGCAACCGATCGAGCGCGCTGAGTCCTTGCGCTGGTGATCCGGCGCCGCCGGTCAACCGATCGACGCCTTGCCCAATCAACTGATCGACGCCAATGAGCGGCACGATATTTTCCACGCCGGCTACGGTGACGCGAAGCTCGCCTTCAAGCCGGCCATTGCCGTTGATCGTGAACGTCCCCGCGCCGACCACGGCAGCGTCGGGTCGCTCGAGACGCAGTGATTTGATTTCAATGCCGCCGCCCGCAGCTTGCATGTCGCGGAACAGGACGGGCCATGGCTTGGGCAGGAAATCCTTAAAGCCCCGCATGACGGCATCGATCTCGCCCTGGAGCGGCGCGGCAAGGAGCGGATGGAAGCTCGGCGCCAGTGCCGCGGTGAAACGGCCGGTCGCTTCGATCACGGGATTGCGCCGCGTCGAACCTGAAATGATGCGGCCGTCGACGTCGAGGCTGTCGGCCTGAAAGATCATGCCGGCGCCCGCGCCGGCGGTGCGGTCGAGCCGCGGCTTGGAAAGTGCAATGGTCACGCGTTCGGGCTCGGGCGGCAGCCCAAGCAATGCAAGCTGCGCTCGCGACCAGTTGGCGATAAAGATCGGCCCGTGGTCCAGTCCTTGGCCCGGATCGGCCAGCGTCACCGGCGCACTGATTTCGCCATTCAACAGCGTCGGACGAAACACCTGCGCCGAGAACGTAAAGTCGTGGGCGCTAACATTGAATGGCGGACGATTGCTGTTGAAGGCGGCGGCCGCCTGGTCGCAGCGGATGATGATTCCGAATGGGAAGCCGCCGATCGACTGCGAGCCGCACGCGTAGACGCGGCCAAGCGCAGCCTCGCGATCGATCCAGCCGGACAAGGCCTCATTGGCGATCGAGGCGGCGTAGGACCACAGCGCAGTCCAGCCGATTGGCAGCGCCACGATTACGGCGGCGAGCAGAAGAAACCGCCATAGGCGCCGGGGAACGCCGTGCCGTGGGCGGGCAGGTTGCCGCGCCGGTCGCATCATGCTCAGCGGAGATTGCCCAGGCATGCGGCTTCTTTCTTCGCCTCCGGTCGTGGCATTTCGAAGATGAATGCCTTATGGCTGCTATTTCCGGCCGCTGCAAAGTTCGGCCATAGTTTCGCGCGACCTCGCTGCGCCAAGAACGCAAAAACCCCAAAACGCCAAGAACGCCAAAACGCCAAGAACGCCAAAACGCCAAGAACGCCAAAACGCCAAGAACGCCGAAACGCCAAGAACGCCGAAACGCCAACCACAATGATTAAGACCGCCACGCACGATAACGAGGATCTGTGGGTTTTCGCCTACGGCTCGCTGATGTGGCGTCCGGGTTTTTCTTATCTCGAGCGGGTTCCGGCCCGGCTCGTTGGCTTGCATCGGGCACTTTGCGTGTTCTCGTTTTTCCATCGCGGCACGCCGGAGCGACCCGGTCTGGTGCTTGGTTTGGATCGCGGCGGAATGTGCCGTGGCATCGCCTATCGCGTGGGCGGCGCGGCGCGCGCGCAGACCCTGCGCTATTTACGCGAGCGCGAGCAAGTCACGACGGTTTACCTTGAAACCATGCGACAGATCGAACTTGAAGACCAGGCACGCCGCCGCGTGCGGGCGGTCTGTTACCTTGTCGATCGCAGCCACGTGCAATATGCCGGCCGGCTGACACTCGCGGAGAGTTTGCATCACATCCGGCAGGGCCACGGGCATTCCGGCGCCAATCGCGACTACGTGCTGGAGACGGTGCGGGCGCTTGAGGCTCTCGGCTATCGCGAGAGCGATTTGCATTTGCTGGCGCAGCAGCTCGCGGGATCAGAAGTCAGAAGTGAGAAGTCAGCAATCGGAAAGAAATCAGAAATCAGAAAGCCGGGCACCGAGACCGGAAGTGTGAGTGTTGTGCCGGAGCACTGATCGCACTCACTCTTCTCTGATTACCCGGTTACTGATCATTGACTCCTGGACCAAGCGCGTACTCGCGTTTTCGATTTCCTCTTGTAGGTGTGAGAAGAACGTCGCTCCGTCGTCTCCCGGCGCGATTGGATCCAAAAATTCCACGATGATCGTGCCGGGCAGTCGAAGCAGCGAACGGCGCGGCCAGAACAGACCCGAATTGAGCGCCGCCGGCACGCAGGGTAGGCCGGCTCTGCGATAAAGGTGCACGAGACCGGGTTTGTAGCTCGGTTCGGCGCCAGGCGCGCGACGAGTGCCTTCAGGGAAAATCACCAGCTGCCGTGGTCGTGGCCCAGCCAGCGCCTTTTGCGCCCGCGCGGTCATGCGCGACAGCGCCGCCATTCCGGCGCTGCGATCGATGGGGATGAGGCCGGCTTTCCACGTGTACCAGCCGAATAACGGAATCCACATCAATTCGCGCTTGAGAACGTAGATCGGATCCTCAAGGATGGCGTAAAGCGCGAATGTTTCCCAAGCCGATTGGTGTTTGCAGGCGACGATACAGGAGCCCGGCGGAATCCTGTCGGCACCACGCCACATCACATCGACGCCGCAGATGGCGCGAAGCAGCCAAAGACTGCTTCGCGCATAGGAGCGGATAAAGGGGCGCAGGAAAGGATAGGGCAGGAGGAGCGTCGGCAGCGCCACAATCATATGAACGAGCAGATTGGCGTAGAACAATGCGTTGAAGGCAAGCGACCGGGCGAAGATCCAGGACGATCGGGACACGGAGTTTTCCGAAAAAATAGGCTGGGGCAACTGCGCCACCGCAATCAGCTTGCCGCCGGAACCGTTTCGAATTGCATGCGCAGTTTGGCGGCGATGTATTTGAAATATTCCGACAGTACGACCCTCGTTGTCGCACTATTGGACCACCACGGCTCGACGCGCAATCGATCCGAGACGACCGGATACGGGATCAAAGCAACGTCCGGCAGCTGGTGCGACAATTCCGCGAGCGCACGCGGCATATGATAGGAGGAGGTGACCACGATCAGGGAACGGAATCCGTTCTTGATCATCCACTGCCGCGTCCCCACAGCATTGCCGACCGTGTTCACGGCCGAATAATCCAGATCGACACAGCAGGCGAGAAGGCGATTGTAATCGACCACCTGACGAGCGATATCGCCGGTTGTGGTGCCGGCATAGACGCCGGAGATCAACAGCCGCTTGCCGCGTCCGGCAGCGAGCAGCTCCAGCGCGTCGGTGATGCGCGAGTCGCCGCCGGTGAGCACGACAATGCCGTCGGCATTGCGGTTGAGCACGATTTGCCGGTCGGGCAGACTCCAAATGAAATAACCGAAGCCGCTGACAAGCAGGATAAGAGCAAGCAGTGCGAGCTTCAGCCCGATCGATCCGATCCGCCGCCTCCTCACCGCCTGTCTAAGGCTCGGCATTCGAGCGCTCCCTCGCGGTCGGTCGACCGGCGGCATTGGCTGCCTGTCGCAACTATAGCTCACCGCCGCGGGCTTATCGCATCGCTGATGGCGTCGTTCATAACATCTCGCGCCTCAATCGATATTCTCCAGGGTTTGGGCAACGGTGCGGCGCGAAGCCACCGCGGTGACGAGTGCCATCAGGACGACGACGACAAACATGGCGATATAGCCGAAAGGTCCGATCGCGAGGCTGCCGAAGAGGGCCGCCGCCTCTTCGCCCCCTGGCGTGCCCGCGAGCCAGGCATCGGCGGCTTGCAGAATTCCGAACAGCGCCATCGCACCGCCGCCGCCGATAGCGCCGCCTTTCAAGCCTAGAAGCAGGAAATGTCGCAGGAACTGGTTGGCGACGAAGCTGTCGGTCGCGCCGACATAATGCAGCACTTCAATGGTCGGGCGATTCGTCGCCATCGCGCCGCGCGTCGCAAAGGTGACCGATAGCACCGTAACGGCGATAACCAGCGCCAGAACGACCATGCCCGCCGCGACAGCGGTCTCTGCCATGGTCCGCATGCGATCGATCCAGCCGCGATGATCGTCAAGGCTGGCGCTAGGCACTTGTGCCGCGAGCGCCTGGCGCAAATCGGCAAAGTTGGGTTTCGCGCCGGGCAATAGCTTCACAGTGATAATGCGCGGGATCGGCAAGTCGCCGAGCACGAGGCCAGAGCCGAGCCACGGCTCGATCAGCTCCGCCGATTGCTGCTTTGTATAGGGGCGCACTTCGGCAATGCCGGAGGCGCCGCGCGCGATGGCGGCGGCAGCGGCCACGTCGGCGTCCACGTCACGCTCGGGAGCCGGCCGAACTTGTATCGTGACTTCGCGTGCCACATCCGACTGCCAATCGCTCGCCGCGGCGGCGACCAGCATTGCCGTGCCGGTCGCCAACGCCGCCAGAAAAGTCATAATGGCAACGACTGCGCTCAGCGACCGGCCGGCGATCGAGTCGCTCGGCACGATGGCTGTCGCCCCTCGGCGCGCGGCGCCGTCCGACACGCGGTCCCGCTCGGCCCACGATCGCGCCACGGCCTCGAGAGGCTCACTCGTAGACATGCAATCGCCCCTCGTGCAGAACCAGACGGCGCGCGTCGTACTCGTCCATCAGCGCGATGTCGTGGGTGGCAATGACGACCGAGGTGCCCAAGCGATACAGCTCGATGAACAGCCGTAACAGCCGCTGGCCGAGATTGGGATCGACATTGCCGGTCGGCTCGTCGGCGAGCAAAAGCTGCGGCCGCGCAATCACCGCGCGGGCTATCGCGGCGCGTTGTTTCTCGCCCCCCGACAGTACCGGCGGCAGCGAGTCCATGCGTTCGCCAAGTCCGACCCACTGCAACAGCTCGATGACCTCGTTGCGATAGGCTGCTTCTTCTTTGCCCAACACGCGAAATGGCAGCGCTACATTTTCGTAAGTGGTGAGATGGTCGAGCAGACGAAAATCCTGAAAGACGATGCCGATGCGGCGGCGCAGCGTAGCGCGATCGTCCTTGGTCAGCGTGGCGGTATCCTGATTGAACATTGAAATCAGGCCGCGCGTGGGCTTGAGCGTCAGAAACAGGAGACGCAGCAGCGTGGTTTTGCCGGCACCGGAGGGACCGGTAAGGAACTGAAACGAATGGCTGTCGATATGAAAGCTCAGGTCGCGCAGGACCTCCGGGCCAAAGCCGTAGCGCAAGCCGACATTCTCAAATCGGATCACGCCGTCCTCCGCCAAGCCGCTTTTGTCTTCGGCCGCAAATGTGATTCGTCCCCAAATCAGCAATTTAGCAGCGGAATCTAGCTAACGCCCGTTGGGCACGCCGCACAGGCCAGACCGGTTTGGTTTCCCATCCCTTAATGGACCGTTGTTGGGGTCCAAGCGCTAGCGTGCCACGGCGCCCCTGCGCCTGCCGATTCATATGCTCACCGTCTGCCCCTACTACTGCGCTACATCCTATGGCGTTGAAAAGGCAAGCCTGCGGCCGGTCGCAGGCCGCCCCCGCGAGGTTCGCCGCCACCGCTGCCGGTCCATATGGCAAGCAGGGCTCTCCGATACCGATAAGCTCGTCGTCGCGGCCCCAGGCTCAATCTTCGTCTGAAACGGCATAAGGCCGCGGCAGCGGAGCCGCAGGCAAACCGGGATGCGCCCGGCCAAAATCCGGTGCCGGCGAATCCTGGCCGATTTCGACGATGCCGCGGCGGATCGCCCGCGTTCGGGCGAAGTGTTCAAACAAAGCTTCGCCGTCGCCGCGGCGAATGGCGCGCGTCAAGCGCGACAGGTCTTCGTTGAAGGTGCCGAGCATTTCCAAGACCGCATCCTTGTTGGCGAGAAAAACATCGCGCCACATGGTCGGATCGGAAGCGGCAATGCGGGTGAAATCGCGAAAGCCACCGGCGGAGAATTTGAGGACCTCCGAACGCGTCACTTCAGCCAATTCGTCGGCAGTGCCGACAATCGTGTAGGCGATGAGATGCGGCAGGTGGCTGGTGATCGCGAGCACCAGGTCATGGTGCTCCGGCGACGCCATTATCTCGACATTGGCGCCGAGCAGGCGCCAAAACGCCGCGAGCTTGTCGACGGCGGCGGGTTCGGTCCCCTGCGGTGGCGTGAGAATGCACCAGCGGCCGACAAAGAGTTCGGCGAAGCCGGCGTCGGGGCCGGAATGCTCGGTTCCGGCGACCGGGTGCGCCGGGACAAAGTGCACGCTGGCGGGCAGATGCGGGCTCATGTCGCGCACGATCGCGCTTTTGACCGACCCGACATCGGAAACGATGGCGCCTTCCTTGAGTTGCGGGGCAATCTCTTTGGCGACCTCGCCGCAGGCGCCGACCGGCACGCAGACAATGACGAGATCGGCGCCCGCAACGGCGGCGCTATTGGTCTCGACCACTTGATCGGCGAGGCCGAGTTCGGCGACGCGCCGCCGCGTCGCCGGCGACCGCGCGGTCGCGACGATCTCGCGGACCGCCCCTTGTGCGCGCGCGGCGCGCGCGATCGATGAACCGATCAGGCCAACGCCGATCAGCGCGAGGCGGTTAAAGAGGGGGGATGGTTTTGTCACGGAAATCTCTGCGCAAGCGCGGCCTTAGTGGGCGTAGGCAACTGGGAAAGCTGTTTCTTCCTAGCCATCACTTCTGCCCCAAGAACTCCTTGAGCGCCGCGACCACGAGGCGATTGGCTTCCTCGGTGCCCACCGTCATGCGCAGCGCGTTCGGCAGCTTGTAGGCGGTGGTCTGCCGCAAAATCAGTCCGCGCGCGGTGAGGAACGCGTCGGCGTCCTTGGCAGTGCGCCCTTTCGCTTGCGGAAAATGGATCAGCAAAAAATTGGCGACGCTCGGCGTCACCTTTAGACCGAGTTTGCCGATTTCGGCCGTTAGCCAATTGAGCCAGCGCGTATTGTGCTCGCGCGAGCGCTCCTGGTGCTCGATGTCCTCGATCGCGGCAACGCCGGCGGCGATTGCCGGTCCGGTGACGTTGAAGGGGCCGCGAATCCGGTTGATCGCGTCGACGATGTGTGCCGGTGCGAACATCCAGCCGAGGCGGAGCGCCGCGAGGCCATGGATCTTGGAGAACGTTCGGCACATGACGACGTTCTCGGAAGTGGCGACGAGTTCAATGCCGGCTTCGTAATCGTTGCGCTGGACGTAGTCGGCGTAGGCGGCATCGATCACCAAGAGCACATGCGGCGCCAGGCCGCGATGCAGGCGTTTGACCTCGTCGAACGACAGACAGGTGCCGGTCGGATTGTTCGGATTGGCGATGAAGACGATTTTTGTCTTCTTGGTCACCGCAGACAGGATCGCGTCGACATCGGCCGTATAATCCTTCTCCGGGGCGACAACGGGTTTGGCGCCCGCGCCGAGCGTCACGATCGGATAGATCAGAAAGCCATGGATGGTATGGATCGCCTCGTCGCCATCGACGAGGTAAGCGTGCGCCAACAAGTGCAGAAGATCGTCCGAACCCGCGCCGCAGACGATCCGATCAGGATCGAGTCCGAAAGCGCGTCCAATCGCCTCGCGCAGTTCGCTTGCGGAGCCGTCCGGATAATCTTCGAGATGATCCGCCCACGCTTTATAGGCCTCGATCGCGCGCGGGCTCGGCCCGAGCGGCGTCTCGTTCGACGACAGCTTGAATACTTTCGCTACACCCGGCGCGCTGCTCTTACCAGGCACATAGGCGTCAATCTCGAGCACGCCGGGCCGCGGCTGGGGACGCATTGCAGACATTAGAAGCTCTCGTATTTGGCCATCCCGTATACGGTGGGAGGATAAATTCAGGGGACGGTATAACGGGTCGCGTGACTGCCGACGAGAGCCGAGGAGCGGATCGAGGCGCCGGCTTTAACCAAAGCCGCGGACACGGCGTCGATCGCGCCCTGCGGCGCCGAAACCAGGAGCGCCGCCCCATCGAAGGCCCGGTCCGGGACGGCAATAACGTCGGCGATCTCGGCCAGGCCGTGCACCGCGCTGGCGCTCCAGCCGGACACCCGCAGGCTCCACACCTCGGTTTCCGTCACCATGGCGTCGGCGGCCGCCCGCGAAACGACAAAGACTGGCAGCGCGGCCGGATGATCGGCGCGCTCCACAAACGGCAACCGCGCGATGATCTTCGGCGCGCTTGAGAATTCGAGCGCGGGCCACCACGGGCCGGCACCGGCGGTAGCAAAAGCCGGAACGAGGCCGAGATCACCTTTGGATTCGCTGACTGCTTCGACGACACTCGCCGCGCCCATGTGCGGCACGAAGGGAACGGTGAAACCGAAATGAAATCGCGCGGAATCGCGCATCAAAGCATCACCGGCCGAAAGGTCGGCGTGGACCGAGAACGGCGCCTGCACATAGGTGAAGGTCGAAATAATGACGCGCCAGATGCTTTCGACGGTGTCGAGCGGCAGGCTGCCGTGATGCCGCTGCACCAGCCGACGCATCATCTCGGCTTCGCGCGCCGGGCGGAACGCGGAGCCGATCTCTTCGCTCTTTTTCACCGCGATCAGCTGGTCGATGGTCTCGCCGCGTTCGATCAATAGGGCATGCATCGCCGCATCGACGCGATCGATCTCGCGCCGCAGATCGGCGAGCGTGGGTGCGGGTCTGCGCGGCGATTTCGCCATGGTTTACGTTCCGGTTTGGCCCATTTGATAGGTGTCGTTAAGGCCGAAAGCAAAGAAAACATTGACTCCCTGGAGAAGCGGCCTATTTACGCGGTTTTGACCGGCAAGTGTGGTGGATTTGAAGTTCTTACAATTAGCCGGCTAGCTCGGATAAGAACTTCAAATCCAAAAACCACACTAGAGTCAAAAATTTGCTAGTGTCCGTTCAATTCCGAAGTTCGCATTAAGAGGTGCCGCGAATACTTGCGAACTTCGGAATCGGGACACTAGCGGCGTTATTTGGAAAGCAGCTTTTGGAAAGCGACTCATGGCCGATATCGGCGCAACGCTCGATCTTGCCGACCGCACGCGCGAAGCGGACGACCCGCATTCGCCGGTGGTGCGCTTTGGCCCCGACAAGCCGCTCCGCCTCGATGCCGGCGTCGATCTCGCGCCGTTCCAGATCGCCTATCAGACCTACGGCACACTCAACGCCGCGCGTAGCAATGCGGTCCTAATCTGCCATGCGCTGACCGGCGATCAGCATGTCGTCAACGACCATCCAGTGACCGGCAAGCCAGGCTGGTGGGAGACCATGGTCGGCCCCGGTAAGCCGATCGACACCGAACGTTATTTCGTCATCTGCCCGAATGTGGTTGGCGGCTGCATGGGCACGTCAGGACCGGCTTCGACCAATCCGGCGACCGGCATGCCCTGGGGGCTCGATTTCCCGGTTATTACCGTGCGCGACATGGTTCGTGCACAAGCGATGCTGCTCGATCATCTCGGCATCGAATCCCTGTTCACGGTAGCGGGCGGTTCGATGGGCGGCATGGCGGTGCTGCAATGGGCGGCGAGCTATCCGCGCCGGGTGTTTTCGGCATTGCCGATTGCCGCTTCGACCCGGCACTCGGCGCAAAACATCGCCTTTCACGAGGTCGGCCGCCAGGCAGTGATGGCCGATCCGGACTGGCGCGGTGGACGTTATTTTGCCGAAGGCACTAATCCGCGCCGCGGGCTTGCGGTTGCGCGCATGGGCGCGCACATCACCTACCTGTCCGACGCGGCATTGCACCGCAAATTCGGCCGCCGCTTTCAGGACCGCGATAACCCGACATTTTCGTTCGACGCCGACTTTCAGGTGGAATCCTATCTGCGCCACCAGGGCATCACGTTTGTCGAGCGCTTCGATGCCAACTCCTATCTTTATCTGACGCGGGCGATGGATTATTTCGATCTCGCCGCCGATTACGATGGCGTGGTGGCGGAAGCCTTTCGCGGCACGCCGACGCGGTTCTGCGTGATCTCCTTCACCAGCGATTGGCTGTTTCCGACGCCCGAGTCGCGCGCCGTCGTGCACGCGCTCAATGCCGCCGGTGCGCGGGTTTCCTTCGCCGAAATCACCACCGACAAAGGCCACGATGCTTTCCTGCTCGATGAGCCGGAATTGTTCACGATCGTGCGCGGTTTCCTGGATGGCGCCGCCAAGGCGCGCGGGCTGACGGAGCGATGACCATGCTGTCGCGGCTCAAATACGATCTCACCATGGCGGAGGCCGCGCGCGGGCCGGGCGGTTCGCGCGTCGATTTGCTCGTCGTTGCCGACATGGTGGCGCGCGGCGCGCGCGTGCTCGACGTCGGTTGTGGTGACGGCGAATTGCTGCGGTTACTCGAAAGCCGCGGCGTCGACGGCCGCGGCATCGAACTGTCGCGCGAGGGCGTGAACGAATGCGTCGCCAAGGGTCTCGCAGTGGTGCAGGGCGACGCCGATACCGACCTGGAAGACTATCCGGACGACGCCTTCGATTACGTCATCCTATCGCAAACGCTGCAGGCGACGCGCCGGCCGCGCCTTGTGCTCGAACATATGTTGCGCATCGGCCGCCACGGCATCGTGTCGTTTCCCAATTTCGGCCACTGGCGCATCCGGCTGCAAATCTTCTTCGGCGGCCACATGCCGCGCACCGATAATCTGCCCTATGCCTGGTACGAAACGCCGAATATCCATTTCTGCAGCATCAAGGATTTCCGTGAATTGTGCCGCGCCGCCGGGGCCAAGATGGAGCAGGCGGTGGCGCTCAATGCCTGGGGCCGCCGCATGCGGCTGAAAATGCCCTGGTGGTTTTGGAATCTGTTCGGCGAGCAGGCGGTCTTCTTGCTGAGCCGGCGGAGCTAATTGCAGTCGACACCAAGCCGCAGCCTACCGGCAAGTGTTTATATTACAGTGTGTCCAGGTGACGTAAGGATGATCTGTGCAGTAGACCGCCACTGCAGCAAAATTGACACGAGGGGTGTGAGAACCGCCGAAAAAGTACGGCGGTAGGTACCCATATTCGGGATACTCCGTCACGAAAGGGAACGCCTTCTGGAGAGGTGGCGGTCATCCTGGTCCTAAACCGGTAAGTTGAAAGGAAATTATCTAGTATTTTCAACGATAGTGTAACGTCACGGCGTTATTTGGCAACGTGGCTGGCAACAGTCTGCAAATTTCGTTTCGCGGCCAATTTGCCGGCAAATCAGGTTCAGATGTGCGCAGCGGCCGGGAGTGCAACCTCCCGACCGGTGGTCGCCACGCGTCTCAGCAGCGATGGAAGGGTCGGCGCGGATCGCCGCTTCGCGGCTTCCGGAATGACGAGTGCGAACTACCCCCTGTCATTCCGCAACACGACGCAAGCGCCGCCCGCTGCGATCAGCTTCCGGCAGAGTTTCTCAAGGTAAGCGCGGTCGTCGTCTGCGATGCGGATGTTGTAGCGGAGGTCGCTGCCCATTCCGATACCGCGGCTGCGGACCACGATCGGCTCGCGGTCGCCGATCAGCGCCGCATATTGCTTTTGGATCAGCCGATACTTCGCCCAGGCCTCGCTCTCCGACCAATCGGCGGTGAGCTGCATGCCCCAGCGCGGCACGTAAGCCGCCATGCGCTGCGCCTGTTCTTTGGGCGCCAGGATCCGATTGGCGAGCCGCGTGCACGGCACGCCTTGGGGGATCGTCGTCTCCGAAGTTTTTGGCGGATTGGCCGAGGCCCATTCGTCGGCGGTCCAGCAGGTGATGATGACGACATAGCTGCGGGTCTCGTCGGGCAGCGGCTGATGGCTGGAAAGCCAAGCGGCCACCCGTCCCGGCCCGGCATGGTAGGCCGCAGCAGCAAGCCCGATATTTCCGAACCGCGCCTTGAGATCGCGTAAGTAGCGCGCGGAACTCTTCAGTGCCTCGATGAACTGGGCGATGCCTTGCGCGCCCTTGCGCGCATTAAAGCGGCCTTCCTGCCAGATCACCCGGGCGAAGAACTCGACCGGCAGTTCGTTTTCGGCGGCATCCTGTTCGAGCGCGCGGCAGATATCGTCGGGAGTCGGGGGATGCGAGTCAGGGGCGGCGGCTTGGCTCGGCGGCGCAGGTGCATTTGGCGCGGCGGCTGGAGCGGGCGCGGTCGGTGCCACCGGCATGGCAACTTGCGTGCTGTTTTGTTCACATTCGATCCGCAAGGTGAACGGCCGTGCAACGTCTCCAATGTCGGCAGCCGATAGTTGCTTGTCCGAAGGCGCGGAGTGGTATGCGATGCCTTTGGTTCCTATTAGACGCGGAGATTGCCGATAACCACGCCCAATCAGGAGGTCGCATGCACCTAATCATCATCCTGATCGTCTTCGTCGGGCTGGCCGCTATTATTATTTGGATAGCGGATTGGACGGCTGTCCCCGAAAGACGCCGTACGGCCCTCAGCATTCTCAATCGGCGTCTTGCCCGTGGCGAGATCGACAGGGCCGAGTACGAGAAGAAGCGCAGGGCTCTCGGTCGGTAAGATGGGCCGCTGTCCCACGGGGCTCGACTCTCGTGGCGGTTGTTCCTAATAAATCGGGCATGTCGTTGCGTGAGCGTACCCGCCCCGGACTGGGGATTATCGAACCGTGTTTGCAGCAATGACCAAGCCTAGCCATGCGCAAAACACTTATTTTCATCGTGATCCTTTTTCTAATCGTGGCGGCGATGTTCGCCCTAGTTCTCGTGGTGCCTATTCTCCACATTGGATAAGGTCAAAACACCGAACCAACCCGTGACGCGCAGCGCGAGTGGATAGACGAGCGAACATTGGTGAACGGGAAAGAATGCGCCAGCGGTGAAGCGCGAGGCGGAGGAGGATTAGGGACGCTATTAAATGTCAGACCAAGCTTTTCCTGTACCCCCCGAAACTGTTTCCTGCCCGAAATGCCTGAGAAAAGTCGTGGTTGCGGCGACGCCCAACCGCGTTTTTGAAACCGAGTGCGGCATTTCAGACTGCCCGATCAACAACGACCCCGAAAATAGAATCGGTGAGTTGTGGGGGACCTTGATCACTTTCGAGCTGCCTTCAGAAATTTCGCAACAGGGTCGGGTTGCGAGATTTGCCGAATGGGAGAAACGAGGCGTTGAAGCGATCAAAGCCGATCTCTTGCGCGGCGGGTCTCGATTTGTGGGTGGACCGCCCGCCGTTCGCGATCTCGCATGGGAGTGGGTTCGGAAGAGAAGCAAACATTCAAAGACCCGCGCAAGTGCAATCCCCCGAGATACTAAGTCTTAAACCCACCGTTTATGGAGTGGGTTTGGACCTCAAGGAGCTTGGACGACGAGTTCGAAGGTGGTGGCGCAATCGGAATAACGGATAGCAAGGCCACGCGACGAGGCGCGTCGGATCGCGGCGAATATCGCCAAGCTGCCGGAGCTATTGCGCCGTGAAATCTGACGGACAGTTTTGAGATCATTTTACCCGAGCGACAAACGCACCCGCACGAGTTTTGATCGTAATTCTGGCGACGGGGGCCGCTTCCGCTCAGTACGATCCTTGGCGCACCCAAAAACAAAAGGAAAACGACCAAGACATTGATCGTGTCTACCAAGGGACGATTGAAAGGCTTCCGAATCCAAAAAAAAGCAATCTGATTTGGGCCGATCCCGAGCTAACTCCATCAGGGGCGGCCACAACTCCATCAGCGGCGGCCAAGCAAAACGGCCGGAACTCTGGAACACCTCGGCCAGCAAAGGATTAGGTGCTTTGGGGGACGAGGTGTTTTATGCGCACCAACCGCTCACCAGAGGAATGGGCCGATTGGTGTATCGCCAGAAACCGAATAGCCGACGAACTTGAAGAGTACTATCGGGCGTGTACGACCGGGGAATTGCCACCTCACTTAGCCACGCTTTCAAAAAAGCTCGATGAAGAACTCCTCAAAAAGCAAAAACATTAGCGCCGTTGTCTGAACGCCGCTTCCCGCCGCCCTTGGACTGTCGAGGATGTTGGTGCCGCTTTCGTCGTGAAGGACAGCGCCGGACAGCAACTCGCCTATGTCTATTTCGAGGATGAGCCGGGGCGAAGATCGGCGGCGAAGTTGCTCACGAAGGATGAGGCGCGAAGGATCGCCGTGAACTTTGCCAGGTTGCCAGAGCTACTGAAGTCGCAGCCTCATTGGCGCTAAGGCGGTCTGCCAGGACGCACCCCTTTGCATGATCAGCCGCCTTCAGTAAGTCGGTTGCCGCTGGTTGCGCCTAATCTGGCCCTAGCTTGCGAAGCTCTTCTGTCAGCCGAACCATCAGCTCCGGTTTAATCCGGCTGTCCATGATGCCCTGATAGATGAACTGGATATGTGTTCCGGTGATCTCGCCGGCGCGGATTGCCCATTCGATCCGGATTAGATTGTTACCGTTTTCCCAGTTGTTGAGCCGTTGGGC
>Ga0310913_10000011_pt1 | contig 62727 bp, 57 predicted proteins | sample GREbulkMGOX082_FD_203447 | JGI IMG/M metagenome (GOLD analysis project Ga0310913, IMG submission 203447) | Lab enrichment of tropical soil microbial communities from Luquillo Experimental Forest, Puerto Rico - GRE.bulkMG.OX082 | ecosystem: Environmental > Terrestrial > Soil > Tropical forest >...
GATAGCGCGGTCGTTGGCGCGGAGCTGCTGCGCTTCCTGCCCAGTGAGCTTGCCGTTCTTAAGGCCTTGGTTGATACGCTCGCGCTGATTATCAACCCGCGTATTGACCTCGTTGCGCCGCGGATGTTTTTCCGCAAAGTTGCCGCCGGTCGGGTTCCCGTTGCCTGCCTCGGCGCTCACCGTCCAAGCGCTCGCTGCCAATGCCCCTGCCAGAAGATAGCCCACTGCCCTAATCATCTCTCACTCCCCAATGGCCATAACGTGCCCCTATTGGCACGGAATACTTTCAAATTACGGCTGGAATCCGCTCTCGCTATTCATTTGCTGTTCAGTTTGTGGTGGGGTCTTTCGTTTGGATTGGCGACCGAGCTTTGACTGCGACAATGTTCCCGGTGACTAGTTTCAACTGGACCGCCAGTTACGAACACATCGCACTCCCTGCGTTCGGCGGTGGCTCAATAACTCTGGCAGCTTCGCAATATTAGCCGCAATCCGCCGCGGCTCGTCGCGCGAGTGTGTGATCACGATCACAGGAGGCTTGACTTCGGTCGATTATGCTCATGGTCGACAACACGGCTCAAAACGCCATGCCCACAATCGCTCTCGTCGATGATGACCGCAATGTCCAAGCTTCGGTGTCAACTGCACTGAAGGCCGAAGGTTATCATGTTGCGGCTTACACCGATGGGGCTTCGGCCCTCGAAGGTTTTCGAACGGCGCCGCCGGACTTGGCCATTCTCGATATCAAGATGCCGCATATGGATGGGATCGAGACGCTGCGCCAACTCCGGGCAAAGTCGAATCTACCGGTGATTTTCCTCACCTCCGCAGAAGAGGTGAGCGACGAGGTACTTGCCTTTCAAACGGGTGCCGATGACTTCATCCGCAAACCGTTCTCGCAGCGCCTGTTGGTCGAGCGGGTCAAGACCGTGCTGCGTCGGGCGTCGCCGAAAGACGGAACGCTTTCGAAGAGAATCACCAACATCCTGGAGCGCGGGGCTTTACGAATGGACGTTGAGTGCCATACCTGCACCTGGAAAAACAAGCGTGTGGTACTCACTGTCACTGAATTTATTATTTTGCATGCCCTGGCCAGCCACCCCGGCGTGGTCAAGAGCCGCAATGCATTGATGGAGTTGGCTTACGACGGCGTGACGAATGTGGACGCACGAAACATCGACAGCCACGTCAAGCGGCTGCGCACGAAGTTTAGGGCCAGCGATTCCGAATTTGACTCGATCCAGACGCTATACGGTGTTGGCTATAGTTTCAAAGAAACATGAGTCCCACCGCCCCATCGCGCGTGAGCAATTTCGCCGCATGTTCTAAGCGACTTTGTGGTGTTCTTGAAACTGCCCAGCAGAACGGCAAGAAGCGACGGCTCGCTGCGCAAACCGTCGCCTCCCTGTCAGTTTCAAAGCTTTGATTAGACGTGGCTCACTGATTGGCGGTCATGCACGCCAACCATGATTCCCTTGGCGTCCGATCTGCTTCCGTTTCCGGGTCAGATGCGGAGGGAAGACCACTTGAAGTCCGCTAGTCCGCCAGACCGACTTTCTTCATTTGGTCGCATTGTAATTGTGAGCGCTCGTCGCGACTGTGTCCAGAGGATGATCAGTGGGTATCGGGGAAAACGGTGATGATGTTTGTCAGTGGCCTCCCCATTGTGAGGGAAAATCGCCCGCGTTGCATAAAAAGCGGGCGTAGCTCAATCGGACAGAGCATCGCGCTGGCCCGTACATCTGGGATTTGAGCGCGGAGGAATCTGCTCGCGTTCCAGTTTCTGTGACGTCGACATCCGTATCTGTCGGTCGCGCTAAGCGGCGCGGTGTCATTGTTGCACACCCATCATTTCGACCCATCACTGGCAATGAAGGCTTTGCGGGTCCGCCCTCTTGTCTCGATCGCGAAGCCAATGCGGCGTTCCTGAGACCCCACAGAACGGCAAGGAAGCGACGGCTCGCAGTACAGACCGTCGCATCCCTGTCAATTTCAAAGCTTTGATTAGACGGCTCACGATTGGCGGTCATGCACGCCAACTATGATTCCCTTGGCGACCGATCTACTGACCGTTGTGCGGAGCAGATCGGAGGGAAGGCCTTTTGAAGTTTGCAAGTTCTCCAGTCGCCAAACCAGTTTTCTTCATCGGGCCACACTCGAATTGTGTGCGCTAATATGTGGTGAAAATTAGCGATCCCAACTCATTTAACAATTCACAGAAAAAATATGGCGTTGTTTCTGCTATTGCTGCCGAGCCCTGTGGAAAATTGTCCACATTGTCCACACGAAATTCTATGGGCGAGGGATGGCTCAACCCATCATTGGCAATGGGAGAGGGGTGGCCCGACGCCGGGCTCTTCCTCGAAATAGACATACGCGAGCTGTTGTCCTGCGCTGTCCTTCACGACGAAGGCTGCACCAATATCCTCGACGGACCACGGCGCCGGGAAGCGGCGTTGCATCATGAGCGTGACCCCTGCCGTACCGATTGTTGACATAAGTCAAGGTGGTCTAATGCCTGTGCGTTGATCTTTATTTGGTTCAAGTAGGGAGCTTTAGATGTCGAGCGCTAAGTTTACGGTCTGGGTCGCCGCAGCAACGATACTTTTCTCGCTGAGCTTTGTTCTTTATCCTCAAGGCACTGCAAATGCTGCATGGTTCTGTGTAACACACATCAAAGGGGCAACAGCCACGGGACCTTGCTTCTCGTCGCATCACCGTTGTGCCGCGCACGTCGCCCATAGGGGCGGCGGCCGCTGCGAATTGCGCCACTAGGCGGAAGTAGTAGGCCTCGATTTGAAAGGCCTTTATTTTAGCTCCCCTCGCTCTGGCGTCAGTTTAGAAATTTTCTCAACAGCTCCGGCAGCTTGGCGATGTTCGCAGCGATCCGCCGCGCTTTGTCCTTTGATTTTAATCAAAGTTCTGATTCAACCAGTCGCGTTTCAATTTGTTTTTGTCCCCGGAGGTACGCCATGCCCGCTTGGATAATCAAAACCGAAACCTACGACCCCGACCGTGCGCTTTGGATTGTTGAGGACCAGCGGAATAAGGGCTTCGACGCTTGGATTGAAGATGAGAATGGCGCGGCGGTTGACGAACAATCCCTCAAAATGAATGGGCGCGTGGCAACCAAGCGCCCGCTTCTCGACCGGTTGATGGGTCCGCTTTTTATTGCGGCATGGGTTGTTGCCGGTTTGTTTGTTGTTTACTTGATTGGTTTATGGATTGACCATTACTAATCAAGTCTTTTGCAAAAAGTCTGGCAACCTCGCGATATTGGCCGCAATCCGCCACGCCTCATCGCGGCCACCGCAATCATCTGGGGTTCTCGGTGTGTCGTCGCGGCTTGCCGCAGTAGTATCCGCTACGCCTGCTCCTCAGACATTCGCACGCCCGCGATCACGGAATCAAAAAACTCCTGCCAAACGGCTTCGCGGGTAGGTTCAAGATCAGGTGCGGTTTTGACCCCATGTCGTGACGGTAGTTTCGTTTCAGCGTATTGCCTTGCGGTACTAACAGGGTTGGGCGTAGAATTAAAACGATCAACCAAAATGTCCCAAACAACGCTTTCCAGCAGTGCTATCTTGGCTGCAATCGTTTGGTGATCAACCACTGGGTATCGCTCCCCTGTGCGAGTTGGCCGATTTCTGTTCGAGAGGCCGCTTACGCTTTGGCTTTTTTCGGCGCGGGTCGCTTTTTCAGCCAAGCATTGATCATTGAGCGAGCTGCAGTTTCTGCGTCTTGGCGCGTGCCGGAAACTTTCCTCTCTTCCGGCAGCCTTTTGCCAGGAATAAGAATAGCCACGCGCCATTGCTCTCGCGCAATTCCTATTTTGATCGCGTAACGAATGCCTCTATGCTTCACGAAATCATTTTGACCGAAGTTACGATTTCGGTCTGTGATGACGATCACAGACGTTGTGTAGTCGCAGTTCGCTGTTCGACAGACCACGGCGGCGGGAAGCGGCGTTGGGGCACGTGCTTCTCAGAGTGTATGCGGCGGCCCGTCAAGTAGTTTGAGCTTAGCGGTCAACACGGCGATACGCAGAGCAGCTTCGGCGCGCGTGAGGTTCGGCTGAAAACGCTCCCGGGCGGCTTCGGGTACCCGCCCGACCGGCACTACGACCGGTCTGCGAGGAGCTTCGCTGTACTGAGACGGGTCGGTTTGCGGATAACGCCCGCTTACGGGCCCCCATCCCAGGTAGCGCGGACTGAAGCTGAGCGGTGGCGTTCGGTCGCCTAAGCAAGAACCGTGGTGGAACGCCGATAGATGTGCGCCTCCCGTATGGAGGCGCGGCCGTGCCCGTTTCGGCACGGCGAACGACCGTTGCGTCTGTCGGCGTTTCGCCTCCGAATCTTTTTCGTTCGTTCTTTCCGTTCGTCCTTGCAGTCGCCGAAGCTGCGCGTGCGAATGCTCCCACCGGCATTTGCCTGCTGTAGCTCAGCATGGACCACCGGATCAATGTCCGGTGGTGACGATTTCTAAGAGTGACGTGCCGCGGCCTTTCATAGCTCGGGCGCAAAGGCGCGCCGCGAGAGCGTTTTCGCTCACCCTCCCCTGGAGGGGGAGGCACAGGCGGCCTTCGGCCGCCGTACTGTTCAAGCAACGCCGATGCGAAGCATCGGCTATCGCACCGCAGATGCGCGGGCTGGCGTGAGTTGCCTTGAGGCGTGATGCAAGCGGTGAGTAGGTTGTCACTCCCTCGCGATCCGCCGAGCTTGTCATCGGGCCGGCCACTTCGGGCCGGACCGTTGGCGGATCGACCTCCCCGCTCCAGGGGGAGGTGAATAAGATACTTGCCGTAACGCATCGGGGAGGAAAATGAATGACGGAGCCGCAACTCAAACCGCGCGAAGCGAAAATCCGTGTCCATGACGGCGTCGAGATCGCGGTCGCGCTTTACATGCCGGACGGCGGCGGCCCGTTTCCAGTCGTGCTTGGGGCCTCGCCCTACCGCTATGACAACAATGCGCTGCCGGCGACGCCGCAATTTCTGTGGCGCGAAACCGGTCCGATCGGCCTTTATGTCGAGCGCGGCTATGTCTATGCGCAGATGGACGTGCGCGGCTGCGGCAAATCGGGCGGTGAATACCGCTTCCTCGACCGCAACGAGCAGAAGGATCTCTACGACATTATCGAGTGGCTCGGCCGCCAGACCTGGTCGAACGGCAAAGTCGGCGGCATCGGCCAATCTTATTTCTGCATGCTGCAATGGTGGATGGCGATCGGCAAGCCGCCGGCGCTTGCTTGCATCGCCGCGTTCGACGGCTTGAACGATCCGTATCGCGCTTCGGTCTATCAGGGCGGCATCCTCGGCGATTTCTTCGGCAGTTATTGGTGGAATCAGAATCGCATAATCAATCGGCACCCGGCCAATGGCGAATGTCCGCAGGAGCAGACTTGCGATTTGAATTTGCTGCTGCAGCAGCATCCGACTTACGACGCATTCTGGCGCGAGCGCTGCGCCGCCGAGTGGCTGCACGAGATCGAGGTGCCGCTCTATTCGATCGGCGTGTGGGGCAAGGTCGATCTGCATACCCGCGGCAATATCGATGGCTTCCGGCGCGCGCGTGGCGCCAAAAAACTCAAGATGATCGGGCCGGTAAATGCCTTTGTCGCCAATCGCGAGTTCAACAGCCGTGAATTGCACGAAAAGCTGCTGCTACCGTTCTACGATCATTACTTGAAGGGTTTAAAAACGGATTATCCAGACCGTCCTGCAGTCGAGTATTTCGTCCGCGGCGCCGATGCCGTGCGCACGGCGCAGACCTGGCCGCCCGAGGGCGTGCACTATGTCACGTGGCACCTGTGCGCCACCAAATCGGAGAGCGTCACCTCGCTCAATGACGGCGCGCTCGCGCGCGAGCCCGCGGCTGGCGGAGCGCAGACCTCATACAGCTATCCCAATCCCGGCTGGATGATGGGTGTGGTCGGCTTCGGGCCGAACAATCAGCCCGATCCGGCGCGGCGCGTGCTCACCTTCACCACGGCGCCGCTCGACGCCGACCTCGAGATTGCCGGGCCGATCAAGCTCACGCTCTTTGCCTCCTCGACGCGTGACGACATGGATTTTTTCGTCAAGCTTTCCGAGCAGATGCCGCAAGCGGCGGAGGATCGCGGCAAAAAAGTAAATCCGCCGTCAGCCGTATCACAGCCATGCCGAACCGCAGCCGATCGAGCCAGGAAAAATCTACCGTTTCGATATGTCCATCGAGCCGATGGCGCATCGTTTCAAGAAGGGAAACCGCGTGCGGCTGGAAATTATCAACGGCGATTCCGTGATTACGGATGTGCTGTGGACCCATTATTACCTGCCGAACAAGATCGGCGTCGATACGATCTATCATTCGGCGGAACATCCGTCGGCGCTCACTTTGCCGGTCATGGAAGGGGCGTGAGGGTCTATGATGAAAAACCAAAAGCGGTGGCATTGGATTAGCGCCGCTGAATAAAGAGGCCGGGAGAAACACGATGCAAACAGCCACGCAAATCACGACGCACGCTGCGTTGACGCCAGAACGCGCGACGGCCCGTCCGATCAACTGGCCCGTGACCGTTACGGTGTTTTTTGCCGGCAGCGTTCTGCTGTGGGCGGATCGCAGCAATTTCAGCGTTGCCGCTGCCGCTTGGGCGAAGGATCTAGATTGGACGCCCTCGACCATCGGCTTGATGTTGAGTGCCTTCTCGCTCGGCTATCTCGTGATTCAGCCGATCGGCGGCTGGATTGCGGATCAGGTCGGCCCGCGGCGGACGCTCGCGGGCACGATGGCGGGCTGGTCGCTCTGGGTCCTGCTCACGCCGCTCGCGCCGACAGTGCTGTGGCTGACAGCCGCGTTCCGCGTCCTGCTCGGCGCGTTCGAGGCGCCTTACATTCCGGCAAGCATCGCCGCAGTGTCGCGCGCGATCCCGTCGCGGGCGCGGCGCGGCCGGTTCGCCGCCTTCATGCAGTCCGGCGCGCAGCTCGGCCCGGCGACAGGCGTGTTCTTTGCCGGATTGATCCTCCAGGCGACCGGTTCGCCGGTCTACATTTTTGTCGCGTTCGGGCTTCTCGGGCTGGTCGGCGCGGCAGTGTGGTGGATCTTCGCCAGGAATTTCGCCGATCCGGTGCCCACGGGCGCGCATGCGGAAACCGACGAGGCCAAGGAGCGCGCCGCGCAGGCGCCGGTTCCGCCGCGCCTCCTCGTCACAAGTCCGGCGCTGTGGCCGTTCTATATCGGTTACTTCGCGCTGCCGTATTGCCAGTACATCTTTTTGACTTGGCTGCCGCAATATCTGACGCATTACCGGCATATTCCGCTGGTGACGGCGAGCGCACTGAGCGCGCTACCGTTCGTGGTCGCTTTCATCAGTGCGAACCTTGTCGGTTGGGCGATGGACTGGTTCGCCGCAAAGGGCTGGACCGCCGGCGGCTTGCATCGAAAATTTTTCATCGCGCTTGGCGCGCTGACCTATGCGACGACCACGCTCATCGCCGCGACGACCGAATCCACAAGTTTGGCGGTGACCATGATTGTGATCGCCAATGCTGGCTTGGCGTTTTATGTCGTGCCGTACTGGCTCATTTGCACCGATGTCGCGCCGAACCAGACCGGCACTTTGGGCGGGGTGATGAATTTCTTCGGCATCGTCGGTGCAACCGTGTCGCCCTATTTGAGCGGCGTCATCGCGCAGGCGACCGGCGCCTTCGTCGCGCCGTTATTGCTCGCGGTGGCGATTATGCTGGTTGCGGCGGTGACCATGATCGCGCTGTTCCGAATCCGGCCGCTGAGCAGCCTTGTGACCGCGCAATCCGGCGCTGCCAAATTGGCGATCTGAGGTGGACGTCAAGAGGCGGCGCCGTCCTCCTTCCCTGGCGCAATTCCCTGCCCATATAGGGCAAGGGAGCGTTACTCGGTGGGGCGTCAAGGGAGACATCATGTCGGCGCCGTTTATCGTTTCGATTCCGCACCGCCTGGGTAAAGACGAAGCGGTGCGCCGTCTTAAATCCGGTCTCGGCAACGCGAGCGCGAATTATCAGCACTTGTTTGCGGTCGAGGAGGGGATTTGGACCGGCGAGCACTTGCAGTTCCGCGTCCGCGCGCTCGGCCAGGTGGCGAGCGGCACGATCGATGTCGCGGAAGAATATGTCACCTTGCAGGTGTTTTTGCCCTGGCTGTTGGCAAAGATCGCTGCTGCGATCCAGCCGCTGGTTCGCAAGGAGGGCACGCTGTTGTTGGAGAAGAAGTAATTTCTGTAGCCCGATATTTCTCCCGGATATCGCGATGCGATATCCGGGCTACTGTTCACAGCTTCTCCGCCAGAAACCGGACGAGCCGCGGTGCCAGAAATCCCGACAGGCTGCCGGGCTCCTCGATCGGATCGTTCATCCAGTAGTGCGGCGCGCCGGCAACGATGCAGGGCCGCACGAAAAAGCCGGCTTGTTTGAGTGCGAGTTGGAACGCTCCAGTCTGCTCTTTAGGATCAACAAGATCGTCCTCGGTACCGGTGACGAGCAATACGCCAATGCCGTTGTTGGCGTAGGTCGCATAACTGATCGGTGAAGCCTCGAAATAAGTCTGACGGTTCGCCATCGGCGGAGCGCCAACGAATTTTTCGACTTTGTTGTCGCTGTTGCGACCGTCTTGCACCTGCAGCGATGTCCACATCGCGTGCATGTCATAGACGCCGTAGACGCCGATCAGGGCTTTGACGGAAGTGTCCGTCGCGGCAAACGGATCGTGCGGATAGGTGCCGAGAAATTTCTTGCCGCTCAATGCCGCCAGCGCCGCGAGATGCGCGCCGGCCGAAGCGCCGAGTAGTCCGATCCGCGCCGGATCGATGCCGAAAGCGCTCGCCTTGCCGCGGACGAATTGCACGCCGGCGAGCACGTCCTGCACCGCTTCGGGAAACGTTTTGGTCTTGGTCGCGAGCCGATAGGAGATGGCAAATACCGCGATGCCGCGCGCGGCAAGATAAGGTCCCCAATATTGAAAGGCGCCGCGCACGCCGGCGATCCAGCCGCCGCCATGGACCGCAACCAGCGCCGGTGCCGTTTTGGCGTCCTTCGGCAGGTAGAGGTCGCCCAAAAGCTCGACATCGTCGTGATTGGCATAGGCGATGCCGTTGTGGACCGTAACGCCGTCCTTCATTTCTCGTCTCCTAGTGGAGCGGATTTGACATTCGCTACCTGCTTAGTCGCGAGTTCGTAGAGCGAATGTCAAATCCAAAGCTCCACTAACACTTTATACTTGCTAGTGGTCCTTTGATTCTAACATTCGCAAAATACCCCGCCGCATAGGGATGCGAATGTTAGAATCGGACCACCAGTGTCCCGATTCCGAAGTTCGTAAGCCTTTGCCGCACGCTCGTACGAACTTCGGAATCGATAAGGACACTAGCAGAGTCTATCCTTGTAGTGCGCTTTTGAACCCGAAGTTCGCATCAAAGAGCTCCGCAAGTTCAAGCGAACTTCGGGTTCGCGGCACTGCCTTGAACCGCGTGCAATGGTAAAACGCTTTTGGCGTGGTAGAACAATATTCAGTTGAGCATGATCTTTTCCGAAAACCGGTATCTACTTTTCAGGATCATGCTTTAGTCGAAAAGCCTCGGAGAGGAAATGCTGCAGAGGGCCGACACCGCGACCGATTCACTTGTTGTCGAAGGCACGCGCATCGATCTGATCGAACGCGGCAAGGGCCGGCCGGTGTTGTTTCTGCACGCCGAAAACGGCATCGAACCGGCCGCGGCGGCGATCGATGCGCTGGCCAAGGCGGCGCATGTGATCGCGCCGACGCATCCGGGCTTTGGCCGCTCTGAGCTGCCGAGCGGCATGCACACGGTCGACGATCTGTCGTATTTCTATCTCGACCTTCTCGATCAGCTTGATCTTGGCGACGTTACTCTCGTCGGCGTCGCGTTCGGCGCCTGGATCGCCGCCGAGATCGCGGTGAAATCGACAGCGCGGCTTGCTCGCCTGGTCGTGGCGAATGCCGTCGGCGTCAAGGTCGGCGATCGTGAGACGCGCGACATCGCCGACATTTTCGCCCTCACTGAGGCCGAATATTTGGACATCGCCTATAGCGATCCGAACGCCGGCCGGCGCGACTACAAAACCTTGCCCGCGGGCGAGGTGCTTGCCGCCGCGCGCGCCCGCGAAGCCACCGCGCGCTTTGCCTGGAGTCCCTATTTCCATAATCCGCGGCTGAAAAGCCGGCTGCATCGCATTCGTATTCCGACGCTGTTCCTTTGGGGCGCACACGATCGCATGGTTGGTGAGGCTTACGGCCGCGCTTATTGCGCGATGATTCCGGGCGCGCGTTTCGAAACGATTGAGCGCGCCGGCCATTTTCCGCATCAGGAACAGCCGAGAATTTTCGTCGACAAGATTATGAATTTCATGGGCGGCAAATGACGCCACTACGGGAAAGCGCGACATGAGAGCCTATCAGTTCAGCGAACAGCCCTATTACCCGACCTGGAACGACCATTCCGGATCGCTGCGAGTCATCCTGCCCAATCGCAAATGCGATCCGCGCACCGCCGCCGATCTGTTTCATCGCTACTACGACGAATATCAGGCGTGCGACGACATCGGTCTCGACCTTATGCTCAACGAGCATCATCAAAGCGCCACCTGCATGTCGTCGGCAGTGGTGGTTGGGTTATCGGTTCTGGCGCGTGCCACGAAAAAAGCGCGGCTCCTCGTGCTCGGCTACCCGATCGGCCACCGGCCCGATCCGCTGCGCGTCGCCGAGGAACTGGCGACGATCGACGTCATTTCCCGCGGCCGGCTCGACATGGGTTTCATCAAGGGCATCCCCTACGAGATCGCCGCCTCCAACCGCAATCCGGTCGAGTTGATGGAAAGGTTTTGGGAGGCGCACGATTTCATTCTCAAGGCGATGACCACCCATGACGGTACGTTCAACTGGGAAGGCGAATATTTCCACTATCGCCAGGTGAACATCTGGCCGCGGCCGTGGCAGGAGCCGCATCCGCCGGTCTGGTCGACGACCGGCAGCACCACCCAAGCGCGCGTGCTCGGCGAGCGCGGCTATGTCATGGCGACGCTTGGCACCGGTTACGGCACGCGCAAGATCTATGACGCCTACCGCAAGAGCTATCTGGCGAAATTCGGCAGAGCACCGATCGCCGATCGCTTCGCCTATCTCGGCCTCGTCGCCGTCGCCAAGGACAGAGACGAAGCGCGCCGGCGTGGCCATCTGATCGCCGGCTATCTGCGCACCAGCTCCATCGTCCATCTGCCGTTCCGTAATCCGCCCGGTTATCTGCCGGTCGAGGACAATGCGCGCCTGATGCGCGGTGAGACGCCGCCGCGGAGCTTCACCAAGGACGGCCGCGCCATCAACATGCACGCCGCCACCGTCGATGACTTGATCGCCGCCGGCATCCTGTTCTGCGGCACGCCCGACGAGGTTTACGCGCAGATCGCCGACTTCTGCGAACATTGCGGCGGCATGGGCAACCTGTTGATGATGGGCCACGGCGGCGAGCTCACGCACGCGCAGACCATCGACAATCTGACCCTGTTCGCGGCCGAGGTCCTGCCGCGGCTCAAAGCCTATCGGCAACCGGATGCCGAGGCGGCCGCCGCGGCCGTGGCGGCGTAATTTCCCCATTTGAGGCCGGTTTTAGGGACCTAATTTCTTGAATACCTTCGCTTATTTCATCTGTTCAAAAATTGGAATAAATCTTGATTTCGGTACAGGAGCGGTCCATTTCTGCTTAGGCAAGGCTAGAGGTTCAAGGATTTGGAATGAACGGCGAACCGTTTACATCCGCGCCCTATGTGGTCGGCAAGGACGCAAGCGCCGCGGCGCCGTCGCATGTGCCGGCTGAAGAGTCGCTATGCCCGGTCGTGTCGCACGACTGGGTGAATAACGAATACAAGCACCTCGTCGTCGAGGCTTCGCCCAAGGCGCTCTCGGTCACGCCCGGCCAGTTCTTCAATCTGTTGTGCCCGTCGCCCGATGTCGGCGAATTGTTCTTCCGCCGCCCGCAGAGCGTCTATCGCATCGACCGCGCGCGTGGCCGGATCGAATTCTTATACAAGTGCGTCGGCCGCGGCACGCGCGGCCTGGCGACGCTGCGCAATGGCGACGACCTCAACATGGTCGGGCCGCTTGGCGTCGGGTTCAAGCTCGATCCGGCCTGGCGGCACATCGTCGTGCTCGGCCGCGGCGTCGGCATCGCCACGCTCGGGCCGATTTCGCAATTAGCGCGCGAGCGCGATACTGGCGTCACCGCGATTTTGTCGGCGCGCAATCCCGATTTCGTCATGGCGGACGCTTTGTTCCGCGAGGCCGGCGAAGTGGTGAGCGTGCTCGATACTGATGGAACGAGCGCGGTCGAGAATGTCGAGCGCATTTTGCAAGGCCTGATTGCGCAGAAGCGCGCCGACGCCTTCTTCACCTGCGGCTCGAACCGACTGTTCCAGTTGATGAAGCGGCTCGGCCGGGCGCACAATATTCCCGGTCAAGTGGCGATGGAGCAGGTGATGGCTTGCGGCCTTGGGCCCTGTTACGTCTGTGTGCGCACTTTCGAAGTGAACGGCAAGCAGGAGCTGCGCCGGGTCTGCATCGACGGACCGGTCTTCGATCTGCAGGAGGCGGTCGGATGGTAGATATGAGCGTCAAGATCGGCGCGGTGACGCTGAAAAATCCGGTGATGCCGGCGTCGGGCTGTTTCTCGACCGATCTCGCCCAGGTGATAGATCTTAACCGGCTCGGCGCGCTGGTTGCCAAAACCGTGTCGCGGGAATTTCGCGCCGGCAATCCGCCGCCGCGCGCCGCCGAGGTCGAAGGCGGCATGATCAATTCGATCGGCCTGCCGACCAAGGGCATCGATTATTTCCTCGTGCACCAGGTCCCGGACTACAAACGCTTCACGCCGCCACTCGTCGGCTCGATCTCGGCGACCACGATCGAGGATTTTGAAGCGATGGCGCGCGACGTCGCCACCTCCGCGATCGACGTGCTCGAAGTCAATATTTCCTGTCCGACGCGCGATCCCAAAGGCGGCAACTTCGCCCTGCACGAAGAGCATACGTATAATGTCGTAAAGCTCATCCGTGCCACGACCAGCAAGCCGATGTGGGTGAAATTGTCGCCGAATGCCGGCGATGTCGTCGCCGTCGCCAAGGCCGCCGAGCGAGCCGGCGCCGATGCGCTCGTCGTGTCGAACACAATTCTCGGACTCAAGATAAATACCGACACGTTCCGGCCCGCGATCGGCAATAAATTCGGCGGGCTGTCCGGCCCGGGCATCAAGCCGATCATCGTGCGCATGGTCTATCAATGCGCCAACGCGGTGAAGATCCCGATCATCGGCTGCGGCGGCATCGTCAAGGTCGAAGACGTCGTCGAATATATGCTGGCCGGCGCGACCGCGGTGATGATCGGCTATCTGACTTTCCGCAATCCGACCGGAATGATCGCGATCATCGAGGGGCTCGAGCAATGGTGCGGCAAGCGAGGCTTTGCCCGCGTCGCCGATCTCACCGGGGCCATGGTCGATGAGCCGCCGATGGAAACATTCGCTGCGGCCGCGGCACCCATCGGCTAGGCTTGCCTACCATGACCACGCGCTTAACGATCCGCAAGCCGGATGACTGGCACCTGCATGTTCGCGACGGCGAAATGCTCAAAGCGGTATTGCCGTTCACGGCGAAGAATTTCGGCCGCGCTATCCTGATGCCGAACCTGGTGCCGCCGGTGCGCACCACCGCCGACGCCAAAGCCTATCGCCAGCGGGTCATGGCGGCGGTGCCGAAGGATTCGAAGTTCAAGCCGTTGATCACCTGTTACCTGACCGATGACACCGATCCCGACGATGTCGAGCGCGGCTTTCGCGACGGACTGTTCACCGCCGTGAAGCTTTATCCCGCACATGCCACGACCAATTCCGCGTTCGGCGTCACCGACTATGCCAAGATTCCGCGCGTGCTGGAACGCATGGAAAAGATCGGCATGCCGTTTCTCATGCACGGCGAATATGTCGCGCCGGACGTCGACATCTTCGATCGCGAGGCGGTATTCATCGATCGGCTATTGTCGAAATGGCTCAAGCAGTTTCCGGGCCTGCGCATGACGCTTGAGCACTTGTCGTCGAAGGAGGGCGTCGATTTCGTCGCCGGCGCGGCGCCGCAGCTCGGCGGCACGATTACGCCGTATCACATGATGCTCACGCGCACCGACTGGCTCGGCCACGGTTTGAAGCCGTACATGTATGTGATGCCGGTAATCAAAACCGGGCGTGACAAGACGGCGCTTCGACAGGCGGCGGCTTCGGGGAAGCCGTGCTACTTCCTCGGCACCGACTCGGCACCGCATCCTTATGCCAAGAAAGTTTCGGTCAGCGGTATCCCCGGCATGTTCAATGCACCGGTCGCCATCGAGACTTATGCGCAAGTCTTCGAGGAGGAGGGGGCGCTGGACAGGTTCGAAGCCTTTGCCTCGCTCAACGGCGCCAAGCATTATCGGATGCCGCCCAATGACGAGAGCATCACTTTGGAAAAGACGCCGTGGACGGCGCCGGAAGAGGTTAAAGTCGCCGGGCCCGACGAGCGCGCGCTGATCTACCGCGGCGGCGAGACCATCGCCTGGAAGATAGTGAGTTGAGACAGTATTCTAGGGGTCATTCCGGGCACCACGAAGTGGCGAAACCCGGAATCCATATTCATCGACAGTGGTTATGGATTCCAGGATCCTCGCTGCGCTGGCCCTGGAATGACGCCTAGAATGGAATGGAAAAATCGCTATGACCTGCTTCGCCGATAAAGCGGTCGTCGCCGAGCTGACGGCCAAAATGCTGCTCGAAGTCGAGGCCGTCCGCTTCATGGCGGACAAGCCCTTCATCTACACGTCCGGCTGGGCAAGTCCGGTCTATACCGACTGCCGGCGGCTGATCTCGTTTCCGCGCGTACGCCAGCAGCTCATCGATTTCGGCGTAGCGACCCTGATGCGCGAGGTTGGCTTCGAGCAGTTCGATGCCGTGGCCGGCGGCGAGACCGCGGGAATTCCGTTCGCGGCCTGGATGGCCGATCGCCTGATGCTGCCGATGCAATATGTGCGCAAGAAGCCGAAAGGGTTCGGCCGCAATGCGCAGATCGAGGGTCATATTGAGCCCGGCGATCGCGTGCTCCTGGTCGAGGACATGACCACCGACGGCCGCAGCAAGGTGAACTTCTGCAAGGCGCTGCGCGAGGCCGGCGCGGTCGTCGAGCACGTCTTCGTATTTTTCTTCTACGATATCTTTCCCGAGGGAAAGCAGATCATGCGCGAACTTGGCGTGACGTTGCACGCGCTCGCCACCTGGTGGGACGTTTTGGAGGTGGCTAAGAAGAGCGGCACCTTCGACAAGGGCAAGTTGCGGGAGGTCGAAAAGTTCATGAAAGATCCCGCGGCCTGGTCGAAAGCGCATGGCGGCGCCGCGCAGGCGGCGGAGTAATCGCGGATGGCAACGCAAGTCGCAGATGTGATCGTCGTTGGCGCCGGCAATGCGGCGTTCTGCGCGGCTCTTGCCGCGCAGGAACAGGGCGCCAAGGTTCTGATGCTGGAAGCGGCGCCGGAAGAGGAATCCGGCGGCAATAGCCGTTTTACCGCCGGCTCGATCCGGGTCGTCTATAACGACGTCGAGGACATCAAGACACTCGTCCCCGATCTCACGCCAGCAGAGATCGAAACTACCGATTTCGGCACTTACACCGCCGATCAGTTTTTTGACGACATGGCGCGCGTCACGCAACATCATGCCGATCCCGATCTGGTCGAGCTTCTGGTCACCAAAAGCTTCGACTCGCTCAATTGGATGCGCAGTAAGGGCGTGCGGCTCATTCCGATTTATGGCCGCCAGGCATTCAAGATCGGCGGCAAGTTCAAGTTTTGGGGCGGCCTGACGGTTGAATCGGTGGGCGGCGGACCCGGTCTAATCGCGATGCTCACCGAAGCGGCGAAAAAGCGCGGCATCGAACTTCGCTATGCGACCCGCGGCGTCGATCTGCTGTTCGACGGCAATCGCGTCGAAGGCGTTCGCGCGCGCGAGCGCGGCGAAGTCCGCGAGCTGCGCGCCCGATCGGTCGTGCTTGCTTGCGGCGGCTTCGAAGCCAATCCGGAATGGCGCACGCGCTATCTCGGGCCCGGTTGGGATCTCGCGAAGGTGCGCGGTTCCCGTTACAACACCGGCGACGGCATTCGCATGGCGCTTGATATCGGCGCCGCGCCGCGCGGCAACTGGTCAGGCTGTCATGCCGTGCAGTGGGAAATGAATGCTCCGGAATTTGGTGACCTCGCGGTCGGCGATCAATTCCAAAAACATTCTTATCCGTTTTCGATCATGATCAATGCGCACGGCAAGCGCTTCGTCGACGAGGGCGCGGACTTCCGCAATTACACCTATGCCAAATATGGCCGAGTGGTACTGCAGCAGCCCGGCCAGTTTGCCTGGCAAATTTTCGATCAGAAAGTGAAACACCTGCAGCGCGACGAATACCGCATCCGGCAGATTACTAAAGTCACGGCCAATACGATTGAGGAGTTCGCCCAGAAGCTCGAGGGAGTGAACGCGGCAGAATTTCTGAAAACCATCAAAGAATGGAATGCGGCGGTGAAAACCGACGTGCCGTTCAATCCCAATATCAAAGACGGGCGCTGCACGAAGGGGCTTGCGATCGACAAGAGCAATTGGGCGAACACCATCGATGCGCCGCCGTTCGAAGGCTATGCCGTAACCTGCGGCGTCACTTTTACCTTTGGCGGATTGCGCATCAACACCGACGCCGAAGTGCTCAATACCGATTATCGACCCATCCGCGGCCTCTATGCGGCCGGCGAATTAGTCGGCGGCTTGTTCTATTTCAATTATCCGGGGGGATCCGGCCTGATGTCCGGCACTGTATTCGGCAAGCTCGCCGGCACGGCCGCCGGCCGCGCCGGCAAGAACTGAGCGCCAAGACATGGATGTGAAAGTCGAGCGTGGACTCAATCAATCGAGTGCCAGCGAAATCGCGTCAAAAATCGCATCAGGCGGGACGACTTGCGAAGCGGTCGCGCGCGATTGCATCGAACGAATTGCGGCGCGCGAGCCCGTCGTCAAAGCCTGGGTGAATTTCAATCCGGAATTAGCGCTCGCCCAGGCGCGGGCGCTCGATCGTGAACCGCCGCGCGGTCCGCTGCACGGCGTGCCGATCGGGGTCAAGGACGTCATCGACACCTTCGACATGCCGACCGAAATGGGTTCGCCGATCTATCGTGGCTATCGGCCGACGGCGGACGCCGCCTGCGTCGCGCTCTTGCGCCGCGCCGGTGCCGTCATCCTCGGCAAAACCGCAACCTGCGAACTTGCCGGCATGGCGCCCTCAGCCACGACCAATCCGCACAATGCCGCGCATACGGCAGGCGGATCGTCGAGCGGATCGGCGGCGGCGGTCGCCGATTTTATGGTGCCGGCGGCGCTTGGCACGCAGACCGGCGGTTCGGTGCTGCGGCCGTCGTCCTTTTGCGGCGTCTTCGGCTATAAGCCGACCTACAACACGTTCAACAAAGCCGGATTGAAGCCGGCCGCCGAAAGCATCGACACGATTGGATGGATCGCTCGTTCGATCGACGACATCGCGCTGCTCGCCACGGTATTGCGCATGGACGAGCCGCGTCCCGCAAGCAATCTGAGCACGCCGCCGCGCGTCGGGCTCTGCCGCACGGAGCTTTGGGATAAAGCGCAACCTGAAACAAAGGTCGCAGTCGAAGGCGCCGCCGCAGCACTAAGCAAGGCCGGCGCCGTGGTCCGCGAGGTCAATTTGCCGGACGCTTTCGCCGGCCTCCCCGCGCTCGCGCGCGGCACGATCAATCACTTTGAGCGCGCGGCCTGCATGGCTTTCGAATGGGACAACCATCGCGCGGCACTGTCGCCGCAGATGCAGCGCTATATCGAGAGCGGGCTAAAAACCTCGCGTGCGGACTACATTGCTGCTTGGCGTCGCGTCGAGCAGGGTCGCGCGCTACTGTCGAAAATTTTCGAGGGCATCGATGTGCTGTTGACGCCCTGTGTGCCGGGCGAACCGCCGAAGGGCCTGGCGTCAACCGGCGATCCGAGCATGCAGGCGATGTGGACTGCTTTGCACACGCCGACCATGACGCTGCCGACGCATCGCGGCTCGAACAATCTTCCAGTCGGCATTCAATTGGTCGCGCAGCGCTATGATGACGATCGCTTACTTGCCTGCGCGCGCTGGATTTGGGACAGGATCGGCGCGGCGGACATGGTCGGGGTCAGTCGGGTGTAGCGATTCAGGATGCGGTCCATCTCCATGCACAGGTCTGGCATTGCCAGCAAATCGCTCCTGATCGTCGCTGCACTTGCGGCATTAGCGAATGTAGCGCGGGCAGATAGCGTGGCGGATTTCTACAAGAACCGCAGCGTTTCGATGATCATCGGCTACAGCGTCGGCGGCGGCTACGATGCCTATGCGCGGCTATTGGCGCGCTACATCGGCAGGCACATTCCGGGCGAGCCTTCCATCGTCGCGCAGCAAATGACCGGCGCCGGCAGTCTTCGCGCCGCCAACTATCTTTTTTCCGTGGCGCCGAAAGACGGCTCGGTGCTTGGCACATTCTCGCGCAGCATGGGAATCGCGCCGCTACTCGGTCAAGTCGAGTTCGACAGCCGGAAGTTCAGCTGGCTCGGCAGCATGACCGATGACGACACCACTTGTGTCACGTGGAATTCCTCGCCGATCAAGACATGGGACGATTTTCTGAATAAGCCGTCCAAGCTCGGCGGGCTTGGTGCCGACGCCGATCCCGATATTTGGGCGCTGCTCTACAAGAATGTGTTCGGCGCCAAACTGCAGCTGGTCAGTGGTTACCCAGGCACCAACGATGTCGTCTTGGCGATGGAGCGCGGCGAAGTCGATGGCTTGTGCGGATTGTCGTGGAGCACAATCAAAACGCGTCACGCCGAATGGCTTACCAGTCATGCGGCGACCATCATCGTGCAAGCGGCGCTGAAAAAAGAACCGCAGATCGCCGCGGTGCCGCTGGCGACCGATCTCGTGACCAAGCCGGAGCAGCTGCAGATCATCCGATTGCTATTAGCGAGCCAGGCCATGGCGCGACCGTTTGTGGCGCCACCCGACATTCCGGCAGACCGCAAACTCGCATTGATCGCGGCATTTGATGCGACCATGCGCGATGCCGATTTTCTTGGCGAGGCGCAAAAGTTGAATTTTGAAATCCATCCGGTGAGCGCGCCGACAATCGACGGCTTGCTCGCCGAAGTCTACGCCACGCCCAAAGATGTGCTTGCCCGGGCGGCCAAGGCGATATCGAGCGCCGGCCAGTGACTACGATTGGCGCTCCTGTTCTTCGCCTCGAAGACCACGCGCTGGTGACGGGCAGGGGACGCTTTGTCGATGACATTCCGGCGGCGGGCGCTTTAGTCGCTGCGTTCGCGCGCAGCCCGCATCCCCATGCCTTGATCCGCGGCTTTAATCCGCGCGCCGCTCGCGCAGTGCCGGGCGTGGTCGCGGTGTTCACGCTCGACGATCTTGCGCCGGTGATGAAGCAACGGCGGATGAACCGGGTGTCCAATTCCGGCACTAATTTGGCGAAGAGCTGGGCCTTCGCGCTCGCCGATGGCGAAGTCTCGTTTGTCGGCGAGCCGGTAGCAATTGTCGTCGCCACCGACCGTTACGCGGCCGAAGATGCAGCCGCGCTGGTCGAAGTCGATTACGAAGTCGTAGCGGCAGCTCTCGATTGCCGTGCGGAAGGCGCGCCGCCGGTGCGACGCGAGCTCGGCTCGAACTGCGTCATTTCGTACAAAGTGAGCTACGGCGACATCGAAACGGCTTTTGCGAAAGCTGCGCACGTCGTCCGCGATGAGCTCTGGGTCCACCGCGGCGCGGCGCATTCCATGGAAGGCCGCGGCATTCTCGCCGAGATTTCCGGTCGCGAGACAATAGTTTGGGCTTCGACGCAGAAGCCGCACGATCTTCGCACCGCTTTGGCCGACTACATCACGCTCGATGAAAGCCGCCTGCGCGTGGCAACGCCTGATGTCGGCGGCGGCTTTGGACCGAAGCTGTGTGTCTATCCTGAGGATGTCGCCGTTGTCGCCGCCGCGACCTCGCTTCGCCAGTCGATCAAATGGATCGAAGATCGCCGCGAACATTTCACCAATGCGGCGCAAGAGCGCGATCAATATTGGTCAATTGCGCTTGCAGCCGACGGCGAGGGATGCGTGCGCGGCATGCGCGGCCGGCTCGTTCACGACATCGGCGCTTATGCGCTCCAAGACGTGAACATCCCTTACAATTCCGCCACGACGCTTACCGGCCCTTACATGGTTCCGGCGCTGGTGATCGATGTCATCGCCGCTCATACTAATAAGGCACCGGTTTCGTCTGTGCGCGGCGCTGGCTATCCGCAGGCGGCCTTTGCGATGGAACGCATGCTGGATCGTTTGGCGCATCTGCTGCGGCTCGATCGCGCGGAGTTGCGCCGCCGCAATTTGATCCCCGCGGAAAAAATGCCCTACCTGAAGCCTCTAAAATCGCGCGCCGGCGAGCAAGTGCAGTATGACAGCGGCGATTATCCCGGCTGCCAGGCTGAACTTATTCGTGCGGCGCAGTGGCAGGATTTCCCGCGCCGCCAGGCGGCCGCGCGTGCCGACGGCCGCTATATCGGGATCGGGCTCGCGCACGGGATGAAAGGCACGGGGCGCGGACCGTTCGAATTCGGCAATGTCCGGGTGTCGCCGACCGGCCAGATCACGGTTTCGACCGGCGCTGCGCCAATGGGGCAGGGGCTCGCCACGGCGCTAGCGCAGATTTGCGCCGACGCATTCGGTGTACGCGCGCAAGATGTCACGGTGATCGCCGGAGATACGGCAGCAGCACCGCTTGGGCTCGGCGGTTTTGCCAGCCGGCAGACGGTGACAGCTGGCTCTTCGGTGAAGATTGCAGCGTCCGCGGTCGCAGCCAAGGCTCGCAAGCTCGCCAGTCAGATGCTGGAAGCAGCGGAGGAAGATCTGGAGATCGTTAACGGCGAAGTCCGCGTCGTCGGCGCGCCGCAGCTTGCAGTGAAACTTGGCGAAGTGGCGCGCGTGCTCAAAGGCGCGCCCGGTTACCCCTTTCCCAAGGATATCGAGCCGGGACTGGAGTCCAGTGCTACATTTCGCGTCGATCAGCTCGCTTATTCGAACGCCTGCCATGTCGCCGAGGTCGAAGTCGACGTCGAAACTGGCGGCGTGCGCATTCTACGCTACATCGCGATGCAAGATGCCGGCCGCCGCATCAACCCGATGATCGTCGATGGTCAAATTCATGGCGGCATAGCCCATGGCATCGGTAACGCAATATTCGAATGGATGGGCTATGACGAAACCGGCCAGCCAGTGACCACGACATTCGCCGATTATCTTTTGCCGACAGCGAAAGATGTGCCGAGCCTGCATACGCTCTACAAAGAATCGCCGTCGCCGCATAATCCGCTCGGAGTCAAAGGTGTCGGCGAAGTGGGCGTTATTCCTGCGGCGGCCGCGGTAATATCGGCCATCGAGGACGCTTTATCGCCCTTCAATGTGCAGATAGCGCAGATGCCGGTCACGCCACCCAAGCTTGTCGAGCTGATCGGGCGCGCGCGAGCCCGGTCGAAGGGTGCGACAGGATAAGGTTTTGACGCGTTCCGTTCGGGAGAGCAAACTTGCTTCCGATTGAGGAGACACTAATGACTCGCTTGCGATCGCCACTGTGTCTGCTGCTTTGGGCGGTAATGTTGTTGTCATTCGCCGCGCCGGCGCGCGCTCAGACATTTCCATCCCGGCCCATCCACTTGATCATGCCCTATGCTCCTGGCGGGATCGTTGATTTTGCCGGCCGCGTAGTGGCGCAAAAACTCGGTGAGGTCTTGGGCGAAACCGTCGTGGCGGAGAACCGCCCCGGCGCCGGCGGCATGGTCGGCGTCGAATATGTCGCGCATTCGGCGCCGGACGGTTACGACCTTGTCATCATGGATCCAGCATTCGTCATCAATCCGATCATGCAGAAGTCCATGCCTTACGATATTTTCAAGGACCTTGTGACGGTCTCGATCGTCAATTCCTCGCCTGAGGTCCTGGTCGTTTCGCCGCAGCTCGGCATCAAGACCTATGCCGAGCTCGTCGCCTACGGCAAGGCAAATCCCGGCAAACTCAATTATGCGTCTGCTGGTGTTGGCACCACGCCGCACCTCGCCGCCGCAATGTGGGCACAGCGCAGCGGCATTGACGCAGTCCATGTGCCCTACAAGGGCGTAGGTCCGTCTTATGTTGATCTGATCAGCGGCAAAGTACAGATGCTATTTTCCAGCATCGCCGGCGCGCTACCATACACCAGCAAGGGCAACGTCGTTGCACTCGCGACCACCGGAAGCGCGCGGTCGCCAGTCTATCCCAATTTGCCGACTGTCGCCGAAGCGGGTTTGCCCGGCTATGATGTCGATCTTTGGCTTGGCATATATACGCCCGCGACCGTGCCCCCCGATGTGCTCGCGAAGCTGAACAGTGCACTCGCCAAGGCGCTCAAAGATGAGCAACTTAAGGCCTCGTTCGCTACATTTGGCCTGACGCCGCGGGGGACGACCCTCGCTGAGGGTGTCGCTTTCACCAAATCCGAATACGAGAAATGGAAGAAGGTCATCGACGACGGTCACATTACGCTGGAATAGATCGTGACGTTTTTAGTAACGAATATTGCGAAACAGCATTGCGAGCGATGTGAAAGATGAATTCTTTGGCGCGTCCCTGGCCGACAGAATTGCGCTTGCGCAAGGATCGCAAGATCTTGACCGTTATCTTCGATGACGGTGAGAGCTTCGATCTTGCAGCCGAATACTTGCGTGTATGCAGCCCGAGCGCGGAAGTTCAGGGTCATTCGCCGAGCGAACGGCGAACTGTTGCTGGAAAGCAAAATGTAGAGATCCTGGAAGTGCATTCAGTTGGGAATTATGCCGTGCGGTTGGTATTCGACGACATGCACTCGACTGGAATATTCAGCTGGGACTATTTGTTCGAGCTTGGCCAAAACCGCGAGGAGAATTGGCGCCGCTATCTTGCCGATCTTGCTGCCAAGAATCTGTCGCGTTCAGCGCCGACGCCATAAAGGCGCCGCGTTCGGCTTGATCGCAGCTGCGTGCCGCTGCCACTCAATCTAAAGAGGTCGTTTACCAGCGCGCGATGGCCCGCGGTCAAAGGTGCCGACCACGGCGGACGTCAACAATCGGTCAACTTCAGCGCGGCACAATCACGGCAGTGTCGGGGTAGGGCATTGATGGGGCGCCAACCGGCATCAGAACGGCCTTAGTCCCTCTCTCTCTCGGGCTGAGGCCGTTCGCTTTTTTTGCCTTTTCCTGATGCCTTCGCACGCTTCATTGCGCGCCGCTCGCCCGCACGCTTAACGCATTGCCGTCTTTTACATCATGGTTGACGAAATGTTTCGATCGATCAACCGATGCTTGCTCGCGATGTGTGATCGCGACAGGAAACGAGGGCGGCTGGTTCTTCGTTGCGCGACAATGTTAAGATGACGATGGGCAGCGCAAGCAATGCTGCCACCAAGGGGGGAAATCCATGACGTTGCGTACATTGATAGCAATTGCCTTTGCGGCCGGATTGTTCGCGGCTACCGGCGCCTCTGCCCAACAGCAGCCTGCAGCGCCCGTGGCACCGCCAAGTCTCGACGCCGTTCCCGATAAGATGCCATTCGCGACGCCCTACGGCACGCCGATTACAATGGAGCGAGCGCAGGCAGCGATCCAAGCGGCCGTTGCCGAAGCCAATAAGCGCGGTTGGGCGCTGAATATCACAGTGGTCGATCCCAATGGCGATCTCGTCAGCTTTGCCCGCATGGACGGAGCGCAGCTCGCCTCGATCGCGATTTCGCAACATAAGCCCCGGACGGCGGCACGATACCGCAGGCCGACGCATGCATTCGAAGATGGCATTCAGAAGGGCGGCTTTAGTTATCTTCTGACGCTGGACGATGTCATCGCGTCGCGCGGCGGCATTCCCTTGGTCGAGGGCGGCAAGCTGATTGGCGCAATCGGTTGCTCAGGCGGCACCGGCTCCCAGGACGAGACGGTCTGCACTGTGGGCGCCAATACCATCAACAAATAGTGACCGCGCTGGGCGTTTGACGGCGCGCTATTGGAATCAATGAGGGCGGCAAAAATGCCGCCCTCATTGCGTCATAGTATCGGCTATTAGATCGTCCCGGGCAAATCTCACCCCGCGCTGCGCGAAAACAAGATCGTCATGGTTATGCACTTGGGAAGGCATTATTTGCTGGCCGCGGTCCTGTCGATCGCGCTCACCGCCTTTGCGGTGCCCTGGGCTTCGCCCGCCTCCGCTCAGAACGCCGGGTCGGCCGTTGGGTTGTCGCCCGAGCTCGCTTCGGCTATGGCGCAGTACCATCGCGCTCTCGATGAATACAACAAAGCGCGACAAAGCTATGCCGCGGCATCGGATGCGTATTGGAATCTAATTTCTGAAAAGCGGCAATTGCGCAACACCAAGCGCGCCCGCGGCGAGCAGCTTTCGATTACCGATTATGTGCTGGTGCAGCCGCCCATCTATACCGGTCCACCCAAACCGCAGAACCCGCTCAAGCTGGAACTTCCGTCGCGTCCCGCCTATGTGCCGCTAGTAGCCGACTTTGTTGCCGCGGCGCGCCAGGAATTCAAATTCACGCCGCGATTTCCGCAGAGCGAGAGCGAATTCAAGCATGCCTATGCCAAAATTGCGCTCGCCGCCGGCCTGACGCGTGATCAAATCGTTCGGATTTACGGTTTCGAGGCAACTGGAAACGGAAATTACGACGTCGAGGCCGGACTCGAATACAACAAGCACGGTCGCGCCATCACCACCGCGCTCGGCTACAACCAGTTGCTGGCGACCAATTCGGTAGAAATCCTGGCCGAGAACGGCAACGAGTTCGTCAGGCAGTTTGATACCAAATCCGGAATTTTTGCAGATCAGCAACAATCGCTCGACGGCAAAATCGAAATATTGCGCAGGATGGTCGCGTTCGCCCGCAGCGTCCCGGATGCCTGGGGCCAGCACGAGATCTTGGCAAACACGCCGAAAGGATTGGGCGTGCACGCGCTTAATCTTGATCTCGATGTCGGACCTATCCTGCAGACACAGAAACTTCTGGATTCGATTGTGTTTGCGCGCAGAAAGGGATTTTCGCGAGCGCTTACCGCGGCCGAACTCGAAATGATGAATCTCACCGGCGATGGCAATGGCTTCGACATGGTGACCATGCCGTTGGCGTGGCGCGAACAAGTGCCGACCGCGAATTTCTTCCGGCCGAGCGGCTATGCCGACAATCCCGTCGCCCAGCGTAACAACGTCGTCGCTAAGCTCATTGCCGCAACTGACGCACGCATGGACGAGGAAATCAAAAAACCCGGCGCGCGTGAGCTTGCCGCCTTCCTGCAGTGATCGCGTGCGGGCATTGCAGCAGCGCGTCAGACCGTTACCATGCACGCCCGTAAGGGCGGGCCTATGAGGCGGCGCGAATTCATTACATGGCTCACCGGCGGTGCGGCGGTTTTCCCGGCCCTCTGGCCGCTCGTGTCGCGTGGTCAGAACCTGCCGGCGAACCAAACGGCAGCGGCGACCGAAGACAATTCGATCGGTCAAGTCGTGAATCTGACTGGCACTGCCGCGGTGACGCGCGGCAGCGCCGCTCGCACGCCACTGAAGGTCACTGACGTGATTTACCCGAAAGACGTGCTGCAAACGGACGTGAATTCCACCTTGGGCATTACTTTTGACGACGAGACGACATTCAGTCTTTCCGCCAATACCCGCATCGTGATCGACTCTTTCGTCTATCAGCAAGGCGGCCGCGGCAATCTCGCTTCGTTCAATGTAGCGGCCGGTACCGCATCCTTTGTCGCCAGCCTCGTCGCTAAGACCGGCGAGATGAAGATTGCGACGCCGGAGGCGACGCTCGGCATCCGCGGTACGACCGGCATTGTCGAAGTGCCACCGACTGGCGGTGCCGCGACGCCGACGGTGAAGCTTTATCCCGACGCGGATGGCCATGTCGGACGCATCGAGGTCTTTAATCGGCAAGGCGCGAGCCTTGGCGCGCTCACACAAGGCGCGAGCGCCTTTGCGCTTCGTGCCGGCCCCGGCGGCCGGCTCGCAGCGGTGCCATATCAAATTCCTCCGCAAGAAGCGGTGCGTGACCGCGGCGCCCTGCAGCGGCTCACGCTGACTCACACGATCGGTCGGCAGATGCTGATCCAGCGGCAACGGTTGCGCGGACCCGGGCAGCAACGCCCGAACAACCAGCGCCGAGGCGGCGGCCAAAACCAGCGGCCAGGTCAAGGCGCGCCGCCACAGCCTAAACGGCCGCAACGTTTGCCCGGCCAGCCGCGCTCACGGCCGCGCAAGAACACCTTCAACGAGCCGAAACGCTAAGGCGAAATGATTTAGGTTGATTCGGCATTTCGCTTTAGCTTGTTGTCTGGCCATGATCTTTCCCGGCCTTCGCCCGCCGAAGCAACCACTGGAGCAGCTGCAGCTGTGGCTTTGTGCAGGCGGGAAACCGGTACACACTTTTCGGGATCATGCTTTAGCTGCTGCCGCCATCAGAAGGAGGAGAAATCATGCGCGTCTATCAATTGACCAAAGGCGGCGCCGGGATCGAGGCGCTCGTCCAGGTCGAGCGCCCCGATCCCAAACCCGCACATCGCCAGGTGCTGGTGAAGGTGAAAGCCTGCTCGCTCAATTTCCGCGATCTCGCCATCGCGCGGGGCAGCTATCGCATGCCAGTGCGTGAGAATATTGTTCCGCTCTCGGATGGGGCCGGCGAAGTCGTCGAAATTGGCCCAGGCGTGACGCGAGTGGGGGTCGGCGACCGTGTCGCTGGGAATTTCTTTCAGCGCTGGAGCGGCGGCGCGCCGGCGGCCGATGTACACAAAAGTGCGCTCGGCGGCGGCATCGACGGCATGCTTGCAGATTACGCCTTGCTTGAGGAAGACGGCGTCGTGAAAATCCCGCCGCATTTGTCGCTAGAGGAGGGCGCGACGCTCCCTTGCGCCGCGGTCACGGTTTGGCACGCGATCTTTGAGCACGCCAAACTCAAGGCCGGCGATACGGTCCTGTTGCAAGGCACCGGTGGTGTTTCGATTTTCGGATTGCAATTTGCCCGCACCACGGGCATCCGCGCCATCATCACCTCGTCGAGCGACGAAAAGCTCGTGCGTGCAAAGGCGCTCGGCGCGGCTTTTGGCATCAATTACCGGACCACGCCCGATTGGGAAAAAGCGGCCATGGAATTCACCGGCGGAACGGGCGTCGATCACGTTGTCGAAGTCGGCGGCGCAGCGACATTGACGCGCTCGTTCGGCGCCATTTGCGCCGGGGGCAAAGTCACGCTGATCGGCGGGCTCAGCGGCGGCGCCACCGAACTCAATCCAGCCTTGATCTTCGCCCGCCGGGCCAATGTGCAGGGCATTTCTGTCGGCTCGACGCAGATGTTCGAGGCAATGAATCGCGCAGTTGCAGCGAACGCGATCAAGCCAGTGATCGATAAAGTATTTAGCTTTGCAGACGCTCAAGCCGCCTACCGGCACATGGCGGCTGGCGCCCATTTCGGCAAAATCGTCATTAAGGTTGCCTGATCGGGTCTAGCAGTGCTGGCTTGCAAACGTGATCTGCACGTTCGTGGCCGCCCGCTATCGCCGAATCAGTAGTCGCGAGATCGCTTGGCGGTCCTCGAGGTCGGCGGAAAAGCAACCCTTTCCCAGAAGATCGGTGGGTGCGCTCCCGCAGTGCACAAAGGCCGCCGGCGGACTCCTAGGTAGCTGGAAATCAGTGCGAATTGCCTTCTTTCAGACGTGTCACAACTGTTTTTTTACCGCAAAGCAGCAGGATTACTCATAAACGGTGACAATCGGCGTAGTGTCACTGTGCTATGCTAAACGGCGAGGGGTCCGCCGCTGAAATCGAATCGGCGCGGGCAGCGAACGGGAGCTGCGGGGGATCTGCAATTGATAATAAGAGCGTTGCAGCTCGCCTTTATCATTCTGGCGATCGCGGTCATCTATCCGTTTTCAGGAAGCGAGCCGGTGCTGTTTCCGAAAGATACGGCAACGCCGGATGGCGTCGTACCCACCCAGAAGTCGGATAAGTTGATGCAGGTGCAAAAAGCCGGGGAAGAAACGATTGTCATCGCGTCGCTCCCAACCGTGGGACAATCAAAAACCGAAGACGATCGTCCGTTCTTCAATGATCGTTCGGTTGGCGCGGGGCAACCAGAACAGGACCTTTCGTACCTCGCTGACTACGCCTATTCGGAAGTTCTGCCTGACCGGAAGCCGGCGGATACAGTTCTAGAGACGCTCAAAGACATTCCGGTTGGCACGCCAATCGAGGAGATCAAGCGGGCCTCCGATGCCTTCGGCATCGATTTCACGTTCATGAAGACGGTTGCAAAGATCGAATCCGATTTCGATCCCAAGCAGCGCACCGGTTCCTATATCGGTCTATTCCAGCTGGACAATTACGAATTCGACAAATACGGCTCCGGAAGCATCACCAGCCCGCGCGATAATGCCATCGCCGCCGCTTATAAGTTTACCACGGCCGCAATCCTGTTCGAAATTCAGACTCATCATAAGCCCACCCTAAGCGATCTTTACTTGATCCATCAGCAAGGTACGCAAGGCGCGGCCGAACACGTCAGCCATCCGGAGCGCGTTGCCTGGAAGTCGATGTGCGCGACCGACGAGGGCCGGCAAAAAGGTGAAAAGTGGTGTAAGCGCGCCATTTGGCAGAACACGCTTCCAGCCATAAAACAAATTTGGAAGTCGGTCGAAAATCTTACGTCCGGCGCATTCGTAGAGATGTGGCAGCAGCGCGTGGCACAGTTCTACACGCGCTATTCCGCGGCGGTCACGGCGAAGTAGATAGACTCTTTATCGATTTTTCTTGGATTTCACTGCCCCGGCGGCTCTTGCGAAAGCCGTGGCGCGTGTTCGAACGATTTACGCTTGTACCTGGCCAGATGACTATCGGCCAATTTGTCGGCTGACCTCGTTCTCCTGCTGATTGAGCACCTTTTGCTCACCCTTGCTGATACGGCCGCCATTGACTCTGGCCATGTCGCGCTCCTCTTGGCGAATCGCGTGGCCTTCCCGGTGCAATTGGCGGGCTTGATGTTTGCTGATCTCGCCTTCCTTCAGTTCACGATCGATCCGGCGGTTCTGGTTTGCAAGCCGGTCATTGACCTGATCGCGGCGCGGGTGGTTGCGTTCCCACTGCGTTTCGGCAAAGGCAGCCGTCATGCTGCCTCCGACCAGGGCAAACGAAATAACGAAAACAACGGATCTGCGTAAAGCGCGCATGATTTTTTCCTCATTGAGCGGTTGGCGAAACACTCGCCTGATTTGCACGATCCAAGTTTGCCAGGCCAATGCTGAATTAGCCGTGAGATGTGCGTTCAATTCAGGTTCATCGGAGGGGCAAATTTGTGAAGGCTTGGATGAGGTGTCTTCGCCGGTCGATGTGACGGTCAACATGCCACAAGTGAGCGGATGAGATTGCGCCCTCCGACGAAGTGACAATTGATGCTAGTGAGACGCTAATACACAGGGCCTGGGTCTTGTGCGATGCTCATTTTTGTACCCAAATAACGACATAATAAGTGAGAGGAAGGAACGCAGATGCCCAAGCAGAGAATCAGCTACGTCCCGCTTGAAAAAATGGACGCACGGATGCGGGCGGAAATGGAGCGCTGCCAACGTGAAGGCACGCCGCGTCCGGAGAGCTCGGCCATCCGCGCCCACGTGCCGGCGTGCTTTTGGTTCTTTGCCGACTCCTGGCAAAACATATTTCGCAACGGCGTGCTCGATCACTCGATCAAGGAGCTCTGCCGGCTATACGTTTCACGCTCGGTCACCTGCGAATATTGCGGCAATCAGCGCTCAGTTAAAGCGAGCAAGAGCGGTGCGCTAATCGAAGAGCACGTGCTCGACCTTTTGAACTTCGAAAAGTCGGCAAAATACAATGAACGTCAGAAAGCGGCGCTTGCTTATGCCGAAGCCGTTGTCTGGCGGCTCGACACTAACGATGCCTTCTGGGATCGCATGCATCGCGAGTTCACCGAGCCCGAATTGGTCGAGCTCGGCTGCATGATCGGATTGACGCTCGGCCAGCAAAGTTGGCTGCGGCTCCTCAATATTGAGCATCATCAGGTCCTGGCCGGCACTTCAGCGTCCATGGCGCCCGGCTTTGAAACTGCCGAGACTCTCAAAACAACGAAGGCGCAACCGGATTATTGGGCCAAATCCAAAACTGCGGCGCGCTCTGATAATGCGGCCTAAAAGGCGGGTGAGGTCTTGATCGGTTTCAACTGCTCACGGCACCGTCAAATAAAGGAAAATAAGACGCACGGAGGATACAGTTAGCGAGCTGCGATACGGGGAGGACGGGCCATGCCAAAGAACGTCAGGGCAGGAAAAATAAACCGACGCAAATTTCTGGCCACGACGGGCTCGGCGGCCGGAATCGCTACGGTTGCGAGACCTGTCGTAGCGCAACAACAACCGGTCAAGGTCGGGCTGATGACGGTAAAAACCGGCGGGCTGGCGGCCGGAGGCGTGCATCTTGAGGAGGGCATCACGTGTTTTCTAAAGGATAAGAATTCCACGCTTGCGGGCCGAAAGATTGAGCTTGTCGTCGCCGATACTGCGGGCATACCGGCGACCGCGAAGGCCAAGGCAATCGAATTGGTCGAGCGCGACAAAGTCGACCTCATCATGGGGCCCCTCGCGGCCTTCGAATGGCTCGCGATCAAGGACTATCTTGGCGAACATAAGGTGCCGACTATGGGCTTTGGCGGCGCCGAGGATCTGACGCAGCGGCATCGCGATCCATATCAGGTTCGGACATCGGACAGTTCCGCGCAGTGTCTCTATCCGCTTGCCGATTATGCGAGCAGGGAGATGAAGCTGAAAGCGGCGATTACCTCTGGTGACGATTTCGCGTTCGGGTACGAGCAGGTTGGCGGCTTCCAATCGGTTTTTGAAAACGCCGGCGGCAAGGTCGTCAAAAAACTATGGTCACCCTTCAATACGCCGGATTACGTGCCGTACCTGGCGCAGATCGATCCGAAACAGGCCGATGTCATCGTCTTGGTCTATGCGGGCGCTAATCCTCTCAAGTTCATCAAACAATATCGCGATCAGGGGCTCACACTGCCGCTCCTCCGCGGATCGACCGTGGCCGACGACAGCATCATGCGCAACTTCGGCGATGAGGCGATCGGACTCATAAATTCGATTCCCTATACGCTTGATCTCGAAACCGATGCCAACCGGCGCTTCATCGCCTCGATGCAGAAATATTTCGGCGCCGATGTTCCGATTGGCTTCTATGCCGCAGCACTTTATGTCAACGGACAAATCCTGGAATCGGCGCTCCAGGCGATCGGCGGTGACACGGATCCCGACAAATTAATCACCGCAATCAGGCGGGTTTCGCTTGCCGAGACCCCACGTGGGCCCGTGCGCTTTGACGATTACGGCAATCTCACTTTCACGGTCTATATTCGCAAGGTCGAGAAAAAGGGCGGCAAACTCGTCAACACGACAATCAAATCTTATCCCAACGTCAGCCAGTTCTGGCATTTCGACCCCAAAGAGTTTCTCAAACAGCCGGTGTTCTCGCGAGACTTTCCGCCGCTGAAAAGCTAACCAGCGCTCACCGTGAGACCCGCTCGACGACGAGTGATTTGAGGGGCTGGCAGGCGGAAGCTTTCCAGCCACGCGCCAGAATTCCGCCATCAAAAAATCTCGCTGCGGATCAGTTCCGGCAAAGCTTGCATACGCATGCCGTAATCTGGCCGAAAGCGAGGAGCATTTAGCGACATTGCGTCGCACCGAAATTATTCGGTAACTTCATTGCCGAACTGCAGGAACTTATTCTGGCCGCACATTGACGTTGCACAACAATTTCAATTCGGCGTTCATTAATTGCCAAGTCCGGAATGTTGAATTCACATCCGAGCGGTCTTGCGTGCAAACATTCAGCTGGAAATGAAAATGGCGACAGCTATACCTCACGAATTCTGAGGCGACATAAACCCTTGCACAATGGAGACGACGGAATGGCCAATCCGCGCCAAGCTGAACGCGATTCGAGTGAGTCAGTACACGAAACGACCCGAAGGGCGACCGATCAAGCCTCCCAAACTACTCGCACGATGTCAGACGCCGCGGAGCGAACCGCGCGAGCGGGAACCGAGGCTTTTCGGCGGAATGCCGAGACCATGAGCAGCACGTGGCGCAGTAGCAGCGAAGCGGCGACTCGGATCGCTGAACGGTCGGTGGATCAATTCTCGAAACTGTTCGGCCTCACTGGGGATACCGCGAGGGAGACGATGCAGCAGTCTGCTGGCAACGTTCAAGCCCTGCTTGAGAGCTCGACTTTCGTGGTGGACGGCCTGCAAAATGTCTCCGGGGAATGGATGCGCTTTGTACAGAATCGCATCGAAGAAAATCTGGAGCATTTTGAAGAACTTCTTGGCTGCCGTACGGCTCAGGAATGCATGGCGCTGCAAACACGCATAGTCCGCGACAATATCGAGGCTCTTCTGCACAGTGCGCGTCGCGCCTCCGAGGTCTCAACAAAGCTAGCGGACGAGGCCGTCAGGCGAATGAGCGATACGGCGCTGGCGCCCCGTTGATGGGTTTTCCGGTCGGCCGGGAGCGTTGCATTAGGTTCGTCTAGGGCGACGAAGAACGCCTCCGGCCGGTTGTCTTTTGCGCGGAATGGCGCTCGAGCATTGGGATTTTCTGTCAACAGCGAATTGACAGGCCGCCAAACCAGCGGATCGCGTCGCGAGCAAATCCCACGCGAGCGGAGTTTGGTTGTCCGCACCCAGCGCATGCGTTAGATTGCCCAAGCAAACTTTTTTGCTTGGGGGCTGGCCATGTATCTATCCAATCAGAGTCTCCTGGTCATTTTAATCGTGGGGATTGTCGCAGGATGGCTCGCCGGTCGAGTCATGGAGGGCGGCGGTTTCGGTCTGATCGGAGATTTGATTGTCGGCCTGATCGGCGCATTTATAGGCGACTGGCTGCTGCCACGGCTCGGCATCCATCTTGGCACCGGCATCGTTGCTCTCGTCCTCAACGCCTTCATAGGGGCCGTCGTGCTTCTCCTGCTGCTTCGGCTCGTCGGCGGCGGTTGGGGGCGTCGGCGTTGGGGGAGACGCTGGTAGCGTGGCAACGTCTCGATCACGGCGCTCAACTGACTTCTCGAGTTTTCGACGCGCCGCGGTGCCTTTGTCGCCAATCGCTTGTGAAAGTTCCACGCCTGAGCGATTGCCGCCGGTGCTCGCCGCTGCATCGGGCCGTGATAGGATGAATTCATCCCGGCGCATCGTCGGCTGGCGCCGTCTGGCGCCAGTTCGGTGTCGCGACTCTAGGAAACCGCCGTCGCCGAGCGTATGTTCTTTAACTGGAGGGCAAGCGGCTTGGAGACAACAGGATGACAAGATCAGCGCGGATCGCGGTCGCCACGGCCTTTTTGTTGGCCGGAACTTCGCTGGCGACGGCAAAAACCCGAGGGGCGGCGCATGGCAGGGTTTCCCATCCTGGGATCAATGAGACCACGTCAAACCGAGGGGCGGCCGGCGCGCATGGCCATCCCGGCATCAATGAGACCACATCGCGCCCGACCGTGGCGGACCCTTACTATCGCTTGTCCGACTCGTATTATGGCTATTCCGATCCCTTCCATGGCTTGTTCGACTACTTTGCTGTGCCACCTAACAATCCCGGTTACAATTACGGCTACATGCGACCTAGCGGCTTCCGCTAGTAACTGTCACCGACGGCGGGTTTTTGGTGTGCCGCCTGTCACAGCGCTCACCCATTCCAACGCTTCAAAAAGAGCGGGAGTGGAATGGGAGCGTTCAGTGCATAGGATATTACTCGGCGAATGTCCGCATTGTGGTGCTGATGTAATCGCGCCGCAATGGTCAGAGCATCTCTCGGATCGTTGTGTTCGGAATATCTGGTCCTGCGAGGCCTGCGGATCTCAGTTTGAAGAAACGGTCCGCTTTTCTGCGCGTGAGCGTACAGGTGCAAATTAGGTTTTCAACCTCCGTCCCCCGACCAGCACGCTGCCCTGATTGAACGCGTCTTCGCAAGTGTGCTGATGCTCGTCGTTTCGCCGTTTTCGCGCCATCCTTCTGCCAATCCCTACTCCTCAATGTACTGTGTGAGAATCATCCTGGGGGGTAGGCTTGCGAAGTTCGCATTTCGCTAAAATTGCTGTTGCAGCCGGGATTTTTGTTGCAACGTATTTGATCTTCAATAATCAAGGGCAGCCTTCGAACCTGCCCGCAAACCAGCTTGGGAACATTCATAAAGCCGTGCTTGTGGGGAAGTCTGACCGGCTGGCATTCAAAGAAGATGAAGAGGCCGAAGCACAAGTATTCAGCCCAAAACTCGTGCGGCTGGAAAAGTACTTCCGACCCAATGACGGTGATCTGAACTCACCAAAGTGGCGCCAGCTTTCGTATCTCGCTGATTACGCCTATTCCGAAGTCCCACCGGACAGAAAACCAGCGGATATTGTTCTCAATGTATTAAAAGATATTCCAATCGGAACGCCTATTGAGGAAATCAAGCGAGCGTCCGAGGTCTTCGGCCTGGACTTCAGTTTTATGAAAGCGGTCGCCAAGATTGAATCTGATTTTGATCCAAAGCAGCACACCGGGTCCTATATTGGTCTATTCCAACTGAGCAAAGACGAGTTTGCGGCGTATGGGTCTGGAGACATTCTTAGCGCGCGCGATAATGCTATTGCAGCCGCCTACAAGTTCGCCACGGCGGCCATACTGTTCGAACTGAGTACACATAAAAGGGCGACTTTCAGCGACCTGTACTTGATCCATCAACAAGGAACGCGGGGAGCAGAGGAACACGTCAATCATCCGGACAGAATTGCTTGGAAATCAATGTGCGCTACAGACGAAGGCAAACAAAAGGGTGAACAGTGGTGTAAGCGAGCGATTTGGGAAAATACACTTCCCGAAGTCAAACATATTTGGAAATCTGTTGAAAATCTTACTTCCGGTGTCTTCGTAAAGATGTGGCAAGAGCGTGTGGATCGTTTTTATTCCCGCTACTCCGAAGCAACCGTGCATCAAGGGTCGCAGTGAGCCGTGCATCTTCGCCGCGATCGAGAATATCAAAATAAAGCCGCAAACTTTCCGCGCGGTGGGACGCCGTCATGCAGATTGCTGATTACATCGCCATTGGCACTCCGCATGCTTTGGGGCGGGCGCCGTGGCATTGCATAAAGCAGCGACGGGCGGACATTAAGCTGCTACGGCCGCGATGGAACTCTACTGCCGCACTGTGGATACAGTGGATAATTCGGACATGCTGAGGAACATATATATGCTGAGGAACATATATTTGAGGTTGGCTTGTAATATCCACGTTCGTTTGTCGATGCTCGGCGCGGCTGGCGATGTCAATCTTGGACGATTTTGTGCGGATGCGGCTCTACCGAGAGCGGGCGGCGGAATTTGAGTTGCTCGCCGATGGCGAGGACTCGCCCAATGTGCGGCTTCGTTATCGGATCATTGCGCGCCATTATCGAGAACTCATGGATCGCGAGGAGCAGGCCGACAAACGGAGAATGACCGACCGCATTGAGCAGCTACAGCGCCAGCGCAAGCATGCGGCAGCTTTGCCAGCCAGTAGCGACCCTCAATTCTTATTTATAGCGGCCGAATGACTATGAGCCTTTGGGGGGAGGTTCGATAATCCTCAGCCCTAGGGATCGTGGACGAGTCAGGACTTTTTATTCCCTTTGGACTTGAACGGGACCGCCGTGGTTATCGGCGGTGCCTGGAACGATCACCAGGTAGCGACGCGGGATTTCGTCCTCGCCACGCACCAATTGGCGGATCGGTCCGACTGTATTAACGACGGCTGCACCCGCGGGGTTGGTCATGAAACCTTGCAATGGTTCTAGAGCGCCAGTGCCGGATGACTCACTCGCAAGCGCAAGCACATATGGCTTTCCTGGGTCTAGACCAGTGACCGCGGCTTCCAGCACTTGCACCAATCCCTGGTCCGACAGCGAAACGCTGGTGGGCGCGTTTGCCTCTTTCTTGGCGCCGGGCGGCGCGAGCCACAGCTGCGCCGATTGACCAGCTATGCCGAGTGGTTGCAAGTTGTCGGTTCCGACACCTTCGGAGACGTTCGGCATCCTGGTCATTGCCGCGTTGAGGGCGCCGCTCGCCGCGGGTACGGCATCGGGCACGTAGACGAGGGCTTGCGGAGCCTGGCCGATCGGACTGGTCGCGATCACTTCGTTCTTCAACGTGTCAATTGCGGCGACTTTGTCCTCGTTCTCGAGGGCGACATAGACTCGCGTGCCATCCCCGGATGGCCAGATGCCGTGCGGCAACTTGCCCGTTGGAATGGTCGCGACCTGCGCGAAGTTGTCGGTGCGAAACACCTTAACTTCGTTGAGCCCGCCGATCGTGACGTAAGCGAACATGCCGTTGGCATTGCGCACGATGTTGACGTGGTTGGTGATCGGACCGGTGTCGAGAGTCTTCAAAAGTGCAAACGGCGGTTGCCCGTCGAATACTTGAGTCTTGCCGGTGTCTTTAAGGGTAAACCAGACCTGCTTGCTGTCCGGCGTTGCGGCGATGTTGGGACAGAAGGGACTTGCTTGCGGAACCTTACCGACAATTTTGTGATCGGCGACGGTGATGACTTCGGTCTCCGGTGTAAACGAGGAGCAGACGTAGCCGTATTTGCCGTCGGGCGAGAAGATCGTCATGCCCGGACCGTTGGGAACGATGATCCGCGACTTCTCCTCGTATGTCGTGCCGTCAAGCACGGAGACATAGTTCTCACCGCGAACGACAATCCACACTTCTTTGCCATCCACCGTATAGAACGCCTCATGTGGAGAGCGCCCGACATAGGTAACGTGCTTCACGCTATTAGTTGCGGTATCGATGAAGTTCACCGCATTCGAACCGATGGCCACAACGGCGATGGTCCGATGATCGGGCGAAAATCCCATGCCGTGTACCAATAACTGGCCTTTATAAAGGGGACTGAGATTGGCCGGCAACGGATCGCCAAGCCGGATGGTGCCAATGAGCTTGTTGTCGACGGGGTCGGTGACGGAGACAGTATTCGAGTACTGCTCTGCCGAGTAAACGCGATCTTGATGGCTGATCGGAATATCGGGGTCAGACGCGGCCGCGGGAGCCTGTCCGGCAGCGGCATAGCGGGCACTGACGAGACCTGTCGCGACCAACAGGACGGTCATTATTGCGCTCCGTCGCAAGCTACCTCTCCCCTACTAGCTGTGGCGAATTGCTGGATTTCGAATCGTTGCTTGGAGCGTTCGAGATCTGATCAGGCGATGGTAGGGAGGGCGGCAAGGGCTGGCCAAGCGACGACCGCATTGCAGTGATTTCTTGCAGCTGGGTGACGATGATTTCCTGAGCCATACGCCGCAGCGGCTCGTTGCGTCCATAACGCAACTCAGCCTGCGCCATCTCGATGGCACCCTGATGATGCGGCACCATCATCGCAACGAAGTCAGTGTCAACGTCGCCCGACGGCCTGATGCCCATATCGATCATCATCTTTGTCATCGCGCTGACATTCTCGGCGAGGTACGGAGCCTCCGCGGCAGGCGCGGAACGGAACGACTTCGTGCAGATAGCTGAGATATAGTCCGCGAGCGATTGCGGGTTGGCTGAATTGACACTCAGATATGCTGTCGCGGCGAAAGCGCCGACCGCAATCGCTGCCACGTATGAGCCGATCGATAAGCGAAAGGCTGAAGACATGGCTACCTCGCGTTCGGTGGCGCGAACCGGCTAATTGTCTTGCACGTGATGTACGCTTTGCATCTCGTTGCGGATACGACGGATCGAAATGCACGACATGGCGAGCCTTCCAAGGTCTGGAACCAAGAGCCTTCTTGGCCAAACTCATCAACTTGCTCGAACAACTAGTGCGATCGTGTCGAGCTGCGGTAGGCTTCTAACGAGTTCCTCCCTACGGAGGACGCCGTCCTAACTAATTCAGCATCAATAAGTTCCACAAGTGTGGAAAACGGACAAAGTTGTAGTTCACACGTTCCTGAAAAGCATTGCCCGCCCAAATCAGTAATGGACGACAGCGTTATCTGGCGCCATCTTTAATGGCGCCTTGTCGTGTCGAAGTTGGATCTAAATAAACAAGTGAAGTCTCGCTGATGCCTAATCGCGGCTCATGTAACCGTCACTGAGCGTCTGCATAAAGCTTACAAGCTGATTTTCTTCCGCATCAGTCAGACCGAGATTGCCAACGGTCTTGGTGTTCATATTCGCGATCGACTCCGGCGCTGGCCAGCATGTTACGCTTTCGCCGGGGTCGCCGGCTTGGCAGCGCGGTAGTACGTCGCGCGTATTGTAGAAGTGCACAATCTCTTTGAGGCTCCTGAAGTAGCCATTGTGACCATAGGCTTTGACGAATGCGGGATAAGGACGCTTATCGACATTGCGCAGCGTGGGCACCTGGAATCGCCCGTTATTCTTAGGTGCGAGCGGTAGCCACCGCGCATCGGGGACAGACGGTTCGCTGAGCGGATGGCCTTTCACCAAAAAGCTACCCACGCCGCCGTCGATGAATGAGCGTCCCACCGGGTTGGCCGTATAGTTAAGCGCGTCGGGCTTATCTTCGACATAATAAGGTAGCCGTGGATTAGCAGGCGTGCCGATATTGCTGGCGGTAAAATCCGTGAACAGCGGATCCTCGCCCGGGCCGCCATCGCGATGGCATGAGTTGCAATTCGCCTTGCCGCGGAAGAGCGCATATCCGGCCTGTTCGTCCGGGGTGAACTGCGCTTTACCAGCCATCACCGCATCGAATTTTGAGGTGAAGGGTGTGACCTCGGCCGAAGCTTCATAGCCGGCGATCGATTGCGCCATCTGATCAAAAGTCGCGGCGGCCCGCCCGCGATCGGCGTCACTGAGATGAACTGGCTTCGGATCACTGGCCGGCGGTGGTCCCGGGCGGGAACAGACTTGCTCGACGTCTGTCGGCCAGGCAATGACAAAGGCCTGTGCGCCCCAGACGTTTTGAAAGAGATCCCGATATGGTCGCTGCGATGCGCGGTAAACCGCGCAGGCAATGTCGGGCAGCCCCATCTCGACAGGATTGGTCGGAGGTCCTTCTGCCTGTTCGGCTGCCGGGTTGCCGAGCCGCCGTCCGGTTGCGCGCATGTCCCAGAAATTACCGCCGACTAGGTCGTCCTGGCCTGGATTGTAATGCAGGACCGGCGACAGCGGCGCATAAGAATGCGTTTGCGGTTTACGTTCGCTGTAGCGCGTGCGCACTGATCCAGGATAGGAGCCGGTCGTGCGATTAAGTTCCGAGACCGGCCCGGTGAAACCGGTTTCGGGCATGTGGCAAAAAGTGCAGGCTTCGTTGCGGTTCACCGAGAGCTCTTTGTCGTACAGGATCGCTTTGCCGAGAAGCTCGATTTGCTGGACTTGATTATCCGGCGGGGTCGCGAGCCGATTGATCGCCTGCCCCTCGATACGATCGATTTCGCTTTCCACTTCGGCGATCTGTTTGAGTACTTCCGGCGTTAGCGTCGCGCTGGTAGGCTCGATGTCAATCGCGGTGGCACTACCAATGGCGACGAAAAGGCAAGTTATGGCGCCGCCCGCCACAACCTGCACGCCGCGTGATCGGGTCATTGATCACCTTTAGGCCGCGCTTACCATGAACTCATCGAACTGGCTGGCAACGTCTTTATCGAATTCAATCGCGGTCGCTCGGGCGCGTCTTGTTGTCTCTTTTGCTGCGACGCCGATCCACCCGGTGACCTCATATCCTGGCAGGAAGTTGCCGAGCGCTGGAACGTCCGGCAGCCACGGTAAGCGCGTTGCACTTGTGACGGCGAGCGCACGCAGTTTGCCAGCCTTGATGTATCCGATGGATGACTGGACGTTGTCGAAGGCGACTGGCACTTGCCCTGCGAGCAGATCGACCACCAATGGCGCGGAGCCGCGATATGGCACGTGCACCATTTCAATTCCAGCCTCTCTTTTGAACATGACGCCGGCGACGTGCGAGATCGTACCGGTTCCAAAGGACCCAAGGCTGAGTTTGCCCGGATTGGTCCTTACATAAGCAATCAGCTCGGAAACAGACGTGACCGGGAGTGCGGGGTTTACCTCAAGCACTTCTGCCGAACGAGTAAGCCCCGCGACCATCGCAATGTCGCGAGCCGGGTTGATTGTATTGGTCGAGACGGCCGCGAGAAGCGTGTAACCGTCAGGGGGCGCGTGGGCGACTTCCTCCGTCGCGATGTTAGTGGCGGCACCCGGCCGGTCTTCAACGACAAATGGCTGCCCCAGTCGTTCGGAAAGCCACTGGCCGATCAGCCTTGCGAGAATGTCGGTCGGACTGCCGGCGGTAAATCCAACGTTTGACCGGCCGCGATACTTGATATTGCGGATAGTGAAGCGGCACCCGCCGCCAGGTGCAAGAATTTCCGGCGGGGAAGTTTCATGGTGGCGCCCCGCGAGCTTGCGCACCGTCTCAGGCACGCTATCAATTATATCCAAGGAAAGGCTGAATGTCTGCTGTTGGCACTTAGCGGACATCAGAAGCGCGCCGATCGATGCTTGATTTTTGTTCAAAGCGGACATCCCTTAAGCGTGAGCGCATGTGTGTTTTGAACGGACTTGCGGATTGCGCTCGCACAGCGGATTGCTCGCGCTGGTCCGTCGAATGCAGCAAGGAAGCCATCGCCTGCAGTATTTATCTCACGTCCGCGGTACCGCTGCAGCACTTCGCGAACCGTTGAGTAGAACGTTTCAAGTGTCTCGCGCCATGGCCTGTCGCCAATCGCGACCGCTCGCTTGGTTGAACCGACAATGTCAACAAATAACACAGTGGCCAACACCCGTTCTGACTCTTGCGAGTGGCGTCTGCCCGTCAAGAATTGCTCCACTTCATCAAGGAGTGCGTCACGATCACCAATCCATGGCGAATGTCTTCCCCAGAAAGCTCGATCAGTTTTGCGCCTGGGATGTGCTGCGCCATTGAATGATTTCAATCGCTTGTTTGGATCTTTTGCGCGACACTGCGCCGCAGAACTGGGTCGGGAGTTGTCTTAATTTGGCGCCTGTTCGCAATTAGAAGAGGACTCACAAAAATCGAATCCGGGCCCCTCTGGCGAGGATGCCACTTTTGTAGGCCAACCTCGCGATGTCGGATCAGTCTATCCCATGCCAGAGCATCGAGGGATCGACCGACATCGGGGTTTGACTTTAATCGCCTCGCGATATCGGCTGGTCTGAGCTCTTCTGGCGCGGCAACCGCGTAATCATAGAACAGGAGGAGTTATGGCAGACCGATACAACGGTTCGAGTACTGGAACCTCCAAGCTGACAGCCAGCCGTCTCCACCGTCCGACAAATAATTCTACTTTCAAGAGACCCTTCAACATTGCGGTCCCCCTGGGAAAGCAAAATGTGCCGTAGTGATTGTACTGGCACTTTTGCTCACCGCTACATCTTGGCCTACTTATGCTGAGACTGGCCGTATTCACATCACTCTCGATAAGGCTGGATATGGCAGTGGAAATTTATTCTATGAGGCCCAGAAGTATGGGCTGAACATTACCGGCGTAAAAGTCAGTGGAATTCGGATCACAAAAATTGAACTGACTGGCACGGCGTTAAACTTGAACAGCGCGGCGGACATTATCGGCACTTACTCTGGTGCCGATGCTGAGGTCTCAATAGTCGGGCATGCAAAAACGGCGCGGCTCGAAAATCCTAAAGGCGTAGTTCTAGAAATCCAGGGAGTGAACTTGAATCGCAAGTTCACTCTGAACCTGGACGGAATAACCATTAAGACCCTTGGGTGGCAAACTTCGCAGGAATGAAGCGTTTACGCGATGGCGAGAAAGAACCTTCGAAGGAGCGTGCCGTGCAAACGACAATAAAAATTATGGTCATGGGTATTTTCCTTTGCTCAACAATCATCGGAACTGGCGCTACAGCGAGGGCGGAGCATCACCGTCACTACCATCATCATCTTTACTGGCCGGGTCATTATTCTCGACCCTACGCAGATACCCCGGGTCTTACCGGTTTGATCCATTATTGAGACTGAAAAGAACCACTCTGTTCAGACGACCCCCCAGAGCCGGCGCAAGCCCTTACTGTGAGCATCATCCTGTCGTCGCTAGCGCCGCTGAAGAACTGATCGAATGGGCCGTCAAGCTTTTGGCGCTAAGCGGAAGTCGTGAGATGTCAGACTTATGTACAACAGCGGACGTCTCTGATGCGCAAAGTGTGTGCAGACGCGTTTCGCTGAAGAATCGTCAATGTCTGCCAAGAACTAACGCCAGACTGATTGTCAGATTAGTGTTTCAATCCTAGCAAAACATAGCCGTGATTGACTTCTCGATAACGCGCCGGAAGAGCCATCTCATTGCTTCCATTTGATCGAACAGCCCATAGATGGGAACTGCTCTTTCGGTCCATGGCCCGTTTCGGCAATCTGCTTCATGGCTTCGTATAGGTCGCGGCGTGCGTTCGCGATGGTTGTCATCCGCGAGGCATCGAGTCGACCGCGGTATTGCAGCTCGTTTTGCGCGTTGAAGCCGAAGAAATCCGGAGTGCATTGAGCATCATAAGCGCGCGCTACTGCCTGGCTCGTATCAATGACGTAGGGAAAGGTGAAGCCGTGCCGCGTCGCAAACGCCTTCATGTTGTCGAAGGAGTCCTCGGGATAGCTCTCGGTATCGTTTGGCATGATGGCGATTGTCCCGATGCCGATCAGACGAAGCTCGTTCGCCTCTGCCACAATACGGTTGATGGACGCTTTCACGTATGGGCAGTGATTGCAGATGAACACCACCAACGTGCCTTTCGGCCCGCGGACATCGCTAAGCGAATAGGTTTTGCCATCGACGCCGCCGAGGGCGAAATCCTTTGCCTTCCAGCCAATCGCGTTCGTTGTGCTCAATACCATCTGGCGTTCTCCATGATGACTTCCGCTGTGCCGGTTGGTTTCAGGCGTGTGGGTATCGCGTGATACCAAACAGGGCTTTTCCATTTGCGCTTGCACCCGTAATGTCTGCTGACCGCTAACCGCTTCTGGCCGAGGTCAACATGCGCCTCAAGAATAAGATCGCCATCGTCGTAGGTGCTGGTCAATCGCCGGGCGAGGGATTGGGGAACGGCCGCGCTACGGTTTTGCGCTTCGCTCAGGAAGGCGCCAAAGTGATGGCAGTCGACAATAATCTTTCCTCCGCCGAGGAAACGGGCGCGATGGCGCGACAGTCGGGCGGAGAATGCATTGCGTTCGAGGCTGATGTTACCAAGGAGGCGACACTGGCGGCAATGATCGAGGCCGCACAGAGGCGTTGGGGGCGAATCGACGTTCTTCACTACAATGTCGGTGTGAGTATCGCAGGTGGGGACGCGCCGCTCGACCAGATCACCGAGGCCGCCTTCGACCACATCGCGACCATCAACCTGCGCGGAGCCATCATGGCTTGCAAGCATGTCCTGCCGCTAATGCGCACTCAGCGTGCTGGCGTCATCACTACAATTTCATCAGTCGCCGCCTGGGAACAATATCCGAATGTTGCCTACAAGGCGACTAAAGCTGGAATGATTGCGTTTACTCAGCAGATCGCTGTCCAGAACGCGGAATATGGAGTGCGCGCCAATGTAATCCTGCCGGGATTGATGGACACTCCCATGGCAGTTGACACACGAGCTCGCGTTAGCGGCAAAAGCCGCGCCGAAGTTGCTGCTGCGCGCGATGCGCGCGTGCCGCTGCGCCACAAGATGGGGACGGCCTGGGACGTCGCCAACGCCGCTTTGTTTTTGGCGTCCGATGAGGCGAATTTCATTACTGGCGTCGCGTTACCGGTCGATGGCGGCGCGCTTTCCTGTATTAATTAAGCGCCAGGTTGAATGGGGAAAGCGCGTGCAGAATTCAGAGACGTTTGACTATATTATCGTGGGAGCTGGCAGTGCGGGGTGCGTTCTGGCCAATCGGCTCACTGCGTCGGGTCGGCATCGCGTGCTGCTCTTAGAGGCGGGCCCAAAGAACCGGCACCCGTGGCTGCACATTCCACTCGGCTTCGGTAGGCTGTTCAACAATCGCCGATTCAATTGGTGCTACGAGACCGAGCCGCAACCGGGATGTCACAATCGCAAGGTTATCGCCCCGCGTGGCAGGGTTCTCGGTGGATCCAGTTCGATCAATGGACTGGTCTATATTCGTGGACAAGCGGAAGACTTCAACGTTTGGCGGCAACTCGGGAATACCGGTTGGAGCTTTGAGGAAGTACTACCCTATTTTCGAAAAGCAGAAGACAACGAGCGTGGCGCGGATCAATTCCACGGAGTCGGCGGGCCGCTCGCTGTTTCCGACTTGTGCGACCGCCATCCTCTCGCCGAAGCGTTTGTCGAGGCGGCAGTTCAATGCGGGTATCCCCGCAATGATGATTTCAACGCTTCGCTTCAAGAAGGCGCAGGGTATTACCAGACCACCATGCGCAACGGCCTACGCTCCTCGACCGCAGCCGCCTATCTCAAGCCGGCGAGCCGCCGCGCCAATCTCAAAGTGGTTTCGGAAGCGCTCGCCACGCGTATTGTCTTCGAAGGTCGACGTGCGACCGGCATAGAGTATTTTGCCGGCCACGAAAAACGCCGCGCCAGCGCCAACGCCGAAGTGATTGTCGCCGGCGGTGCATTCAATTCGCCGCAGCTACTGCAGCTTTCCGGGGTTGGCCCGGCCTCGCTTCTTCAATCTCACGGGATCACCGTCGTCGCTGATGCCGCGGGCGTCGGTGACGATCTCAACGACCATATTTCAGGCCGCATCATATTGCGTTGCAAGGAGCCGATCACACTTAACGACGCGGTACGTAGCTGGACCGGCAAGCTCACCCACGGCTTGCACTACGTAGTCACGCGCCGCGGTTATCTCGCGATCCCCGCGGTCTCGGCAGGATGTTTTCTGCGTGCGCATCCCACCTCCGCGACGCCCGACTCGCAATGCTCGATTTCGCTGTTCTCCGCCCAGACCATCGGCGGCGAGCTGCATCCATTCCCGGGAGTGACCGGGAATTGCGTGTTGCTGCGGCCGGAGAGCCGCGGCTACGTGCAAATTACGTCAGCCGATCCGCGGGACGCTCCGGCAATCAATCCAAATTATCTAGCGACACAAAAAGACTGCGAGACGATTGTGGCGGGTGTCGCAGCGATGCGCCGCATCTTTAAGGCGCCCGCCATGGCGCGCTACATTGCAGAGGAGATCGAGCCGGGGCCGCGATGCGACGACGGTGATGAATTGCTCGACTTTATCCGCCGACGCGGCTCCACCACTTATCATCCGGTGGGCACCTGCCGCATGGGCCAGGATCAAAAGGCCGTGGTCGATGAACGCCTGCGCGTCCGGGGCTTCACCGGTTTACGTGTGATCGATGCCTCAATCATGCCTGCGGTCGTCTCCGGAAATACCAACGCAGCCACAATCATGATCGGCGAGAAGGGTGCAGACATGATCATCGAAGACGCAAAGCGGGGGCTTTGAGTGTCAAAGGCTTGAACGAAAATGTCGAATGTCGTTGATTGAGAACGTACCTATCGTCCTCGCCTGCGCTCACGCTGATTGTTTTTCAGGACTTGTCCATTGCATTGTCAGCGACGAGTTCTGCGCCGTTGATGTAACTGGCGGCGTCCGAGACAGCAAAGACAATGAGATTGGCGATCTCCTCGGGCTTACCCCAGCGCGTATCGCGCATGCCCTGATTGCTCGACCAAAGCGCCCGCTCGCGGGCGGCGTCCTCCGGACTGAGCCGGCGCTTGGCGAGTTCTCGTTCCCATTTGGCAAAGCGCTCCGGCGTATTGATGAAGCCCGGTATCACACAATTGACGCGAATGTTGTGTGGTGCAAGCTCGTTGGCGAGCACTTTTGAGAACCGGATCTCAGCCGATTTTGCCGGACCGGTGCAGGAGGAAAGGAATGGCGGGTTCAGCGTCATAATCCCGGTCTGGCCGCTCACATTGACGATCCGACCTCCGCCGTGAGCGATCATCATCGGCACCACGCGCTGACAGATACGAAATTGTGCAAAGAAGTTGATCGCCATGCCTTCGACGAGTTCCTCATCGGTCACTTCAAGAAAGGCTTTGTACGTACCTGTGCCAGCATTATTGATGAGAATGTCGATGCGGCCCAGTTTGTCGGCGATGATCCGCGGAATCGTTTCGATCTGTTCAACCTTGGTCACGTCCAGCGGGTGCGTCTCGATCTTCGCCTGAGTGGTTCGCATAATATCGCGCGCGGCGTCGGCGAGCGCTGCCTCTCGGCGCGCGCAGATAAGGACTTTCACACCTTCTCGCGCGAGCGCGCGTGCCGTCTCGAGGCCAATCCCTTTGCTCCCGCCAGTTACGAGCGCCGTTTTGTTGGCAAGTCCGAGTTCCATCACTCTGGCTCCTGTCAAAAGCTCGCCTTGCTCGAGAGCTTAAGATTGTATGCGAATTTCACCGCTGATCAGGCCGGACATGCGGGAGAAAATGTTGGGAGAAATCCCACCCTCGCGGCAAGAGCCCGAGCCATCTGCCGATCGTTCAATCGCCAATCAACGATTCCATGCACGACTCGCGGCACCGCTTTGCGGACCATCGGGTCGAGGATATAGTACGTGGTAAAATTCCGAGAGAACATGCTGGGAGTGGGCCAAAGCAAAGCTAAGGGAGGAATCAAAATGTCGATCACTCGTCGTCAAGCGCTTGGATCGGCCGGCGCCGCCATCGCGGTTGGCAGCCTTGCCAAGCCTGCGATCGCCGTCAATGAGCCTATCCGCGTCGGTTACCTGCCGGCACTCACCGGCCCGTCGTCCTCGACGGGTATCGGCATCAATCGCGGAATCCAATTGGCGGTGCAGGAGATCAATGCCGCTGGCGGCGTAAACGGACGACAGATCGAATTGATTACCCGCGATACCCAAAGCGACCCGACAAAGGCCGTCAACGGAGCGGCGGAGCTGTCACATGGTCAGAATGTGAGCGTCGTGTTCGGACCGGTCAATTCCGGCGAGTCGCTCGCGGTGGTGCCCCTGCTCGCGCGTACCAACACACCTCAGGTCCATCCTTGCTGGGTTGATACCCTGACGGACCCGCAGAAATATCCGATGTGCTTCCGTAACGCGCCCACCAACCAACAGATCGGCGGGGCCGCGAATCGCTATGTGGTGGACGTGCTTAAGCAAAAAAAAGTCGCCGTGATCAGCGACACCACTGGCTATGGTACCGCGTCGGTCAACGCCTATGTGCCCATGCTTCAGGCCAGGGGCGCCGAAGTCGTCTATCAGGGCAACGTTGACGCCGCCAATCCGGACCTAAAACCCGAGCTTCTGCGTATGCAATCGGCAGGAGCGGAAGCGATCATGCCGTGGAGCGTCAATGCCGGCTTCCTCTCTCGCATCATCAATACGCGCGGCAATATGGGTTGGGATGTGCCGATCGTCGGCCAGACCACGCTCGGTTCGGGTCAGACCAAGGTGCTGCTGGAGAAGCCTGAATACTGGGCGAGGGTCTATCCGAATAATTTCCGCAATGTCTGTTATGGCGCTGGCGGCAAGCTTCCGGAACGGACCGCCGCCTTCGTAGACCGTCTGAAGAGCGCCAAGATCGACATGGGCGACACGCTCCTGTGGTGGATTGCACTCGGCTATGACAGTCCGCACATGATCGCCGAAGCTATGAAGGCGGTCGGCACCGAGCCCAAAGAAATCGTCAACTACCTCAACAAGCTCAAAGAATTCCCCGGTGTCTACGGTGACATTACTTTTAGCCCCGATCAGCACAACGGCTATCCGGACGAGGAAGTGGTGATGGTCGAGGCTAATTCCCTTAAAGACGGCGCGTTCAACTTGGCCCCCGGCTACAGCTCTTGAGCCAATGGTCGAATCGATCGTTTCAACCGGGGTAGCGATCGGCTGCATCTACGCACTGATCGGTATCACTTATAACGTGATGTTCTCTGCCTCGCGCGTGTTCAGCTTTACCGCCGGCACGCTCGGGATGCTGGGCGGAGTACTGGGCTCACTGTTCATCGCTCATATGGGTATGCCTGTGGCGGTGGGTCTTCTCATCGTGCTTATCGCGGGCGCGGTTTTCGGCATCATCACCGAAATCGTTGCGGTGCGGCCGGTTCTCAAGAGCTTGGACCAGCATCTCTACGTGCTCTCCACGCTCGCGCTGGCGCTCATTGTCCAGCAGTTCACCGCGATCGAGTGGGGCACAGAGGCGCGGCCGTTTCCTCGCCTCTTCAACATTGCGCGCGGCGGCTTCGATCAACAGTTCTGGTTGCCGATGCTGGCCTGCGTGGCCGTGATCGTCGGTTTGGAATTGCTCTATCGTTATTCGCTTATTGGCCGCGCCTTCCTGGCAATCTCGGAGGATAATTACGCAGCGCGTGCGCTTGGATTACCGGAACGCGGTTTGCGCATGGCGAGTTTCGCGCTTGCCGGCATGATCGGCACGCTGGCAGGCTTTGCCGGCGGAGAGATGCTGCTTGCCTTCTTTGGCAATGCGCCGATTCTCACTTTCTATGGCTTCGTTCCGGTAGCGCTGGGCGGGATGGGCAACAATCGCGGCACCGTTGTTGCCGGTCTTTTGCTGGGACTGTTCCAGCAGGCCGCGAATTTTCTCGTCGGCGGCATTTTCGCCTCAGTGGCGGTATTTACGGTGTTCATCATTGTTTTGCTGGTGCGCCCTGAGGGTCTCGCGGGCGCCACTCTTCAGCGCCGCGTCTAATGGATGCGGCGACAAAATTGTGTCAGAGCCGTGCAAAAGTGCTCGGCTCCACGAGCACGCTCGCTACAGCGTTGCCGTTTTTGGTGCTGCTCCTGATCGGCGTCGGATTTCCGTTGTTTGGAGGCGGTTACTGGGGCGTGATCGCGACCCGCGCCTGCGTCTACTGGGTGTTGGTGTCCGGCCTTAATCTGGTCGTCGGGTTCGCCGGCCAGATTGCAATCGGCTGGGTAGCGCTGCTGACGCTTGGGGCCTACACCACCAGCGTCCTCGCAGCTGGCAACGTCACACCAGAATTTCCACCTTATCTCGCCTTGACGATTGCGGCCGTGGTCGGCGCCATGTTCGGCTTGATTATCGGCCTGCCGGCGCTACGCCTGCGGACCTTTTATTTCGCTATCACGACACTTGGCTTTGCCACCATCGTAACCCAAGTGGCCCTAGCCTGGCAGAGCGTCACCGGCGGTGGGGTGGGTGTCCCCGGCCCGATCTTTCCGGAACCATTCTCCTCCCAGTGGGGCTTTTATTATTTCTGTTTCGGCCTGGCGGCCATCTGCACCTGGATGACGGTAAATCTGGCGGCTAGCCGATTTGGCCGCGCGCTCACCGCAATCCGGGACGCCGAGGTTGCCGCGGAAGCGAGCGGCATCTCAAAACCCGCATTGCTGGTTCCAGTATTTTTATTCAGCGGTGCCGTCGCGGCAGTATCGGGGGGGCTGTTCGCCTCGTTGCAATCGTACATTACGCCGGACGCGTTCACGCTCGACCTCTCAGTACTGTTTTTCATTGCCATTCTCATTGGTGGACGCGGTTCCATTCTTGGACCGGTGCTGGGCACGATTCTTTTGACCGTGCTGCCGGAATTGGCCGCACCGCTAGTCGCGTGGTCCACGTTTCTCTATGCGGTATTACTGCTCGTTATCGTGCTTGCGATCCCGGGCGGAATTGCCGAGCTTCTGGATTTCAAGAACCGCCGACCTCTCGCCAGCGGCCGCACCATCATCCCGCGACCGGATCTCCTCAAGCAACTGCTCGACGTGCCGCGCGACGCCGGCGCCCTGACCCTTGAACAGGTAGCGCTGAGCTTTGGCGGGGTAAAGGCAATCGACGGTCTCGATCTCGAGATCCGGGCAGGTCAAGTCCACGGTTTGATTGGGCCAAACGGCAGCGGCAAGACGACTATCCTCAACGTCATTTCCGGTTATTACGTGCAGCAGCACGGCATAGTAAGGCACAATGGCACTGCCCTGCCGGTACTCGCGCGTCATCGGCGGGCGCATCTGCGAATTGCGCGAACGTTCCAAACGCCGCGCATTGTCGGTTCCGCGTCGGTGGTTGAGAATGTCATGATCGGCGGGACTATCGATGGCAAAGGCACGTTCATCGAATCATTGCTAGCGCTGCCGCGCTATCGACGCGATGAAGCCATGTTGCGCGCTACGGCCATGCTAGCCTTGGCGGTTGTAGGATTGGAACGCCTCGCGCTGGTGCGGGCCGACCGTTTGCAACACAGTGAATTGCGTTTCACTGAAATCGCTCGCGCATTGATGCTGCGCCCTGGTTTCCTACTGCTTGACGAGCCGGCGGCCGGCCTTTCAGCAGAGGAGATCGAGCGGCTTGGTGCATTGCTCTTGGCAATCGCCCGCGCCGGGACGGGCGTGCTCGTAGTTGAGCATCATCCCGATCTGATCTTCGACATATGCCATCACGTCACCGTGCTCAATCTGGGCAGGTTGCTGGCGGCTGGGACGCCAGCCGAAATCCGATCGCATCGGGAGGTCGTCAATGCCTACCTTGGCGGTTGAGTCACTACTCCAAACCTCCGCTCTTTCCGCAGGTTACGGCAAGATCCGAGTACTGCACGGAGTCGACCTCACGGTGGGCGCGGGTGAAATAGTGGCGCTGCTTGGACCCAACGGGGCAGGCAAAACGACCTTATTACGCGCACTGTCGGGCCTACTGCCCTGGTCGGGAAACGTGCGCTTCGCTGGTCGCGATCTCACAGGTGCAAATCCACGCGCTGTGGTCAAAGCAGGGCTCGCACATGTCATAGAAGGACATCGCGTGTTCACGCAACTCGTAGTGCTCGACAATTTGCTGTTAGCGGGCTACGACCTGCCGCGCGGCGAGCGCACCGCTCGCGTTGAGGAAGTGCTCGAGCTTTTTCCCGAGCTAGCCGCAAAGCGTCGCGAACGCGCCGCCTCGCTCTCCGGTGGTCAGCAGCAGATTCTGGCGGTGGCACAGGGTTTGGTCCGGCGACCACAACTATTAATGCTGGATGAACCCTCCGCCGGCTTGTCGCCAGTATTGGTGGATCGAGTGCTTGTGGTGGTGAGGCGGCTGCGCGAGTCTGGAACAGCAGTGCTCTTAGTAGAGCAATTAATCGAGAAGGCACTGGCTCTTGCCGATCGCGTTTATGCGCTCGCGCGTGGATCGATTGTTCTGGAAGCCAGAGCTGGTGAGGCTGATTTGCCGCTGCGACTGGAGCACGCCTATTTGGCAACCGCTAGGCACAGTCCTCGGTCCGACTAAATTTTTCGTCTTGTGCTCTCTTCCTCGAAAGGCCGCCCGATGAATCTTGGTTTGAAAGACTGCAAGGCCTTCATTGCCGGCGCCAGCAAGGGACTTGGGAAGGCTTGCGCCAAAGCACTGGCCAACGAAGGTGCCCGCGTCTTCATTTGTGCTCGCAATAAGGAAGCGCTCAAGCGGGCTGCGTCCGAATGCGATGCAGCCGGTTATTCCACCGCCGACGTTTCCATTCCTGCAGAGGTGAAGCGCGTTATGGCCGAGGCTGTTACCGCGTTGGGTGGCTTGGATTGCCTCGTCACTAATGCCGGCGGTCCACCAACCGCTCCCTTCGAAAAGGCTGACGATGAAGACTGGGATACCGCCTATAAGCTCAATTTAATGAGCGCCGTTCGTCTCATCCGTGAAGCATTACCGGCTTTGAAGGCCTCCGGCCGCGGCCGAATCGTTAACCTGACTGGGTACGGCGTCAAGGAACCCCTGACCGATCTTGTTGTCTCGGATTCTGTTCGCGCCGGCGTCACGGTCATGGCAAAAACCATTGCGTCTGATCTCGCGTCGCACGGCATTACAGTCAACAATATCGCGCCTGGTCCGATAATGACCGATCGCCTTGTCGAGATACTTTCCGCTCGAGCGAAAAGCTCAGGAATTACACTCGACGAACAATTCAAGCTCTTCTCCCAAACGATCCCGGTGCAACGAATGGGAAAGCCGAGCGAAATCGGCGATCTCTGCGCCTATCTCTGCTCGTCGCAAGCCGGCTATCTCACGGGTCAGACGATCGTCATCGATGGCGGCATCAACCGTTCGATCTAGAAAACCCGAAGCGTGGCTGCCCAAAAGGTTGCTTCGCAACATTTGTCCAGCGGCACGAGCGTCCCCGTGTGATTTGAGCGAGTGAGCGTCGTGGGAATCGGAGGGTGCTTGGAGTCGAAGAGCCAGTCAAACCCAACTGCTATTGGCGTAATTTGCGGCATCGTGGCATCCGTATTTTGGGCCACCGGATTTGTCGGGATTCGGCACGGACTTAACGCGGGTTTTTCCCCAGCGGAGCTCACCGTTCATCGGTACCTTTGGTCCGGACTTGTACTGCTGCCGGTCGTGATACGACTTGGCATTGGCGATCTGATTGGTGTCGGGTGGGGCCGCGCCATTTTACTCACGATACTCGGCGGACCTGTCTTCGCAATCATCGGCTATGCGGGTTTTCTGTTTGTACCTTTAGGACAGGGCGGGGTGATTCAACCGTCGTGCGGAGCACTGGGGGGCGTGCTTCTCGCCACGCTGGTATTGCGAGAAAAGCTTATAACCTCCCGGCTACTCGGCGCGCTGATTATCACTGCTGGTCTCATAGTAATCGGCGGTGAAGGAGCGGCAATGCTCGGCAAACAGAGTGTGGCCGGAGATCTGCTCCTAGTACTGGCGGGATTTATGTCTGCTTACTTCAGCACGCTGCTCCGGCTGTGGCGGATTGAGCCGCTACCCGCAGCGGCGGCAATTGGCGTGCTGTCACTATTTGGGATTCCAATCTATTGGATCACTGGCGACTTTGCGCACATGCTCTCTCTAGGTTGGCGCGAAAATCTTCTTCAAACAATATTGCAGGGCGTCTTGGCAGGACCGGCAGCTTTATATTTGTTTGTCAAATCGATTGCAGTCATTGGAGCTGGACGTGCGGCCATATTTTTTTCACTGGTGCCTCCATTTGTATTGCTCATCGGATGGTTGGCTCTTGGAGAGGTGCCAACTGTCCTTCAATTAATCGGGCTAATAATCGTGTTGTTTGGTTTCCAGCTAACCCAAAAGGGATGAACACTGCAGTTGTTCCGCCATGCTCGCGGTGCTTATGATAAAACACCTTGTTGGAAAGATTTCTGCACTATTCCGGCTCATCCGGCCAAGCGAACAGCACACGCGCATATTTGCACTGTGACAGAGGTTACATGCCAGCGCTGCGAATCGAGCTAGCCTGCATCCTGCCAGGTAGAAGGGTTACTTGAATGCAGAGGCAGTCACATGCGCAAGATCGTTTTGTTCGCCGCTGCTGTCGCTGTATTTGTTCTGATTGGCATCGACGCATGGCTTTGCATTAGAACATTGAGCTCGGGTGCACTGGCTGGCTCGACTTTCAATCCGCTAACCATCGCCACGCGTGCGCAACGTTCACCTATTTCGCAAGACTTCTTGCTCGTGTCCCCTGAGTGACGAAATCCCAGCTGATCGATATTGACCGCGATCTGCTACGTTTCGTCGCGCGTTGCGAGCCGCACTGTTTCGCCGCCTGCTTCACCTTCCCCATCGGTAGGGTGCGCAGTTTCCGCCCTGTACCGTGTAACCGGGTGGGCATCCATTCCAGGTGTTCCAGCCACCACCCAAGGTGTACGAGCCACCACCCTATCTGTAGGGCGCGCAGTTCCCACCCTGTACTGTCCAACCTCGCGGGCACCCATTCCATGTCCGATGGCGATGTTGAGCATAAACAGGCGTGAGCGTTTCAACCGCGACTGCGCCGATACAGGAAATCGCTAAGATCATTTTCGTCGTCGTTTGCATCACAAAATTCCTCCTTAGACCGAGGTCGTAAGTTTAGCACCTTGAAGAAGCTCCGGCAGCTTGGCGACGTCACGGCGAACCGGCTTGCTTCATCCTTGCTCAGCAACTTCGCTGCCGACTGACGTTTAGGGAGCAGCAACGACGTGCCAAAAATTCGTCGACTCCGAAAATCACCGCTGTGTACAATATGCCTCATTGAGGCACGAGGAATGTATGAAAAATTGGTGCATCGCTCTTGCGTGCGCGTCCACCTTCCTGCTTGCGCAGAGCGCACTTGCTGCCGTCAAGTTCAAGCGTTTTGCCCAATGCGGCGAGGGCCTTGTAACCGTGAAGACCTGTGAGTGCCACGCTAGGAATTCGCGCGTTTGGCACTACTGTCACGCTGGATATTACTGCCATGCATTCGATGGCAGCTGCCGAAAGTAGTCTCGCGCAGTTTTTTGGCGGTACTCCTGACAAAAACCGCGTGGATCGTCCGGTCGCTCAACGATACGCTTTCAAGTCTTGGGCAATGACCCCGGCGGCTTGGCAATATTCACTGTAATCCGCCGTGCGCCGCGCAGTGCTGGAAATAAAATATGGCCTACTGGGGTTTTCAGCGAGGCGAGTAGGAGTTAGCCATGAGGCTTTTGCTGTTCATCCTGGGAGTTTTTGCAGCTGTCGTCTGCATCGAAAAACCCGCTGAGGCGCAAAATGGTGCTTGGTGTATGTATATTAATGGCGATGGCGACGGTGAACCGCACTGCCGGTACGCAACATTCGAACAATGCTTGGCCGACCGTCTCGGGAGCAACACTTGTTCACCTAGTCCGTACCCGTCCTCGCAGGGACCGTCTCCATTGACTAGGTACCCGAGGCGCCGTTCTTATTAAGCGACTACAGCATGTGCCTTATTAAGCTTGGCCGCCGATCACCGGGTCGGGCTGATCGATGGTGACTGCCCCTTAATAAAATATGCCCGAGTGTTCTGGTGAACGTCGGATGATGAAATCAGCTCTCTCGGCCTTATCCAACGAAAGCGGCCGTGCTGCTGATCGCCCACGATCGGCGGCCGGTGATCTAGGTTAAGTTGGTGCGCCAGCACGACGTAGTGCGTGCCAAACTCTTCCTCCCCGAAGACGTTACTGTCGTACAGGTGCTCATAGACGCCTAGGAATTTTGCGTCACCAATTGATGCCTCAAGCCCAATCTCAGCTTCGACAATCCTAGCGAACGCATCCGCCAATCGTTCGTACTTTCTGACGACACCGCCGGGCACGAACCATTTGCCTTTGGCAGGCTCGTTAGTTCTGAGCCCGACAAGCACGTACTGATCTGGATCGTGAATTATCAGGTCGATCGAAATTAGCGGTGTATTACGAACGACTTGGGCAAATTCGTCCTTGTCGAGGAACCGTGGGCGCATTGAATGCTCTGTCATCCTTCACGATGAATCAGTTGAACATTATCCTCGATTGACCATGGCGGCGGGAAGCCGTTGGGCTGACCACAACCCGAAGAATTGGTCGGGGGCCGCGTATAAGCGGTCACGGTGGGTTCTTCCCCAAAGGTGTAATAGCGGCGTAGCGCGCTTCGCCGGGCGGTATCTATCGGCATTCCGGATCAGCGCGCGGCTTCGATGATGCTTATAGGGTTCAGAAAAAGTGAAGGAGAACTCGGTAGTCACAACGTTTGCTTCTGCCACAAAGCAGACATTCAAATCGCCATCAGACTCGCCGCTGACGCGGCATGTCGATTGGCAGATACTCGACTCCAGATTGTTGAATAGGCTGCGGATAGAGAGTCATTAGAGTCATTATCTCAGCCGGCATACCTATTTTGACGGGGAGACCCAGGGCATGCGCCTCACTGGCGGTAAGCGCGTAGTCATGCGTCCAATGTCCGCCCGCAAGCTTTGCCGCGAGAGCATCCGCTGCGGACCGCTCCATCCGTGGTGTCAACAGCTCTACTGCCCCTTGCTTGACCTGGACCAGAGCCTTTTCCGCCACATCGGCAAGAACCAGCGTGAGGTCGAAGACGCTCTCCACCGGCTTTGAGTCGCGAGCTTTGACTATGCTGGCAGCCGGCAATCCAACAATTTGAGGATCAATTGGACCGAGCACCGAGAACTCGCCCAGCACGATCTCATTAGCAGCGAGTGCAAGCAGAGTTCCGCCCGACATGGCATAGACCGGAACATAGACGGTTACTTTGGCCTTATGGGCTTCCAGTGCACGAGCAATCTGCATCGCTGCCAACACAAGGCCGCCGGGCGTATGGATCACAAAATCGATCGGCATATCCTCCGGCGTATCTTTGATTGCTGCAATGATTGTCTGGGCATCTTCCAGATCGATGTGCCGGGAAACGGCAAAGCCAAAAAGGCTGCGCTTCTCCTGACGGTGGATCATCGTGATAACACGCGCCCCGTGTAGTTTTTCAATTGCACGAATCGCCTGCGCGCGTCGTACCACGTACCATCGTGCTGTGAATAAAGGCTGCAGCACCATGATTACGATAAAGACCCAAAAAAGTGAGGAGAAATCGAATGACATGACTAGCGCCTTTGCTTAGGCACGGCGTTTCGAGCGATGGGCGTCCGCCGTAATCACCCGACAGCTAAACTACCAAGTGTATCATCAAGCCGCCTTTGATGGCGAGGCTAGACCTAGGCGTTGCCATGTCTGCTTTGGTACTCAGTGGACATCAAAGACACGCTGGTGAATGTCGGCTGTCCTGGGTAAAGCAGACAGTCGCGTTTTCAGAGCGGCGTGTCTGGTTTTGACCCAAAGCGGACATCGGGGTGTCATGCCAACGCTGCAACGTGCTATGGGGGAGCATGCGCGGGGCATCTAACGCCCTAGTGCGACTGTCTGCCAAGTCCGCAAGCCTATGGAGGTGACCGTGAAACTTCGGCTGCTTGTCACCAGCGCTTTATTCCTGTTTGCGCAGATCCAGACGATGCAAGCACAAGAGACGCTGGACGTTTCTAAAATAACGTGCGAAGAGTTTTTGATGGAGAAACTAGCGTCGCCCTCGCGTGACGTCGTGTTGTGGCTTAGCGGATACTACAATGGCAAGCGCAACAACACGATCGTCGAACTCCAAACGATCAAAAAGGATGAGGAGAAGGTTAACTCGTATTGCTTCCAACACCGCGAAACGACCGTCATGGATGCTGTCAAGAACGTGCTCGGCTTTGATAAATAAATTTACACAGGAGCGCTTTCGCCTCCCCGCCGATTCCCCAATCGAGTATTGACTAGATTGCAACCTTAATCCGTATCAAGGTCGGGCCGCATCGCTAGGCTCTTAACGGGATACAACGATGTCGAAATCTTATGTGGTAGTTTCGGCCCTGATTTTTATGCTAGTGGCGGTCGGGCATGTCGTGAGAATAGTTAACCGGTGGACGGTACAGATTGGGCCACACAGTGTATCCATGAATTTGTCATGGGCGGCTCTTGTAGTTTCTGCCCTGATAGCAATTTGGGGGTTCATGCAATTGGGCTAATCTGCTGAATCTGGCGCAAGCGACACAGGTTCACCCCCAATAAAAAAGGCCGCCCTGGCGGCCTTAGTTTTTGAGGATCGGAACGATCCCTCATCCTCACACAGGACCTTTCCACGAGCGATTAAAGCAAAGCGAGGCACAAAAACACATACGACGATTGGTAAAATGCGCCTAGACCAAAGTATAGGACGCAAGGCCCTTAGCGGTTGACGCGACGTATTCGCGCTGGAGCTATCGGCTCACGGGCACAGTAAGATCGCGACGCGAAACCATTGCCAAATCAGCCAAGCTCGCTTGCTCGATGTGCCACACGCCGCAGGTTCGGCATTCAAAAACACAAAGATCGGGCAAGTCGTCACATTGGGACGTTATTCGATCGAGCCGCATAATTTGCGCACAGCTTGGGCATAGCGGCGGCTTTGGCGCGGATTTGTTGGAGCTTTGATAGCGCATGGACAAGGCGGTCCCTGAGCCGCGATGTACCGAACCCGACGCGGGATTTAATCAGTCGAGTCGATGAAAACTTGTGATTTTAGGACAAAGTTTTGTTTCGATGCGACCCTAGACCAAAGTATAGTTCATGGCTCGACACCCGTGAGAAAGCACGCCCATCGACACGAGGCGCGATGTCCGCTTCTGGTACTTAGCGGACATCACAATCGCGCTGTCGAATGTCCGCGTTGGCGGTAAAGCAGACATGGGCCCGCCGTTACGAAATGTCTGCGTTTGACCCTAAGCGGACGTCACGGTGCCGCGAAAATGCTGAGCTGGCATTCAGCAAGCCAAATAAGTTCACTGCTCTTAAGCAGCCGACTGCTGGATCAAGCCGGTCAGGGTCAATTGCACCACGTCTTCGAGGTCGGCGGTGGTGAAATGGGAGCCACGGAGCTGCAGTTGCGCGACGAGGCGCCCGAGAAAGATGCCGCGCTTCTCTGCCGGTAAGCCATCGACGGCGGCCCAGATGGCGCGAAGCTGCGAATCGGACAGCGCGAGCATGTCACCATGGTCTCGCCGGCGCGATAGATGTCAACCGCTCGAAGCGTGCGTTCGATCATTGCAGGGCAAATAAAAATACATCTTCTGACCGGTGAATTGGCAGTCACGCGGCGTTTGGTGTTCTGGCCGCCAGCGACTGAAACTGAGTTTCGTCGAGAGGAGAAAACCGTGACTCTCATCACGAGTAGGGACAAGACGTTGGCAGTGACCCTGCAAACGAGGACCGCAGCTTCCCCGGAGCACGCGTTCGAGGTCAATGTCCCAATCGATTTATCACTGGTGTTTAAGGGCTGGGGACCGTTTCCAGCTGTGCAAGGGGTGAAAAACCAGACTGGCGCATGGGATCATGTCGGTGCCTCGCGGAATCCAGTTCTTTCCGATGGAACTACAGCGAACGAGACTTTGACCGAATACACGGTCGATCATAGCTTTGCCTATGAGGTGACGGGCTTCACCAACATCCTGGGAAAGCTAGTCGAAGGCGTGCGCGGCGAGTGGACGTTCACACCCGACGGCGAGGGGACGGTCATCCGCTGGACGTACGAGTTCAAGCCACGTCGTGGTTGCTATTTGCTCGTCCGCCTAGGGCTTGCTCCGCTCTGGCGCCACTATATGCAGGCCGGTATTGAGGCGGCCGCTAAGGCGTGCGAGTAGGCGCTTTGCCACTTCTCGTACAAAACGATGGAGCCGCCACATCCGACAGTGGCTGACGTCGTTTGTTGCAGTGCATGAATCTCAAATTGGCACAAAGTGTACATGGCGATCGCCCGCGGGGATGTCCGCTTTCGGAGGTGAAGCGGACATCGCGATTTCAGAGCGTCATATCTTCTTTTGATCCAAAGCGGACACCAGCCGCTATGCCAAGCGCGATATAGAGTTTCCCCTCGTTGACACGGCACGGCGAGCCGAAGTGCCTATGGCATTGTCGACCGTATTGGTGCAGCATTCCATACCGCTGAGCCGTAACATCGCGACATAACTGCGAACGCGGCACATGCGGGGGAGTACTGCCCGTGATAACTGCAGCCTTCACCTATCATCGTCCTAAGTCCGTCCAAGAAGCCGTCGCGCTGCTGACCGAACTCGGCGAGAATGGCCGTGCGCTCGCCGGCGGCCACAGCCTCATCCCGATGATGAAGCTACGCCTCGCCTCGCCGGGCAACCTGGTCGATCTCGCCGGCATCGGCGAACTCAAAGGCGTGCGAGCTGACAGCAACGACATCGTCATCGGCGCCATGACCACGCAGTACGAGCTAATCGCATCCAATCACCTCGCCGACAAAATTCCGCTGCTTCGCGAGACTTCGCTCCAAATCGCTGACCCGCAAGTCCGCTATCTAGGGACTCTGGGTGGCAACGTCGCGAACGGTGATCCGGGGAATGACATGCCAGCCGTGATGATGTGCCTCGGTGCCTCCTATGACGTCACCGGCAAGAGCGGCCAACGGCGGATTGCGGCGCGCGAGTTTTATCAGGGCGTTTATCTCACCGCGCTCGAAGCCGACGAAGTGCTGACGGCCGTACGCATTCCGATGCCAGCCGCCGGGCACGGCTGGGCCTATGAAAAACTCAAACGTAAAGTTGGCGACTATGCGACCGCAGCGGCCGCCGTGGTTCTGACCATGAAGGGCGGCAAGATTGAAAGCTGCTCTATCGGCTTAACCAACGTGGCCGACACGCCGCTCTGGGCGCAGGAGGCGGCAAAAATCCTGACCGGGTCGGCGCTCGATGCTCCCACTATCAAGAAAGCGGTGGCGGCAGCGGAAGCAATCACATCGCCGGCGAGCGATGCCCATGGACCAGCGCAATACCGCACGAAAATGGCAGGCGTGATGCTCGCCCGCGCGCTTGACCGCGCCAAGTCACGCGCCCGTGGCTGAGGGAGTCAACGATGGCCAAATCCCAAATCGAACTGAAAGTGAACGGCAAGGTCGTCGAAGCTTTGGTCGAGCCGCGCACACTGCTGATCCACTTCCTGCGCGAAGAGCTTAATCTAACCGGCTCGCATATTGGTTGCGAGACCAGCCATTGTGGCGCCTGCACTGTCGATCTCGACGACAAGTCAGTGAAGTCATGCACGATGTTCGCGGTGCAGGCGAACGGCGCTGATATACGCACCATTGAAGGCATCGCCAATGCTGACGGCACACTGCATGCTATTCAGGAAGGTTTCCGCGAGATGCACGGCCTGCAATGCGGTTTCTGCACCCCTGGAATGATCACGCGCGCTTATCGGCTGCTGCAGGAAAACAAAAATCCTTCAGAAGAGGAAATCCGCTTCGGCATTTCCGGCAATCTGTGCCGCTGTACCGGGTACCAGAACATCGTAAAAGCGATTCAATTCGCCGCCGCTAAGCTCAACGGCTCACCGTTCCAGGAGGCCGCAGAATGAACGACATAACCCCTACCTCCGCCGAGCGCGCAGCCAAACTCGAAGGTATGGGCTGCAAGAGGAAGCGCGTTGAGGATATCCGCTTTGTTCAGGGAAAGGGCAATTACGTCGATGACGTCAAGCTGCCCGGCATGCTCTATGGCGATTTGGTGCGCTCACCACACGGCCATGCTCGCGTGAAGAAGATCGACACAACCAAGGCGGCGGCGTTGCCCGGCGTCGTCGCAGTGATTACAGCCGAGACGCTCAAGACCGTGAATCTGGCCTGGATGCCAACGCTCGCCGGCGACACGCAAATGGTGCTCGCCGACGGCAAGGTGCTGTTCCAGAACCAAGAGGTTGCATTTGTTGTTGCGGAAAGCCGCGAAGCGGCAGCCGACGCCGTCGAACTGATCGAGGTGGACTACGAGCCGCTGCCAGTCAATGTCGATCCGCTGAAGGCGATGACAGACGGCGCCCCGATGATCCGCGAGGATCTGAAAGACAAGACCAGCGGCGCACACGGCAAACGCAAGCACTACAATCATATTTTTTCCTGGCAGGCCGGCGACAAGGCTGCGGCCGATGCGGCCTTCGCCAAGGCCGATGTGACCATCAAGGAGATGATCATTTATCCGCGGGTACACCCATGCCCGCTCGAGACCTGCCAGTGCGTCGCCTCATTCGACAAAATTAAAGGCGAGCTGACGCTCTGGGGCACCTTCCAGGCACCGCACGTGATCCGCACTGTGGGCTCGTTAATCTCCAAAATCCCCGAGCACAAGATCCACGTCATCGCGCCTGACATCGGCGGCGGTTTCGGCAACAAAGTCGGCGCTTACCCCGGTTATATATGTGCGATCGTGGCTTCCATCGTCACTGGGCGGCCGGTTAAATGGACCGAAGACCGGATCGAGAATCTCTCCACCACCGCTTTTGCGCGCGACTTCTACATGGATGTTGAGATTGCCGCGACCAAGGACGGCAGAGTGACCGGTTTGCGCTGTTACACCATCGCCGATCACGGCGCGTTCGACGCCTGCGCTAACGCCACCAAATGGCCAGCCGGCCTGTTCTCAATTATTTCAGGCTCTTACGATTTCCCAACGGCGTATTGCCTGGTCGACGGCGTCTATACCAACAAAGCGCCGGGCGGTGTCGCCTATCGCTGCTCTTTCCGCGTCACCGAGGCTGCCTACTGCATCGAACGCGCTATGGACATCATAGCGCAAAGGCTCGGCATGGACCCAGCCGAGTTTCGAATGAAGAACCTCATCCGCCGCGAGCAATTCCCATACACGAGCGCGTTCGGCTGGCAGTACGATTCCGGCGATTACCAAACGGCCCTAAAGAAAGCGATGGAGTCGGTCGACTACAAGAAACTCCGCGAGGAGCAGAAAGCCAAGCGCGAGGCCTTCAAGCGCGGCGAGACCCGCGAGCTGATGGGCATCGGCGTCGCGTTCTTTACCGAGATCGTCGGTGCCGGGCCGTCTCGCGCCTGCGATATTCTCGGTATCGCCATGTTCGACTCGGCGGAAATCCGCATCCACCCTACCGGCTCCGGCATTTGTCGGCTCGGCACTAAATCGCAAGGCCAGGGTCACGAGACAACCTATGCCCAGATCATCGCGACCGAACTTGGACTGCCGGCCGACAGCATCACGGTCGAAGAGGGCAATACCGACACCGCGCCTTACGGTCTTGGAACCTACGGTTCGCGTTCGACGCCAGTATCGGGCGCGGCGACCGCCATGGCCTGCCGCAAGATCAAGGCCAAAGCGCAGATGATCGCCGCTTACATGCTCGAGGTGCACGATGACGATCTGGAATGGGACGTCGACCGTTTCCGGGTGAAGGGCAATCCTGAACGCTTCAAGACAATGACCGAAC
>Ga0310913_10000012_pt1 | contig 60425 bp, 58 predicted proteins | sample GREbulkMGOX082_FD_203447 | JGI IMG/M metagenome (GOLD analysis project Ga0310913, IMG submission 203447) | Lab enrichment of tropical soil microbial communities from Luquillo Experimental Forest, Puerto Rico - GRE.bulkMG.OX082 | ecosystem: Environmental > Terrestrial > Soil > Tropical forest >...
CACGGGGTAAAGGTCATCGACCGGCCGCCGAATAGCATCGCCATGAAATCGGCGTGTCGGTGCAGCGAACCATGCAGATCGACGTAGCCGACTGGCCGATGGTCCATACCGCCCGGCCGGCCGATCCAAACGACCCCGAAATTCGGGCCGGAGCGGGCCTGATCCGGCCATTGGAAACCGCGGCACGCAAGGCGGGCGTCGACATTATGCTCGAACACCGGATGACGGCGATTTATCGCGAGGCGCCGAATTCCGGTCGCGTTATCGGCATCGCGCTGGATCACAATGGCGTCGTTCGCAATATCCGCGCTCGCAAAGCGGTCATCGTCGCGACTGGCGGCTCAACCGGCAACATCAATTTCCGCCGCATGTTCGATCCGCGCCTCACAGAGGAATATTGTGGGCTCGCCGGCATGCCGTGGTCCGATCAGGACGCAAGTGGCGAGCTTGCCGCCATGGACATCGGCGCGTCGCTCTGGGGCCTGTTCAATTTCACCGGCGAATTCGGCTCGGGGATCACCAAGCCAGGCGCGATCGGCTGCCAGTACGGCTATGTCAACGTGCGCTGGCATCCGGGCAGCGCGGTTTTCGACCAGGCGCGCGCGATTGGCCTTGCCGTCAAGGACTGGCAGGATCTCATTCTCGTCAACATGCTGGGTCGGCGGTTCTACGACGAGACCGCGGGCCACTTTGGCTACAACACCTATATGAGCGCCAATCCTTACGAACCGCACAGCTACCTCAACGCCAAAAACGCAAAATATAATCCGAGCAACTTCATCAATGCGGCACTGGCCGGCATCGGTGATGGCCATAACGGCGGCGGACCGATCTGGGCGATCTTCGACGCCGATGCTGTCGCGCGCGAACAATGGCGGCCGGCGCCGCCGCACGTCGATGCCGACGCTGGCTTCTTCTTCACCGCGGACACGCTCGAAGATCTCGCGCGAAAAATCGTGATGAAATATCAGCGCGTGCCGATGCCGCCGAAAAATCTCCTCGACACGGTCGCGCGCTACAATTCGTTCGTCGACGCCGGCAAGGATACGGATTTCGGCAAGCCGAAGCCGCACTACAAGATCGCGCGCCCGCCGTTTTTTGCCGCATGGGCGACGCCGGTGCTCCACGACACCCGCGCCGGATTGCGCATCAACGCGCGTTGCCAAGTGGTCGACATCAACGGCACTGTGATACCCGGCCTCTATTGCGGCGGCGAATCGGCTGGCGGATTTTCCATGCACGGTTTGCCGCGGGTGATTTGTCAGGGATTCATCGCCGGAAGGAATGCGGCGGCAGAGTCAGATGTCAGATGACGGAGATCAAATGTCAGAATCAGCTCTGATCTCTGTCATCTAACCTGTGATCTCCGTTACACCGTCGTCTGCGCCACGCCGCGTCCGGCGTGCAGCGCTTCCTTGGCGCCTTCTTTAAACGGCACATCGGCTGGCAGCACCACCGAACAGGAGCGCACTTTGTGATGCACCGGATCGACGCCGGCGGGCGTGATGCCCTTGTCGACCAACGCTTTGGCGGCACGCATCAGGCGATGACGGGCCATGATGATGCCGTTGTCGGTTGAGACCAGATTCTCCTTGGTGCGGTCGCAGATCGGCCCCATGCTTTCCTGCAAGGAGGCATCCTGCATGGCGAAACCGGCGACGCCGCTAAAGGTCTTCCCCGCTTTCTGCGCCTCGCGATCGATCAGATAATCGTTGTCCTTGTTGGCGAGCGGCCGATAGGTGCCGGGGATGTACTTGCAATGCACGCCGGCGCCGTCCTTCATGGCGTCGACCTCGGTTTTGGTCAGCGCCCGCACCGGGTGGAAATCGTAAGACCAGGCCCAGCAATCCTCGTCGTCGATCGGCACCCAGAAGTGACCATGGATCGGATGATCGCCGCGCGGCGGGATCATCGTGAAACACGGCATCACCCAGGGCGTGATCCGCCAATAATATTTCCCGTTCTCGGCATTGCGCCGCGCGCCGATGAACAACCCGCCCGCCTGTTCGACCACTTCGAAATGCGGCTGCATGTCGGAGAGATTGTACTGATTGCCCTTGGCGCCCTTGAACAATGGGTCCGAGCTCAGGTCGCCACGATGCAAGAACGAGACGTGACTGGAATCGATGCCGCCTTCCATGGCTTGCAGCCAATTGCATTCCTGCAAGCGCTTGGAGATGAAAGTCTGATCCGGCGGAACCAGCGCGAATTCCCATTCCGGCAGCGGCGGCTTTTGATCCGGCGGCCCCATATAGGTCCACAACACGTCGCCGCGCTTCACCAGTGGATAGGATGCAAGCTTGATCTTCTTGCAGAACCCGCTTTCCACTGGCTCGGACGGAACCTCGATGCACTGACCTGTAACGTCGTATTTCCAGCCATGATAAGGGCAGCGCAAGCCACCCTCCTCATTGCGGCCGAACCAGAGCGAAACGCCGCGATGCGCACAGAACTCGTCAATCAGGCCATAGCGGCCCTCGGAATCGCGAAAGGCGACAAGCCGCTCCGACATCAATTTCACCCGGACCGGCGGGCAATTATTTTCCGGAAGTTCCTGGGCCAGCAGCGCCGGCAACCAATAGCAGCGAAACAATCTGCCCATCGGGGTGCCAGGACCGGTCTGCGTCAGAAGATCATTCTGCTCTTTTCTGAGCATGACTCTCCGTTCCTTGACCGCAACAATAGAATTAAAGAGTAGGGATTCACTGCCCGGCGAGCAAGGCGCGGCCACGCATCGAACGGCACGCAAGCTCATCGAAATTGCATGCAGGACCGCGGTTGCCCTGCCCGCGCAATTACGCTAAGCCCGCCGCCAAAGCATGATCCCGAAAAGCTTGCCCCGGACTCGGGGTGGGTACAGGCCTCGGGAAAGGTTATGCTCAGCCAACATGCTGCGGTTTGGAGATGGGAATGGCCGATCACGCCGAGCTCGACTACGCCACCGCAACGGGCAATGATTATCCCGCTCACGAACAGACGTATCGCAATTTCATCACGCTAGTGAAAACATCGCTGGCGATCATCGTCGTGATACTCATTCTGATGGCGTATTTTCTGACCTGATCTGAGCACAAGCCACAGGCAGCGGCGCCGATCACCAGACTTAATCACCAGCCTTGCCGTCGGAGGTTTTATGAAGGTTGCGGTGATGGCCGAGACCGATGCGGGCGAGCCGCGTGTCGCCGCAACTCCGGAAACGGTCAAGAAGATGATCGCGCTCGGCGCGACCGTGGCGGTTGAACCCGGCGCTGGGGTGAAATCCGGTGTCCTCGATGCGGACTACGCGGCGGCGGGCGCCACGATTGCCGCCGATGCCATCAACGGCGCCGATATCGTCCTGCAAGTGCGGCGGCCGGAAGCCCCCGAACTGTCGCGCTTGAAAAGAGGCGCGATCGTCATCGGGATGATGGATCCATATGGCCACGAAAACGCGCTTCGGGCGATGGCGGAAGCGGGCATCATCGCTTTCGCCATGGAGCTGTTGCCGCGCATCACCCGCGCGCAAGTCATGGATGTCTTGTCGAGCCAAGCCAATCTCGCCGGCTATCGCGCTGTCATCGATGCGGCGGCGGAATTCGGCCGCGCGCTGCCGATGATGATGACGGCGGCGGGCACGGTTCCGGCGACCAGGGTTTTCATTATGGGCGCGGGTGTCGCCGGGCTGCAGGCCATTGCCACTGCGCGCCGGCTCGGCGCCATCGTCACCGCGACCGATGTGCGTCCGGCGGCGAAGGAGCAGGTGGAAAGTCTCGGCGCGAAATTCATCGCGGTTGAAGACGACGAATTCAAAGCTGCGGAGACCGCGGGCGGTTACGCCAAGGAAATGTCGAAGGAGTATCAGGCCAAGCAGGCCGCTTTGGTCGCCGAGCACATCAAGAAGCAGGACATCGTCATCACGACTGCGCTTATTCCCGGCCGGCCGGCGCCGCGGCTGATCAGCAAGGATATGGTAACGTCGATGCGCCCCGGCTCGGTCATCGTCGATCTCGCCGTCGAACGGGGCGGCAATGTCGAGGGCGTGAGCCCCGACGCGGTGACCGAGGTCAACGCGGTCAAGATCGTGGGCTACCGCAACGTGCCGGGGCGGCTCGCTGCGACGGCGTCGAGTCTCTACGCCAAGAACCTCTTTGCTTTCCTCGAAATCTTCATTGACAAGAAGTCGAAGGCGCTTGCCATCAATTGGGACGACGAAATCGTCAAAGCCACAGCACTCACGCGCGATGGCGCCATCGTGCATCCAAGTTTCAGGCCGAAGAGCGCAGCTTGAACCCACGGAGCGGGACACTTTCATGATCACCCTTTCGGTTCTGGGCCAGCTCGATCTGATTGCCGCCGCAACCGGCAATGTGCCGGCGGCGGCAAGCGACGTGGCTGACCCGTTCGTATTCCGCTTGTCGATTTTCGTCCTCGCGGTGTTCGTCGGCTATTACGTCGTCTGGTCGGTCACCCCGGCGCTGCATACGCCTTTAATGTCGGTGACTAATGCGATCTCCTCGGTGATTGTCGTCGGCGCGCTGCTTGCTGTCGGCGTCGCGTTAGTTGTCGATGACGCCGGGCCGCTCTGGGCGCGGGCGCTCGGCTTCGTTGCGCTGAGTTTCGCCTCGGTCAACATTTTTGGCGGCTTCCTGGTGACGCAGCGCATGCTCGGCATGTTCCAGAGAAAAAAGAAGTGACCAGATGAGCGCCAACCTCTCCGCGCTTTGCTATCTGGTCGCCGGCGCGCTTTTCATCCTGGCGCTGCGTGGTCTGTCCAATCCGGAAACCAGCCGGCGCGGCAATTTGTTCGGCATGATTGGCATGGCGATCGCGATCGCCACCACGCTCGCCTCGCATCCACCGGCGAGTTACGCCGCCTGGGGCCTGGTCGCGATCGGCATGGCACTGGGCGGGGGCACCGGTGCGGTGATCGCGCGGCGCGTGCCGATGACGTCGATGCCGGAATTGGTTGCCGCGTTTCACTCGCTGGTCGGCATGGCCGCAGTGCTGGTCGCGGCCGGCGCGCTCTACGCGCCTACGGCCTTCGGCATCGGCTCTGAGGGCGCCATCCACGGCCAGAGCCTGATCGAAATGTCGCTCGGCGCCGCCATCGGCGCCATCACCTTCACCGGCTCGGTCATCGCCTTCCTCAAACTCTCGGGGCGGATGAGCGGCGCGCCAATCATTCTGCCGGCGCGGCACGCCATCAATATCGCGCTTGGGCTCGGACTGATCGCGTTGATCGTCTGGTTTTTCGAGGCGCAGCCGCATCTCGCTTTTTGGCTGATCGCGGCGGCGTCGTTTCTGCTCGGCGTGCTGATCATCATCCCGATCGGCGGCGCTGACATGCCGGTCGTGATCTCGATGCTCAATTCCTATTCCGGCTGGGCGGCCGCGGGCATCGGCTTCACGCTCGGCAATCCGGCGCTCATCATAACCGGCGCGCTGGTCGGGTCGTCGGGTGCGATCCTGTCCTACATCATGTGTAAGGGCATGAACCGCTCCTTCATTTCGGTCATTCTCGGCGGCTTCGGCGGCGAAGTCGCCGGCCCTGCGGCGCACGCGGCCGACCGACCGGTCAAGATCGGATCGGCGGAGGACGCAGCCTTCATTCTCAAGAACGCCGGCAAAGTCATCATCGTGCCCGGCTACGGCATGGCGGTGGCGCAGGCGCAACACGCACTGCGCGAGATGGCGGACAAGCTCAAGGCCGCAGGCGTCGAGGTGAAATACGCCATTCATCCCGTCGCCGGACGCATGCCGGGCCACATGAACGTGTTGCTCGCCGAGGCCAATGTCCCCTATGACGAAGTGTTCGAACTGGAAAACATCAATTCGGAATTCCCCCAGGCCGACGTCGCCTACGTGATCGGCGCCAACGACGTGACCAATCCGGCGGCGGAAGACGACCCGAAATCGCCGATCTATGGCATGCCGGTGCTGCAAGTGTGGAAGGCCGGCACGGTGATGTTCAACAAGCGCTCGCTCGCTTCCGGCTATGCCGGCATCGACAATCCGCTATTCTATCGCGACAACACGATGATGCTGCTCGGCGACGCCAAGAAAATGACCGAAGAGATCGTCAAGGCGATCTGACCGGGCGCGATCGATATTTCCAACGGCGACACGAGGCGCGCAAGCATGCCGCAAGACGTTTCGCCCCAACAATCCTCTTCTCAGCGCGGCGATCCAGCCACGCCGCCGCAAGCGAGGCGCCGATCGGCGCTGCGCCTTATCACGGTCCCGCTCATCGCCATTGTCGTGGCTTTGCTTTATTACGGCCTGCACGACCGTTTTTTCCTGCCTGAATGCGATTCGGAACGCGCCAAGCGCACGCTTGCGGACGTGCTCAAGCAGCTCAAGCTTGAACCCGTGCGCTTCGAGCCCCTCACGACAGTGTCTAGCAGCAAAACGCAAGTGATATGCAATGCGCTTCTGCCGCTGCCGGACGGCGGCAATGTCACCGTCGATTACACTTTCTATTGGCAGGGCAGCCAGGCGAACATCCGATATTCAGTGACGCGGAAGTAACGAAATCGCAAGCGCCGCCCGCTTTTCACGACGGCGACTTGCCATATCCGCCCGCGGTCGGCGTCTGGATGATGATCGCCTCGTCGGTGTCGATCACGGTGGCGTCGCATGCTTGCAATGGCTCCATGCGACCGTCCTTGCGCCGCACTGCATTCTCGCCGACCTGCCCGTCGCCGCCACCGCACAGTCCGAACGGCGGCACAGCGCGATGGCCCGAGAGAATGGTGCATTCCATTTTTTCCAGAAAGCGAATGGTGCGGCGGACGCCGTCGCCGGCATTCCAGCGGCCGCGCCCGCCGGAACCTTTGCGAATGTGAAAATCTTCGAGCAGGACTGGATAGCGGAATTCGAGCACTTCCGGATCGGTGAGCCGCGTATTGGTCATGTGGGTGTGCACGGCGTCGGTGCCGGGAAATTCCGGACCCGCCGGCGAGCCGGAGCAGATCGTCTCGTAATACTGATATTGCGCATTGCCGAAATTCAGATTGTTCATCGTGCCTTGCGCTGCCGCCATGGCGTCGAGCGCGCCGAACAAACAATTGGTGACCTCTTGCGAAGTCTCGACATTGCCGGCAACGACCGCGGCCGGAAACTCCGGCGATAGTAACGATCTTTTTGGAATGATGATGCTGATCGGACGCAGGCAGCCGGCATTCATCGGGATGTCGTCATCGACCATCACGCGGAACACGTAGAGCACGGCAGCGCGTGTCACCGGCTCGGGCGCATTGAAATTGCTGGGTTGCTGCGGGCTCGTACCGGTGAAGTCGACAATGGCCTCGCGCCGCGCCTTGTCCACCGCGATGCGCACGTTGATCGTGTTGCCCTGGTCGGTCGTCACGGCAAAGGCGCTGTCGTGCAGCCGGTCGATGACGCGGCGCACGCTTTCCGCGGCATTGTCCTGCACATGTCGCATATAGGCGCGGACGACCGGAAGCGTGAAATGGCGCACCATCTTGTGCAATTCGCGCACGCCCATCTCGTTGGCGGCGATTTGCGCCTTGATGTCGTTGACGTTCTGCAACGGATTGCGCGCGGGATATTTGGCGCCGGTAAGGAGCGCATAGAGCTCCTTCTCGCGGAAGCGGCCGCGCTCCACGAGCTTGAAATTGTCGATATAGATTCCTTCCTGCTCGATCGTGGTGGCGTTCGGCGACATTGAGCCGGGCGAGATGCCGCCGACATCGGCATGGTGGCCGCGCGAGGCGACCCAGAACAAAATTTTGCGGCCGTCGAAGACCGGCGTGCAGACCGTGATATCCGGCAAGTGGGTGCCGCCGTTATAGGGCGCGTTGATGGCGTAGGCGTCGCCGGGACGGATCTTGCCTTTGTTCTCGCGGATGACGCTCTCGACGGCGCGGTCCATCGACCCGAGATGCACCGGCATGTGCGGCGCATTGGCGACCAGCGAGCCGTCGCCGTCGAACACCGCGCAGGAGAAATCGAGCCGCTCCTTGATGTTGACCGAATAGGCGGTGTTTTGCAGCGCCACGCCCATCTGCTCGGCGATCGACATGAAAAGATTGTTGAACACTTCGAGCATCACCGGATCGGCATGCGTGCCGATGGCGCGGGCGCGTGCAAGCTTCTGCACGCGCCGCAGGACGAGATGATCGCGCGCCGTAAGCTCGGCTTGCCAGCCGTTTTCGACGACCACGGTCTGATGCGGCTCGATGATAATGGCCGGGCCTTTGATCTTGTCGCCGGGCGCCAGCGCATCGCGCAGGTAAACGCGCGCGGGCTGCCACTTGCCGCCGGAAAAGAAACGCGTGCGCCGCGCCGGCGCCGGCAATTTGCGGCGCCTGGTCTTGTGCAGTCTTTCCTTGAAACGCGCGCCACCGCCGATCGCTTCCACCGAGATCGCTTCGATCACCAAATCCTTGCTGCGGTCGATGAAGCCGAATTGCGCTTTGTGGGCGCGCTCGAAGGCGGTTTTCAGTTTTGTAAGCGAGTCGAGCGCGCGACTGTTACTTCGCTCCGACCTGAACGTTCCGGCAGGCACGATCAGCGGCGTGTCAGTTCCGGCGTAACGAATGTGGGCGCGGACATGCAGCGTGATTTTCGCCGTGGCGACGCCTTGCGCTGCGACTTCCGCAATCACCGTCTCGGCAAGCCGTCGCGCCACCTTGCCAAGCGTGGCGGGCGCTTTGTTGCCGAACAACTCTTCGATCGCCTGTTGCCGCACGCTGCGGATGTCGGCCAAGCCCATGCCGTAAGCGGACAGCAGCGAGGACAACGGGTGGATCAGTACGCGCGTCATGCCGAGCGCGTCCGCGACCATGCAGGCGTGCTGCCCACCGGCGCCGCCGAAGCAATTGAGTGCGTAACGGGTCACGTCATAGCCGCGCTGGACCGATATTTTCTTGATCGCATTGGCCATATTCTCCACCGCGATCTTGATGAAACCATCGGCAACCTCTTCGCCGCCCCGCCCGTCGCCGATCTGTTTGGCCAGCGCGGCGAACGCGCCGCGAACCGCCTCGGCATCGAGCGGCAGGTTTTGTTGTGGGCCGAATATCCGCGGAAAAAACTCCGGGATCAGTTTGCCGACCATCACATTGGCGTCGGTCACCGCGAGCGGGCCGCCGCGGCGATAGCATTTTGGCCCGGGATTGGCGCCGGCCGAATCCGGGCCGACGCGAAAGCGCGCGCCGTCATAGTGCAGGATCGAGCCGCCGCCCGCAGCGACGGTGTGAATGAGCATCATCGGCGCGCGCATGCGCACGCCGGCGACTTCGGTTTCAAAAGCCCGCTCGTATTCGCCGGCGAAATGCGACACATCGGTCGAGGTGCCGCCCATGTCGAAACCGATCAGTCGCGAGAAGCCGGCCGAGCGGCCGGTCTCGGCCATGCCGACGACGCCGGCAGCGGGGCCCGACAGGATCGCATCCTTGCCGCGGAACAGTTCGGCCGCGGTGAGCCCGCCCGACGACATCATGAACATCAGCTTTGTCCCTCTCCCCGCTTGCGGGGAGAGGTGATCGCCGTGCAACTCCGCCGCCACCCGCGCCACGTAACGGCGCAGGATCGGCGAGAGATAACTGTCGACTACCGTGGTATCGCCGCGGCCGACGAGCTTGATCAGCGGCGAGACTTCGTGGCTGGCGGAGACTTGCGGGAAGCCGAGTTCGCGCGCCAGCGCGGCCAGCCGCCGCTCGTGGGCGTGGTAGCGATAGGCGTGCATCAAAACAATGGCGACCGCGCCGATGCCGTCGGCTTTGGCGCGTTCGAGCTCGCGCCGCGCCGCTGCAATATCGAGTTCGCGCTCGACAGCGCCGTCGGCGCGCACGCGCTCGTCGAGCTCGACCACGCGCTCGTACAACATGTCCGGCTTGATGATGTGCTTGGCGAAGATTTTCGGCCGCGCCTGGTAACCGATGCGCAGCGCGTCGCGAAAACCTTTGGTGATCAACAGCAGCGTGCGCTCACCCTTGCGCTCGAGCAGCGCATTGGTCGCGACCGTGGTGCCCATCTTGACCGCGCTGATCCGCTCGCTCGGGATCGCAGCGTCGGCTGGCAAGCCGAGCAAGTGCCGGATGCCGTGCACCGCCGCGTCGCGGTAAGCTTCCGGATTCTCTGAGAGGAGCTTGTGGGTGACGAGCGCGCCATCCGGCCTTCTGCCGATCACGTCGGTAAAGGTGCCGCCGCGATCGATCCAGAATTCCCAAGCTTCGGACCTATGCTCCAAGGCGCTTACAGACATGCTCGCTTCCAGACATGTTTGCGGCTTGCTTGCGGCTTGCCGCGCTCGATAAAGACGCGCTTTTATGGCACAGTGTCACGCGACAACAGCATGAACCGATTGCACTAATAAAGGACGCAGCGATGCACAAGATTGCGATCTCGCCTGCCGCACTCGATCGAATGACGGCGCGCATGGGCAAATTGCATCCATACGACGCCATGGCGCCACGCAAGACCGCCCTCTTGGTGATCGACATGCAGAATTATTTCGTCAAAGAGGGCCACCAGGGTGAGATTCCGACGGCGCGCGAGATCGTGCCGAACATCAACCGGCTGGCCGCCGATTTGCGCCGGCGCGGCGGTCACGTGGTTTGGATCCGCAATGGCACGCGCGACACGCGAGAAAGCTGGTCGACATTGCATGAGTGCCTCCTGAAGCCGCAACGGATGGCGCGGCGCTATGCGGCGATGGATATCGACGGCGACGGTTACCCTTATTGGCACCTCAACGACATTCAGCCGGAAGACGCGCAAATAACCAAGAGCCGCTACAGCGCTTTCATCCAGGGCTCCTCGACCATCGAGCAACATTTGCGCGACCGCGGCATCGATACGCTGTTGATCACCGGCACCGCCACCAATGTGTGTTGCGAAAGCTCGGCCCGCGACGCGATGATGCTCAATTTCAAGGTCGTGATGGTGTCCGACGCGCTCGCCACCCATAGCGACGACGAGCACAACGCGACGCTGTCGGCGTTCTACGGACAATTCGGCGACGTGCAAACCACCGATGAGGCGCTGCAATCGCTGCAACGCGGCGAGGCCGCCCGCGCGGCGGCGGCGTAGTGCATTTCAACGGAAGCGTTCTCGCGGCGCGCCTTCTCGTCATTGCGAGGAGCGATAGCGACGAAGCAATCCAGCGCGGCGCCTCGGCCTGGATTGCTTCGCGTCACTTCGTGCCGCTCGCAATGACGAGGCGTTCTCGCGATGCGCCTTTCTTTTCCCCTCCCGCCCGCGCGCGCGGCGCGCGGTGGGGAGGGGTCAGGGGTGGGGGGACTTTCTTCATTCGCCCGCCACCCCGGCTCACATTGCTTCGCGATCTTCGCCGACCCTCCCCACCGCTTCGCGGGGGGAGGGAATAGAATCGCGTTCTCGCGATGCGGCTGAGCATTCTCGTCATTGCCAGGAGCGTTAGCGACGAAGCAATCCAGAGCGGCGGTTCAGCCTGGATTGCTTCGCGTCACTTCGTGTCGCTCGCAATGACGAGACGTTCTCGCGGCGCGCCTTTGCGCCCGAGCGCTATGAAAACGGGCGAATGGTGAGTAGCGAGTGGCGAATGGATTCCATTCGCTATTCGCAATTCGCCATTCGCAAAGGCACGAAACGAGTAGCAAAGACAAAGCGCAGGTGGTGGTGCCTGGCTTTCCGTCTCCGCAAGCTAAGAAAAAATATCGGAAGCGAAACGCCGACAGACGCAATTTTAGTATTCTGCCGTGCCTTACGGGCACGGCCGCGCCTGCAGAGACGCTCGTCAACATTACGGTGACACGAAATTTCGTCATCCTGAGGTGCGAGTGGCGCGCGTCACTTTTCCCTCCCCCGCGTAGCGGTGGGGAGGGTCGGCAAATTTCACGTCCGTGAAATGAGCCGGGTGGGGGGTGAATTGACAAAGTCCCCCACTCATTGCCGATGCTTCGCATCGGCGTCGTTTGAATTCAGTACGGCGGCCGTAGGCCGTCTGCGCCCTCCCCACCACGCGCTGCGCATAGGCGAGCGAAGCGACGCCGTTCTGCGAACGGCTGTGGGCGGGAGGGGAATAAAATCTCCCCGCACAGCGGGGAGAGGAAGCAGATCACCCCCGCTTGAAAAATTGAACGGCGCGCTCGTGCTTCTGCGCGGCGGCGCGGCTGGCAAAGGTGCCGAGATTGCGCCGCCGCCCGGTCTTCGGATTCTTTTTGCGCGAATAGAGCCGGTATTTTCCGAACGCGAGCTTGCGAATCATGGCGGCGACTCCAGAACCAACGTTGTACTCACTGATAACCACCGCAACCTCGTAAGGTTCGAGATCCAAGCAGGTAGCGTGACTTTGGTACTGGCGACGGCAGACTTTGGTATGGCTCTTATCGGGCATCGCCCGCGGTAATATGAATCGTCGCGAGCGAAGAAAATACAGCACGCGCGATTGACGCCGTTCTTTCGTCATGAGTCGACGGGTCCCTATTTCGAAGACCGATGACCTCGACATTTTGTCGGGCATCTGGATCATGTCGTGCAACGACGAAAACCCGATCATGACCTAAAAGAGCGTCAGTCAACGCCTGAATTTGCCAGAGACCCGGGATATCAAAGCGATCGTGCGCAGCCGACCGGAGCTGTTTCGTCCTGGAATCCTCAATTCTCGCTTGAATGCCTGGAAGGAGTTGATGAAAACCGGCAAGGCTCGGCCAAATTGGATCATCGAAATTGCGGACCCGACATTGCAACACAAAGCAATCGATGCACTGACCCGCGATGACATTTTCAGAAACCAATTTCGCGTTCAAAGCGGCGCAGCGAGATGTGACATAACGATCATCGATTGGGGCCTGCAGCATATCGATCGTCTGAGGAAAGCCGGCGCCGAGGAACGAGACGCGCGCTCACGAAAATGGAACCAGATCATTATTCCGGTGGCGTCGCTTTTAGTCGCGCTTGCGTCGGTGATCGGCAACGGGTTGCTACAATGGCGCTCGGCCAGTCAACAGGAGGCGACGAAGCTTTACGAGATTGAATTCACGCCGAAGCAGCGCGGCTATTCGTCATTTATGCACGAAATGATGCTGGCGGCATTCGCTGCAAATGCGAAAGATGACAACCAAACGCTCGATCACCTCAATCAGATGGAGTCGGCCTACTATATTTTCGAGCCGTTTCTTGATGAAAAGATGCGCACCGCGGCGTTCGAAAAATATAAGCAATTTGCCGAGCTGTGCACGAAGTTCGTCAGCGCGGACCATGCGTCGCAAGACTATAAAGATCTGCTTGGACAGATGGTTTCGATAAGAACCTACTTTCGCGTTGAACTCTTCGCAGATTTATTTACGCGGAAGTGAGTGAGCAATCGGAAGCGACCGTTGCCGGTGCTCACACCCGCTGCACAAAACTATCCACCACGCGCTTCTCGCCGGCGCGGTCGAATTGAATCGTCAGCTTGTTGCCGTCGATCGCGGTGATGTTGCCGTTGCCGAATTTCTGATGGAAGACGCGGTCGCCGAGCGAAAACGGCGACACCGTGCCGGTCGATTTGGCGACCAGCTCGCCCTCGATGGTGAGCGGCACGCGGCGCGGTGAGCTTTTGGCGCCGCGAATATCCTCGCCACTCCGCTCCCTGGCCGAGGAAGAATCGTCGGCGCGGGCGGCGCGGCCGCGCACCGCTGGCAGATGATGTAACACCTCGTCCTCGTCCATGTCGTAGCGTTTGTCATCGTCGTAGCGCGAACCGTCTTCGGCGAAGCCGCTGGCGCCGCTGCTTGCGCCGCCGCGTTTTGCTTGCGCGCGCTGCCAGCCGGGCGTGCTGTAGTTGGAACCGAACGAGGTCGCGGCGTCGAAGCGCGACGCGCCGTAGCCCGCGAAACCGCCGAAGCCACCCTGCGGCTCGGTGACTTCGACATTCGGCTCCGGCAATTCATCGAGAAAGCGCGACGGAATATTGGTCTGCCACAGCCCGTGCATACGGCGATTAGTGGCGAAATAGATTTTCGCCCGCCGGCGCGCGCGCGTGAGGCCGACATGCGCGAGCCGGCGCTCTTCCTCGAGCCCGGCGCGGCCCTGATCGTCAAGCGTGCGCTGATGCGGGAACAGCCCCTCCTCCCAGCCCGGCAGAAACACGGTGTCGAATTCGAGCCCCTTGGCCGAATGCAGCGTCATGATGTTGACAGCGTCGGCCTCGGCGGCCTTCTCGTTGTCCATCACCAGCGAGATGTGCTCGAGAAAACCCTGCAGGTTCTCGAATTCCTCCATCGAGCGGATCAGCTCTTTGAGGTTTTCGAGCCGCCCGGCGGCATCGGCGGAACGGTCCTTCTGCCACATTTCGGTGTAGCCGGATTCATCGAGCACGATCTCGGCGAGTTCAGTGTGCGGCAGTGTATCCCGCTGATTGCGCCAGCGATCGAGCGCTTCGATCAGCCCGCGCAGCGCGCCGCGCGGTTTCGGCTTGAGCTCGTCGGTCGCGACCATGGCACGCGCGGCTTCGAGCATTGGCACGCGGCGCTTGCGGGCGTGATCGTGCAGGAGCTGCACCGTTGCATCCCCTAATCCGCGCTTGGGCACATTGACGATGCGCTCGAAGGCGAGATCGTCGGCGGGCGAATTGATCAGGCGCAGATAAGCGAGCGCGTCGCGGATTTCGGCGCGCTCGTAGAATCGCGGGCCGCCGATGACGCGATACGGCAGGCCGAGCGTAACGAAGCGGTCTTCGAATTCGCGCATCTGAAACGAGGCGCGCACCAAAATGGCGATCTCGTTGAGCGCGTGACCTTGATTGGGTTTACCTGCGCGCTGCAACTGCTCGATCTCCTCGCCGATGGCGCGGGCTTCTTCCTCGGAATCCCAGGCGCCGGTCACCGAAACTTTTTCGCCGAGCTCGTCCTCGGTGCGCAACGTCTTGCCGAGCCGGCCTTCGTTGTGCGCGATCAGGTGCGAGGCGGCGGCAAGGATGTGGCCGGTGGAGCGGTAATTGCGCTCGAGCCGGATCACTTTGGCGCCGGGAAAATCGTGCTCGAAGCGCAGGATGTTGTCGACCTCGGCGCCGCGCCAGCCGTAGATCGACTGATCGTCATCGCCGACGCAGCAGATGTTTTTGGCTGCCTCGCCGCTCGCGCGCTCCCTCTCCCCGCTGGCGGGGAGAGGGTCTGGGTGAGGGGGCGTTTCCGCACGCTCAGGCAGCTGAAGGGCCCCCTCACCCGCCACGCTTCGCGTGTCGACCTCTCCCCGCACGCGGGGAGAGGTGAAGCGCTGCGCCAAGAGTCGCAGCCACAGATACTGCGCGACATTGGTGTCCTGATATTCATCGACAAGAATGTATTTGAAGCGGCCCTGATATTGCCGCAGCACTTCCGGCTGCTCGCGGAACAGCCGGATATTTTCTAAAAGGAGATCGCCGAAATCGGCGGCATTGAGGATTTTGAACCGCTCCTGATAGGCCTTGTAGAGCTTGAGCCCCTTGCCATTGGCGAAAACCGCGGCTTCGCCTCCGGGCACCTGATCCGGCGTGAGGCCGCGATTCTTCCAACCGTCGATCAGCATTGCCAGGACGCGTGCCGGCCAGCGCTTCTCGTCGATGTTCTCGGCTTCGAGCAGCTGCTTGATCAGGCGAATCTGATCGTCGACATCAAGAATAGTGAAGTCGGTCTTAAGCCCGACCAGTTCGGCATGGCGGCGCAGGATTTTCACGCCGATGGAATGAAAAGTGCCGAGCCACGGCATGCCTTCGACCACGCCGCCGACGATCTCCTCGACGCGGTGCTTCATTTCCCGCGCCGCTTTGTTGGTGAAAGTGACAGCAAGGATTTCGCTCGGCCGGGCGCGGCCGGTAGCAAGAATGTGGGCGATGCGCACGGTGAGGACGCGGGTCTTGCCGGTTCCGGCGCCGGCCAGCACCAGCACCGGGCCGTCGAGCGTCTCGACCGCGAGCCGCTGTTCCGGATTCAAGCCGGCGAGATAGGGCGCCGGCGCCGCCGCGGCCATGGCGCGCGCGGCAATGCCGCCGGGCGCGGGACCCGGCTGGCTTATTCCGGTGGGTTCGAATGGACGCTTGAAGGGTTCAGCCAAAGTCTTTGCTAGCTATTGTTTGAGCATGATCTTTTCCGAAAACCGGTACCCACTGTTCGGGATCATGCTGCGGTGATTCTCACAGCGTGAAGATGGCACCCGGAACGGGCTTTTACGAGGCCATGCGCCGGATATGTCCCGGATATCTCCCGGAATGTCCCGGAACGCGGTGCAGCGCTCAAAAGCGCGTCTACGCGCGGGGCGCGCTATTGCTGCAAACGCCGAGTGCGGAAAGATACCGGGTCAGCAGCGCATCATTTCATGCTGCGCTGCGCCCGGGATACGAGCTAGCCCCTCTCCGGCATCGCGATGCGCCGGCCGACGCCGTCGGGCACCGGCAAGCTTGCATGCGCCGCTTTCATCTCGGCGAGCCGCGCCGCGATATTTTGCGGAAACGGCACCGTCTTCCTCGCCGCCATGTCGACATGCAGCGCCATGTTCTCCGACGTGGCCGACAGCCAACCTTGCTCGGCGTGGTGCAGCTCCTCGAAATAATGCAGCCGCTTGGCGTCGAAATCCAACAGCTGGAAGGTCACGCGAACGAGATCGCCGGCGTTGAGTTCGCGCAAATAGCGCACATGCACTTCGGCGGTGAAGCAGGAGTGGTGGCTGTCTTTGAGATAAACGAGCCCGCAGCCGAGGAGGTCGTAGACTTCGTCGACGGCGCGGTCGAACAGCACATTGTAATAGGCCATGTTGAGATGGCCGTTATAGTCGATCCAGCCCGGCTCGACCCGCATCGGCGAGGAGACAAAGGGCGCGAAAAACGCAGGCTCGGGCAATTGTTTGGGATCCTGGCGTTCGAGCATTGGCCGAATGTGGCGGATTCCCGAGGCTTGCGGCAACCCCTATGCCGGAGATCACCTCTCGTCATTGCGAGCCAACGGGTCCGGCCCGAAGTCGGGGCACCCCATCGCGCTGGCGCGATGGGGACCCCGTGCCGGCCAGATGACAAGCTCCGCGAAGCAATTGCTTCGTTGCTTCGTCGCTTCGCTCCTCGCAATGACGGAAGACGGCTTGACCCGGCCCATCCGCGCCGCCACGTTTGTCAGCACATGATCCCGAAAAGTGGGAACCGGTTTTCGGATAAGATCATGCGCCAGCAAAAGTGAACAATAATGGCTTTGGTCGAAGCCCCCAAACGCAGCAAAGACGACCGCAAGGCCGCCGATGCGGTGATCGCGACGCTTGCCGCGCGCTATGGCAATCGCCTCGTCACCTCGCAGGCGGTGCGCGAGCAGCACGGCCACACCACCACGTGGATCGAGAACCAGCCGCCGGACGCGGTGGTGTTTCCGCAAAGCGCCGAAGAGGTGCAAGAGATCGTGCGGCTATGCGCTTCGCGCCGCGTGCCGGTGATCGGCTTCGGCCAGGGCACCTCGCTCGAAGGCCAGGTCAACGCGCCGCGCGGCGGCATCTGCCTCGACTTCCGCGACATGAACCGCGTGCTCGCGGTGCATGCCGAAGATCTCGATTGCATCATCGAGCCCGGCATCACCCGCAAGCAGCTCAACGAGAACTTGCGCGACACCGGCCTATTCTTTCCGATTGATCCCGGCGCCGACGCTTCGCTCGGCGGCATGGCGGCGACACGCTGCTCAGGCACCAATGCGGTGCGCTACGGCACGATGAAGGATAACGTGCTGGCGCTTAAAGCCGTGCTCGCCACTGCCGAGTTGATATCGACCGCGCGGCGCGCCAAGAAATCCTCAGCCGGCTACGATCTCACCCGCCTAATGGTCGGCTCGGAAGGCACGCTCGGCATCATCACCGAATTGACGCTGCGGCTCGCCGGCATTCCCGAGGCGATTTCCTCCGGCGTCTGTCCATTTCCATCGGTGGAAACGGCGTGCAACGCCGCGATCCTGACCATCCAGTCCGGCCTCCCGGTAGCGCGGATCGAACTCCTCGACGCGATGCAGGTGAAAGCCTGCAACGCCTATTCTAAATTGACGCTGCCGGAGACGCCGATGCTGTTTCTGGAATTTCACGGCAGCGACGCGAGCGTCGCCGAACAGTCGGGACGCTTCGGCGAAATCGCGCGCGACCTCGGCGGCGGCCCGTTCGATTGGGCCACCAAGGCCGAGGATCGGAGCCGGCTATGGCAAGCGCGTCACGACGCCTATTGGGCGGCGATCGGGCTGCGTCCCGGCATCAGTGGGCTGTCGACCGACGTCTGCGTGCCGATCTCGCGGCTGGCCGAATGCGTCACCCAATCGCAGCGCGACCTTGAGGAGAACCGTCTTATGGCGCCGCTCGTCGGCCATGTCGGCGACGGCAATTTTCACCTACTGCTCTTTGTCGATCAAACCGACGCCGACGAAGTCAGGCGCGCCCACGGTTTCTTGGAACGGCTGGCCGAGCGCGCGCTGGCAATGGACGGCACCTGCACCGGCGAGCACGGCATCGGCCAGGGCAAGATGAAATATATGCCAGCCGAGCACGGTGAGCCGACGCTCGATGTCATGCGCGCGATCAAGCGCGCGCTCGATCCACTGGACATTATGAATCCCGGCAAGATTTTCAGGTTGTGAGTGATGGCAGGCGCGACTCTGCCAAGCGAGACCAGCTGATTCACCCTCCCCTGGAGGGGGAGGTCAGCTACCGCCCGCGATAATAATCCAGCACGAAGACGCGGATGGCTGAGGACAGATTGCCGGTGTAGTTACCCATTTGGCGCTCGCTGTCGATCGACCCGATCAGCTCGGGCACGCTTTGTCGTCGCGCTTTCGCGATCTCCTTCAGTGCCTTCCAGAATGAATCTTCGAGGCTGACGCTGGTCTTGTGGCCCGCAATCATTATCGAGCGCTTGATCACCGGCGATTTCATTTGCCGAAGCTATTTCCGTTACCGACCCGGCCGGGTCATGCGCGCCGGCCGCACCAGGCGATCGAATTCTTTCGCCGAGACATAGCCGAGGCGAAGCGCTTCCTCGCGCAGCGTCGTGCCGTTGGCATGCGCCGCCTTGGCGATCTCCGCCGCCTTGTCGTAGCCGATCTTCGGCGTCAGCGCCGTAACCAGCATCAGCGACTGCTCCATCAACGCAGCGATCCGCGGCGTGTCGGCGCGGATGCCGGCAACGCAGCGGTCGGCGAAAGATTTCGCCGCGTCGGCCAGAAGCCGGATCGATTGCAGCACCGCGTCGATGATGACCGGCTTGAACACATTGAGCTCGAAATGGCCCTGGCTCGCCGCCACGGTGACCGTGGTCTGATTGCCGAACACGCGGCAGCACACCATGGTCAAGGCCTCGGCCTGAGCCGGATTGACCTTGCCCGGCATGATCGAGGAGCCGGGCTCGTTCTCGGGCAGGATCAATTCGCCGAGGCCCGAGCGCGGGCCGGAGCCGAGGAGGCGAATGTCGTTGGCGATCTTGAAGAGATCGGCGGCGAGCGCATCGAGCGCACCGTGCGCGAAGACCAGGGCACCATGCGAGGCGAGTGCTTCGAATTTGTTGGGCGCGCTGACGAAGGGCAGCCCGGTAATGCGGGCGATGCGTTGCGCAAACTGCTTGGCGAAGCGGCGATCGGCGTTGAGTCCGGTGCCGACTGCAGTGCCGCCCTGCGCCAGCGGATAAAGCTCGCGCAAGCCGAGCTTAAGCCGAGCGATGCCCGAGGCAACCTGCGCCGCGTAACCGGAAAATTCCTGGCCGAGCGTGAGCGGCGTCGCGTCCTGCGTATGCGTGCGCCCGATCTTGACGATCGCGGCGAAGGCCTTGGTCTTGCGCTTGAGCGCGGCGTGCAAATGTTGCAACGCCGGAATGAGCCGGTGCGATATTTCCAGCGCCGCGGCGATGTGCATCGCGGTCGGAAACACGTCATTCGACGACTGGCTCATATTGACGTGATCGTTGGGATGGATCGGCGATTTGGCGCCGCGCGCGCTGCCGAGAATTTCGTTGGCGCGATTGGCGATCACCTCATTGACGTTCATGTTGGTCTGCGTGCCCGAGCCGGTCTGATAGACCGAGAGCGGAAAATCCTCATCATGCTTGCCGTCGAGGATTTCCTGCGCCGCCTGGACGATCGCCTTGGCGCGCCGCGCGTCGAGGAGACCGAGCGCGCGATTGGTCTCCGCGGCGGCGCGCTTGACCAGCGCCAGCGCCGCGATCAAGGGGCGCGGCATCGGCAGTTCGCCGATCGGAAAATTGTGCCGCGAGCGCTCGGTCTGCGCGCCCCAATAAGCGTCCGCCGGCACTTCGATCGGACCGAAGGAATCGGTTTCTGTACGAGTCTTCATCGTCCCTCGACCCATGCCGTCATCCTGAGGTGGCCGCAAAGGCTTGTCATCGGGCCGGCACGGGGTCGCGCCAGCGCGATGGGGTGCCCCGACTTCGGGCCGGACCCGTTGGCTCGCACCTCAGGGTGACGGATCAAAGTCACTCACTCATTTTTTGCGGAAGCGGTCGAGCCGCACCACTTCGCCGCCGCCGGTCGTGCCATCATCTGGGCCGGTCGGCGGCGCGGGCGATTTGTCGGGTGCAGGTTCTGGCGCTTTATTGGCCGCGCTTTTGCCGACCGGCAAGGCCGCGGGCGCGGCTTTCTCGGTGCCCTTGTCCCCGCGCGCTGGCGCAGCATCGCCGCGCTCACTCGCCGCTGCGGCATCGATCGCCTCGAATTGAAAGCCGAACTGCACCGCCGGATCGTAGAAGGCGACGATGGCATCGAACGGCACCGCCAGGCGCTCACTGATGCCGCCGAACGACAGCCCGACTTCGAACGCGCGCTCGCCGACCGTCAAATCCCAGAACTGGTGCTGCAGGATGATGGTCATGTTTTCCGGATATTGTGCGTGCAGCCGATCCGACAGCCGCACGCCCGGCGCCGCGGTATTGAAGGTGATCTTGAAATGGTGCTCGCCTGGAAGGCCTTTCTTGGCGACATCAGCGAGCACAGTGCGCACGACGCCGCGCAGCGCTTGCTGCGCGAGAAGGTCATAGCGGATGTAGTCTTCAGGCATGATCAGGGGTCAGGACTTCAGGTATCAGGAATCAGATAAGCGCGGAATCATAATGATCCAGGACGCTTCTGTCCCCCTGGTGCCTGCTCACTGATACCTGACGCCTGGAAAGTGGAGGCTTCTGTTGCCAGGTGCCTCCGAACCCCGCCTAGCGCTGCTAAGACGCTAGGACTTTAGATCGGTCTTTCGAGCTGCTTACGCAGCCAGAGCAACCGGAGCATAGTTGTCGTTGGCAACTATGAATTTGGCCCGATAACGGCGGAACCATGCCGAGCAAAAGCACGCCCTTTACGCCCTCGTCGATCCTATTTCGACCCCGTGATCAGGAAATCAGTGGTCAGTAATCAGATCGCATCTTCCGATTACTGCCTTCTGATTACTGACTCCTGGAATTGGTGGAGTCGCCGGGTACTGCCCCCGGGTCCGAATGGTTTATTACGACGGCCATTTATCGCCATAGCCGGCTTGCGCCGGCACCAAGGAATATAAGCGCAAACGGTTGTCGAAAAAAGACCGCCGCCGGCACCGCAAACCTCCGGCTGGCCTGAAAAAATGCATGTTCCTTTGCGGCATAATCTATTCCGAAAACCGGTATCCAGTTTTCGGGATTATGCCTAATGATTTCACGGTAAAGCATGGCAATGAATTTTCCACCCGGTCCGGCCGCTGACCCGCCCGCGCCCAAGCCCAACTCGAAAGTCCCCGCCGCGCCGCAGCCCGAGCCCGCGCCACGGCCGAACATTGCCGAACTGTTCACCGCCTTCGCCGCGATCTCGCTGTCCGGTTTTGGCGGGGTGCTGGCCTGGGCGCGGCGCATCATGGTGGAAAAGCGCCGCTGGCTCACCGCCGAGCAGTTCAACGAGGCCTTTGCGCTTTGCGCGTTTCTGCCCGGCGGCAACATGGTCAACTTCTCGGTGATTTTTGGCTCGCGCCTGCGCGGGCCACTCGGTGCGCTTGCAGCGCTCGCCGGCCTGCTCGGGCCGCCGATGGTCCTGATCACCGCGGTCGGCGCGCTTTACGCGCATTATGGCGATCTGCCGGTGTTACGGCGCATGCTCACCGGCGTCGCCGCCGCGGCCGCCGGCTTGATGCTCGCGACCGTCGCCAAGATGGCGCGGCCGCTATTCAAGAAACCTTTCAAGAACCGCGCCGTGATCGGCCCCGTCATCGCACTCGCGACCTTCACCGCGATCGGAATTCTGCATTGGCCGCTGCCGGTGGTCTTGGCGGTCATCGTGCCAGTCAGCATCACCGCCGCCTGGTTGCAATCATGAACAATGATGGCAGTTCACTCAGTTCACTCTTGGCATTGGCGGCGTTCTTTGCCGTGACATCGCTGTTCGCGGTCGGCGGCGCCAATTCCGCGATTCCGGAAATCCACCGCTACGCCGTCGACGTTCAACATTGGCTCTCCGCGCGGCAGTTCGCCGATTCGTTTGCGCTGGCGCAGCTCACGCCGGGGCCGAATCTGATCATCGTCACGCTGATCGGCTATCACGTCGCCGGCATTGCCGGCGCCGTGGTGGCGACGCTGGCGATGTGCACGCCGACATCCGTGCTGGCCTTTGTGGTCGGCCGCGCCTCCGAGCGCTTCAAAGGCGCGGCCTGGCACGGCGCGCTCAGCCGCGGGCTCGTACCGGTAACGCTCGGACTGACGGCGGCGAGCGCCACCGTGATCGCCAGCGTCGCCGATTACAATTGGGTCGCGGCGGCAATCACGCTGGCGACCGCGTGCGTGGCGTTGTTCATGCGCGTGCATCCGCTCTGGGCCTTCGCCGCCGCGGCACTCATTGGCGCTCTTGGCCTCATCTGACCGGCGATCTTGCGCCGGCATCGTTCTGCCCGCATGGTGTGGTTCGGGATTGAGAACTCGGAAAAAATTATGAGTGACAGCGCGCGGCTCGGCACGATGGCGAAATGGCTGTGGGAGGCGCGGGTGCGCCGCCTGCCGTATCGCAACTTGCCGCAAGAATTGCGCCCGACCTCGATTGCCGAAGCCTATGCGGCGCAGGAGGCCTATTACCGCCTGGCCGAGCCGGTCTATGGCGCGGTCGCCGGCGCCAAGATCGCCACCACGACCAAAGTGATGCAGCAGTTGATGGGCATCGATCATCCCTGCGGCGGCGCCATTTTCAGCCGCACGATCCATCCATCGCCGGCGAAGCTGCACGCCTCCGACTTCGTCAATCTGCGCATCGAAAGCGAAATCGCGCTCAGGCTCGGCGCCGATCTGCCGGCGTCCGGCGCGCCATGGACGCGCGAGCGCGTCGGCGCGGCAGTCGTCGGCGCGATGGCGGCGTTCGAATTGATCGAGGACCGAAAAGCCGATTATGCGACCACCGAAGCGACTTCGCTGATCGTCGAGAATTGCTGGAATGGCGGCATCGTGATCGGCGCGGCCAAAGCCGTTCCGATCGCCGTAACGATCGATGACCTTGTCGGCATTGCCGGCCGCCTCACGCTCGGCGGCAAGCCGGTCGGCGAAGGCGCCGCGGAAGATCCTTGCGCCACGCTCGCCTGGCTCGCCAATCATGTCGCCGAGCGCCGCCGCAATCTCAGAGCCGGCATGGTCGTGATCACCGGCAGCCTCATTCCGACGGTTTCGATCGCACCCGGCCAGCGGGCGGTGTTCACGGTCGAGGGGTTGGGCGAAGTGGCGATGGAGGTTGAGTAGGCGATTTGATCAGGACCGTATCGTTCCCTCCCCCCGCGCAGCGGTGGGGAGGGTCGGCGAATTTCACGTCAGTGAAATGAGACGGGGTGGGGGCATCTCAAAAAGAAAATCCCCCCACCCCTAACCCCTCCCCAGCGCGCGCTACGCGCGCGGGAGGGGAATATCTTGCACTCCCTTCGTCCGCCGCTCATTTGAAGCTAGAATCCGAAAGCCGAATCGGCCGGAACCATAAAGCCCGATGCGCCAATATCTCGATTTGATGGAACGCGTGCTCAGCGAGGGCGTCGAAAAGCGCGATCGCACCGGCGTCGGCACGCGCGCGATCTTCGGCCATCAAATGCGCTTTGATCTGCAGCGCGGTTTTCCGCTCCTCACCACCAAGAAGCTGCACGTCAAATCGATCGTCTACGAGCTGCTCTGGTTCCTGCGCGGCGACACCAATATCAAATATCTCAACGAGCACGGCGTGCGCATCTGGGACGAATGGGCCGACGAGAACGGCGACCTCGGTCCGGTCTACGGCCACCAATGGCGGTCGTGGCCGACGGCGGACGGCGGCAGCATCGATCAGATTGCGAATGTGGTCGCCGAAATCCGCCGCAATCCCAATTCGCGCCGGTTGATCGTCACCGCCTGGAATCCGGCCGAGATCGAAGGCATGGCGCTACCGCCGTGCCATTGCCTATTCCAGTTCAACGTCGCCAATGGCGCACTGTCGTGCCAGCTCTATCAACGTTCGGCCGATGTGTTTCTCGGCGTGCCGTTCAACATCGCCTCCTACGCGCTCCTGACCATGGCGGTGGCGCAGGTCACCGGGCTCGAGCCCGGAACGTTCATCCATACGCTCGGCGACGCGCATCTCTATCTCAATCATCTGGAGCAGGCGCGGCTGCAGCTCACGCGCCAGCCGCGGCCGCTGCCGACCATGCGCATCAATCCGGCGGCGAAAGATCTGTTCGCGCTGACCTACGAGGATTTCACCCTCGAAGGCTACGAGCCGCACCCGCACATCAAGGCCGCGGTGGCGGTGTAACCGCGCGAGCGTATCACCATGGACATTATTATAGTCGGCGCCATTGCCGAGAATGGCGTGATCGGCCGCGGCAATGCGCTGCCGTGGCGGCTGAAATCGGACATGGCGCATTTTCGCGCGCTCACCATAGGCAAGCCGGTGGTGCTCGGGCGCAAGACCTACCAGTCGATCGGCAAGCCGTTTGCTGGCCGCACCACGATCGTGATCAGCAGTGACAAAACCTTCAGTGCGCCAGGAATTGTGGTGGCGCCGAATTTCAACGCGGCGCTGGAAACTGCGCGCGGCGACGCCTTGCGGCGCAACGCGGGCGCGATCATCGTCGCCGGCGGCGCCGACATCTATGCGCAGGCGCTCCTGCGCGCCACCCGGCTTGTCATCACCGAGGTGCACAAGCGCGTCGACGGCGACACCCGATTTCCCGTTATCGACTGCAAAATCTGGCGCGAAACTGCGCGTAGCGAACAAAAGCCCGGCCAGCAGGACGAAGCCGCGTTTGCTTTCGTCACTTACGAACGCGCGAACATAAGCGAATAGGCTCACGAGGCGCATTCGGGTCATAATTGACGCGCGCGCCGCGCGTCATAACTGCGCGTTGTAAGGAGAAGCCCGCTCCCCTATAACCCCGGCAGCCAAATGCGGCCCGCAATCCGGCTCGCAACGGGCCCCTGGCAGCACTGCAGCCGGTAAGGAGTTAGTAATGCCGTGGAGTAATCAAACCGGCGGTCCGTGGGGGTCCGGACCGCGCGGACCGTGGGGCTCGGGACCGCAGTCGCAGGGCCCCAAGCCGCCCGATCTCGAGGAATTCCTGCGCCGCGGCCAGGACCGGTTGCGCGGACTGATGCCCGGCAATCTCGGCGGCCGCGGTTTCGCCTTGATCGCGCTGGCGGCGGTCGTGTTGTGGGGCTTTTCCGGCTTCTTCCGCGTCGAGCCGGATGAACTCGGCGTGGTGCTCCGCTTCGGAAAATTCGTCCGCGAGGTGCAGCCCGGACTGAATTATCATCTGCCCTATCCGATCGAGACCGCGCTCACGCCGCAGGCGCTGCGCGTCAACAAGATCGATATCGGCTTCGATCTGCGCCGCGGCAGCACGTTGCGCGACGTGCCGGAAGAAAGCTTGATGCTCACCGGCGATGAGAACATCGTCGATGTCGATTTCTCGGTGCTGTGGAAGGTCAAGCCGAACCATGTCGGCGATTATCTCTTTAACGTGCAAGCGCCGGAAGGAACGGTGAAGGCCGTCGGCGAAAGCGCGATGCGCGCGGTGATCGGGCGTTCCAATATTCAGGCCATCCTCACCGGCGCGCGGCAGACCATCGAGACCGCCGTGCAGGAAATCATGCAGAAGACGCTCGACGATTACGGCGCCGGCGTCTTGGTGCAGCAGGTGCAGCTGCAAAAGGTCGATCCGCCGATGCAAGTGATCGACGCCTTCCGCGACGTGCAGGCGGCGCGGTCCGATCTCGAGCGCGCGCAGAACGAAGCGCAAACCTACGCCAACCGGGTCGTGCCGGAAGCGCGCGGCCGCGCCGCCAAGGTCATCCAGGACGCCGAGGCCTATCGCGAACAGACGGTCGCCGAGGCCAAGGGCCAAGCCTCGCGCTTCACGCAAGTCTACGAGCAGTACAAAAAAGCGCCCGACGTGACGCGGCAGCGCATTTACCTCGAAACCATGGAGCGGGTGCTCGGCGGGACCGATAAGACCATCATCGACACCGGCGGCCAGCCGAGTCCCGGCGTCGTGCCCTATCTGCCGCTGCCCAGCCCGCCGCGCTCGACCCAACCGCAGCAGCCGACGACGGGAGGCAACCAATGAAGCCGAGCCTCGCCGGCGGCGCTTTGGCCGTATTGCTGCTGATCGCGCTCGTGGTCGCGTACAGCACCTTGTTCACCGTCTATCAAACCAAGCAGGCTTTGGTGGTGCGGCTTGGCGAGCCGGTGCGCGTTATCACCGAGCCGGGACTGAATGCCAAGATCCCGTTCATCGATAGCGTGATCTATATCGACAAGCGCATTCTCAACATCGAATCGCCGGCACAAGAGGTGATCGCCTCGAGCCAGGACAGGTCGGATGCCGGTGTCCCACGCGCCGCGCAGGCCGGCGAGCGGCTCGTCGTCGACGCCTTCGCGCGCTATCGCATCATCGATCCTTTGAAGTTTTATCAGACCGTTGGCCCGGATGGCGCCAGTTCGCAGCTTTCGATCCTGCTGAATTCGGCCGTGCGCCGCGTGCTCGGCGCCGCGACGCTGGCCGACGCGGTGCGCAACCGCCGCGAGGATCTCATGGCGCAGATGCGCGAACAGCTTGACCGCGACGCACGGTCGTTTGGCATCGAGGTCGTTGACGTGCGCATCCGCCGCGTCGATCTTCCGGAGCAGAACAGCCAAGCGGTCTATCAACGCATGCAAACGGAACGGCAGCGCGAGGCGGCCGAATTCCGCGCCCAGGGCAGTCAGAAGAGTCAGGAAATCCGCGCCAGGGCCGACCGCGACGTAACGGTGCTTCTCGCGGAGGCGAATTCACAGGCTGAAACCGTTCGCGGCCAGGGCGATGCTGAGCGCAACCGTATTTTTGCCGAGGCCTATGGCAAGGATACCGATTTCTTCAGTTTCTATCGCACCATGCAGGCCTATGAGCGCAGTATGCAGCGCAACGACACGCATCTGGTGCTTCGCCCGGATACCGACTTCTTCCGCTTCTTCGGCGATCCAACCGGCAAGGCGCTAGAGGGCACACCCGGCGCGTCCACCGGCGCCGCGCCATCCGCGACGGCAAATCCGCCGCGCGCGAGCGCCAACAAATAGCGCGAGCGCATCCAAGGCAGGCAGGCTGCGCCGATGTCGGATTTCATTGTGGCGCTTGGCCTGTTCTTCGCGTTCGAAGGCCTGGTGCTCGCCGCTTTCCCGGCCAGCACCAAGCGCATGATGGCAACCGTGCTCGACACGCCGGACGGCCCATTGCGCATCGCCGGCATCGTCTCCGCCGTGATCGGCGTGCTCATCGTCTGGTTCATTCGCGGCTAAAGCGAAATACCGAAGCAACCTAATACCATTCCGCTTCAGCCGTCCCACGCCTGAATAACGGTCTGCTGCGCGATCTTGCCGGCTTTGAGATCGAGCATCGCCGAGCAAAACACTTTGGTGCCGTCTGGATAAGTGCAGCATTGTGTGAACGCGAGCCGATTGCCGGCGGCGACGCCGTTCTCGATCATGTGGGTCATGTCGCGATCGCACACGTCGCTGGAATAACCGGCGATCGCGTCCTTGCCTTGCAAGCGGCGCGGATTACTCGGCGGGTTGGCGTGATCGATCACCAGCATCAGCGCATCCTCGGCATACATGTCGGCGAGCGCTTGCGCGTTTCGCCCTTCAACCGCGCGCTTGAGCGCGGCGACGGTGACGGATCTCGCGCCGAATTTACTTGCAGATTTACTTGCAGATTTACTTGCTGACTTCTTTGCCACTTTGCGCGCGGATTTTCGTTTCGCCTTGGCCATGACGCCTTCTCCCGAGACTTTGCTGCAGAAGCATAACTCCGGTTCCAACTGAGAAGCAAAAAGGCAACGCGCGTGAACGCTGCGTTATTCCGGCCACTCGACACTATATGGCGCTTGGCGCATCTTGAGCCGAGGTTGGCGCGCTTCACCTGCAGGCCGTGACATGAAAAAGAAGCAGAGTTCCGCGGTGAGTTTTGTCCTGATGTTGCTGGTCTTGCTGCTGCTTGCGGGACTGCCGTTCGCAGCGTGGCTCGATCTGAGCAACTTGGTCGACACCAATCTGCGTCGGCAGGCCAAAGACCTCAATTCCATTATCAGCAGCGTGCGCGGTTATTACGCCGCCAACGTTGTCGGCCGCGTTCTCGCGTCGCCCGGCACAACCAAAGTCGTGCACAATTACCGGGAGATTCCAGGCGCGATACCGATACCGGCGACCCTGTCGCTTGAGCTGGGCAAGGTCATCAGCGAGCAGCAGCAGAACATCGGTTATCGCTTTGTTTCCGACTACCCGTTCAAGAATCGTCCGCCACATGCGCTGGACGCGTTTGAGACCAACGCATTGAGCGTATTGCGGGGGAATTCAAATCAGCAGCTTGCCGAGGTGTCGGCCACAGTGTTCAGCGATCAAGTCCGGCTGATAGCGCCGGTGATCATGGGGCAGGCTTGCGTCGACTGCCACAACTCGCATCCCGAAAGCCCGAAACTTGATTGGAAGGTCGGCGATGTCCGCGGCATCCAGGAAGTCGCGATTACGCAGCCGATCGGTAATAACGTGTTCGCTTTCAAATATCTGCTGGCCTATTTCCTGCTGATCGCCAGCGTCGGCACCTTGTTCATCCTGCTGCAGCGGCGCCAAGCAGCTATCATCAACGGCATGAATGCTGAGCTCGAGACCACCAACGAATTTCTCGGCTCGTTGTCGATGAAGATATCGCGCTATCTGTCGCCGCAAATCTACAAAAGCATCTTCAGTGGACAGAAGGAAGTCACCATACATACCGAGCGGAAGAAGCTGACGATCTTCTTTTCCGACATCAAGGATTTCACCGCCACGACCGAGCGTCTGCAGCCGGAGCAAATCACCCAATTGCTCAACGAGTACTTTACCGAAATGTCAGGCATTGCGCTCGCGCATGGCGGGGCGGTCGATAAATTTGTCGGCGACGCCATGCTGGTCTTTTTCGGCGATCCCGAAACCAAGGGCGACGCGGAAGATGCGCGCGAATGCCTGCGGATGGCGATCGAGATGCAGCATCGCATTGCCAGCTTGAACGCCAAGTGGCGCAGCAACGGCATCGAACATCCGTTCCGCGTGCGGATGGGCGTCAATACCGGTTTTTGCAATGTCGGAAATTTCGGCAGTAATGACCGCATGGACTATACGATCATCGGCGCTGAAGCCAACCTGGCCGCGCGCCTTCAGGCGATCGCCGAGCCCGGACAGATCGTCATCAGCTACGAGACCTATGCGTTGGTCCGCGACACCGTGGTCGCTCGCGCGCTGCCGCCGATCACGATGAAGGGCATCAGCCCCGAAGTAATTCCATATCTCGTCAGCGGCGTCCTCGACAGCACCGGCAAGAACGTTCAGGTTTTCAGCGAGCACATGACCGGGTTGGATTTCTACTTCAACGCCAGCATGATCGACGCGAGCAAAGCGCCGCACATCCGTGAGATTCTGCAGGACGCGCTGAAAACCTTGGACGACGAAAGGTGATGCGCTAAACGGCGGCGCGTTCGATCGGGCGGCGGTCGGAAGGAGGGAGGGAACGCAGGCCTTATTCTAGATGTGTGACCACGGCGAGACGCTTGACATCGTTTCGCAGATAGGCCTGCAAGAAAGCGTCGTAATTCTTAAACGACACACAGCCATTCGAGTCGCCGTTTGGCCCGAGCATGTAGGTGTGCGCGAGCAGCCCGGCGCGGCCGAAGGTCTTGTCTTCGTCCTCGGGAATCATCCGCAACGCCCGCACGCCGTGGAACGGCGCTTCGCGCAGCCGGAGACCGTAGATATTGGGCGGGGTGACGCCGTGCATTCTTTCGTCGGCGTGGCGCGGATCGTCGAGCCGGTCACCAAGGCCCGAATGCGCTTCAAGCTGGCTGCCGTCCGGCATGTAAACGGTATGCGCGGAAATATCATAAACCGCGGTATATCGATCATAGCGGCCGACGATGTTCTTGCTCGTGCTCAGGCCGGCATCGTCGGTGGCCGCATAGGCCAGCGTGACCGGCGCCGGTTTGCCGAAAAGCTTCGCGAAAATGCTTTGTAACATTGTCGGCCGATCCGCAGCGGGTTGATTTTGTCCGTCATCGCGCGCCGCTGCAGTGCGGATCGGCGCCAGATTCGGCCGCGGCGCGGTTGCGCTTTTTGCGGCTCGATCGTTACGCGCTGAACTTGCAGCTGGCGGGGGCGCTGACGACGCCAATGCTACCTGCTCAACCGGCGTGTCACTGACAAAGCCCGACGGAACGTCCAAGGCGAAGCGAGGATCGAACAGTGTGGCATAGACATTCGAAAGCGACGGCTTCGACACGGCAAGCTTGTCGCCACGCAAACCTTCACCACGACTGGCGATGACGTCGCCTTTATCGCCGCGGGCGATGACAACGTCGAGCTTATCGCCACGGGTGCCGGTAACTTCAACGAGATCGGCACCGCCGCCGGAATCCCAAGCGGTCCAGGCCGTCGAAACGCACAAAGCCGCAACGATTGCGACCGCCGCGCCGCCTATGACCCTTTGCGGCAGCGCATTCGATGGCAAAGGTCGGTGATCGTATGCGGTAACGCTGTCGCGCCGTCCGCTGGCGAACGCCATTCCCCCGTCCCATTCCCCCAATCGAAACCAGGGAAAGCATCAAGGAGATCTGCGGCTTCATTGAGGCAAAGGCCGGGGCTGACCACAGCTAGGATTCCTAAAGAATCCGGGCGGTTCACGGTCAAAAGAGGGGCAAAAAACATTTTGCGCTGCAACGGACTGTTGGCGGGCCGCGAAAGCATATGATGCCGGTCAAGGGCTTATCCGGCGTCGTCGGCCTGTTAACCGTGTTTTCCGGGATGTCGCGTCGCGACCTCCGCAAAGGGCCGGACGGGCGGCTGACGACCGGGCAGGAAGCCGCGCGCATCGTCTGAATGGTTCGGCGTTACGCGGGTTTCTTGTGAGAACAGCGCATCCGACAGGCCAGCATCTCGGGTAACGCTTCGCGCCGCACAATTGTGCGGCGCGTTCTCGAGGATTCTGAATGGTCTGTTCAAGTTCCATTCATGCAACCGTCGGCTTCGGCTCCGCGTTATTTCCTCGAAAACCAAGGAGGAGCAATAATGCGAACCTTAGGCATAATCGCTGTAGCAATCGGGCTCGTCGGCACAATCGCCGTCGGCAGCGCAGTTCCGGCAGCCGCAGATTGGTACGGCCACCATCATAACCGCTACTACAATTATTATGGCGGGGGCACATGGAACGGCTGCCCGCCGGATTGGACTATCCAGGGCGGCGCCTGTAAGCCCTATCAGGGACCGCGTTTGTGGTGGCAATAACATATGAAATAGCAAATAACCTATAGGCCGCCTTCGGGCGGCCTTCTCTTTTCAGTTTGTTCGCGTCCAACCACCGCTGAAATTATTGACCGTGGCTCGCGAGCGCGTTCCGACAGGTGCGGCTGATCCTTCCCCGGTTTGCCTGGAGGCAACCCGTAATACCCAGTACGTCACCGGAATTCCTCTGCAATTCGGCCTGGCAAAATCTCCTGACGTCATGTCGGCAGGCCGCCCGTTCCTGCTCGCTGCCTTGCCCCATCGGCTGGGCCGATAATTGCGCAGCGCCAGTCATTGCCAACACAAATGTGCAGATGGCTATCAAGATAGCCGATCCGTTCCGGGCAGCTCGATTTTCAACTGCCATTTTGTCGTCTCCTCGTGACAGCGCCCTCCCGATTGATGTGGGAGACTAATCCTGGAAAACCAAGCCCGGTGGACAGGCGTCAAGCGCCATCTGCCTTGGCGCTATCTACTTCAGCGCCATCCGCCTTGGCGCCATCTACTTCAGCGCCATCTACTTCGGCGTGATCGCTTCGACCGATAACCCCTGTTGGTGGCCGTGGCAGCAACGCTTGCCCCCACGGTCGTGCACTTTCTCACGCCACGTATTTCTCCGGTAGCGTCGGCAACCAAGTGGCACGACGTTCGAGGCGGAAAAGAAAAACCGTGTTGAAGCTAGCGCTCAGTTTTCTGGCCGCTCGCGGGCGCTCAATGTGTCAGGGCGCGCACGCCATACGCCACGACACTTGAAATCAAGAGCACCACCGGCGCGGCACAACAAAAAGCCAGAGTGACTTCAACTGTAAGGCGAAGCATCGGTCGCTGATTTGCGACGTTGTACAGGTAACTCATTTGACGCTCCAACCACGTTATTTTTTGCCGCTGCAGGCGGGGTCAGTCATCCTGCGCGACGTAGCTGGTTTTGCCACGTGAGGCAGCCCTGGTCTGTGACCGCCATCACACCCAATGGGGATAGCGAAACCTGGCTAAAGCCCGTCAAACCGGGCAAAATCGAACGATCTCGAACTTATTGCCCGCGAGCTCGGGCAGGACATCGGCAATGAACCGGTTCAGGCTTGATCTCATCATTCTCGCCACCGTGCTTGGCGTCCAGCCAGCGCTTGCGGAAACGCAGACGCTGACCAACGACACGCGATTTTGTCCGAGCTGGGCGGAAGCGCATGAGCGGTCGCTCGCCAGTCTCAACAATGGCCGCCCGCCCTTTCCAGTGAGATGGAAAGGCTGCATCGTGCTCAAGCAGGGCACGAGCGTCGAGATCGTCGACCATCAGGACTGGTCGACGGAGATTGTTTTTCACGACAAGCATTGGTTCGCCGACGAGTGACCGGGTTCGCTCCGGACTATTGCGTCCGCCCGACCCTTTTCCGCCCCAATTCCATTCCTACGTGCTAATCCCTAATCAACGTTCGGCCAGATGCGGCCTTGCGTCTCAGTCGCGACAGGCGCACCTTGCCGAAACGTCATTTCCGCATGAGTCGCATATCAGGAGTCCCGGCCTCCATGCCGTCCCAATTCAATAGGTTCAAGTCCCGTCGCTTTTCCGCCCGCGATCTGTCTATCCACCTGGCGCAGGCCGCAGCGCTCACAGCGGCGCTCGCTTTCGCGACAGCCCAGCCGGCGGCCGCGCGGGGGCCCGAAAATATCGCCGACGTCGCTGAACAGGTGATCGATGCCGTGGTCAATATCTCCACCTCGCAGAAAGTCGACCCGCGCGTCACCGAGCTTCCCGACCTGCCGCCCGGCTCGCCGATGGAGGAATTCTTCGATCAGTTCTTCAAGAACCGGCGCGGCCAGGGCGGCGATCAGACGCCACGCCGGATCAACTCGCTTGGCTCGGGCTTCATCATCGATTCCTCGGGCCTGGTCGTCACCAATAATCACGTGATCTCCGACGCCGACGAGATCAATGTCATTCTCAATGACGGCACCAAGCTGAAGGCAACGCTTGTCGGCAAGGACAATAAAAGCGATCTGGCGCTGCTTCGCGTACATGCCGATAAGCCGATCAAGGCGGTGAAATTCGGCGATTCCGACAGACTGCGGCTTGGCGAATGGGTGATCGCGATCGGCAATCCGTTCAGCCTCGGCGGCTCGGTCACCGCCGGTATCGTCTCGGCGCGCAACCGCGACATCAATTCCGGACCATACGACAATTACATTCAGACCGACGCCGCCATCAATCGCGGCAATTCCGGCGGACCGCTGTTCAACCTCAATGGCGAAGTGGTTGGCGTCAACACCGCGATCATTTCGCCGTCGGGCGGCTCGATCGGCATCGGCTTCGCCGTGCCGTCCAACAGCGCCGTCGCCGTGATCGATCAGCTGCGCCAATTCGGCGAGACCCGCCGCGGTTGGCTCGGTGTGCGCATTCAACAAGTCACCGACGATATCGCCGAAAGCCTGAACATTTCGCCGGCGCGCGGTGCGCTCGTCGCTGGCGTGGACGACAAGGGGCCGGCCAAGCCGGCCGGCATCGAACCCGGCGACGTCGTGGTGTCATTTGACGGCCACGACATCAAGGAAATGCACGACCTGCCGCGCGTTGTCGCAGACACGCCGGTCGGCAAAGTCGTCGAAGTCGTTGTCATCCGCAAGGGCAAGCAGGAGACGCACAAGGTCACCGTCGGTCGGCTCCAGGACAATGAAAAAGTGGCCGAAGCAAGCGCCAAGCAAGAAGCCCCGTCCGAAAAATCGGTGGTGCAGAAGACCCTCGGGCTCGAACTTTCCGGCCTGTCCGACGACCTGCGTCGCAAGTTCAAGATCAAGAGCGGCGTCAATGGCGTCCTAATCACCGGCGTCGATCCGAGCGTCGCCATGGCCGATCCCGACAAGCGGCTGGCGCCCGGTGACGTAATCATCGAGGTGCAATATCAAGCGGTCGCCGATCCGGCCGACTTGCAGAAGCGGCTCGATCAGCTCAAGTCACAAGGCAAAAAGATCGCGGTGCTGCTGGTATCGAATGCCGACGGCGCCACCCGGTTCGTGGCGTTAAGTTTGCAATAACGCAGATAATCCCTCGATTGGAGCGTTCATCGCGCTTGCCACGCGCATATTTGGCGCCGCGTTCTCGGCGCCTATCCGTATATCGTCGGTTACGTGATGCTCTCTATGCGATCGCGGCGATCATCGCGATTCTACGCACGCCTGAAACGAAGAGCGCCAGCCTTGAAGCCTGACAGCCTTGTCCGTTTCCAATTTGGACCCGAATGCGACGGTCCGACACCGTAGAGTAGTCCGCCTTTGCTCAGAATTTCTCGACGCGCGGCGCCCGCGCCGCCCGACAGTACAAGACCCAGCCCTATTCGATCACCTCGCCGGCTTGGGCAAGCAGCGTCGGCGGCACCGTCAGCCCGAGCGCCTTGGCGGTTTTTAGATTGATCACGAAATCGAATTTGGTCGGCTGCAGCACCGGAAGGTCCGCCGGCTTTTCGCCTTTGAGAATGCGGCCGACATAAATCCCGCCATTGTGATAACTATCGACAATATTGGGACCGTAGCTGATCAGGCCGCCGTGAACGGCGTATTCCCGAAATTGATAGATTGCGGGCAACTTGTTCTGCGCAGCAAATTCGATAATGCGACCGTGACGCGTGTCGAAAAAGGGTGAGGCCGTCACGAGAAAAGCGCCGACTCGATGTTGCAGGAGCGAGTTTAAAGCCGAATCCAATTCCATGTCGTTATCCGCTGGTGCCACGAACAGGTTTTGATTGACGTCTTTGGCGGCAGAAACAAGATCATTCAGCTCTTCTGTGGTCGGAGGAAATCGGGGATTGAGCAGTATTCCGATCAGCGCGACGCCCGGAACTAATTCCCGCAGTAAGCCAAGCCGCTTTGATTCCATCTCACTGGTCCAGAGCGTGTAGCCGGTCACGTTGCCGCCGGGCCGATTGAAACTGGCGACAAGGCCCGCCGTGACCGGATCGCCTCCCATGCCAAAGACGACCGGCGTCTTCGCCGTCGCCTGCTTGGCCGCGACGACGGCCGAAACATCTCCGCCCACGCCAACCAGAACCGCAACGCCGCGGCTAATCAAATCGGCGGCGAGCGCCGGCAAGCGGTCGTAATCGCCTTGCGCCCAGCGAATTTCGATTTTGACATTCTGCCCTTCGATAAAGCCGGTTTCCGCCAACCCTTGTCGGAATGCATCGACAAGATGCGCCGAATCGGCCGGCGAGCGGCCACTCATGAACCCGACAATCGGGACCGCCGATCCCTGCTGCGCATAAGCAACGAGCGGCCAGCCGGGGGCAATGCCTATGAGAGCAATGAAGTCTCGTCGTCTCATCTCGGCTCCAACCGTCCAGAACAGGACATGTAGCGGGCCAATTCGTCGTTTTGGGAAGAGACGCGCTGGCGCGGCCGCGCATTGGGCCGAGCGACCGTGGCCGTGTCAAGATTCGCGAGGCGGAAGAATGCAGTCCAATGCGCGGGGTTAATACGCGTCAGTGGGCGGCGCAAACCTTGGCGATCTTCGCCGCGATCTGTTGCGCCTCACCGCGCGTGTACAGCTTCTCGCCGCTGTGGCGTTCTGGCTCATCCTCGAAATAGAGATAGGCCAGGCCCTGACCGTCGTGATCGCGGACGATGAAACAAGCCGGCGTTTCTTCGACCGACCACGGCATCGAGAAGTGCCGGTTATCAAGCATCCGGATCGCCAAGCTTTCACCTATTCCGCCCATAATCCCCCCTCCTGAGCAGGAAAGGTCTGGTTCGCAAAGCTCTAGCAAACGTAACCGCGAACGAGAAAAGGCCCTGTGACCCGCGGCACAGTGCAATCGGGCACGGTGCAACCCCGACGCGCAGGGGGGTTGATCGTTTGTTTCGGCCACGACGGCTGCTGCGCTCGCGCGCGAAGAGCTCGGCCGCCAGACGCTATTTGTTGCCCAGGCGACAGCGGCCAGCCGCAATAATACCAGTGGGTGCAAAATCCGATGGTCAGGGGCTCCCTGCGGCGACTGCAGCCGCGCGCTCCAGCGCTTCATCGGACACGTCAAAGCCAAGGTCATCCGCATTGGTTTCAGTAAGGCCAGTTAGATGAATATTCATGACACTAGTCCCCTTGAAACTTTTACGCCGGCCCATCCATATCGCCCTGCGGTATCGCACACCGTGCCCCTCGTCACAGTGCGCGCTGGGTTTGCGGCCGCCAGAGCCACACTCAGTTGTGGTGCCAATGGCAGGCGAGCCATTATAGAAGTCGGGCGAGGACCTCGTGCGCCCGACGACAAACCGCCGAGCGTTACGCTTGATGATGCACCAAAGGGTCGATTGTGAAACACGCCTGGATCTGTACGACCTGCGGAACGCAATACGAGCCGTCGGAACAACCGGCACCAGTATGCTCGATCTGCGATGAAGAGCGGCAATATGTATTGCCGACCGGTCAACAGTGGACGAGCCTGACGCAATTGCGGAAATCCCATATGGCCACGTTTCACCGCGAAGCGGAACTGATCGGCATCGGGACAGCGCCGGCATTCGGCATCGGCCAGCGAGCGCTTTTGGTGCGCACGCCACAAGGCAATGTGCTGTGGGACTGCATCAGCCTCATCGACGATGCGATCGTGCAAATCGTCAATGCGCTCGGCGGACTCAAGGCGATCGCGATTTCGCATCCGCACTACTACACCACCATGGTGGATTGGAGCGCCGCCTTTGGCGACATCCCGGTCTATCTGCATGCAGCCGACCAGCGCTGGATCATGCGATCGGCGCCGTGTCTGAAATTATGGACCAATGCGACGAAAGAGGTATTGCCCGGTCTCACCCTCATCCGCGTCGGTGGTCATTTTGAAGGTGGCACCGTCATGCACTGGGCTAAAGGCGCCGGCAGCAAAGGCGCTCTCTTATCCGGCGATCTCCTGCAAGTGACGCCGGACCGAAAATTCGTCAGCTTCATGTGGAGCTATCCCAATTACGTACCGCTCGGCGAGAACGCCGTGCGCGCTATCGCCAAGCGCCTCGACGGCTGGAGCTACGACACCATCTACGGCGCATTTTGGGATCGCGTCATTGCCGGCGATGGCGCGAACGTAACGGCAAAATCGGTGGCGCGGCACATTGAAATTCTGCAGCGCGAGGCGCCCTGAACGCTAAAGCGAAAAGATTTGAGCTTGATCCAATATTTCGCTTTGGCTTGTTGTTTGAGCAAGATCTTTTCCGAAAACCGGTATCCACTTTCCGGGATCATGCTTTAATTCGCCGAGTGCAGAACCTGATATCCGGCGACCAAGAGTTCGACGGCGATCAAAATCACAATGATGATTTCCAAGCGCAACGACCGCCTGGTATCGATTGTGTCAGTGAGGATTTCGGCGGTGTCGGCGATGACTTTAAGCTTGCGCGATAGGGCCTCGGCGCGTTCTTTCAGCTCATATTCGTCTTCAAGCCGCGCATAAAGACGATCCAGGTCTTGCCGGTCCCAGACCACGTCGGGTTTTTCAGTGACGGCCACCCGGCCCGACAAGCGATGCTGAACGAGCAAGGCATTGCCGATGTGCTTCAAGATTGTCCGGCGACCGCCAAACAGGCGCCCTTTTTCCGCAAGTTGCCGGGCGAACGGCTCGACAATATCGAAGACGGCGGCGACTTCGCGCTCGTCGCGGGCGAGCACAACGCTCTTGGATAAGGCATCGGCGATGACGATCAAATGCTCCGGCGTGATGGTTTTGAGGACGAGCGGTCCGCCCGGCAGGATTTGATCATCCTTATCGGGCACCTGTTCGATCAATAAGGTCTCCTCCTCCGGCGGCGAAATCGGACGCACCAGGCGAGGTTGCAGACTGCGAAGAACTTGCTGTTCCTCGTCCGGCGAAAGACACAAAGTCACCACAACGCCGTAGCGAAACAGCGTGACAAAGCCGTCCTTGCCGAATTTGTAGGTGACCGGGGCGGTCGACACGACGCCGTCATGCTCGAGATTCGCCGTGTCGATCCGATCGCTCAGCAGAAATGCCCGCACCCTTCGACGCTTCGGAACTTGCGCCTGATTATTCACTGGCAGCGCGACGTCAAGCTGATCCATATATCAAGAATATGTATCAGGCCGGCCGAGCAACAGGGCTCAAAATGGACTATTCAGCGCCGACAAAATCTTCGCGCCGATAACCTTGCGCATAGAGGAGCGCGGTAAGATCGCCGTGGTCGATGCAAGCGCCGGCGGCCTCGCGCAGCGCCGGTTTGCCGTGGAAGGCGACGCCGAGTCCGGCCGCCTCGATCATCGGAATATCATTAGCACCGTCGCCGACCGCGAGCGTGTCTTCACGCCCGAGCCGCAATCGCCGGCGGAGCGTAAGTAAGGTGTCACGCTTGGCCTCACGGCCGAGCACCGGCTCCGCCACTTCGCCGGTGAGCCGTCCGTTGGCGTCGGTGAGTAGTTTGTTGGCGTGGTATTCATCGAATCCGATTGCCGCGGCGAGCGGCGCCATGAAGGCGGTGAAGCCGCCGGTGACCACGCAAGTGTAAGCGCCGTTCGCGCGCATGGTTTGCACCAGCGTCGTGGCGCCTGGATTCGGTCGGATGCGTTCGGCGATAACTTTTTCGATCGTTGCAATCGGCAGCCCCTTCAGCAACGCTACCCGTTCGCGCAGGGCGGGCGCGAACGCGATCTCGCCCCGCATGGCGCCCTCGGTGATCGCTGCCACGCGCTCCTTGAAACCGGCATAGTCGGCGAGCTCGTCGATGCATTCCTGGCCGATCATGGTCGAATCCATGTCGGCGACCAGGAGCTTCTTGCGGCGCCCGTCCCGCGGTTGAACAATCACATCGACCGGCGCGGCGCCGATAATGCTGCGGAGTTCGGGCGTGAGCTTTCTAAGCGTGCTTGCCGTCACGCCGGAGTCGTTCTGCGGCGCGGCGAAGGCAATGTCGATCGCGACGCCCGCCGAAAGCCACTCGCCGACGCGCGCTTGCGGTAGCTTTTCCGCGACGCGCTTCGTCAAGGCCTCGGTCAGTGCCGGGCGGTGCGCCGCCGAGATAAGCGTTGCCACGTATGACATCTCATGCAATCCGGATTTATTGTTGGCGCATGATCTTTTCCGAAAACCGGTGACCACTTTTCGGGATCATGCGCTAGGAGCTCTCAACCGCGTGTCCAAAGTCATTCTCATTGCAGGCCCGACGGCGAGCGGCAAGTCGGCATTGGCGCTTGAGCTCGCGGAAAAGCACCGCGGGGTCATCATCAATGCCGATTCCATGCAGGTTTATCGCGACCTGCGGGTCATCACCGCGCGGCCTTCGCCGGACGAGGAAAAACGCGTGCCGCACCGGCTCTACGGCCATGTCGATGCGGCGGAAAACTATTCAGTCGGCCGCTGGTTCACGGAAGCCGCGCAGGTGCTGGCGGATGCGGCCAGCGAAGATCGTCCTGCAATCGTGGTCGGCGGCACCGGACTTTATTTCTCGACGCTCACCCGCGGCATCGCGGCGGTGCCGCCGATCCCCGAGGAAATTCGCCGCGATGTCCGCGGCCGGCTCGCGGCAGAAGGCGTCGCGGCGCTACATGCCGAGCTTGCGTTGCATGATCCGGCCACCGCGGCGCGGCTGAAACCCGGCGACCGCGCCCGCATTACCCGCGCCCTCGAAGTGGTGCTGGCGACCGGCCGCTCGCTGACTGCCTGGCACGAGGACAACACACCGGCGCGCGTCGATCTTGCCCGCGCCGCCAAAGTGTTTCTAATGCCCAAGCGCGACGAGCTTGGACTGCGCATCGATGCGCGGTTCGATGCCATGATGGTGGCCGGCGCGCTGGCGGAAGTCCGCGCGCTCGCCGCGCGCAATCTCGACCCCAATCTGCCGGCGATGAAAGCGCACGGCGTGCCCTGGCTGATCCGTCACTTGACGGGCGAGATCACGATGGCCGAAGCGGTGGCGGAATCCAAGCGCGACACCCGCCGCTATACCAAACGGCAAGTCACCTGGTTCCGCAATCAGCTGCCGACATTCGAATGGGTCGAGCCGCAACACGCGGCCGTGGCGGTCGAGGCGCAGCTGGAGCGGATGGGCCGGAACAAGCCAGGCCATGACGAACTAAACTAGCGCCTTCAATGTGAGCTCAATGCCAGAATTGGCAGTCGAAATAGTCCTGCGTCTCGATGTAGCCGACGCAATAATGCTCATAAAGGTAGCACTGGCGAAACCAGTAGCTTGCGAAGATAAGCCCGCCTAGAAGCGTGACATATCCAAACGCGCGGTAGGCGCGATGCCGCGAATTGCCAGCGTCTAGCCTGATCGCGATAGCCCTTTCGAGCCGCGACGGCGGGCGGACAACTACCACGACCGTTGCGACCACCGTCGCGATTGCAGCGATCATCATAAAGTCGGACCAGGACGCGACCGGTAACATCAAAGGAAATGGATTCATTGATGCCAGAATATCGACGACTAAGTAACCCGCGGCCAGGACTATCAGGATCGCGCGCAGCAGGGGAAACAGTCGCCTAAGCCTTTGACTCAGCCTTCGCTCCAGCGGCGTCCGCGCGATGAAGACAAGCAACAGCACCGCGGTCGAAGCGCCGAGCAAGAACAGAGCCAAGAGCCCAAGGTGCAAAGGAAAATTGATGAGCAGGATGACGGCGATGTTCAGGGCAAGGTAGCAATAGGGAATGGCAAGGCCGCCAAAAATGAGAGAGGCGTAAAGGATCGCCCAAGGATCGCGGCGAGTCATGTCGCGGCGAGTCATGTCGGTCCTTCGCTAGCCGAAGGACCGCCGCGACAGACAGCAGTTCTCGCTAATGCGTCACATATTGCAGGCCGGCAGTGTAAGCGGCGCCGCCGATCACGCAAGGTATGCCCAATTCGATCTGCCCGGTTGCGGCGGCGACGACGCAGCCCATCGACAGCGCGCCCTGCCCGATCTGCCCCCAGCCCGACAGTTCGCGCTTGGAGTTCGGACCCTTGCTCTTGAGCTCCTCGATCGCGGCGAGCGATTCCTGGCGCATATGAACGGTGTCGACCGTCTCCGCGGTCTCGATGACGTCGTCGAGCACGACTTTCACTTCTTTGGGCTGGTCCTTGTCGGCCCATTTCAACATTGCCAAGAGATCGGCATCGCGCACGGCGTTGCTGGCGAGCGTGAACTTGGCGGCGCTGCCGGTGGTGAGACTGTCGACGTTGTCTTTGTCGTTGGAGAGCGGCAACAGCTTGATGACGCGCTCGATCGGCACATAGCTGCCGGTGGCGAGATAATAGCCCCACAGTACGTCGATCAGCTCCGGCGTCGGCTCGAGCGCCACGGCTTTCTTCTGGTCCTTACCGATATGCAAGCTCGACTTTATCTTGTCGATCATGCCCGGCTTTTCGGCGCGGAAATCAATCTGCTCGAGCCGCGGCAGCTTGCCGTCGAGATATTTGTCGATCATGGCGCGGCGCGTCGCCATCCGGTCGACGAAAGTCGCCAGCAGCTCGCGCCAGTTCGGCAGGCCGGAATAGGCGACGGCGCGCACCAGCACCCAATGATCAGAAGGATCGATCGGCAACATTTTGGCGATCAGATCCTCGGCATGCGACGCATTGGTGCCAAGCACGCCGGCGATGAAGCCGACATAGGGGCCCGAACTTTCGGCCGCTTTGAAGGCCTGCATGGCGCTGAGCGCATGCACGACCGCCGGCAACCGGTCCGGATCCGGGCGATGGCGATAGCCGTTGATCCATTTGAGAATGGCCTCGTTCGAATTGAACCCCGACGCCGGCGGTTGGACTGCCCTGGCCGGCGTCAGCGGCGCAACCAACAGGCTCAATCCGATCACGAGACCGACAATGGCGGCGAACGCGCCGCGCCGACCTGTGCGAAACCGATATGCTGCGATCATGTGCCCTCCGCCGCAAAACGGCAGCGCGTGACCGGACGATGTGGAACGATCACGCCCCCGACCTGCGGTAATGCAGCAACAGGCTTAGGAAAATTAAAGGCCGCGGCCGCGCAAAATCGCGGCTGCGATGTGACAGTTAAGGCTGGTCAACGATTGCAATTTGCCGCGTCATTCCGATTTCAAACGCCAGTTTGAACGCGATGACGGGCGCCAAGACCAGATTGTTGCCGCAATTTGCTTGACCCCCCGTGTCACAATGCTTATAAACCCTCGCGTTCAAGCAGCAGACCAAGAGGCAGACGCGTGCGTCCGTTCGTTTCGCTGATCCTCGTATCGAAGCGCACCGCCGGGGGTGGCTAGGCCACCCGCGAGACGTGGCGGTGCGCGACCAAGGGCCTTCGAGGCCCTTTTTTGTTACCTGGTTCCAATAAGTGTTCGAGTGCTCGTTCGAGGATTTGGATTTGTTGCCGTCGATCGATTCGCGACCCGCCCCGACGGCCAGTGAATGGAGAGTGCGATGACTGAGATGACCGGCGCGGAAATGGTGATCGCGGCACTCGCCGATCAAGGCGTCGAGCACATTTTCGGCTATCCCGGCGGCGCGGTGTTGCCGATTTACGACGCGCTGTTTCAGCAAAAAAAGGTGCAGCACGTCCTGGTGCGCCATGAACAAGGCGCCGTTCATGCCGCCGAAGGCTATGCACGCTCGACCGGCAAAGTCGGCGCTGTGCTGGTGACATCCGGTCCGGGCGCGACCAATGCGGTCACCGGCCTGACCGATGCGCTGTGCGACTCGGTCCCGCTCGTCGCCATCACCGGGCAAGTGCCGACACACCTCATCGGCAATGACGCCTTTCAGGAATGCGACACCGTCGGCATCACCCGGCCCTGCACCAAGTACAATTATCTCGTCAAATCGGTGAGCGATCTGCCGCATGTGCTGCATGAGGCTTTTCACATCGCCGCCAGCGGCCGCCCGGGCCCTGTCGTCGTCGACATTCCAAAAGATGTGCAGTTCGCCAAGGGACGGTATTTCAAGCCGACCGAATTTCACCACCGCGGCTATCGGCCGAAGCTCAAGGGCGATCCCGACAAAATCAAGCGCGCGGTCGAAATGATGGCCGCGGCCAAGCGGCCGCTGTTCTATACCGGCGGCGGCGTGATCAATTCCGGCCGTCACGCCAGCGAGCTGTTGCGCGAACTGGCCAAGCTCACCGATTTCCCGATCACCTCGACGTTAATGGGGCTTGGCGCATTCCCGGCCGCCGACCCGCAATGGCTTGGCATGCTCGGCATGCACGGCACCTGGGAAGCGAACTGGTCGATGCACGATTGCGACCTGATGATCGCGGTCGGCGCGCGGTTCGACGATCGTATCACCGGGCGGCTCGATGCCTTCTCGCCGGGCTCGAAGAAAATCCACATCGACATCGATCCCTCATCGATCAACAAGAACGTCAAGGTCGACCTGCCGATCGTCGGCGATTGCGCGCACGTGCTCGAAGACCTGCTGCGCGTCTGGCGCGATACCGGCGCCAAGCCGGACAAGAAAGCGCTCGATGCCTGGTGGGCGCAGATCGGCAAATGGCGGGCGAAGAATTCACTCGCTTATCGCAACTCGAACGAAATCATAAAGCCGCAATATGCGATCCAGCGTCTCTACGCGCTGACCAAGGACCGCGACACCTACATCACCACCGAAGTGGGCCAGCACCAGATGTGGGCGGCGCAGTTTTATCAGTTCCAGGGGCCGACGCGGTGGATGACCTCGGGCGGGCTCGGCACTATGGGTTATGGACTGCCGGCCTCGGTCGGCGTGCAGACGGCGCATCCGAATTCGCTTGTCATCGACATTGCCGGCGAAGCCTCGGTGCTGATGACCATGCAGGAAATGTCGACGGCGGTGCAGTACGATCTGCCGATCAAGATTTTCATTCTCAACAATCAGTACATGGGGATGGTGCGCCAGTGGCAGGAGCTGCTCCACGGCGGCCGCTATTCGCATTCCTACACCGAAGCGCTGCCGGATTTCGTCAAGCTGGCCGAGGCCTATCACGCCCACGGCATTCGCTGCGAGCATCCCGGCGAGCTCGACGACAAGATCCGGGAAATGATCGAGGTGCAGAAGCCGGTCATTTTCGATTGCGTCGTCGATCCGGCGGAGAATTGCTTCCCGATGATCCCATCGGGACGCGCGCATAACGAAATGCTGCTGGGCGACGCCACGACCCGCGTCGAGGATGCTGTGACCGAAAAAGGCAAGATGCTGGTCTAAGAGGGCGAAGAGTGATTAGCGAATAGCGATTGGCAAATGGAGGACAAGCCCCATTCGCTACTCGCCACTCGCGGAGGACAAAGCGCGTGAGCACCACCACGACGACCACCACTCATTACCCGGCGATGACCACGGCCGAGCCGATCGAGACGCGCACCTTGTGCGTGCTCGTCGACAACGAGCCCGGGGTGCTGGCGCGGGTGATCGGCCTGTTCTCCGGCCGCGGCTACAACATCGACTCGCTCACGGTTTCGGAAACCGAGCATGAGAAGCATCTGTCGCGCATCACCATCGTGACCCGAGGCACCGCGATGGTGCTCGAACAGATTAAAAATCAACTCGATCGTTTGGTGCCGGTGCATCGCGTCGTCGATCTGAGCAGCGGCCGCCCGGCGATCGCCCGCGAACTGGCGATGGTCAAAGTGCGCGGTACCGGCGAGCATCGCATGGAGGCGCTGCGGCTCGCCGACGCCTTCCGCGCGCGCGTGATCGACGCCACCACGGAGAGCTTCGTGTTCGAGATCACCGGCGCCTCGGACAAGATCGAGAGCTTCATCAATTTGATGCTGCCGGTGGGCCTGGTCGAAGTCTCGCGGACCGGCGTGGTGGCGATCGCGCGGGGCCCGGAGGGCATGTAACGCTTTCCGACACGCGATCGCTTACCTCCCCCTGGCGGGGGAGGTCGTGAGCGAAGCGAGCGGAAGGGGGTCATTCAAACCCGCCGGTGCTCGGCTTCAATCACCGCTCACCCCACCCCGCGCCCTGCGGTGCCATAGCCGATGCTTCGCATCGGCGTTGCTTGAACAGTACGGCGGCCGAAGGCCGCCTGCGCCTCCCCCTCCAGGGGAGCGTAAGAATAAAAATTCGTCCTTTCTTCGCCGCACTAGTTGGCGCGATTACGCCGCCGAAGCCTGCGCCACCGGCGCCAATCGCGTCACCAGATGCGCGAAGCGGTCGATGAAATCCGCCAAGAACTTTCTCGTGCCCTCGTCGCCGATATCGCCGTGTTCGTCGATCAGATCCGGCTTGAACGTGACATAGGCTTCGCCGCCGAGCAGGATCATGCCGAGGCCGGTCATCACCGAGCGCAAATGCTGTTGCGCCAAGGCACTGCCGATCGCGCCGGGCGAAGTGCCGGTGATGAAGGCGGGCTTGCCGGTCCAAGAGTTCTTGCCCCACGGCCGCGCACCCCAATCGACCGCGTTCTTAAGGGCGGCGGGAATGGAGCGGTCATGTTCGGGCGTGACAATCAGCACGCCGTCGGCGCGCGCTATTTCATTTTTGAAGCGCACGACCTCAGGTGGCAGATTGCCTTCGTTGTCCTGGTTATACATCGGCAAATCGTCGATGCGCGCGAAAGCACCGTCGAATTTGCCGGCGCCGAGCCGGATCAGCGCCTGGGCGAGCTTGCGATTGATGGAATCGCGGCGATTGCTGCCGACAATCAAGGCGATGCGAGGCAGTTGCGCAGAACTGAGCATGGTTGAATCCCCTAGTGACAATGCGTAACTAGGGCTAGATAGGTGACCCCAGTAGGCCCCGCCAAGAAGGCACATCGATGAAACCTAGACACAAGCATTTGCCTGCCGACTGCCGCGCCGTGAGCGATGTGCTCGCCCGCGTCGGCGATAAATGGTCGGTCCTGGTGGTGACGCGGCTTGGCGGCGGACCGGTCCGGTTCAATGAATTGCGCCGCTCGATCGGCGGCATCTCGCAACGCATGCTGACGCTGACGTTGCGCGGGCTCGAGCGCGACGGCTTGATCACGCGCACCATATTCCCGACCATTCCGCCGCGGGTCGAATATGCGTTGACCGCGCTGGGGCGGGATCTGTTGCAGCCGGTCTCGGGCTTAAGCGAGTGGGCGCTGCGCAATCAGGGCAAGATCGCCCGCGCCCGCGAGCAGTTCGACAATTCGGCGAAAACAGCGGCCGAACCGGCGCGGCGCGACCTGCGGGCGAGCGGGCTTGTCGCCGCGGCAAGCAGAAATTAGAAGCGAGCGGCGGATAGCGCCAGTGCATTCGTTTGGCCGCAGCAAGGGTAAGGAAACAACATGCGGGTTTATTACGATCGCGACGCCGACCTGAACCTGATCAAGGGCAAGAAGGTCGCCATCATCGGCTATGGCAGCCAAGGCCACGCCCACGCGCTCAATCTGCGCGATTCCGGCGTCAAGGACGTTGCCGTGGCACTGCGCAAGACCTCGCAAGGGGTCAAGAAGGCGCAAGCCGAGAAGCTGCCCGTCATGGACGTCGCCGAGGCGGCGAAATGGGCCGACATCATGATGATGCTGACGCCCGATGAATTGCAGGCTGACATCTACGCCAATCATCTGCATGGCAGCATGAAACAGGGCGCGGCGCTGATGTTCGCCCACGGACTCAATATCCATTTCAACCTGATCGAGCCGCGCGGCGACCTAGACGTCATGATGATCGCACCGAAAGGACCGGGCCATACCGTGCGTTCGGAATATCAACGCGGTGCCGGCGTCCCCTGCCTGCTTGCCATTCACTGCGACATCTCCGGCAACGCCCACGACCTCTGCCTGTCCTATGGCGCGGCGATCGGCGGCGGCCGCGCCGGCATCATCGAAACGAGCTTCCGTGAAGAATGCGAGACCGACTTGTTCGGCGAACAGTCGGTGCTGTGCGGCGGGTTGGTCGAGCTGATGAAGGCCGGCTACGAGACTTTGGTCGAAGCCGGTTACGCGCCGGAAATGGCCTATTTCGAATGCGTCCACGAAGTCAAACTGATCGTCGACCTGATCTATGAGGGCGGCATCGCTACCATGAATTATTCGGTCTCAAATACGGCCGAATACGGCGAATATGTTTCGGGCCCTCGCGTCGTCGACGACAAGACGCGCGCCGAAATGAAACGCATTCTCGGCGACATCCAGTCCGGGAAATTCGTGAAAGAATGGATGCTGGAGAACAAGGTCAACCAGACCTCGTTCAAGGCGATGCGGGCCAAATGCGCCACCCATCCGATCGAGCAGGTCGGCGCCAAGCTGCGCGAGATGATGCCGTGGATTAAACAGCGCGCGCTGGTGGACAAGACTAAGAACTGATCCACGGCATGTTGGCTAAGACGGGCTCGCAGGGGCGCACTGGCGGACAGGAACAGAAACTGATCCACGGCATTTTGGTTAAAGCGGACTCACACGTTCGAGTCCCGTTGCGCAGGAATTTTGCTGCAGCAATGGGGTTGATGTGGACGTCGCTGGCCGCTTGTGCCCCGCGAAAACACAGAGGAACCACCATGATTAAAAAGTCTATCTTAGTCGTTGCTACAGCGGCGGTTGCGGTCGGTTTGACCGCTGCGGCCGCTGAAGCTGCGGATGTTTTCACGCTCAAATCGACCACTTTCGCCGACGGCAAGATGATGCCGAAGAAGGTCGCTAATACCAAAGCAAACGGCAACAATAATCCGAATTGCGTCGGCGATAACGTCTCGCCGCAATTCTCCTGGAGCAACGTACCCGAGGGTACCACGACCTTCGTTTTTTTGATGATCGACCCCGAAGGCCGCGGCGGTGCCGGCGTTAATCACTGGGTGGCCTACGGCATTCCCGCGTCCGTGACCGGCTTTGCCGAAGGCGACGTGAGCAAGCAGACCGACAAGTTCGTCGGCGGCAAAAGCACCCAAGGCGTCGCGTTCTACTCCGGCCCGTGCACGCCGCCCAATCAAACGGCGCATCATTACACATTCGATCTGATCGCTACCGATCTTGCGCCGACTGAGTTGCCGCCCGGATTGACGCGGGAAGAGGTCACCGCCAAGCTCGCGCCGCCCGGGCAGCCGCCAGCCCACACCAAAGGAGTGGCCGGCATGGTCGGACTGTTTGTCAATCCTTGGCATGAATGACTTCGCGTGAACGGCTCGGCATAAACGACTTGAACGACTTGGCATGAACGGACAATGGCCAAGTGAGCCTGACCTGACTGAGCAAGCGCTTTGGCGATGAAGCTTGCCAAAATCGTCAAGCAGTGCCGGATCGACAAGCCGGAACGTTTCAAGCTTGCCGATTTTGATCCTGCCGAAACCTTCGGCCTCTCGACCTATATCCAGGACGTGAGGCCGATTCTCGCCGATGGCGTCGCCCGCCTTGCCGAAATCCAGGAGCGTCTTTACGCACACGCTCGCTGGGGCGCGCTGATCGTGCTCCAGGGCATCGACGCGGCCGGAAAAGACAGCCTCATCAAGCACGTGATGGCAGGCATCCTCCCCTGGATGCGCAGGCTAACTTAGTCTGCAGCGACACGATGGCGACAGAACACGCCGATAATTTAATTCGCTATGAAGTCACCGGCGGCATCGCCTGGATCAGGCTCGCGCGGAAGCCGGTCAACGCGCTCAATCTTGCGATGGTGCGCGCCGTGATCGCGGCTTTGCACCAAGCCGCCGCTGCCGATGCGGTGCGAAGCGTCGTGCTCGCAAGCGCGGTGGCAAGACGTTTCTGCGCCGGCTTGGACTTGGTCGATCTTGTCGGACGATCGCCGGGCGAGATTAGAACGCTCGTGCATGCGCTCTATGTCGAACTATTCGAGGCGCAGTATCATCTCGGCAAGCCTTCGATCGCCGCGGTCAACGGCGCAGCCCGCGGCGGCGGCATGACGCTGGCGGTCTCGTGCGACGTCATCCTTGCGGGCGAGAGCGCTACCTTCGGTTATCCGGAAATCGATCTGGGCGTGCTGCCGGCAATTCACTTTGTGCATCTGCCGCGCATCATCGGCCGGCATCGCGCCTTCGAGCTCTTGTTCACCGGGCGGTCCTTCGACGCCAAACATGCGGCGGCGCTGGGTCTCGTCAATCGCGTCGTTGCCGACGCCGAACTTGAAGCGGAGGCCATCAAGCTCGCCGGCGAGTTCGCGGCAAAACCGGAAAGTGCGGTGCGTGTCGGGCGGGCCGCGTTCTTGCGCCAGATCGACCTTGATTATCGGCGCGGCATTGCCAATGCGGTCGACGATTTTTGCAACATTATCGCCACGGATGCCGCGCAAGAAAGGCTGCGCGCCTTTGCCGAAAAGCGGCGTTCGGACTAGCGGCGGCCAGTAGGCGGCGGCTAAGAAGAAGCTCACCACACCTTGCAGAACTGTGCTTTATTCCGTTAAAACAGACCGGTCCGACCCCGGCTTAACGTGGAATTCACGTCAATCCGTGAGTTTAGACCCACTTTTGTGGGCATCATGAGGGCGATGGTGATGTCGATCCGCTGCGATTTCCGCGCGATCAACGGCGAGGCTAAGGCTTCCGCCGGCGCCACCCTCATTCTCGGCGGGCTCCTGCTCCTTATCGCCCCCTGAGGGCCGGTCGGGCCTTTGCGCCTTGGCACTCAGGGGATCGCCCAAACCCAAGAGAGCACAAGAGCGCCGAAGGACCCCGAGCACTCAAAATCAGATCGGGACGGGCGCAAGAGACAAGGACCTCGCCAAGGACACTCGCCATGAAACCCGCCAATACCAGTCCAGCCAAAGCCAAAACTGCACCGAAAGCCGAAGCTGACCACGTTCTCATCTTCGACACGACGTTGCGCGACGGCGAGCAATGCCCTGGCGCCACCATGACGCACGAGGAGAAGCTCGAAGTCGCCGAGATGCTCGATACGATGGGCGTCGACGTGATTGAGGCCGGATTCCCGATCGCCTCGGACGGCGATTTCGCCGCTGTTCACGAGATCGCCAAGCGCAGTAAGAAAGCGGTGATCTGCGGCCTTGCCCGCGCCAGTTTCAAGGACATTGATCGCTGTGCCGAAGCGATCAAGCCGGCCGAGCAACGGCGCATCCACACTTTCCTGTCCACCTCGCCGGTGCACATGAAATACAAGCTCCAGAAGGAGCCACACGAAGTTTACGAGATGGTGATCGCGCAGGTCACACGCGGGCGCAATTACACCGACGACGTCGAATGGTCGAGTGAGGACGGCACGCGTACTGAATTTGATTTCCTGTGCCGCTGCGTAGAAGCGGCGATCAAAGCCGGCGCAACCACGATCAATATTCCGGACACGGTCGGCTACACGGTCCCGGACGAATATTTCTCGCTGATCAAGCGGCTGCGCGAGCGCGTGCCGAATTCGGATGCCGCGCGCTTCTCGGTGCATTGCCACAATGATCTGGGCATGGCGGTGGCCAATTCGCTCGCTGGCGTCCACGCCGGCGCCCGCCAGATCGAGTGCACCATCAACGGCATCGGCGAGCGCGCTGGTAATGCATCGCTCGAGGAAGTCGTGATGGCAATGCGGGTACGCAACGACGTGCTGCCCTATTGGACGCGCATCGACGCCACCATACTGACGCGCGCCTCAAAGCTTGTCGCAGCCGTGACCTCGTTCCCAGTGCAATACAACAAGGCGATCGTCGGGCGGAATGCTTTCGCACACGAGAGCGGCATCCACCAGGACGGCATGCTCAAGCATACCCAGACCTACGAGATCATGATGCCCGAGGATGTCGGCGTGAAGCAGACCTCGCTGGTGATGGGCAAGCATTCCGGCCGCCATGCCTTCGTCCACAAGCTCGAAGAGCTTGGCTATCGGCTCGCCGGCAATCAGCTCGAAGACGCGTTCGTGCGTTTCAAGGCGCTGGCCGATCGCAAAAAGCACGTCTATGACGAAGATATCGAAGCGCTGGTCGATGAAGAGATCGCGACCGCCCAAGATCACATCAAGCTGATCTCGCTGTCCGTGATCGCCGGCACGCGCGGCCCGCAGCGCGCCACGATGCGGCTCGACATCGACGGCAAATCGCTGATCGACGAACGCGAGGGCAATGGTCCAGTCGACGCCACGTTCAATTGCATCAAGGCGATGGTGCCGCACGAGGCGGTGCTGGAGCTCTATCAGGTGCACGCGGTGACCGAAGGAACCGACGCGCAAGCCGAGGTTTCAGTGCGGCTGTCCGAGCAGGGCCGCTCGGTGACCGCCAAGGGCGCCGATCCCGACACGCTGGTCGCATCGGCCAAGGCCTATCTCGCCGCGCTCAACAAGCTGATGATCCGACGCCAGCGGGGCAAGCTCGAACCGATCGCGGTGGCCGAGCGCCGTATTCACTCGCAAGATGTAGGATGAGTCATTGCGAACGAAGCACTCCCTCGCCCGCCCGCGGGCATGATGGAGGAAGGGATTGCTTCGTTGCGCTCGCTCATCCCAATGACGAGTTGCGTCTGAATTTGGGCCGGTAATCATAAACGGTTTGATGTCTGCTTTCGGAGACAAAGCAGACATCGTAAATTGGCGCCGTCGCCAATCCCACGCGAGGATGTGCTGGGTTAGAGCATTTTGGCGACGATTTTCAACATGTCATCTGACGAAAAGGCCCGCAGCGATTCCGTGCGGATGTTGCCCAGTGCGCTCAGGCTCAAGTTAAGCGCCGTAGCGGAGAGCTCATCAGGAGCTTCAATGACTATTACGATGTCGTACCGTCCTTGCGTCCAGAATATGTCCTTTACGGTCACCCCGAACGTCTCCGCCATTTGCCTGAAGGCCTCCGCTCGCTTCGGAGAATCTTTGGCGTTTTTGACACCCTGATCGGTGAACGTAGCAAGCACGACATAGGTTGCCATGGTCGTTTTCCCTAACTGTCCGCTTTTGGGGGCAAAGCGGACATTGATTGGACCTCGATTAATTCGGCGTCGTGTGCGAACAGCCATGCGATCGCGGTTGGTGACCAATCAGTTGCGCCACGCGCCATCTCTGCGTCGCGTTCTCTTTGTGCTGGTCCATCGAGCATATGGAATCGGGTCTTGTTAGTCGCGGACATTCCCTGCAGGCGTGACGCTCGTGGCAAGCGTAGCTTCTCATAGAGCTGCAACGCCGCGGGAATATCGTTCGACAATTTTAAAAGGCAGCCCTTAAGCGTGGCGCCATCTTCGATTGCCTGCCCGGCACCCTGACCCATAAACGGCAGCATTGAGTGGCAGGCATCCCCCAAAAGCGTCACTCTTCCGACGGACCAGCGCTGTAGCGGGTTGCGGTCGAACAATGCCCATTTGTACGTTTCATCCGTGGCTCCAATGATCGAGAGCACCTGATCGTGCCAGCCCTGAAATAAGGCTAGGGCATCGGTGACCTCACCACGATCGACCCACGATTCCCCAAGCCAGTTGTCTTGTTCGGTGATCCCTACAAAATTAACTGCTCTTCCGGCGGACACGAAGTAATGAACAAAATGAGCGCCAGGGCCCATCCAAATTTGATTGACAAATTCAAGATCCAAATGTCTCAGGCGACTGGAAGGGACCAGACCGCGATAAGCTACACAACCGGTGAAATGAGGCTTCTCTGGTCCAAACAAAGCATGCCGCACAACCGAATGAATTCCGTCTGCTCCAATAAGAGCATCAACTAAGATCGAGTTTCCATTTTCAAAATAAACTTCGACACGGTCGCCATGATCCACCAGGCGTGTGAAGCGGTGCACAAGATGTACACGCTCAGCCGAAATTGCGTTCGTCAGAGCGCGATGCAAATCACCCCGATGAAATGTATAGTAAGGAGCACCGAAAGCCGTCTCGACGTCTTCGCCCAGCGGGGAACGGAGCAAAATACGACCGTCATCCCAGCGCCGCTGGACGAAACGAGCAGGCTTGACGCCCGTCCTGTCCAATTCGTTGGCAATTCCGATCCGATACAGAATTCGCGACGCATTGGGGCCAATATTAATGCCAGCGCCAACCTCGCCGAGTGCTTTCGCCTGCTCGTAAACTTGAACGTCAAATCCTGCACGCAGTAGCAAGATCGCCGCCGTGAGGCCACCGATGCCCCCGCCAACAATTGCGATGGAGGTCTGACCTGCCATCGTCACTTGTCTGCCTCACTGAAACGAGACATCAACGACCACGGCACATGTATCTGCAACGATTACCCGACGATACAGAAGGCATTGGGCAGCTAGCGAAAACTTAGATCGGCCTATTGCCGCGCTTCACTGCATCCCACCACGGGCAGACACCGCTCATACGCTCGTAATTACCGTCGATCACCTGCAACGGCGCGTGGTTCGGCTCTGGAGCCGGCATCGGCGGGGGTGGCGGCAGATCTGGCGTCGGTGATTCACCGAGCGACTCGAATAACCCTTGATGCCCCCAAAAGCTGCCGGCGGATTTGAGCTCGACTGGCTGCCTGCCAGGGGTGACTTCGCGACCGCCCCATCCATGCTCGATCAGAAACTCCGACGGCGTGCGCATGTAGAATGACGTCATGAAATCGTTCGGATGCCGACCGAACTTCACCGCGACACGGTTTTCCTGCTGCGCAATATCGTAACTCTGGCCAACATCGTCGAGAGAATAAAACTCCATCATCAGATGGTGCATGCGATTGCTCGGCCCTTGCGCAATGGCGAGACTGTGGTGTCGGCTGTTGACGTGCATGAAATACAGCGACACCGGAGGACCCATGAAATCCGTAATCCGGAAGCCCAGCAGGTCGCGATAGAATGTAAGGGCCGCGTCGATTTCAGGCATTATCAGCACGGCATGTCCCATGCCCTGCGTCCCGGTACGGAAGCCTCCTATATGCCGCGCCGGGCGGAACGGTTCATCGGCGATCTGACCACCGTGAAACGCCTCGACACGGTTACCGGCCGGGTCGCGGAAGGAAATCACTTCAGCGGCGCAACGTTGGTCCGCCAGGGCCGTGGTTTCCCGCCGCACCGCGGCGCCGGCCTTTTCCAACCGCGCCGCCAGCGCATCGAGCGCCGTCGCGTCCGCGACCTCCCAGCCGAAAAATCGCTCTCCATCGGTCAACCCGCCATCGACAATCAGGCGCTGCTTTCGGTCGTCCATGCGAAACGCACGCGTGTTGCCACCGCGATCAACTGGCTGAAGCCCAAGCTGGCCGATAGCTAAACTGCTCCAGTCATCGAGCTTTGAAGTGCCAACCCAGAAATAGCCCATTGCCTGAACGGTCACGGCGGATCTCCTTTCCAGTCGACAGCTTCCCAGCTGACCCATTCCGAGCGGTATTATTTTACAATTCAGCGCCTTTTGCCAAATCCAAATGCAAGTTTGCTACCGCAAAGTCGCTTTTGGCACTTAGCGGACATCCCGGCGTGCTCTGCCGATAATCTGGCTAATTCGGGTAAAGCGGATATCACGCCGACGAAAGGAAATGTCTGCTTCCAGCACTTAGCGGACATCCAACTGCTGCACGGCAATGTCCGCTTTTGCGAGTAAGGCGGACATCAACGGACAGCAATCCGATGTCTGCTTTTGACTCAAAGGAGACATATTCGACTTGCAGATGTGGCAAAATTGGAAGCCTAATCAGACTTGATGCCCCGCAGGATCGATGAAACGCTGGTTTCGCCTCGTCGCGATTGGAACCCTGGCAATTGCAACCCCGCTCGGCCTGGGTTTCAGACCGGGGCTGGCAGCGTCACACCCGCACGTATATCTTTTTCGCGGTTTAGCCGATGTTTTTTCCACCGGCATGGATACTCTGGCCGACGAGCTCAGTAAACACGGCGTCCATGCGACATCGCACAGCCATACGGACTGGAAGGCGATCGCTGATCGAGCGGCAGCGGATTACAAGGCCAAAAAGGAAGGCCCAATTATCCTCATTGGTCATTCGCTTGGCGCTGATGCGGCTATGGAGATGGCCGACTATCTCGGCGACAAAGGAGTCCCAGTGGCACTTGTGGTGCCGTTTGACGGTACACAGTCGTTTCCGGCGCCAGGAAATGTCGCTCGCGTCGTCAATTTTACTCAACGAGATTACGCTTACATACGGCCAGGACCCGGCTTCCGCGGCTCGCTTAACAATGTGGATCTGAGCTCCAATCGTGACATTGATCATCTCAATATCGACAAGTCGCCAGAACTGCATGCTCGCGTGCTAAGCGAAGTTCTCGCAGTCATAGGCGGTCATTTGGCTGCGCCGGCTTCGAGAAAAACAATTTCAAACAGTCCGCTCCTGCCAAGCGGATCGGCAGGGCCGATGACGACTACGCCTGCGCCAGCAGCATCACCGCTACCGTTACAAAAACCGGTGGCGCCAACTCAACCGATCAATCCGGCACGAATACCCAATTGAGCCTTGTTTCAGGCACGCATGCGTGGTGGCATTCTTAGGCGAGATGCGCACGCAGCCATGCGAGCCAGCGTGAGCTAACGCGCAAAATCAGCACCGCACAAACCGGCCGACGTGAAAATTGCGCTGACGGATGTCTGCTTTCAGGGGCAAGGCGGACGTCGAGCGGATGCACCTCGATGTCCGTTCCTGACCCATAGCGGACATTGGCCTTCCCCGGCGTGAGAAGATGTCTTCAACCGCGCTTTATCTCGCAGACTTCCGGATTGCCGATCACCTCGTAACCACCACGCGCGTTCCGACGCGGACGCGGCTATAGAGGTCCATAATGTCTTCGTTATACATGCGGATGCAGCCGTGCGACACGAATCCGCCGATCGTGCCCGGCGCATTGGTGCCGTGAATGGCGTATTCACCGCCGGACAGCGTCATGGCCGCCGCTCCCATCGGGTTATGCGAGGAGCCGCCTGGAACAACGCTCGGCAGCGACCGGTAGTCGCGCCGGATCGATGCTGGCGCCGACCATGCCGGCTCGATGTATTTGCCATTGATGACGGCCGTGCCAGACCATTGCATGCCGGCGCGGCCAACGCCTACCGGATAGCGGATCGCTTCGCCTGCACCAACAAAGTAATAAAGACGGCGTTCGCCGGTGCGGATGACGATCGTTCCCGGCATATAGCTGTCCTTCACCGACACGATGTCGCTATGGGCCTGCGCCGGCCCAAGGGCAAAAGCGAATGCCGCAATGGCGGCTGTGACCGCCGCCGAAATCATGATCTGTCTTCGCATTGTCACATTCCCTTATTGCTGACCGCTCCACTGACGCCGCCGTCACAGCAGGTTGCGACACAAGCGCATCCTAACCGAAGCAGTCTTTTTCTCAGCAACGAGACGGCAATAGGGTTAAGATCTTCGCGACTTTCCGGGACTAAGTGGTAATACTGCACACAAAGCGGCGGCAAGAACGGGAGACGGCCGCGCAGCGCGACACGGCGGTGGGACCGTGCAACTCGTGCTTTAAGGGCTGCGAACTGCAATGTCCGCTTCGGGAGTAAAGCGGATATCGCGGTTTCAGAGCTTCATGTTTGTTTTTGACCCAAAGCGGACATTCACTCGTTCAGCACGTCACTACAGAGCAACACCGCCGGAAATCTGTGGAATATCCCCTCGCGCACTCACGGATGCCATTTTCTGGTGGCGTTTATCGCGTTGCTTCGGGGGATTCCTAAATGAGCAACCGAGCCATTTCCATTGTTTCGGGGGCCGCTTCCATCCTTTCTGCGAGCCGGTTGGCATGTGCAGCTGATATGGCGGTCAAGATTCCATCGCCAGCGCCTGCGCTGGTCTATAGCTGGGCGGGTTGCTACATTGAGGGCAACGTTGAAGTTGTATCGGGGCGTGATATCACGACCAGGGATCTTAGCGACCCGGAGCCGGTCGTTACCGGCCTAACCGACTTGGTCGCTGCCGGTGCGATAAGGCCATGATCCACGATCTGACCAATCTAGAGTTATTGCTTCACCAGTACGATCCTGAAAAAGTCCTGGTTGGTCCTCTGCTCAATCTTTGGACGGATTCCAGCTTTCGTGTCTTCAACATCGCCGGCAAGGGCGGCAAGATCCACGAAACTATTGGCCTTGGATTTGTCGAACTCGAAATCGATGCCCAGCGACGACGCGCCGACATCGTCGCTGTCTTAGAAAGCAGTTTCGGCGAAGTGCAGATCTTCGACAGTCAGCTTGAGATCGCACAAATGGCCCACACGCTGTGGGCGAACGATGAGACGGCACGATTTTTAGCAACTGTTACGCGGGAATCGAAGCCACGCCCGACGAGAAACACTGGTCAAAAACAGAATTTGGCCGCTCCTGATAAGATCAATGTGCTGCCGGGCGATCTGGGACCGTCCGACACCGATTCATTCGCGAATCCCGGAACGACCGCGGAATCTGGCTCGAATTTAGAAACCGTCAGAAACTTGCCGGCAGTCGTCGCCGACAGTTCAGTCTCGAAGAAGTACCGACTATGGGCTCTCAGCGGTCTTGTCGCATACTTGACTCTGAGTTTTGTTGTTGGATTTCTCATTGGCACGATTTTTACGAATTCTATGAGCACGCGGCAGACCGCGAACGAAGCTACGTTGTCGCGCAATGACGTGCCATCGGTTACAGCCGGCAATGAGCCCTCACAGGCAACGGGAACAACAACTCAGCCGATCCCAGCCGACCACATTGTTACCGCTGACCGCGAAGCGCGACCGACAGAAGCTGTAGGCGTCACCTCACCTTCCTTGCTGACATCACAGCCAGGCGTGGGGGGCGGTGAAGCTGGTGCTGCACCTTTGCCGGGAGCGCAGCACTCACAAAATCCGACTGATAAAGCTGAGGCTGCTGCGGACGCACAATCACCAAAGGCGACGCAGGTCGATCAAGCTGACGGTTCTATCTCGCCACCGCAATCGTCACTGTCGCAAACGGTGAAAACACAGTCGGCTGCTGAGACTGTACCTCTATCGATACCACAGCCATCAGAGGCAGCGCCGGCTCAAGTTCTTGCGTCACCGGCGAGTACTCAAATAACGGCTGGTCATGAAAGACCACAATTGTTGCCAGGCGAAGTAGTCACGCCTCAAGCCCCAGAGGCATCGTCTACCGCACCGCAGCGCCCATCCATCTCAACGACAGTTCCGTTGCCGCGACCGCGCCCGGTGGTAAACGCAGTTCCATCAGAACGTTCGCGTCACCGTATTGCACCCTCGGGCGAGGGAGCGCGAAGTCCTCTTTCCAGTCTGTTTAGCGGGTTATTGAAGACGACGCATTAAGATGGCCGTGGCCACGCGGGAGTTATCCGATCGCACCAAGGCGACGTCGCTTGATGCAGACCGCAGGCGCGCCCGGGCGAGACGGGCGCGCCATGCCATATGATTTGCGAAATGTCCGCTTTTGACCCAAAGCGGAAATCACCTGCTATTTCGCTTGAAATTTCGGAGGTCTGTCGTACAGAAGTGCCAAGGTGCGTTCGGCGACACGTGTGAATTTTAGGTGATTGCGGGGTAATCGGCCCGTCGATTGCGGCAGGTACAGTATCAAATATAATAGAGATTAAATCAGTGTACGAGTTATCTGAGGTATGCCTCAGGGTCCACTAACAGGCCGGCTCCAGCATTCCGCCGCTGCCGATCTGACTCGACAATGGGTTGGGGGAATCGGGCTCGCGGCATTAGTTGGCTTCGGCTATTTCCTAGCGGCGGCCTTTAGCGTCCGTCTAGTTCTGGAGCCTGAAGGCGTGGCCGTGTTCTGGCCCGCTGCGGGTCTTTCCTCAGGTCTTCTGATCGCCCTTGGACCACGCGCACGATGGCCGGTTTTAGCTGGGGTGATAGTCGCGACTACTGCGACCCATCTCATCATCAAGGATCCCCTGGGGGCCGGGATCGCCTTTGGCCTATGCAACGGGGCAGAAGCCCTGATTACGGCCGGATTGATCCATCACTACTTCGCTCCGGATTTTAACTTAACTCGGCTGCGCAACGTTATTGGCCTATTCGCGGCCGCGGTCGCCGGGACGAGTGTGTCTGGGATTGGGGGAGCAGTTACTTACCGGTTGTTGCGCGGGCCATCGGCGACGGTCCTTGAAACATGGCAACACTGGTTCGCATCCGACGCCATCGGCATCATCGCTGTTGCACCGCTGGTGATTGGGCTCGCTGCCGTTGTGCGGCGTCCGTCCCCGCGGAGCGAAGCCATCGAAGGCACGTTAGCGCTTGTCGCGCTTGCCGTGATGACTGGACTTATCATTCCGTTGCCTCACGAGCCCTGGGACGACCTATTGCCTATCACTTGGTTGTTTCCAATTTTGTTGTGGCTCGCTGCTCGCTGCCGACCGGCTTTCTCCGCGGCGGGCGCGTTCGTGGTCTCCATAACGATCGTATGGACGACAGTCTTGGGCATAGGTTTTTTCGGAGACCCAAGTTTCCCAATCACCGAGCGCGTCATGGGAGCGCAAACGAGTATTCTGGTTGTGGCACTTAGCGCCTATGTCCTTGCTGCGTTATTTGCCAAGCGGAGGGAGAGCGCGGCGCATCTCACTCGCTCATACACGATGTTGCAGCGCGAAAGAGACAATAAACTAATGAATGCGCAGGCGATTGTCGCTGCGATTGCTCATGAAATAAAACAGCCACTGACACGAATCACAACAGGCGGTAACGCAGCGCAGCGATTTCTTAAAATGGTCCCACCCGAACACGACAAAGCACAGGCCGCTCTTGATGGGATCGTGAGTGCTGGTCATCGCACTAGCGAAGTAATCGACGGCTTTCGGGCTTTGTTCGCGAAGAGCGATCAGAGACAACAACTGGTGGACGTAAACGAGGTTATCCGACGGGCTCCAGAGTCAATGAGCAGCGAGCTCGCGGATCATCACGTCGAGCCGCGCGCCGAGCTAATGTCCGAACTGCCACACGTCTACGGTAATATGAGTCAATTGCAAGAGGTGGTATCGAACCTTCTGGTCAACGCCCTCGAAGCAATGGCAACTACGTCCGATCGAAACCGGGTGTTGCGCGTGCGAACTGAGCTTCGCGGGCA
>Ga0310913_10000014_pt1 | contig 57241 bp, 55 predicted proteins | sample GREbulkMGOX082_FD_203447 | JGI IMG/M metagenome (GOLD analysis project Ga0310913, IMG submission 203447) | Lab enrichment of tropical soil microbial communities from Luquillo Experimental Forest, Puerto Rico - GRE.bulkMG.OX082 | ecosystem: Environmental > Terrestrial > Soil > Tropical forest >...
GTTTCTCATTCACGGCGGGCCTGAAGGCGCTTGGGGGGATGACTGGTCGTACCGCTGGAATCCGGAACTGTTTGCGGCGAATGGGTATGTCGTCATCATGATCAACTTTCACGGCTCGACCGGATACGGGCAGAAGTTTATCGATGCGATCAATGACGACTGGGGCGGCGCCCCGTTTGAAGATTTGATGAAGGGGCTCGATTACGCGGAGAAGACGTATCCGTTCATCGACAAAGACCGCGAGTGCGCGCTGGGGGCGAGCTACGGCGGATATGCGATCAACTGGATTCTCGGGCACACCGACCGGTTCAAGTGCCTGGTCTCACACGATGGCATGTTCAACTCAACATCGGCGTGGGGTACGACCGAGGAACTCTGGTTCAACGACTGGGAGTTCAAGGGCACGCCGTATACGAACCGCGATTCGTATGACAAATGGTCGCCGCACCTGTACGCGACCAAGTTCAAGACGCCGACGCTGGTTATTCATGGGCAACTTGATTACCGGTTGGATGTGAGCGAAGGTTTCCAGCTGTTCACGACTTTGCAGCGGCTGGGCGTGCCGTCGAAGATGCTCTACTTCCCCGATGAAGGCCACTGGGTGCTGAAGCCGCAAAACTCGCAGCTGTGGTACAGGACGGTGAATGGGTGGGTGGACCAGTGGACAGGTGTCAGGTGAGAGGCGCCAGGTCACAGGGAGAGCTCTAGGTTCGCAGCTTTCATTGCAAGGCACAAGAGATTGCCCTTGGCGGGTTGGGGGCGAGAAGAAAACCCCACCCTCCCGCAAAAGACGCGGGAAGGGCGGGGCACCCGAATACGAGATTCCTCCTTTCTTCGCTCCGCTCACGCGTTGGGATGACTACGTGATCTGGCAGGCGTGACTGATCTGTCTTGGCCCAGGTTAGCGTCCAAAGGACGGACGCGAACCTGGGGCACCAAGCTAAGTCTGAGGAGAGAACTCCTGCTAAGGCCGAAGGTGGTGTCAAAAATGGCACGGGGTCCTGGGACTGCGTTCGGCTTCGCCTCACTGCGCTCAGGATGACAGAGCAGTAACGGATCCCACCCTCCTGCAAAGACCGAGGAAGGGTGGGGCACCCGGCGCTTCGCTCAGGATGACAATCTCATGGGAAGCTTGGGAGAGTGTGGATGGTCGTGAACCTGTCTGCTGTGAAGGCTGTCACCGGTGACCTGTCCCCTGTGACCTGACTAGTGCAGCTTGTCGTATTCCGCATGGGCTTGCTTAAGAATCGGGACGTCGAGGTCGGCGTTCTTGAAGGCGGCGAAGAAGTCCTGGTAGGCGGTGCGGGCGTGGGCGGAATCTTTCTGCAGCTCGTAAGCGCGGGCAATGCCGAGGCGTGACAGCGGGATCAATTCACTCAAGACGTCAACGCCGGGGTGATCCAGAGTCTTCTGGTACTCGGCCTGCGCCTTGCCGCCGTCTCCAGCTTTCAGGTATGCGGCACCGCGAAGGTAAATCGGGTAGTAGTTTGCGCCGCCGGGGCCGGACCCGAGTTCGTAGGGTGCGGCCGGAGCCAGAGCAGCGATGGCCGCATCGGGCTGGTTCCTCTGGAGATTGATGCTGGCCTGCAGCACGGCAAGGTCAACCTTATTAAGCAGCGTATCGGTCGGGTACTGAGCGGCCAGTTCGTCTTTCAATTTTTGGGCGCGAGCGGTGTCGCCCAATTGAGGCAGGGTACTGGCCACGATCTTTTTCGTGTCTTTGTCGGAGGCCAGCCCTAACGCTTCGGCGATGTGCTGGCGGGCATCGTTTTCATAGCCCAGATCGGCTTCGAGAGAGGCCTGGACCCCGCGGACGATGGCCGCGAATTCCTGGTTGCCATGCTGGCGGCAATACTGGACCGAGCGGTCGGCATCGGCGTGGGCGTGCTTTATGTGTCCGCGGGCAAACTCTGCGCGCATCTGCTGGAAGAGAGTAAGCGGCTCGTCGAGCGATCCATAACCTTCCGCGGCGATGTGCTCCAGAGCGGCGTCGTCGGCGCCTTTGACAAAGGCGAGTTGCAAGCGGGCGTAGCGGGTGGTACGCGGGTTGATTTTCAGCGTCACCGCCTGATTGATCACGGCCTGGACTTCGTCGAAACGTCCTAGCGACAGATATGCATCGGCGACATTCTGATATGAGTAGGTATTCTGGGGATCCAGCTTCATGGCCTGTGAAGCGTTCTCCAGGGACTTCTCGGGCTGACCCAAGGTTTCGTAACGCAGCGCGAGATTGTCCCAGGGCAGAGTTTCGCGCGGATAGGTGCGCTTCCACTGCTCGTAGATTTCGATGGTCTTGTCGGCCTCGCCGGTGACTTCGTCGTAGTAGTGGGCCGAGATGTACAGCTTCTCGTGCTCGCTGGCGCGGTCCCGCAGTTCGAAACCCTTCTTCAAGCACTCCTGTTGCTGTCGTCCCTGGCCGGTGTTGCCCGAGGCGACGCCCAGCTCCGTCCACGCGACCGCGAAATTGGGATCGAGCGCGACCGCCTTCTGGAAGAACGGGATGGCGCCTTCGTCGTTGAAGCGCTGGTGGGCGGCGTGGCCTTGGCTGTAGGACTGCAGCGCCTCGAGGGAAGAGGTGGTGGCCTGCTCGAGCGGGGTGGCGAACTTTTGGATGGAGGGCAGCGACTCGCCTAGCTTTCCGCGCAGGCTAGTGGCGGCCTGATCGAGCGACTTGAGGACGTGCTCTTTGCTGTCAGATTCGGCCTGCTCGCTGGCGATGGTGTCGCCGGTCTGCGCGTTGAGGGCGGAAAGTGTGACGACATAATGCGTGCCGAGGGCAGCGATGCTTCCGGTCAGCATGGCCTTGGCGTTTTCGCGCAGGCAGATTTCACGGGCGACGTCGCTGGTGATGCGCTGGTCCTCGGGGCGTCCCATAAAGCGCAAGGCTTCGTGGACCCGGGACTGGGGGAGCAGGTTCAGATAGGGCGACTGCTCGAGCTGCGTGGCCAGCGCCTGCTTCAGCGTGCCGTCGAAGACGCTGTCGCCGGTGGTGTTGACGAAGTCGGTAAGCAGGACGGCGTCTTTTTCAGTGAGAGCGGCGGCCTGACGGGAGCGGAAATAGAGTGTGCCCCCAATCAGCGCGAGTATGACGACTGCAGCGACGCCTGCGAACAGGGGCCAGCGCGATTTCTGCGGCGGGGCAACGGGAACCGTGGCCCTGATGCCAGACGTCGAAGCCGCTGCCGGCGTGGAAGCGGAGGACGCCGACACCGCGGCCACCGACGCGGATGAAGCCGGCGGAACCGCAGCAGACCCGGAGATGGGGTGTGCGATCGCGGGCGCCGACCCTGAATCGTGCGCGGCGGGCACGGAGCCGGAACTGGCGGCTGCGACCGCGCGACTGGTGTCGGTGTCGCGTTTGAGGCGCTGCAAGTCGGCGCGGATGTCGGCGGCATACTGGTAGCGCAGGTTGCGGTCTTTCTCGAGCGCCTTGGAGATGATGTCTTCGAGCTTGGGCGGCAAGTCGGGGTTCAAGCGGATCGGCGGCACGGGGGCACGGTCGAGAATCGCCTGAAAGATGAGGGCCGAGGTGTCGCCGCGGAAGGGCAAGGCGCCGGTAGCCATCTCGTAGAGGACAGCGCCGAAGGAGAACAGGTCGGTGCGGCCGTCAAGATCCTTACCCTTAGCTTGCTCAGGGGACATGTAGGCGACGGTGCCGAGGGTCGAGCCGGGACTGGTCAGGTGCTGCTCGGTAAGCGCGGTCTCTTGCGCGTTGAGCGCGGGCTCGTCCAGAGGGCTCCTGAGCGCCGCCAGCTTTGCGAGGCCGAAGTCGAGGATCTTGGCGTGGCCGCGGCTGGTGACGAAGATGTTGGCGGGCTTGATGTCGCGATGCACGATGCCGCGGGCGTGGGCGGCGTCGAGCGCGTCGGCGATTTCGATGCCGACCGAGAGCAGGGTGTCGAGCTCCATCGGGCGGCCGGCGATGAGGTGCTTGAGGGTGGCACCGTCGAGAAACTCCATGACGATGTAGGCGCGGTGGTCCTGCTCGCCGATGTCGTAGATGGTGCAGATGTTGGGATGATTGAGCGCCGAGGCCGCCTGGGCTTCGCGCTGAAAGCGGCTCAGGGCCTGGGGATTGCGGGCGACGTCGTCAGGCAGGAACTTGAGCGCAACGAAACGGTGGAGGCGCGTGTCTTCGGCCTTGTAAACCACCCCCATGCCGCCGCCGCCCAGTTTTTCCACCACGCGGTAGTGGGAAATGGTTTCGCCGATCATGGGGCCTCTGCGCGGGAATCTTATGGGGGGCGGGAAGGGAAGTCAATTGCACGGGGCGGGGGGATATCAGGGCTCAGGGCTTAGGGCTTACGCGTCAGGTCAGGGGTGACAGGTCACCAGGAAAATTCTGAGGGTCTTCAGACGCCGCGTCGGCGCAGGTAGTCACGCCAGTTCTCGGGCAGGGCGTCCAGGGCGACGGCGCGTGCCAGCAATTCGGGATCCTGCGATTCCCTATAGTAAAGACGATTGATGTCGGCCACCGAGACGGCTGCCGGGTCGCGCTCGACGATCGTGATCTCGTCTCCGGCCTGGAGCGTGCCTTGTTCGAGCACGGCGAAGTAGAACCCGCTGGTATTGCTTTCGGCGAAGCGCTTGACCATGTCGTCGCGGTTGAAACGGATGGTGAGTTTGTAGCAGGGCGAGCGCGGTTGGGTCACCTGCAAGAGGGCCGATCCGATGCGCAGGTGATCGCCGATATCGAGGTCCGTTTCGAGCAAGCCCTCGGTGGTCAGGTTTTCTCCGAATGCGCCCCAGGGGAGATCGGACTGGGGCAGTTGCTGGCGCCAGTAGGCGTAGTGCTCGGAGGGGTATCCGTAGGCGGATTTGAAGCGGCCGCCGTGCGCGGAGAGGTCGGCCTGGCGGTCCCCGCGGAGGTTGACATCGCCGACTTCGACTGGGCCTTCGACCGGGCTCTTGAAAATGCCAGTCGAAACCTGTGTGCCTTTCCAGAGGACAATCCGCGGGCGGCCGACGTTGACCGAGACGATTTTCATGGGGATGAGATTCGCGAGGGGCGCGGGAGGATTCGAAGGTCCTAGAGCGGATTCCTTATGCGGCAGCTCGCGCCCGCAGGGACGCGCAACGGATGCCAAGGAGGCGCTCAAACCCACGTTCCCCGGCATGAGTGACGCGCACCGCGCGGGTACCGCGGATTCGCGCAATCCAGTTCCTGTGGAGGAATTTTTCCAGCAGTGCGGCTCCGAGCGCTCCCCCGATGTGATGATGGCGCTCGGTCCAGTCGAGACACTTGTAGGCAAAGGAGCGGCGCTGGCTGCGCAACCAATCTGAATCGATCTCGAGAGTCGTGAGCAAGCGCTCTCCCGCGGAGGTCACAGCAAAACCGTCTTTGCCAACGCGAAATGCGCCCCTTTTCAACAACTCATCGCGCAGAGCGATGGCCAGCACGCCCGCCAGATGGTCGTAGCAGGTGCGGGCGAAGCGGATTTCGGGAACCGCGGGCGTCTCGGGGTCGTGAGCCAGGGCACCCAGCGCCTCGATGGCGACGGCCACGTCACGGTTCTTGAGCCGGAACAATCGTTGCCGGCCTTTGCGCTCGGAAACGATCAAGCCACCCGACAAAAGTTTCGCTAGATGCGAGCTCGCAGTCTGCGGCGAGACAGCGGCAGCCGTTGCCAGCTCCGACGCGGAGTGTCCGCCGCCGCCGAGTAACGTGGAAAGCATTTGAATCCGCCCGGCCTCGCCGATCAGGCCGGCAACGCGCACAATGGAAGTTGCATTCATAGTTCGATTACCATTTAAACATAGATGGCAGGGTGAACGCTACTCTTTGGTCATGACAACTAGAATCCAAGAGGCAAAGCAAATGAGGAGGACCATGAATACCATCGTAAGAATTGCCGCAATCCTGGTTGGCTTCACAGCAACTTCCTTGTATGCAGGTGACCAAGCAGAATCTAAGGTTGTGAGTGTCGTCGGATATCTTCGGGACAGCGGTTGCGTGCACCGCTTCCATGAAGTCGTAAAGCCGTTGCCCAATGGTTGTCTTGAGGCGTGCGTGCGGGCCGGCTCGCCTCTCGTCGTGCTGACAAAGGATGAACAGGTCTACCATCCCATCTCCAGCGAAATGCCCGACGTCGATGTGCGCCAGGGGCTGCTGCCGTTTGCGGGCAAACTGGTAAAGATCACGGGCCGTGTGTACGGCCGCGGCGAGTCGAAGTCGATCTCGCTGGAGAAGATCGAGGAGGTCAAGGACGAGGACAACAAGAAATAGGGTCGAAGCGACCCAGCCCTAAAGGGGCCATTCACAACCGGCCGCTTACGGCATCGCTAAGCGATGTCCTGTTACAAGCACGTGTTTTTCGCAGCCCGTGAAGTCGCGGGCCCCCCGAGGCACTAAGAGCGGGGGGCAAGATGCCCCTTCGACGAGCTCAGGGCAGGCAGCCAGCGCTGCGATCGGTTTTTGCGCCGTATGTAAAGTCGCGCCCCTCCCAAAACTATTTATAAGGCAGTTCTGAGAACCAAGTGATCCAAACTTGTGACCGAGATGGAGAGGAAATGAAGGACCTGACGATCGCACTTGAGAACCGACCGGGCGCGCTTGCGGAAATGGGCGAGGCGCTCGCACGCCGCGGAGTGAGTGTCGAGGGTGGCGGCGCCTGGGTGATGAATGGGCAAGGCGTCGCGCACATCCTGGTCGAGGACAGCTCAGAGGCACGGCGCGCGCTGGAGGCTGCGGGCATCCGCGTGGTTGCGGTGCGCGAAGTACTTGTTCAGCGGTTGAATCAGACAGAGGCAGGCCAACTCGGTAAACTTGCCCGCAGGATGGCCGACGCCGGGGTCAACATCGAGGTCGTCTATAGCGACCACGATCAGCGGTTGATCTTGGTGGTCGACGACGAGGGGAAGGGGCGGCGAGTTTCAGAGGCGTGGACACGCGAGCGTGAGGAAGAACCATGAAGCAGCATGAGTATAAAGTGCAGGTGAACTGGACTGGCAATGACGGCGGAGGCACGAAAAGCTACCGCGAGTATCGGCGGGACCACACGATCTGCGCGGCTGGCAAGCCGGAGATTCCGGGGTCCAGCGATCCCAGCTTTCGCGGTGACCCGAGGCGCTACAACCCGGAGGAGTTGCTGGTTGCCAGCCTGTCGGCTTGCCATATGCTTTGGTACCTGCACCTGTGCTCTGTAAACCAGATCATCGTTGTCGGATATCAGGATCGAGCGAGTGGCGTGATGCAGGAACATGAAGACGGTTCGGGCGAGTTTGTTCGAGTCACCCTCCAACCGAGGGTGAAGATACTCGCAGGCGCGAGCCGAGAGAAGGCACTTGCTCTCCACGAGGAGGCGCATCATCTATGTTTCATTGCCAGGTCTGTACGATTTGCGGTGGAGGTTGAGCCGCAGATTGAGGAAGTGACCACGGCGAAGGCTACAGAACCAACGACCTGAGTCTTGGTTAGGCGATTTTTTGTTTGCTGACAGGACTCATCCCTTCAACTTTGATTGATGTCACTTTGCTCTTTCACTAGAATCTGGCCGCAATGACCAGAACCCAGCAACCTGCCCTGACGGCCTTTGCCGTAGGGATGATTGCTCTCGGCATCCTCGCGCTCATCCACGGCGATTTCGCCCTCGTGTGGCAACCCGTTCCCGCAGGGGTGCCGGGCCGGACGGCCTTCGCATACGCTGCGGGCGTCATTATGTTGTTGGGTGGAGCAGGGCTGCTTTTCAAGGACACAGCTTCATGGTCGGTCCGCGCGCTTTTGCCATATCTGCTCCTATGGTTCTTCCTGAAGATGCCTGCCGTTGTTGCGGCGCCGCAAGTCGAAGGCGTGTGGCTCGGGATCGGCGAGCTTGCACTGCTTCTAACCGGTGGATGGATTTTATTTGCCAAGTTGGCGGACCTTGGTGGAAGCTCGCCGTTGGCTTTGTTGGCAAGCGACAGAAGCATCTATCTCGCGCAAAAGATCTTTGGGCTTTCTCTGATACCGATCGGACTGTCGCACGTTGTCTATGTAAAGGAGACCGCAGACTTCGTACCGGCGTGGCTCCCGCATCATGTTGGCTGGGCATATTTCACGGGAGGCGCACACATTGCCGCCGGATTGGGAATTCTGTTTGGCGTTCTCCCGCGGATGGCTGCGATGGCAGAAGGGGCCATGATCGGACTGTTCACCGCACTGGCCTGGGGGCCCGCGGTTCTGGCCGCACCGAAGACACGCATGCCGTGGACCGGGTTCTTCATTTCGTGGGTGTTCGGGGCCGCAGTGTGGTAGTGGCTCAGAGCATCGACGCCAAGCGGAACACTGCTCCAAATGAGCATTCCAATTCGCACCGTCCGAGTGTCAAAGAAACCCTACCTGTCTAAGTGTTGATGCTCACTGCGAACAGTGACAGCGAATCTCCTGTCATTCAACGAAGCTGGCTAAGACCGATCTCGTCAGGGAAGAGTAGTTACATCCCCTTTTTCTCCCCCGAATTCTTACTCGCGTATCGGCGAAAGAAGCTGTCGTTCTTCCATTCCGGACGGTGGTCGTCGTTGGCGATGCGCATCATGAGCCCGCGGACGATTTCTTCGTATTGTGCGGCAGCAGAAAGATCGACGGGCTGTGCCGTATCGTCGGAGGGAGCGTGGTAGCGGTTGGTCCGCCAGTCTTTGAAAAGCTTCAACTGTTCTGGCGAATTGGGGTCGGGCGCGACACCCATGGTCAGCGCCGGGATACCGTGGCGGATGAAGTTGTACTGGTCGCTGCGAATAAATGCATTTCGTTGTGGCTCCGGATCAGCCTGCACCAGGACCCCGCGCGCCTGCGCAGACTCGCGTGCCAGTTCGCCGAGATCGGATTCGGCAAGCCCGTAAACAGTGAGCCGCTTCAGCGGGACGATGGGCAGGAACATGTCGACGTTGATGTCGGCCACCATCGAGTTGGGATCGACGGTGGGATATTGAACGAAATATTTTGAGCCCAGCAGGCCTTTCTCTTCCCCGGTGACAAATAGGAAGAGCAACGACCGCTTCAGTTTTTCGGGATGCTTCTTGAGCGACGCCGCGACGTCGAGCAGCAGGGCGCTGCCTGAGCCGTTGTCCATGGCGCCGTTGTAGATGCGGTCGCCATGGATAGGCTCTCCAATGCCGACGTGGTCGATGTGCGCGGAGAGCACCACGTATTCATTCTTCAGCGCGGGATCGGAGCCGGTCAGTTTCGCGACGAGATTGGCCGATTCCACGGCCTTCTTTTCCATTCTGGTCTTCGCGCGGATCGAGACCGGTAACGCGAAATGTGGCAGGGGCTTCCGGTCTTTCCCAAGAGCGGCCAGTTCGTCGAACGTGTGTCCTGTCCCCGCGAACAGCAGGTCGGCCCGAGCGGGGTTGAACGTCATGGCGATCTGCTCCCCGGCCGTTTCGTTGAAAACAGGATCGGCCAACTCCATGCTCACGTGATTGCGGTTCAGCGCGATGCGCCACCATGGAATGTCCATGGAGGCCGGATTGGGAATGCCGATCATGCCGATCGCGCCCGCGTTGCGCAGCGCTTTCCAGCGCTCGCCGGCGGTCTGGTAATGTGAAGCGAGAGGCCCAGGAATTTCGGCGGGCGAACCGGTGAGGATGACTGCGATCTTGCCGTTCAGGTCCTGGCCCACGAAATCGTCGTAGGAGTTCTCGGGGACAGTCAAGCCGTAGCCCACGAACACTAGCGGGGCCTCGACCTGGGGCGCCAGGTCGAGGCGAGTGCTGAAGATAACGTCGTCGCCGAGCGCGAGCGGCTGAGCCTTGCCGTCGCGCACCAGGGCGGCGCTGCAATCATTTTCTATGAGCTGGCGCGAAAGGAATTTGACTGGCTGGTAGTAGCCATCTTTGCCGGCAGGTTCGACGCCGTTGTGCTTGAGCTGCTCGACGGCGTAGGCCTCGGCCTGGCGCAGGCCTTCGCTTCCAGTGTCGCGGCCTTCGAATTTGTCGTCAGCCAAAACTTTGACGTGCTCCCACCAGGTTTTGCCGTCGAAAACGTCAGTCGAGCCAGATTGCGCGAACGCGTTGAACGAGAGAGCAACCGCTACGCATAGCAGGACTTTCTTAAGCATGACGCGACCTCTGGAATCCGCCGGTGAAGGATTGGCCAGGACGGAGCGCCGACCATTTTACATACTCTGGAACCTTCTGAATGTCATCGAATCAGAGGGCTGGAGGAGGTGCGTGTGAGCGAGGAATTGGATGCGATCGTGATCGGCGCGGGGCAAGCTGGAACCCCGCTGAGCCGTGCGCTGGCCGAGGCCGGCATGCGCACTGTTCTGGTGGAGCGCGAGCACGTGGGCGGCACTTGCGTGAATGAAGGTTGTACTCCGACCAAGACCATGGTGGCGAGTGCGCGAGTGGCTTACCTGGCGCGGCGGGGTGCGGATTACGGGGTTGAGACCGGCCCGACCCATATCGATTTGAAGCGCGTACGCCAGCGCAAGCGCGACATCGTCGACGGGTTCCGGAACGGGAGCCAGTCAAGCATTGAGAAGACGGCGAATCTTGAGTTGATTTTCGGGGCGGCCAGTTTTAGCGGTCCGCACACGGTCGCGGTGCGGGTCAACGACGGTGCGGAACGGTCGCTGTCGGCCCAGCACATCTTCATCAATGCGGGCACGCGGACGAGAATTCCGAAGCTCGAGGGGATTGACTCGGTGCCCTGGCTCGACAACAAGTCCATCATGGAATTGGATGCTGTGCCCGAGCACCTGCTGGTGCTTGGCGGTGGCTACATTGGACTGGAGTTCGGGCAGATGTTCCGGCGATTCGGGAGCCAGGTCACGCTGGTGCAGTCTGCGAAACAACTGCTGGCGCGCGAGGATCCGGACGTCGCGGAAGAAGTTGCGAAGATCATGCAGGAAGATGGAATCGAAGTTCTGCTCAGCACAAAGGCGGAGCGGGTGAGTTCGTCCGGGGGGCAGGTTTGCCTTGAGGTCAAGGACGGCACGCAACGAAGAACCCTCGTTGGCTCGCGGCTTTTGGTCGCAATTGGCCGCACGCCCAACTCCGACGCGCTGAACCTGGCTGCCGCGGGAATCGCGACTGACGCCAAGGGCTTCATCTGCACGAACAACCGGCTTGAGACCAACGTGCCGGGCGTGTATGCGCTCGGCGACATCAAGGGCGGCCCGGCCTTCACGCACATTTCCTACGACGACTTTCGGGTCATCCGCGCGAATGTCATCGAGAAGAAGAATGTCACCATCGATGGTCGGCTGGTGCCTTATACGTGTTTCATCGATCCGCAACTGGGGCAAGTTGGCTTGAGCGAGGAGGACGCGCGGCGGCAGGGGCGCAAAGTCCGGGTGGCAAAGATGCCGATGAACCACGTCGCCCGCGCGCTCGAAATGGACGAGAGCCGTGGATTCATGAAAGCAATCGTGGATGCCGCAACCGGCCAGATCCTGGGCGCGACCGTACTCGGGATCGAGGGGGGCGAAATCATGGCGCAGTTCGAGATCGCGATCATGGGGAAGCTTTCCTATGCTGCGCTGCGGGATGGGATCTTCGCGCACCCCACGCTGGCAGAGGCGGCGAACAATCTGTTCGCGGGATGGTGAAAATCTTAAATCGCAGAGGACGCAGAGATACCGCAGAGGACGCGGAGGGAAGTCATCGCTGCAAGGATCACCGGAGAAATGCGCCCGCTCATGCCTGACCTGGCCCTCGAGTGTTCGTCTTACAGTTCTTCCTCCAGAGAAAGTTCCTGAACAACAACTTCGCCGCATATCGGCATCCATCAAGCAGGAGATGTTGTATGAAATCTGCGAATTTGTTTCTCGCTCTTGGAGCGATGCTGCTCGCCTTACCGACCTGGGCCCAGAACCTGTCCCAGGGCACGGAAATCAGAGTTCGCACCGATACGGCGATTCCGGCCAAACCGCCGGCCGATGCCGACTACACGGCCAGCGTGAGTACGGATGTGACCGACAGCTCCGGGCGCGTGGTAGTTCCGAGAGGATCGCGCGCGCAACTGGTGGCCGAGCCCAACGGCGACGACACCACTCTCGATTTGCGCTCGGTCACAGTGAACGGCAGGCGTTATGAGCTGGAGGCTGCAGGAAACAACTCCAAGTCACAAGGTCTGGGCGCGAACAAGCGGACGGCCAAGTATGTGGGCGGAGGGGCCGCAGTGGGCGCGGTGCTGGGCGCTCTGCTCGGAGGCGGCAAAGGCGCCGCGATCGGGGCGATCGTGGGAGGCGCGGGCGGCGCGGGAGCCGAGGTATACCGAGGCCGCAAGAAGGAAATTCCGGCTGAGACCGTGCTCAACTACAAGCTCGCCCAGGAGCTCGAGATGAGGCCGGCGGGCGAATCGCGCACGGAAGAAGCACCGGAGAACCGATAGGTGTCGACTGCCGGTCAATAGAGCCGGAATGCGACTTCGATATCGACGACCACGGCCACGGCATGCCCGTCTTTCATGGCCGGAGAGAAGCGCCACTTCGCCACCGCATCGAGCGCTTTCTGGTCCAGGCCCATTCCGAGTGAGCGCGTCACCTGGAGATTCCGGGGACGCCCGTCGGCGCCAATGATGGCCTGTAGGACGACGTTGCCTTGATATTTCGCTGTGCGGGCCTCGTCGGAATATTCAGGATCGGGATCGTAGACGGGGCGTGGCGCCAAAACGCCTCCACCTACATGGTAGATCCCCCCACCGATCCCGCCGCCGCTCCCATCCCCGACGCCCGGGCCGTTGCCTGCGCCAACACCACCACCGTGTCCAGTGCCAATTCCTCCGCCATCGCCCATTCCATTCGAAAATGGGGCTGACACGTCAGCCAGGGGGTCGCCGAGCCGGTCGAATCTTGGCATCAGCAAATTCTGCGGGCCAACCACGGTAGGCTCCGCGGGGAGGATTGGATCTTCGTTGCGGACCACGGCTGCCGGAGGCGTAAGCTGCTCGGAGCTGAAACGTGGCGGAGCTCCCTTCGATGCGGCTACCTTGTCGCGGTCGCCCCCGCCTCCGCCGCCTCCGATCTTTCCCGGAGCCACTGGCAATACAAGGTCAACCTCCACGGGACTCAGTTGGGCCACCTTGGTGCGGACAGCCACTTCGTTTCTGATTACCCAGTAACTCGACGCTCCGATGATTGCCAGCGCAGCCACATGCAAGGCAAACGAGAGCGCAAGCCGCGAGGCCGCAAGCGGGAACGACGCGGCTTCGGAGAGTAAACGCGGCGGGACAACCGAATTGCGTCCTCGCCTTGCCCTGGGAACATTTTCAGCAGCGTGGCAAAGCTCAGCCCGCAGGTTTGCGCGAAAATTCGCACAAGGGACCAGCAGCAAATCGCTGGCCAGGGAACGGAGTTCGCGAACGTCATTGCCGACCGCTAGGTCTGCTGGTTCCCCAGCGAGAAGGGCATCGATTGCCTGGTCGAGTTGATGAGCCAAAGAGTTATTCATGGCGATTCCTCATCTGATCTCTCAGCGTGGCCAAGGCCCGAAACTGCAGTTGCTTGACTGCGCCCTCACTACGTCCTAATTCCTGCGCAATTTCGCGGATGCTGCGCTGCTCGAAAAATCTGTGCTGCAAGACGCGTCTCTGCTCGGCCGGCAGGCGTTCCAGCAGTTGGCGAAACAATGCCTGGCGCTCGGCATGGTTCTGAGTGGCGATCGCTTCGACGTCGAAGTCCGATACCTCGCTGCGCGCCGTGGACCGCCGCCAGCGCTGCGCCAGCACCCTGGCCGCGATGCCCAGCAGCCACGCGATGAACGGCCTGCCGTTCCACTCGAAGCCGGCTAGGCTCCCCAAGGCCTGATGAAAGACCTCGGCAGTCGCGTCTTCCGCTTCCTCGCGGCACGGCACACGGCGGGCTACGAACGCATAGACGCGATCGAAGTTGGTTTCGTACAGAACCGCGAAACGGTTTGGGTCGCGCCGCGCCTCTTCGATGAGGCGCTGTTCGTCAGCGTCGTGCTCCGTAGCCTTCAATCCCTGTCTCCGCGGTGGCTGCTTTACCTTCTTAATGATGCATTCCGGGGGAAAGGTTACGGGCCAGGACGCAATTTTTCTCGGCATTTCTCCGTCCCTGCCCTCGGGCCTTGCTATCCTGATGCGACCTCATGCCCGGACTTTCGCCTGCCGCGCTCTCCGACTTTCGCATCGCCGCGGCGTACGCAATCTTCATTGCCAGCTACGTAGTCTTCGCGGCCGGGAAATTCCCCGGGCTGAAGATCGACCGCACGGGCGCGGCCATTATCGGCGCGGTGGGGATGGTGGCATTCCGCATCGTGCGCCCTTCCGACGCGCTGCGTCACATCAACTTCCAGACGGTGGTGCTGCTGTTTTCGATGATGCTGATCGTCGGCAACCTGCACCTGGTGGGGTTCTTCGAGTGGAACGCCGAGCAGGTGCTGCGCCGGCTCAAGCCGCACCAACTCCTGCCGGCGGTCATCTTTACCTGCGGATTTCTGTCCGCGTTTTTTGTGAACGACATTGTCTGCCTGGTGATGGTGCCCTTTGTGTTGAGCATCGCGCGCAAGATGGAGCTGCAGCCGCTCCCTTACCTGCTGGCCGTGGCCACCGCGTCGAACATCGGGAGTGTTGCAACCATCACGGGCAATCCGCAGAACATGCTGATCGGATCGTTTTCGGGAATTCACTATCGTGCCTTTCTGGCGCACCTCGCGCCTGTGGGGCTGGTTGGGTTGTTCATCGACTGGGCGGTGCTGCACTGGATCCACATGCGGAACGTCCCCATTCCTGCAAGCAAGCGCAGCGAAATCCCCCTGCCGGCGCTGGATCTGTCGAAGTTGACAAAGCCGGTAATCGTCGCCAGTGCCGTGGTGCTCGGATTCTTCCTGGGCGTCGACCCGGCACAGATGGCGGCGCTCGGCGCAGCGATGTTGCTCATTACACGCACACTCGAACCGCAAAGCCTTTACAAGGAAGTCGATTGGGGGCTGCTGGTGTTTTTCGTGGGGCTGTTCCTGATTGTTGGCGGAGCCGAGAATGCAGGGATTACCAAGCGGCTGCTGGAAGTAGCGCAACACTGGAACCTGCAACGCCTCTGGATCTTCACGGTCTCAGTCGCGGGCCTGTGCAACATCGTCAACAACGTGCCTGCGGTCATGTTGCTGAAGTCGCTGGTCCCGGGCTTTGCCGACCCGCACAAAGCCTGGCTGACGCTGGCCATGGCCTCGACCCTGGCAGGCAACCTCACGATCACCGGCAGCGTCGCCAACATCATCGTGGTGGAAACAGCCAAGCCGGACGTTGAAATCGAGTTCAGCGACTACATTCGGGCGGGCGTACCCATCACGCTCCTCACGCTGATTGTAGGTTGTGCCTGGCTTAGCTGGGTGGGCTAGGCGGATCACTGGCGGGGGTCGGCGTACAATATCAGGACCGTCCAGATTGCATCCTGGTTGGAGCTAACAGCTGACCGCTGAGAGCTAGAAGCGTGTCCATGAATTCGCGCCCCATTGTCGATAAGGAAACCGGAAACCTGTCTGGTTCGCCGGATACATCAGGACACGTGTGGTCTGCGGGCTCAACGGAAGCGGAGCGCAACCCGTCGGATGTGCGCTTTCCCGGGGAGGACGGCGGCCGGTCGCTTGCTGAGATGGCGCAGCGCGACCTGACGGCGACCCTGCAACTGCTGGCGGAGCGCGCTCAGTACATCACGGAGGCAACCGGAGCTGCCATTGCCTTGCGGGACCAGGACGAGATGGTCTGCCGGGCGAGCGCCGGATCTTCAGCGCCTACAGTCGGGACCCTGCTCCAGGTGAACTCGGGCCTCTCGGGAGAGAGTGTGCGCACGCGTGAAACTCTGCGTTGCGACGATGCCTTCACCGATCCGCGAGTGAATCGTGAGAGCTGCGAAGCGCTGGGCATCCGGTCGGTGGTGGTTATGCCACTACTCCGCGGCGACGAGGTGATTGGCGTCTTCGAATTGTTCTCGGACCAGGCCAACATCTTCCAGACCCGCGACCTGATCGCGCTGGAACGCATGGGCGCGATGGTGCACACGGCCCTGGAACACTCGACCGCAGCTCTTGGCCTTCCGCCCATGCTCGGGGAAGTGATCCAGGCAGCGCGTGGCGGCGAAGCTGCTCCAACAGTGACCCACCATTCCAAGACTCCTGATTCTGAGCCGGCAGGCTCGACATCGGCCCCGGGATCGCCTCCGCCAGAGCCGCCCTCCACGGTCGCAGCTGCTCGCGCCGGGGTTGTGTTCCACAGCAACTCGCCGGCTCCCAGGCTATCCAGTTCGGCGGAGGCTTCGGCTCCGGTTGGGATGAGTTCCGCTTCCGCAAAGGAGCTGCCCAGCAAGGCGGCGGGCACGCAATCGACCGATGACGACGACATTCTTGAACAAGACGCACCTACCCCGGGACTTGCGAGAACAGAGGTTCGGGCAGCGGAGGCCCGCACGTCGTTCGAGTCGCTCGTCGCTCGCGCGGACCAGGAATCAATCCTCTCCGACCGAGGCATGGGAAGTGCTCACGTAGAAAACCCCCGCCCAAGCAGAGCTTGGACGGGGCACCCAGCTGTGGCAAGGGATGCCCCCAGGGGGGCGCTGGCCACTCCTGTGGCCAAAAGCGAGGTGGACGACGTCCCACCTCCTTCTCTCGCGGTGCCGCGTGCTGCAGTTGCAAATCTGAAAAAGTGCGCGTCATGTGGCTTCCCAGTTTCCGAGGGACGCCAACTTTGCCTGGATTGCGAGAAGAAGAACACGAGCGCCGGCACAAGCCCGGCCAAGCTACCTGCTCCCGGCCCTTCAGCCCCGATTAACCATCCTGCCCCGGAGGAGATGACCAGCGCTGCCCCCCACTTCATGATCAGGGAACGCGAGGGTTCGTGGCTTTCGACTCACAAGTTCACGGTGGTTGCCCTGGTGCTAGCCGCGATCGGAATTGTCGCGGTCGTACTGCTCCGCTAGGCGGATCTTGGGTTCCGATGCTGGAAGCGCACGAGCTGTCTTGCCGGACGCGGGACTTTTTCACAAGAGATGCAACATTGTCACTCCGCAGGTGCTTGACAAACCCGGAAGGCGTGCCTACAGTGCGATCAGGCTCGCAAAGAACGGGCCTCAGGGTGCCTAAGATATGAAGAATGTCTATGAAGTTTTGCGGCAGAAAGAGCTCGAACTCGCGCGACTCGAAAAGGAAGTGGAGGCGCTGCGCGTGGTAGCTCCGCTGCTTTCCCCCGAAGATGGCAAGGAGCCGGGGGCTGAGAGTCCAAAACCGACACTGGCAAGTTCCCAACCGACACAGACCTTGCGCATCCCGCAGGCGGCCGCCGTCAATCAGAATCCGCAACCAGCGCGCACGGGTAGCTGGGAAGACACAGCAAAGCGCTGGCCGTAAATAAGGTACGCGTTCAGATTCAAGCTGGAAGCAGAGGCCCGGGAGAAATCCTGGGCCGTGGTGTTTTGGAGGGGGCATCGACTCTCGGTCGTCGGTCGTCGGCACAACCCCTTAAGATCGCTGCACCCGTGGAATCCCACCTTTACGCGCAGCGCGCGCAAAGATGGGGCACCCGGCTGGCAGAGGAAAAGACGACAGTTCTCACAGAAAATTCTCTGCGCGCTGGAATAACTCCCGCCCGGATCAGTTTTCTCAGACAGCGCAGTTTCCTGGCCTGAGCCACCTCACTTTCGAACATGCAGGGATTCGTCTGCTGCAAGCAGCCGAGTCTCGTGGCTGCCACCTTCCGTCTGAAAAAGGCCCCAGAAACCCAATTGGAGGAGAAGTTCGATGAGGCAACACAGGGTTCTTTTCTTCGGCTTCCTCGCGATCCTGGCCGTCACCGTGATCGGGATTGCGCAACAGCAAGCGTCCGAAGCCCCGGCCGGCTTCAGCACTCCGACCCTGGGACAAAACCCGGGCTCGCAAAGCGTCAGCAACGGGATCGCGGAGCCACCGGGCGATACGTTCGCTCTCGACCAAACCCGCTTTGAACGACGCAATGGCATCGACGACGGGCTTGGACCGGTGTTCAATGCCAGTTCTTGTGCGGATTGCCACCTCAACCCGGTGACCGGCGGTCCCAGCCAGATCACGGAAATTCGCGCCGGGCATCTCGATCCGACCACTGGAGCGTTCGTGAATCCTACGATTCCGATCAACCACGGGGCCAATACCATCATGGGCCGCTCGATCGTCAACGACCGGTCCACCTGTGCTGAGGCGCACGAACAACTTCCTGATTCTGAGAATATTCGCGCGCTGCGGGCGGTGCTGAACACGCTGGGCGATGGATTCGTCGAGGCCATCGACGACAATACATTGCTCAGCATTGCTGCCAACCAGAACCTGGCGACGCGTGGCCGCATTCATGGTGAAGCGGTGCAGGTAGCCGTGTTCGAAGCGCCCGGGCAGAAAGGGGTAGGCCGATTCGGATGGAAAGATCAGCATCGCAGCCTGTTGTCGTTTTCGGCGGATGCTTATCTGAACGAGATGGGCGTCACCAGCCGCTTGCGCCCGAAGGACACGACCACCATTTGCAAGATGACCTCCGACCCCGAGGATCAGCCCGATTCGCTGGGGCTTGCCGACATCGATCACTTCACCCAGTTCATGCGGGGAACGATGGCCCCGCCGAAAGACACGGCCCTGGCGGGGACATCAGACGCACAGGCCGGGCAAGTGCTGTTCTCTCAAATCGGTTGCTCGACGTGCCATGTGGCGTCAATCGTCACTGCTCCAGCGGGAACGTTAGTCAATGGTGGGACGTTCGTCGTGCCCGACGCGCTAGGGAACAAGGTCATCCATCCGTATGGCGACTTCCTACTGCACGACGTGGGGACAGGTGATGGGATCGTGCAGGGCGGCCCGGCGGATACCATCAACAAGCTGCGCACGGCTCCGCTGTGGGGGCTGCGAACGAAGACTCGGTTCATGCACGATCTGAAATCGGAGTCGGTGACGGACGCGATTAACCGGCACCGGGGGGAGGCGCGGGAGGTGATCGAGAACTTCCGCGAAGAGCTTACGCCGGCGCAGCAACAGCAGGTGCTGGTGTTTTTGAAGTCGCTGTAGGAAAACGTCGTCGCTCGTCGGTCGTCAGCGAAAATCCCAAGAGGGGATGGAATCGGGGAATCCCACGTTTGCACAAAATACGCGCAAACCTGGGGCACCGGGCTGATGGCAAGTCGTTGGTCGGCCGTCGGCGCACCCCCCCAGATCAGGGCAGCCGGTGGAACCCCGCCCTCCCGCGCAGTACGCGGGAAGGGTGGGGCACCCGGGCTGGTGTTTCTAAAAGTCGCTGTAAGGACAGTCGTCGGTCCTCGGTCGTCGGTTGTTGACGAAAATCCCAAGAGGGACGGAAACCGGGAATCCCACGTCTGCGGAAAGCACGCTGCAAACATGGTGCACCTCGGCTGACCACTAAAGACTGGCATCTACAACTTCGGCAGCACAATTCCTTTCTGTGCCTGGTACTTTCCTTGGCGGTCGGCGTAGCTGACTTCGCAGACTTCGTCGGACTGGAAGAAGATGATCTGGCACAGGCCTTCGTTGGCGTAGATGCGCGCGGGTAGGGGCGTGGTGTTCGAGATCTCGAGCGTCACGAAGCCTTCCCATTCAGGTTCGAAGGGCGTGACGTTCACGATGATCCCGCAGCGGGCGTAGGTTGACTTGCCCACGCAGATGGTCAGCACGTCGCGGGGAATCTTGAAGTATTCGACCGAGCGGGCCAAGGCGAACGAGTTGGGCGGAACGATGGCCACGTCAGTGCGGATGGTCACGAACGACTTCTCGTCGAACTTCTTCGGGTCGACGATGGACGAATTGACGTTGGTGAAGATCTTGAATTCGTCGGCCACGCGCAGGTCGTATCCGTAAGACGACAGGCCGTACGACACGACGCCCTCGCGCACCTGCTTCTCCGAGAAGGGGTTGATCATGTCGTGTTCTAGGGCCATCTTGCGGATCCAGCGGTCACTCTTCAGCATGTTTCTCCTTTGCGAGGGAGGAATGGAGGATTGCGGTCTTGATCTTCCGGGCAGCATCGAAATCGGCCTTTAGCACTTAGCAGTTAGCATTTACCCCTGCAGGGGCTGTGCCGGGCAACTGAGCCTGCAAATCGGCGCTGATCTCCAGTTTTCCCAACGGTTAGACTTCCGAGCGGCCCTGGGGCACTCACACGAAACGCCAATCGGCCAAATGCCAAGTGCCAATTGCTAAGAGCTGGTGTTCTGGCTGGAACTTCTGTGCTGTCATCCTACGCGATACTTCCTGCCGTTGACAATCTGTGATATCTCCCTTAGCATCAAGCACTTGGTGGTATTTCCGCAGATCGCCGACGGGAGCCTCGCATGATCAAACTCGACATCATCAACGAAGTGGTCAACAAGACCGGCATCACCAAGACCAAGGCGGAGCTCGCGGTCGAGACCGTGTTCGAGAGCATGAAGAAGTCGCTCGCCAAGGGCGATCGTATTGAGCTAAGGGGATTTGGCGTGTTCAACGTGCGCCCGCGCAAGACCGGCATCGGGCGCAATCCACGCACTGGGGCCGAAGTTTCCATCCCACCTGGAAAGGCCGTGCGGTTTAAGCCCGGCAAAGAGCTGCAGTCGATCGACTAAGACCAGGTGACAGGGAACCGGTCACAGGTCACAGAAACCAGTTCTCAGTTCCCGGTTCTCAGTTTTCCGTTCTTTAACGTCGTGTGAGGTTCGCTGGAGCGACGGGCGTGCTCGCCCGTCGGTGCGTCCACACACCACCCCGGGTTTCTTCTTAGTACAATCAACTCAGTCCCGATGTCTGATCCCACGGCTGCCATCCCCCAATCGACCGTCGAATATCTTCCGCCCATGCCGGTCATACTTGCGGCACCCGGGCGGCAGCGCTACTGGCTGCACGTCGTGCTGCTCGTGGGGACGATCTTCACCACGATGGTGGTCGGGTCGCACTTTCAATACAACTTTGAGCATCAGCAGCCGTTGCTCGCCGACGAACCAGGCAGCGATGCTTCTCTGTTTCCCCTGAACGCGATTTGGCACCAGCCTTCACGGTTGCTGCAAGGCGTTCCCTTCTCCGCGAGCCTGATGCTGATCCTGCTGGCTCACGAAATGGGGCATTATTTGGCTTGCGTCTACTACAACGTGGATGCCACGCTGCCGTTCTTCATTCCGTTTCCCTCGCTGATCGGGACGATGGGTGCGTTCATCCGCATACGCTCGCCGATCCATTCCCGACGCACGCTGTTCGACATTGGGATCGCCGGGCCGATTGCGGGCTTCGTGGTGGCCTGTGCGGTGCTTGTTCTTTCTCTCGGATTTTCGCGTGTGGCGGCGGTCGAGCCGCCTCCGACCGATGGGCTGCTGATTCATTACCCGTTGATCTTTGGCGCGCTGCAGCGGCTCATGATTTCGGTGGGCCTGCTCAAAGGGGCGGCAGCAGTTCCGCTGGGAAGGCTCGTTGTGCCCCCCATGGCGATGGCGGCCTGGGGAGGAATGTTCGCGACGTCGCTCAATCTGCTCCCGGGTGGCCAACTCGACGGCGGTCACATCATCTTCTCGATCGCGCCGCGGGTGCACCGCGCGGTCTCGCGCCTAACCATCCTGATCCTGATTCCGATGGCCGTGTATCTCTGGGCCGGCTGGCTGGTGTGGGCAATCTTGCTGGAGATCAGCAGCTTCCGTCACCCACAGGTGGCGGAGTGGCCCAAAGTCACGGGAAAGCGGCTGGCGCTGGCAGGATTCGCGCTGCTGATGCTGGTGCTCACCATGCATCCCAAGCCGGTCACGGTGTTCGACGACGGCCGCGATCAGACTTCTTTGAAAGCCATCGTCCACGCAGGATGGCAGTCGTACCTGGAGTGGAGACGAGGATCGAAATCGCAGTAGCCGAGCAGATCCGAAAACGTCAGGACCGCAGGCTGTGTTGACCAGCATCTGTCACCAGCTCACGGGACCTGTTTACATCAGCCACAACGCATCCACATCCACAATCACCTGCGTGCGCGGGATCTTCTCCGACGTGGCGTGGGCAAGCATGGAACGCAGCACGGCATTCAGCTTCTCGCGGCTGGCTGACTTGAGAACGAAGTGATAGCGGTAGTCTCGCTTGAGCCGGAGGATCGGGGCAGCCGCCGGACCTAACACGCGCACACCTTCATGTCGCGTCTTCTCGAACCATTTACCGAGCCTGCCGGACCATTGCAGCGCTTCCTCCATGCGGTCACTGCGAACCAGAACATTGGCGAGAGCGGAATACGGCGGGTAGTGCATCCAGCTGCGGAAGCGGAGCTCTTTTTCGTAGAAGCCGACAAAGTCGTGGCGGGCCGCGTATTGCACGGCGTAATGATCAGGGAAATAGGTTTGTAGCACGACTTTGCCCGGGGTCTCGCCGCGGCCAGCGCGGCCTGCGACCTGGGTAAGCAACTGGAACGTGCGCTCGGCGGCACGGAAATCGGGAAGGCCAAGCGCAATGTCGGCTCCGACAACTCCTACCAACGTGACTCCGTGCACGTCGTGGCCCTTGGCGATCATCTGTGTGCCTACCAGCAGGTCGAGTTCACCTTGGTTCATGGCGCTGAGTGCGCGTTCGAAATCCTCTTTGCCGCGCACCGTGTCGCGATCGAGCCGGCCGATGCGCGCGGTCGGGAACATGCCCTGCAGCAGCTCTTCGAGCTTCTCGGATCCGGTACCCAGGAAGTACACGTATTCGCTGCCGCAATGCACGCATTTCTCCGGCACGGGCGCGGTGTAGCCGCAGTAGTGGCATTCCATTTTGCGCGCCCGCTTGTGGTGCGTCATGGCGATGGCGCAGTTCTTGCATTCCAACGTCTTTCCGCACGTGCGGCACAAAGCCACCGGGGAATAGCCACGCCGGTTGAGCAGGACCATGACTTGCTCTTTACGCTCCAGACGTTCGCGGATTTCCTCGGCCAGCTTGCGCGAGATGACCTGCTCCTGACCGGTCTCCTGAAACTCCTGCTTCATGTCGATGAGTTCGACTTCCGGAAGTGGACGCTGCTCCACCCGATCGGGTAACTCGACCAAGGCATATTTGTTTTTGGTCGCGTTGAAATACGACTCAAGGGAAGGCGTGGCCGAGCCGAGCACGACCACAGAGTCCGCCATCTTGGCGCGCACCACGGCAACGTCGCGCGCGTGGTAGCGGGGCGTCTCTTCCTGCTTGTAGGAGGAGTCCTGCTCCTCGTCGACGATGATCAGGGCGAGGTCGGAGACTGGCGCGAAAATCGCCGACCGCGTTCCCACCACCATGCGCGCTTCCCCGCGTTTGATGCGGTGCCACTGCTCGGCGCGCTCAGCGTCGGAGAGCGCAGAGTGAAGAATAGCGACCTCGTCTCCGAATACCTGGAGCAGGTCGGCCGCCACCGCGGGCGTGAGGCCGATCTCGGGAACCAGCAAGATGGCGGAGCGTCCAGCCTCCAGCACAGTCCGCATGGCCGCAAGATAGACGGCTGTTTTCCCGGAGCCCGTGACTCCGTGCAGCAGGATACCGGCGAATTTTTGCGCGGTGATTCCCTCCTGCATGCGCTGCAACGCTTGCTTCTGCGCGGGATTGAATTCGAAATCGAACGGCGACGGGCGGGCCTTCACGCGCGAGACATGAAACTCGGCTGGTTCTTCGATGATTTCCACCAGCCCGCGCCTGACCAAGGTATTGAGGGTCGTACGCGGAACGTCGAGCGAGTGTAGGGTGTCGACCTCAGCACGCCCGCCGGCGGTTGCCAGGGCCTGAATCAGAGTCTGCTGGTTGGCATTGAGCTTTGCTCGACTCGCTCCATTGTTCTTTAGCTTGCTGGAGCCGGGGGCGTCCTCGCCCGCCGGACAGAGGGCCTCGCTCTCAGAAAGCAGCACAGCCACTTTCACCATCCGCGCCGCTTCCCGCGCATCTGACGCGTCCTCGCGTACGAGCCACTTCTTCCGCACCATGCCTGAAAGCACGGTCCTGCTTGCCCGTGTGGCACTGCGCAGACTCGCCTCACGCACGGGCTCCTCGCGATTCGCCAGATAGTCGAGCACGCGGAACTCAGCAAGCTGTTCTTCGGGGGTGCGCCGGGCGCGCGCCGAGGAGCCTGACATTCCACCGAGGTGCAGCGCCATGTGCCCCTGTTCGGTGATCTGGTAGGTGATGGTGCGCTTGAATTCCGCGCCCAGCGGTAGCATGGTGCGGAAGACTTCCCCGAGCGGGGCAAGATAATAGTCCGAAATCCACCGGCCCAGGCGCATGAGTTGCTCGTCGAGCACGGGGAGCGGATCGAGCACGCTGACCACGTTTTTGGTAACGACTGCGGGCTCGCGGTCGTGCAGTCCGACCACGATTCCGCTCATGCGCTGCTGGCGGAAGGGCACGAGCACGCGGCCGCCGATGGCCGGATCCATTCCTTCCGGCACGCGGTAAGAGAACGCCGTGTCGAGCGGCACCGGCAATGCGACGTCGCAGAATTGGAATGCGGGACTCAGGTGTTCAGTGTAGCGCGGGACTCAGCAATCAGCACTCAGCAGTCAGCCATTGAGTTGGCGCTTCGACCCCTTGATACTTTCGTTGTAAAAGTTAAGACATCAAACGAGGCCCGGCTAGCAAGAACAATGAGGCGGGGCGAGGACGCCCGCCGCTCGACCGATTGTCTAAAACGTTTTGGGGGCTTGAACCCCGCCGACGGAATGCTGAATGCTGAATGCTGAGTGCTGACTGCTTCCGCCCGGCTGGCCAGCAGCTACTCCGCCGCCTTCGCCGGTACCTTCAGCCCCAATTCCTTCATCACCATCTGCAGGTCTTTCCACGCCTCTTTCTTCTGGCGTGGATCGCGCAACAGAAATGCCGGATGGTAGGTGACTGCGAGCTTGGCGCCGGTCCAGGAGGGATCGTCACTGCGCACGCCAGTTGGCCTGAACTCATACCACCGGCCTCGCAGGTTCGACATGGAATCATTGATGGCAAGCAGCGTGCGCGCGGCCACGGCTCCCAGCGCCACCATTACCTTGGGCTTGATGGTGGCGATCTGCCGCATGAGGAAGGGAGAGCAGGTCTCGCATTCGTCGCGCTCGGGCGTCCGGTTGTTGGGCGGACGGCACTTGATGATATTGGCGATGTAGACCTGCTCGCGCTCGAGGCCCATGGCCTTGATCATGTTGGTGAGCAGCTGCCCCGCGCGCCCGACGAAGGGTTCGCCCTGCTGGTCCTCATCGGCGCCCGGGGCCTCGCCGATAAACATCAATTCGGCGCGGGAATTGCCTACGCCAAACACGATCTGCTTGCGTCCCTGCTTTGCCAGGCGACAACGGGTACAGTCGCCCAGATCTTCGCGGATCAGCTTCAGGGCCTGAGCAGGGTCGGCGACACCCGATTCCGGACGCGACGGGAGAACCTCGAACTTATTTTCTTCATGAGCGGTCGACACCGCGACCGCGGCTCTTCTCGGCTGCATTCCTTCTCGCTGTTCTGGCTGGATCAAAGCTTCGGTTGGGTTCGGCAAGTCTACATCTAGTGCATGCGTGGAAAACGCGCGGCTGCTTGCGGCTACCTCGCGGCGATAGAAATCGTAGATGCCTAGCTCGCGATAGTATTCCAGCCGCGCAGAGAGAGCGCGCTTCAGTTCCGGAGCAAGGGCGCTCGCCATCAGCCTGTCACCGCAGCCGGGTGACGCTTGCGCAGCTTGACCACCTGGTCGAGCACGCGCCGCGCCACTTCCCACTTGGTGGTTTCGGGTACTTCGACGACCTCGTCCGGGGTCAAGATGGTGACCGCATTGCGTTCGGAATCAAAGCCGATGCCGTCCCGCGAGACGTCGTTCACCACAATCGCATCGAGTGACTTGCGGGCGAGCTTCATGCGGGCGTTTTCTAGGACGTTTTCGGTTTCCGCGGCGAACCCGATCACCAGTTGATTCGTTTTCTTCTGCGCCAGTTCTGTCAGGATGTCCTCTGTGGGTTCGAGTTCAAGGGAGACCGGGCCGGTCCGCTTCATTTTCTGGTGCGCGGTCGCCTTTGGGCGGTAGTCGGAAACAGCCGCGGTCTTGATGACAATGGTTGCTTGCGGAAGCTGTTGGAGCACCGCTTTTCGCATTTCGTCCGCAGTTTCCACCCGTATGAACTCCGCGGTCTCCGGAGCCGCAATACTGGTTGGTCCGCTCACCAGCAGCACGTGCGCTCCGCGCCGCAGTGCGGCCTGCGCCAGAGCATAGCCCATCCGGCCGCTGCTGCGGTTCGTGATGTAGCGCACAGGATCAATCTTCTCCCGCGTCGGACCCGCGGTGATCAGCACCGTCTCGCCCGCGAGGTCCTGCGATGCGCCGAGCGCCTGCAAGACCGCAGCCACAATCGCCTGGTTCGCGGCAAGTCGTCCTGGCCCCATCATCCCGCAGGCGAGATACCCGCTGTCGGGTTCCACCACTCGCACCCCGCGCTTGCGCAGCACTTCCACGTTGGCGCAGGTGGCGGGATGGTTCCACATGTTGACGTTCATGGCGGGAGCCACGACCACCGGCGCGGTCGTCGCCAGAAACAACGTGGTCAGAAAGTCGTTGGCGATTCCCTGCGCGAACTTCGCGAGAATGTCGGCCGTGGCCGGAGCCACCACCAGCGCGTCGATGGTCTGGGCCACGGCGATGTGCTCAACTGCTGATTCGATGTTCGGCTCGGCGTTGCCCCTGTCGAACATCCCAGTGATCACTTTTTCACCGGAGAGTGCTGCAAAGGTGAGCGGGCGGACAAATTCCTGCGCCGCCTCGGTCATGATGACCTGGACACGGATCTCATGGTCCTGCAGGAGACGGAGAACTTCGGCTGCTTTGTAGGCTGCAATACCGCCGCTGACGCCAAGAGCTACCTTCATAAAGGCCTGCTCCTTTCGATGACGGTAGACGGGTCTACGAATCGGCGTATCGAGGCCGTGGTGGGGGAGACGCTAAAAGGGTTGCATCGAGACGGTTTAGGCGTCGCTGGGTCCACCCTGATCGAGTGCCTCGTTGGCTGCTTCCACCGCCGATTTCGGCGCTTCGGGAATAACCCATTTCACCTTGCCCGCCCGAATCTCGTCTTGCGCGATACGGCAGGGTTTGCGGGAATTGGTTTCCACCACTGGAGGCGCGCCGCCCTGGAGTTGGCGGGCCCGGCGGGCGGCCACGAGAATGTAACGATAGTTGCTGTCGAAGCCTTCGATCAACTTCATACTCGTCTCCCTCAACCGCCGCCTAGCGGTGTCCTTGCTCGTCGCGGAAGGAGTCCAGGATGGGACGAACCCGCTCCCGGACGTTGTTCAGGCGGCACTGCTCTGCGATCGCGTGCGCAGCCTGATCCTCGGCGGACAACGGTCGACCCGAAGGACGCGTCCGCTCCGAAAGCACGATGGCTTTCAGTTGATCGACGGAAGGCTCCAGGCGGTCGTTCACTAAAATATAGTCGTACTTATCGTAATTCTCAATCTCCCGACGGGCCGTGTCCTGGCGGCGGCAGATCACTTGCTCGGAATCCTCGCCCCGATGGCGCAGTCGCCATTCCAAGGTTTGGCGGTTGGGGGGTAGGACGAAAATGCTGGCTGCCTCGGGGATCTTCTTCTTGATTTGGGCTGCCCCTTGTACGTCGATATCAAGTAAAAGGTCTTCGCCAGCTTCCTGAGCTTCGCGGAGAAAGTGCCGGGCGGTCCCGTAGTAGTTGCCGAAGACGTCGGCGTGCTCCAGAAACTCATCGCGCGCAATCATGTCTTCGAATTCGGTCCTAGGAACGAAGAAGTATTCTCGGCCGTTCTGTTCACTGCCACGCGGGGCGCGTGTGGTGTAGGACACCGAAAACTTCAGACCTCCAACCCGAGTTCGCAGCTCGTTAACCAATGTGGACTTTCCCGATCCTGAAGGCGCTGAGATGATGAAGACGGTCGTCATTCGACGTTCTGTACCTGCTCGCGCGACTTCTCGATCTCCGATTTCATCACCAGTCCCATCTCTGTGATTTTGAGGGCGTCGCCCGCGAGCCCCGAGGTTTTCGACAACAGCGTGTTGGCCTCGCGGTTCATCTCCTGTAGCAGGAAGTCGAGTTTCTTCCCCACCTCACCTTTCTCGTCGAGCAGGCTGAGAAAGTGTTTGATGTGCGTCTGCAGCCGAACGAGTTCTTCTTGTATGTCGCTACGGTCGACCAGTAGGGCCGCTTCCTGCAGCAGGCGCTCGGGCTCGACTTGCGAGCCGATTAATTCCTGCATGCGGCTGCGGAGGCGCTCGACATACCCCTGCAGGATCGCCTGGCGATGCCGCTCCACTCCCGCACTGGCCTTCTGGATATGCTCCATGCGTTCGCGCAGTTCGCGCTCGATGCCGCGGCCTTCCTCTTCGCGCATCTGGTTCAATCGATTGAGAGCATCCTCGATCTGGCCCATCACAGCGCTTTCCAGGTCGCTATCGAGCGTGTCGGAAGCGGAGTCCATGGCGCCGGGCATGCGCAAGATGACGTTGAGGTCGGGTTCGGCCGCCAGCTTGAACTCGGCGGCCGCGGCGCGAAATGCCTGAAGGTAGCCACCCACCAATTCGCGGTTCAGAGCAAACCCATCTGAGCTGCCCCGATCGAGGCTAAGGGTAAGTTCCACGTGGCCGCGAGCGATTTTTTCTTTGAGCATGCGACGCAGTTTCATTTCCAGCGCGTCACTCTCCGAAGGCATGCGGAAATGCAGATCGAGGAACCGATGGTTCACCGACTTCAATGACAGGCTGAAGTTCAACTTGGTGTTGATTTGACCCTTCACTTGTGCGAAGCCGGTCATGGAGCGGATGGGCATGGAAGAGCAGTCCCCAGTTCTCAGTTGTCAGTTCTCAGTTCCCAGACCGCTGCTGGCTGCGAGCCATTTCCTTTTGGCCGCCCCGACGCCTAGTCTCCCACCGGAGCCGACCGCGACTCCACTTCCAAAAACTGCAGGTCGTACAGGCGACGGTAGGTGCCCAGCTTTTTCATCAGGTCCTCGTGCGCGCCCACATCGCTGATCATGCCGTTTTCCAGCACCACGATGCGGTCTGCGCGGCGCACGGTTGACAGCCGGTGCGCGATCACGAACACCGTGCGCCCGACGACCAGGTTCTGCAACGCCGATTGCACCAGGGCCTCCGACTCGCTGTCGAGCGCCGAGGTGGCTTCATCCAAAATCAGGATGGGCGCGTTCTTTAGAATCGCCCTGGCGATCGCGATCCGCTGGCGCTCGCCGCCCGAAAGCCTCAACCCGCGCTCGCCAATGATCGTGTCATAGCCGTCGGGCATCTCCATAATGAAATCGTGAGCCAGGGCGGCCCGCGCCGCCGCCTCGACGTTCTTCTGGGAAACATGCGGCTGCCCGTATGCGATGTTATTGCGCACTGTGTCGTTGAACAGCACGGTTTCCTGGGTCACGATGCCGATCTGCGCCCGAAGCGACGCCAGCGTCACGTCACGGATATCGTGCCCATCGACCAGCAACCGGCCCGCCGTCAGGTCAAAGAAGCGCGGGATCAGGTGCACGAGCGTGCTCTTGCCAGCGCCGCTTGAACCCACAATCGCCAGTACTTCGCCCGCCTTCACTTGCAGATTGATGTCGTGAAGAATGTCGCGCGCGCCGTCCCCGTTGCGCTCATAGGAGAAGCCGGCGTTGTCAAACACGATGCTCTTGCTGAAGGCTGGCAGCGGCTTGGCTCCGGGTTTTTCGCGGACATCGTCCTCGGTGTCGGTGAACTTGAAAATCTCCGACGAGGCGCCCACCGCTTGCTGAAAGCTGTTGTTAAAGAGCGCAAATTTGCGGATGGGATCGTACAGCTTGAACACCAGGGCGATGAACGCGAGATAAGTGCCGGGCGTGAATGCGCCGTGGCGGATCTCGTTGCGCCCGAGCAGCAACAGGAGCGCAATCGCGACGGCGCCGAAGGTGTCCATCAAGGGCGAACTGACGGCTGCGGCGGCGACCGAGCGCAAGTTGGCGCGCAGCAGGCGCCTGGCGGCACCGCGGAAGCGCGCCACTTCCCACGACTCCATCCCAAACGCTTTCACGATCCGGTTGCCGGTGATGGTTTCGTGCAGGATGTTCTGGATCTCAGCCAGCTTGTCTTGCCCGCGCCGCGTGGTGTTCCGAACCCTGCGCCCAATCTTCGTAGACGAGAAGACGATGGCGGGCAGGAAAAGCACCAGCACCCAGGCCAGCTTTCCGCCCAGCATGACTACCGCCGCAGTCGTGAATAGCAGTGTGAACACCTGCTGCAGAAATTCTCCCAGCACGCTCGACAAGGAAAACTGCACGCGCTCCAGATCGTTGATCAGCGTCGAGAGCAGCGTGCCTGTGGTGTGCTTCTGGAAGAAAGCCGCCGATCGCCGCAGGATGGCGTTGTACATGTCGTCGCGCAGGTCGGTGATCATGCCGAACCCGGCGTAACTAACAAGGTAGGTTCCCGCGTAGTCGAAAATGCCCTTGATGAGCGTCGAGGCCACCAGCGCAAATGCGACCATGGCCCACGGATTTTGAAAGCTCGAAGGGACGAATTGCTCGAGGTGGATCGAGTGCTGTGTTCCAGGGATGGGGAGCAGCTTCATCTCGTGCTGCGGTGCTCCCGGATTCAGCACGCGGTCCAGGATCGGGCCGATGAGCAGCAAACGAAAGGCATCGAGAAACCCGACAGCGGCCATCAGGACGACCGATGACAACACTTGCCACCAGTACGGAGCCGCGTACCGCAGGAGGCGGATCAGTTGCCGCATACACCTTCCCGGAAAATAGGTGCCCGGCTCGGACAGCGCCGGGTGGGCGTCAGGATACAGTGGAGTGGGCGCAAATTGGAATTTTACTCTAGTGGCTGGCGGCTTGCAGCTTGCGGCCCCCGGCCCCTTGCTTCCGTTTGATCCGGTTTGCTGCCAGAGGCCAGCCACCAGCGATGTCCTAGCTGTCCCTATGTACAATCTTCACCCGATAACCAGCCTTACGCAGTAGTTTCCCTACGTCCTCGGCGATCATCACCGAGCGATGCTGTCCGCCGGTGCAGCCGAAGCTGATCGTCAGGTAGCTCTTTCCCTCTCGAATGTAGTGTGGCAGCAGGTAGATCAGCAGCTCTGAGATGCGGTTGATGAACTCCTGCGTCTGCGGGAACGACCGGATGTACTTGGCCACTTTTGGGTGGCGGCCAGTGAGCGGCCGGAATTCGGGAACGAAATGGGGATTAGGCAGGAAACGGACATCGAACACCAGGTCGGCGTCTTCCGGGACGCCGTGTTTGAAGCCGAAACTCACGCACGAGACCAGAATGTTCTTGTCGGTCGATTTGTTCTGGAACCGCTCGGTCAGGTGGGCGCGCAACTCGTGGACGTTGAACTTTGAGGTATCGACGACCCAGTCCGCAATCGCCCGGATAGATTTCAGGCGGCGCCGCTCCGCGCCCAGAGAAGAGCGCACCGGCGAATTTGCGCCAAATGGATGCGGACGCCGTGTCTCGCTGAAGCGGCGGATCAGCGACGCGTCGGTTGCTTCCAGATAGATGACCATGGTCGGGATCATCCGCCGGACTGACCGTACGATGGCCGGCAGCTTCTCGAGCTTTGAACCCTCGCGAACATCAACCACCAGCGCGGTGCGGCGGGTGTCGAGCGACTGCACGGCAAGCTCGGCGAAGCGAGGAATCAGGTCGACCGGCAGGTTGTCGACACAGTAGTAGCCCAGGTCCTCAAACGCCTTCAGAGCGGAGGCCTTCCCAGAGCCGCTCATCCCGGTAATGATCACCAGCTCGGAGCCGGGGCGGCCGTCGCGCCGAGCGCCACGCTTTCGTTCCCGTGGCCTCGTTTTCGATTTGGCGTGAGTTTTTCCCGCCATCCTGATCGGATGGTAGCAGAGTTTCGCAGGGCTGATGAGTGACTCGCTGGTGGCTTACATCAAGCAAAACGGGCGGCCCCGAGGCCGCCCGCAACAGCACGTTCAAACCACCTTCACTCTGTTACCTCCGGTCGCGGTCGCGATCCCGATCCCAGCGATGGTGCTCCCAATACTCATGCCGCTCCCAGCGCTGCTGACGCCAGTACGGCCGGTCGTAATCTCGGCCATAGTAGACGGGGCCGGCATACGCATAGGGCGGGTAGATGTAGACCGGACGAGGTACAGGACGCACAACCGCGTACGGATATGGATATACGGGGCGCACATAAACTGGTGCTCCCACCGTCACGCCGATGGCGACTCCGGCATGTGCATTCGGAGGATTCATGAAAACCAACGCCATCGCCAGTCCAAACACCGCAAATACGCTCTTCTTCGACATTTGCCACCTCCGTCCTTGGTAGCTTGAACCCAGGCGGCAGGAAAAAGTCGCGGGTGGGCTGGCTTACGATTCGCTGCGGGAGTTCCTCGGTAAGATGCCATCCCGTACACTATGCTCATGTCTGACTCGCTCCTTCGATTTCGTCCTGAGTTCCCGATCCTCGAGCGCACCATCTACATGATCAGCAATTCGCTGGGCGCGATGCCCCGCGGCGTCTACGACGCCATGCAGGGATACGCCGACACCTGGTCCACCCGCGGAGTATGTGCCTGGGAAGATCGCTGGTGCGGGCTTGCGGCGCAGGTTGGCGAAGAAATTGGCGTCTTAATCAACGCTCCGAAGGCGACGGTCTCCACTCATCAGAACGTCACGACCTGCCAGGCAGTGATCGCATCGTGCCTCGATTTCTCCGGACGCCGGAACAAGGTCGTTTACAGCGACATGAACTTTCCGTCGGTAATGTATTTCTGGGAAGCGCAGCGGCCGCTGGGGGCTCGGGTGCAGATGGTGAAGACCGACGGAATCAGCGTGCCCACGGAACGCCTGCTGGAGGCTATCGACGAGCAGACCCTGATCGTTCCGGTTTCCCACGTTCTGTTCCGCAGCGCCTACATCAATGACGCAGCGGCCATCGTCGAGAAGGCGCATCGCGTAGGCGCGTACGTAATGCTCGACACGTTTCACTCGGCCGGCACCATGCCGGTCGACGTGCAGAAGCTGAATGTCGATTTTGCCTGCGGCGGCGTCCTGAAATGGCTCTGCGGAGGACCGGGTGTCGGCTACCTCTACGTGCGCCCCGATCTGGGCAGGAACCTGGAGCCGCGGATCACGGGATGGTTTGCTCACCAGAACCCGTTCGACTTCGAAATCGGTCCCAACCGCTATGCCGACCCGCCGCACCGCTTCATGAACGGCACGCCCCACATCCCAGCCCTGGAGGCGGCACGGCCTGGACTGGCCATCCTTGCCGAGGCTGGCATCGCCAACATTCGTGAGAAGTCCAAGCGGCAAACCGCGCTCCTGATCAAACTGGCTGATCAGCACGGATGGCACGTCCATACTCCGCGCGATCCGGAGAAGCGCGGCGGCACCGTATCGATCGACATGCCCGATTCGCAAGAGGTCTCACGCGAACTGATCAAACGCAACATCCTGGTCGACTGGCGCCCTCAGGCCGGCGTGCGCTTCTCTCCGCATTTTTATACAAAAGACGCAGAAATCGAAGCCGCCATCGGTGCTGTGGGCGAAATTTTGAACGAACGCAAGGTTGCGGCCAGCTAGGCATGCTGTGTGATCGGAAAGGCTCAGCTATACCACTTCCGTCCCAGCCCTCTGCGCTATAGAATCCCTCCCACTCGGGACGTATCGCTTGGGGCCGGTGGTGTAATGGAACACAGCCTAGCCACCCGCATCTGGCTATTGCAGTTGCAAGTTCAATCCTTGCCCGGTCCATTCACCTCATGCAGTTCCCTCCACGATTGGGCGAGGCTTCAAATCGAAAGGCGCTAGTGTGGGCACGACCTCGCACGGTACCCTGTGGCAATGATCTCCCGCTCCGAAGATTACGTGGAGTATGCCGCGAAACGGCGCGCAATCTCCGAGACGTGCACGACCTTGCTCTGCGCGGGAAGGACAAGCAGGCCCTCACCCGCCGCATCCAGGAAAAGATCCTGCGCGAAATCGAACTGCGGGCCGACGACGACCTGATCGACATAGGCTGCGGCGATGGCACGCTGCTGCGCCTGGCCCGGGAACGTGGACTCCATAGCGCCGCCGGCTTTCTGGCCACCGAAGAAGAAGCCACGGTCGTACGCGGACTCGGACTGCAAGTCCGGCAGGGATTCACCGACAAGCTCCCGCTCGCCGACAATTTCGCTTCGGTTGTCATCTGTAACAACGTTCTTCTAGTGGTGCCTCGCGAGAAAATCCGAGCCAGCCTGCAAGAGATCCATCGCGTGGCACGACCCGAAGCACGGATTTTCATCGGTGAAATTCCCGTCGAGCCTGGACCGCCTCCAGAACCGGAATTCCCTACCGCCCGCGAGACCCTCGCCTACCTGTATCGCAAGCACGGAGTGCGTGCCTGGCTGGGAATGCTAGGAAGAATGATCTTCTGGAAACTCACCGGACGGCCGATGGTGATTCGCGGTGGCAGCACGGTCGCCTTTTATGCCCAACCCCCAGACTTTGTGGCCGTGGCCGAGGCCGCCGGGCTTACGCTTGTGCGCACTTGGCCGCACGACGATTGGCCCGCCAACCGCTACAACTACCTATTTCGCAAGCATGAGCAGGGCTGCCCAGCCGGATCCGCTGTCTCTACCACCTTGGCCTCGTAAAGTTACCTACGTAAGCATGAAGTCTGCTTTTCTGCTGCCTCCTTCAATGCCCCCCTCTATCCTCGAATGCAGGGGCCGATCCCGCTCTGCAAGCAGGCCCAGGAACCAAGCCGTTGATAGCTGCCTCGTTGCCAGTTCCGCTTCACGAGAACACTGTCGTTCTGCTCCCTGCCGCACTGGGCGCAATCGGCGGACTCTATTCGTTTTTTCACGGATTTTCGATTCTGCAGCAGCAACGTCCGCTGCCCATCGGCCTACCCGCGAAGAGTACGGTGCACCACAGTACTTCCGTCGCAGAGGTTGTGAACACCGCGGAACTGCCCAAGCCCGAGACCCGCGCCGAAGTCATTCAGCTCAGCCCGGAAAGCGAGCAAGTTAGTTCCGTGCTTATGAGCCAACAAGGGAAGATTGCCGCGGCCATGCTCAAAGCCGGCATCCCCAGCCCGGGGACCTGGACTGATGAATCCAGCAGTGTTCGGGTCGCGGACCCTCCAAGCGCGCAAGCGTCGTTGCCACCGGTGGAGGTGTCGGTCGTGCACGCGCCCAGTGCGTCCGATTCCGTGTTTCCCGGCTTGCAATCCGAGGCCTCTCAATCCGCCAAGCAAAAAGCGATGCTGTTCATTTGGTGCGGCCCAGTGCTCACTCTGGCCTGCATCTACTTTCTGGTCGCGCATTTGGGATGGCTGTAGATAGCTGGTGGTTAGTGGCCGGTCGCTGCCAGCGCAACCTTTGAATCTGGGCTCTCCCCCTCGGGTGTTACCGCAAAGGTGACCCAGGTACTGGTTTTTGCCAACGACCAACGATCGACGACCAACGACTGCATTTAGAATTGCCCCGTGGCCGATAACGTTCGCATTGGGATCCTGGGAGACTTTAATCCGGAGTTTCGCTCTCATCACGCAACTAACGACGCGCTCCAACACGCTGCCTCGAAGCTCAACCTGAAAGTCGAATCCCAATGGCTGCCGACTCCGTCGCTCGCCGAGCCCGGGGCAGTGAAGACGCTCGAGTCCTTTGACGGACTCTGGGCCTCACCCGGCAGTCCATACAAAAGCATGGACGGGATGCTCAAAGGGATTGAGTTCGCCCGCACGCGTGACTGGCCATTTCTCGGCACATGCGGCGGATTCCAGTACGCCGTCATCGAATGCGCTCGCAACGTACTCGGGATGAAAGACGCCGATACGGCTGAGAACAATTCCGGCTCCAAGAACGTGATCATCTACCCGGTGGCCTGCGCCGTACCCGACCGTAAGTCGGGCGCGCCCAAGCTCTCTGGTGTGGTTCCGGAAATTCGCATCCGACCGGGATCGTACCTGCAGACGTTCTACAGTCAGGAAGTCATTTCAGAAGAGTTCTTCTGCAATTTTGAAGTGAATCCAGACTTTGAGTGGTGCTCCATTGAAGCCGGCTTCCCCATCGCAGCCCGTGGTCCACAAGGCGAAGCGCGCGCCATCGAGTCGCCGACGCACCGTTTCTTCATCGCGACGCTGTTCCAGCCGCAGCTCAGTTCCAAACCAAAGAAGCCCCATCCGCTCGTGATCGCTTTCGTGCAAGCCGCCGCTGACTGGGGACGGAAGAAGCTCGACGACAGTGTGCTGGAGTAGGGACCAGGGTCACAGGTCGCAGGTGACAGGTCACAGGATCCGCCGGGTGGGCTCAGCTCGCAGTTGACAGAGAGTTCTTAAGCCGCGTAGGGCTGGGAGAAGGTCGCGGAGAAGCGCAGAAAAATCTTTAACCGCAAAGGGCGTAAAGGAAGGCTGCAAAGGACGCGAAGAAGGGCCTCGTGATGTTTGCTTTAACCCCCCGGCATTAGCCACCAAGGCTCCCCTTCCGTTATCCTTCCTCAGCCCGCATGACAGCCCCCATTGCTCCCGAGAAGCGTACTTTCCTCTCCGAAGGTATGGCCGTTGTGCTGGCAATATCCGCGGCGCTTCTCATCATGCACTGCATCTTCAATAGTCGCTACGATTTTTTCCGCGACGAATTCGACTACCTCGCCTGTGCCCGGCATCTTGCCTGGGGATACGTTGACCAGCCTCCTCTCATCCCTTGGCTGACGCGCCTTTCGCTCATGACGCTGGGCGATTCGCTGCGCGCGATTCGTTTTCTACCCGCGCTCTGGATGTCACTGACTGTGGCCCTGACGGCGCAGATGGCCCGCGAGTTTGGCGGCCGCGCCTTTGCTCTGATCTGCTCCGCGGCGACCGTCATCGCCGCCCCCATCTATCTCAACGACGGCTACCTGCTCACCACCAACTGCCTGGAACCACTGCTGTGGAGCAGTTGTGCTTACTTCGCAATTCTCGCCGCCAAGCACGATGAGCCTCGCTACTGGCTCTGGTTTGGGGTCGTGGCGGGGATCGGCATGCAGGAGAAGTATTCCATCGCCGTGTTTGGATTCGCGGTCGTCATCGGTCTTCTACTTACCGAACAGCGCCGTGTGCTGCTTAACAAGTGGATCTGGCTTGGGGGAGTCGCCGCCTTTCTCATCTTCCTGCCGAACCTGCTGTGGAACATTCACTACGATTTCCCGTTCGTCCAACTGCTGCGCAACATCAAGACCGCGGGCCGCGATGTGGTGCTGAGCCCGCTGGAATATTTTCTGCAACAGTGCCTGATCCTTCAGCCCATCGTCGCCCCGATCTGGATCGCGGGCGCACTCGCCCTGCTTTTGTGGAAGCCGTTCCGCCCTTACCGCTTTCTGGGGTGGGCATATCTGGTCAGCCTGACGTTGTTTATCGTGCTGCACGGAAAGAACTACTACCTAACCCCGATCTATCCGATGTTGCTGGCGGCGGGAGCCGTCATCTTTGAGCGCGCGATCTCTCGTCCTCGCCTGGGCTGGCTGAAACCGGTCTCGATTTTGCTGATTCTCGCCGGCGGTGCTTGGCTGGCGCCTGTGGTCATGCCGGTGCTTCCCGTGGAGCAATACCTCGCCTATCAGGAGAAGCTTCCTTTCAAAGTCCCACGCAGCGAGCACAGTCACATGGGAGCCGCTCTCCCGCAGCACTTCGCCGATCAGTTTGGCTGGCACGAGATCGTCAGCGAGGTGGCCCTCGCCTGGAACGAGATCCCGCCCAACGAGCGTCCCGACTGCGGCATCTTCGCCCAGGACTACGGCCAGGCGGGAGCCATCGACTGGTACGGCCCTGCCTACGGCTTGCCACCTTCTCTTAGCGGGCACCAGACTTGGTTTCTCTGGGGACCGCGTGGCTACTCCGGCAACTGCATGATCGTGCTCGGCGGCTCGCGTGCGAAACTCGAGAGCGCTTTTCAGCAGGTCGAGTTCGTCGGCAATACACCCGACAATCCCTATGCGTTAGAGAAAGACCTGGCCGTATCTATTTGCCGTGGAAGCAAGTTCGGGCGCATAGAGCAGTTCTGGCCGACAATCAAGAAGTGGCGATGAGACCTTGGCTCTCTACGGCCGGGCGTGGCGCAGGCTGATATCGGGAGCCGTTGGTAGATCCTCAAGCCAACTGAGAAACTGGGAGCCGGGAACTGAGAACTACTTCTTTAACAGACTCGTATGGCTGGCGACGCACAGCCACCGGCCGTTCTCAAAAATCCAGGTATCGGTGAAGCGCCCGATGTGCTCGTAGGCCTTGCCGCTGTAGGTACCCTTGGCCTGGTAGATCCCGGTCACGACCGCGGTCTCGCGGTACAAGTTCACCTTCACGTCGCGGATGTTCAATGCGCTAGGTTTGAATTCCGGATCTTTGATATCGGCCAGAAACTTCTCGCGATCGCTGACTTCTCCGTCGTACTCCGTGTTCACAAAGCGGTCCGCGACGAGTTCTTCCAGAGCGCGCGAATCGCGATGCACCTGCGCATCGTTCCAAAGCCGCTCGAGCACAACGAGCTTATTTCCCTGCGCCGAACTGTCCGCGCTTCCGCTTTGTGCCCAAACCGGAGAGGACAGCAGGGCGAAGACGATCGCATTCTTGAAGATTGTGGTTCTCATGGCACCCCGGCCCGCAGATGCCCGAAAACATAACAGCTGCCGGGTGCGCCTTCCACGCAAAAGCACGAAGGGAAGGTTACGAATGTCACGGGGATTTCAGTCTGGCGCGATACCGACACAGGCTGAGTTTTCGGGCAAAAACCTACTGGGGGAGCTTCAATTCGACTTTCTGACCGTTCACCGTGTAGCTGAGGTGGAGGGGCGTACCTTTCTTGCGGGCGATGGGAAAATACACGTACCCGGCAACGGGCGCCGATGCCGAACCCTCAGGCAGGCCCTTTTCCGCCAGCTCCGTTTCCATGGCTGCGCGGTCTTTGTCAGTCGATCCCGACTGCGGCCCAGTTCCGCCAATGCCCACACCCACCCCAACCTGCTTGTAGGTGCCGCCCGGCGCGCGCGTGCCGGTCACCGGATCGTAGCCTCCACTCCCATAACCCACGCCGACCGACGGATACACGCTGATGTCGCGCGTGTCGGCAGCTTTTTTCTGCAGGGTGGCTGCCACCACTTTCGCGCTTGCGGGCTTGGCAGCCGTCTCCGATCCTCCCGCCGAGAGGGCGAAATCATTCAGCGACACGTTCAGAGCCTTGTCCTTGTCCGGATACAGAGCCACTTCCACCACCACGCAGCAGCGGTTCACGTCCGACACGAACTGCTTCCGGGCCTGCTCGGGCGCGAGCAGTACGACACCGATCCCGACGCCATCCTGCGCAGCATGCAGCGCATAGCGGTCAAACGAAGCGCGCGGAACCGTGCCCCTGGGAGCGGCAAAGACGATCAGAGAGACCAATCCGAAAACTGCGGCGATGCCCCCTAGGCTGCGCTTCATGGCTTCTCCTTTACGACCGCGGTATGCAGCTTTGCAGTAATCTTCAGCGACTTCCCGCTCAGGACATACAGTCGCTCGTGCAAATCCTCCCGCCCCGGCGCAGAAACTGCCAGGTCGTATGCCCCAGGATCGAGCCACAGGGTCTTTAACTTCTCGGCGGCACCGGCATATTCGCCATCGATGTACACCCGGGGTCTTTCGGATCGGCGGACAGCCGAACTTCTCCGCGGCGGTTGTTATAGGCGAAGGAACGCGGGCCATAGAACGGGGAGGGGCTCCACAACGGGTACCACAGCGGTGCCGTGACCCAATCGCCGGGATAGAAACCATAGGGCGCATAGTAAGGAAAGGGATACCAGTACGGATAGATCGGTGCCGAGTCGTGGGTGTAGCCCGCACCGACCGCCACTCCGCCGAGACGTAGACGCCACTTGCGCTTGTTGGAACTGTCCTGCTGGGATTTCCCGGATTGTGCCTCAGAGGATGGCTTGGACTTGTCAATCGGAGCGGCCGATGGTGCCGCCGAATCCTGCGCCTGCGAAAATCCCGGCGACGGCGGCTTCGCATCGCTTGACTGAGCCTGCAAAATGCCGATTGCCGTGGCGACAAGTAGAGGCACCGCGCAACGTATGAGCGCCCGCATACGGTACCCCCTGCGTGTTTCCGATTCTATGCTCCAGGTTGCGAGTTGCCTGTGCCGCTGAAAAAAAGCCTGCCCGGGTGGGCAGGCTTTCAATACGGTCCGGCTTACGCCTTCTTCACAAATTTTAACGAAGCCGAATTCATGCAGTAGCGCAAGCCAGTCGGCTGCGGGCCGTCGTCAAACACATGCCCGAGGTGGGCATCGCAGAGCGTGCAGTTGACTTCTTCGCGGACCATGCCAAGGCTCACGTCCCGTCGGGTATACACGTTCTCCTCGGCAATCGGAGCCCAGAAACTCGGCCAGCCGGTGCCTGATTCAAACTTCGTATCTGAGCTGAACAGGGCATTGTCGCAGCAGATGCACCGGTACAGGCCCTTGTCGTGCAGGTTCCAATATTTGCCCGTGAAGGCCATCTCGGTGTCGGCGTGACGCGCAATGTCAAACGCGTTCGGAGAAAGCTGCTGCTTCCACTCCGCCTCGGTTTTCACGATTTTGGCCACTTTGACTTTCTTCCCGCGTTTGCCGTCGTCCGAAAATTCGACAATGGCCACCTCGCCGGGCGTGCCCCGTGGGGTTTCGCCCGGCGTCGCGGCAAACACATGTTGCCTGAGCGTTGACAACAAGAACGAACCGGCGATTCCGCCACCTAACAAAGCAAGAAACGTGCGGCGTTGCATCGTGCGGGCTTTGTGATCCAAATCGGACTCAAACATGGCTTGCTCCATAAGAACCGTCGGCAGTCTCCAGTCGCCAGTCTCCAGCAAGGCGTCGTCCGCTGACGACTGTCTTCACTTCACCGCCACCAGCTGCGGCGATTCCCGGTAAATCTGCGAGAACTGCTTCTTCAAGTTCTCCACTTTCGGCGCATCGTTGAACCGGATATACATGCTGTCGGGATGAATCGTCGCGTAGTTCTGGTGGTATGCCTCGGCGGGATAGAACGCCTTCAACGGGAGCACCTGCGTCACGATGGCATGTTTGAACAGGTGCGCTTTCTCGAGCTGCTCGACATACGCCTGCGTGATGCGCTCCTGCTCGGCTGTCGAGAAGAACACCACCGAGCGATACTGCGTGCCCTCATCCGGTCCTTGACGGTTCAGCTGCGTCGGATCGTGCGCCACGGAGAAAAACACGTGCAGCAGTTGCCCGTACGTGATCTGCGAAGGGTCAAACACAACCTTCACCGATTCGGCATGCCCGGTGCGCCCAGTGCTGACGACTTCATACTCTGCCGTCTTCGCTTCTCCGCCGGAATATCCCGAGGTCGCGCTGATCACACCCTTCACATGCTGAAAGACCGCCTGCACGCCCCAGAAGCAGCCGCCTGAAAACACGACCGTTTCCTCGCCCGGCTTCTGAGCCAGGCTGGCATCGACGATTGGAGCGGGAATGCTGGTCGCCTTGGCCGACGGGGGAAACAACCCGAGCTTTACCACCAGCGCGAACAACGCCAGTAGAAACCCATAACGCATCAATGATTTCGGCATCTCATCCCTCCATGGAACGGACCACTACGCCCTTTGGATTGGAGTCCCTCTCCCCATAAAAGTTTCGCGCGATTTGCACCCGGAAACAACACCTCCAGCTATAATCCGCCTTCCCGCTTCACCTCGGACATCCGGTAACTACAAGGAAAGAAACGGAGCAAACCCCTTTGTCTCGACCTTGGTTAGCCGCAGTGCTTGTCGCCCTCACTCTACCCGGCGTCGCGCAGACGATCGACGTCGACCTCGCCCCCGGTCATGCCGTGAATCAGTTCGTCCCGACTGAAACCCTGGGCGCCGGCATTGACCGCATCGCAACCAAGGCGATCGATCCTCAGCTCACGCAACCGGCCCTGGGCAAAACGCTTTCCACCGGATGGCAGACGGTCAGCTACCGCCAGAACACGGAGCTGCTGGTCGAGGCCTGGCACTGGAATCCCGAGGGCACCTGGAGCGATCCCAAGAACCAGGGGTACTTCACCGGGTCAACCACCCTCGCCAAGCCGATTCACTACTCCTATGGATACTCCCTCCCCCGCCGTGGATTCACCCGCAACGACGGCACGGGAAACGCAGGTTACTCCCGACTGACCGACGGTGACGAGCATTCCTTCTGGAAAAGCAATCCTTATCTCTCCCAACATTTCACCGGTGAGCCGGACTCGGCCCATCCGCAATGGGTCATCCTCGATTTATCCACGCCGCAGAAACTCGATACCATCCGCATCTCATGGGCTGCGCCGTTCGCGACGCGATACGTCATTCAATACTGGACTGGCGACGACCCCATCAAGTCTGCCACCAAGGGCGTCTGGCAGGCGTTTCCGCAGGGCGAAGTCTCCGCGGGCAAGGGAGGAGTCGAAACCGTCCGCCTGTCTCCTGAGCCGATGCCCGTCCGATACCTCCGCATTTGGATGACGGAATCCTCAAACACCTGCGACTCGAGCACCCACAGTTCCGACCCGAGAGATTGCGTCGGCTACGCGATCCGCGAACTTTACCTCGGCACCACCACGGCCGACGGTTTTCTGCACGATCTCATCCGGCACGTAGCCGATCAGGAACAGACCACGACCTACTGCTCCTCCGTCGATCCCTGGCACACTCCTGCCGATCTGCTCACGACCCGGCAAGCGCAGCTCGGATTTGACCTCTTCTACAGCAGTGGCATTACTCGTGGACTTCCCGCCATGGTACCGATCGCTCTCATCTACGGCACACCCGAAGAAGCGGTCGCGGAAATCTCCTACCTGAAGAAGCGCAACTACCCCATCTCGTTCATCGAGATGGGGGAAGAAGCCGACGGCCAGTACATGCTTCCGGAAGATTACGCCGCTCTTTACGTGCAGTTCGCCGATGCGCTCCATCGGTTTGATCCGGCACTGAAACTAGGGGGCCCTTCATTCCAGGGTGTGAACAAGGACATCGAGGTCTGGCCCGACGCCAGCGGCCAAAGTTCTTGGGTGCGGCGCTTCCTGGGTTATCTCGATGCGCACCACCACCTCTCCGACCTCGCTTTCTTTTCCTTCGAGCACTATCCGCTGGAGCCCTGCAAGCTCACCTGGGCCAGTCTCTACGACGAGCCCGAACTGCTCTCCGGCATCATGCGGAACTGGCACCAGGACGGCGTTGGAAGCGCGACCCCGCTGCTCATCACCGAGGGCAACGTCTCCTCCGGCTCGAGCGAAACTTATATGGACATCTTCTCGGGCCTCTGGCTGGCTGATTACGTCGGATCGTTTCTCGCGGCGGGAGGAAAGGGGCTCTACTTCTTCCACTACCTGCCGATCCCCATGGAGCACGGCTGCAACGAGTCACCTGGAAATTTCGGGATGTTCAGCGTCGACAACAACTACCAACTGCAGCAACCGCTGGCGCAATTCTTCGTCGCACAAATGATCAATACCGAGTGGGTACAGCCCGGGAACTCGGCACACCAGGTCTTCGCCGCGAAGGCCGACCTCGACGACGGCGCGGGCCATGCGCTCGTCACCGCGTATGCGCTCAAGCGTCCCGACGGAGAAACCTCCCTGCTCGTGGTCAATCGCGACCAGAACGTCGCCCACAAGGTGCGCATTCGCTTCCGCGATGACGCGGCGAAGGCGGAATCCTACTTCGATGGCGAGGTGCGCGCGATGACCTTTGGCCGCGCGCAATATGTCTGGCATCCCGCGGTGACCGTCTTCTTTGCCCACGCCGAACGCAACTACGACTCGTCGGTTCAGACAGAAAAAGACGGCCACGCCGATCCCGACGGGCCGCCCGTTTCTTCCAAATTGTCAGGAGCGAAAGATACGCTCTACGAGCTGCCGGCCGCGTCCGTGACCGTACTCCGGGGACGCATCGCGAGGTAAGAAGGTAGCGCCGGCCGCCCGCCCTGAGCGAAGCCGAAGGGCCAGCTATCGCGAGAGCTTGTCCTGAGCTTGTCGCCGGGGCGTCTTGCCCTCGTCCGAGGCACCGGCGAGGCTCACATCTCGAAGTGAATGATGTCCATCACCATGTACGTGCTGCGATTCATCAGCACTACGTGTCCGCCAATCACCACTTGCTCGCATCCGCGCGGCGGAGGCGGCAAACGGTGCTCGATCTCCTCCGGGCACGGCCGCATCTTCTTCCTCAGCCCGGGCAGCAGAGTCCGCGCACGCGCAACAGCCTTTCCAATCCCGGCGGAAGTTGGTCCCGCTTCTCCAGCCCGGGAGGCAGACGATCGTCCCGATCGTGGTCGCGATACCAGTCATGCATGGAGTCGCGATCGTGACCGCTGTAGTAGTGGTGGCGACCCTGATCGTCGTCATCATCACGGCCGTGCCCGTGGCCGCGACCCTGTCCGTCAGCGCGCGCTACGCCCGTCAACGCAATGGCCGACAGCAGCAGTACTGACATCCATTGCTTTGCCCGCATATGTTTCCTCTCTTGGAGTTGCATGACTTCCAGCCTAGTCGTCGACTTGAGCACGGGGCAGATTACTCCGCTGCTGGCCTGGGGAATGCGCCTCGCGCCACAGGCTTTCCTGACGAATCCGAACTGACGGCTCCGAGCCCGTTAGCGTGCAAATATTTCTCAACCTCAGTCAGCATCCACACGCCGCCCTTCTACAGCGGGAACCGTAGGATCGACGCCGTTTGCCCTGAGACCTGTCCTCCGCCTTCAGACATAAAGAAAGGCTACTCGTCGTAACGCGCTCAGCACAAACCCACAAGTGCTACCTCGTTTCACGTGGCACGCTGAAGACTGTGGTCGAGTCGCGATGGCCTCGCGCGTGCTAGAGCCAGGAGGTGCCTCACCAAATTCCTGGAGGATGTGTTATGAACAAACCGACCCGATATTTGTTGACGCTGGGCGCGCTCGCGTTTGCGCTGAGTGCCGTCCCGCTCTTCGCACAGGACCAAGATCCCCACTCGCCTTCGCAATCCCAACAGTCTGCGAGCCAAGCCCAGCCCGGCCAGGCTCAGCCCGGACAGAGTCAACCCGGTCAGCCGCCCGCCGGCCAGTCTGGTTCGGACCAGGCCTCCTCGAGCGACAGCAGCCAGACTTTCAGCGGCACGGTCGCAAAATCAGGCGACAAGTACGTTCTGCAGGACGCCAGCGGTAAGACCTATGACGTCGACCGCCAGGAAGAGCTGAAGAAATACGAAGGCAAGCAAGTCCGCATCAAGGGTACGCTCGATCCGGACGGCAAAACCATCCACGTGAAGTAAGTTTTCGCGCAACGTGCACGTGAAAGGAGGGGCCGCAACCACGGCCCCTGTTTTCATTTGGTGTCTAAGAATCGAAAATCGTCTTGAGGGCGGGATACACGCGCGTGTATACGCCGTAGCGGTCGTTCATCGCGCTGACGTCTTCCGGTTTCGGCGTCACTTGCTGTGCAATGCGCACCACGTCTCCGCAGGCGGTGTCGACTGTGGGCCACACACCCCCGCCGACTCCTGCCAGAATCGCGGCTCCCAGGGCCGCGCCCCGTTCCGCCTGTACAATTTCCGCCGACCGTCCGTAAACCATCGCCTGAATCTCACGCCACAACGCGGACCTCGCCCCGCCGCCACCCAGCCGGGCTGCCATCAACCGGCACGTGGATTTCATCGAAGATCGTGAGCGTGTCGCGCAGGCTGAAAGCAACTCCTTCTATGATGGCGCGGATTACTTCGGGTGTTGTGTTCGACTGATCAACCGGCGCTCGATCCTGCAGGCCGGCTGCACACGTTTTGTCATGCGATTCCGGGGCGCTGGCATGTCATGGGCGTCACGCAGGCCGCGGGGCTATCGCTGCGATGGTATCGAGATCAGTGGGGGTTCGCATCGAGATGGGGAGTGCGTTCTCCCATGAGATAGAGGCCGCGAAGGGCCGCTGACGCCAGAGCTTTTCGCACTGCGAGAGTCGCGGCTCGCCACCAGTCCTCGGGATGCTGTTCTGCACAGCCAAGGTGTGGAGAGGCAAACGGCTGGTGTTCTTCGGTTGCGGATGCCAGCGGGCGCCCCTCGTGATCGAGAACCAGAGCTCTGCTACCGCCGGTAGCCGACGTCGATGCCTAAGACGCGAATGGTTGCCTCCAGGTGATTGGCCAGCTTACCGATTGGGGAGGGAATTGTCTTTGGCGTTTATAGGCCGAGGACGGGAAGCACTGACGGGACACTCTTGTCGGCTAAGCCCCGCAGGCGGCATGACAAGAAAGTGCCGGAGCGCAAGCTCCGGCACCATGTTACGGCTACCCCTTCACGCAGACCACCTGGCGCAGCGTGTGGACCACATCTACCAGGTCCTTCTGCGCTTCCATGACCGCGTCGATCGACTTGTACGCCATGGGCGTCTCGTCGATCACATCGGCATCCTTGCGGCACTCGACGCCGGCCGTGGCTTTCATGTGATCGTCGATCGTGAAGCGGCGCTTGGCCTCGGTACGCGACATGGCCCGTCCGGCTCCATGACTGCAGCTCATGAAGCTTTCCGGATTCCCCTTGCCACGCACGATGTACGACCGTGCTCCCATGCTGCCCGGGATGATTCCCATGTCACCCGCGCGGGCCCGCACTGCCCCCTTACGGGTCACCAGCACGTTCTCGCCATAGTGATGTTCCCAGGTCACGTAGTTGTGGTGACAACTCACAACTGTGTGGGGCGGACACTCTTGTCGACCAGACGTCGCGTCAGCGACGTCCATCCCAGCCAGAAACTCCGGCAGCAGCCCCGACGCGCGCACAGCCGCAATCATGTTGCGCATCATGAGTTCACGGTTCGCAAGCGCATAGTCTTGCGCCCAGTGCACAGCGCGCACGTAGTCATCGAAGTGCTCGGTGCCCTGTGGCAGGTACGCGAGATCCTGATCCGGCAGGTTGATCATCCACTGGCGCATATCGTTCTTGGCCAGGTCGATGAAAAATGTGCCGAACCGATTTCCCACACCGCGCGAACCCGAGTGCAGCAGGAACCATACCGTCTCGCTCTCGTCCAGGCACACTTCAATGAAGTGATTGCCCGTTCCGAGCGTTCCGAGATGATTCACCTTCTGCGGATGCGCCAGCTTCGGATACTTCGCAACGATCTTGTCGTAGGTAGCGTTCAGCTTCTCCCACACGTCAAGGTGATGCGCGGGCACATCCTTCCACGCTCCGCGATCGTTCTTGCCGCCGTTGTCGGTACGGCCGACCGGCACCGTCCCCTCAATGGCTTCGCGAATGCCGTGCAGGTTGTCAGGCAGATTGCGGGCGTTCAGCGACGTCTGCACGGCCATCATGCCGCAGCCGATATCGACACCGACCGCTGCCGGGATGATCGCTCCCCGAGTAGGAATCACGCTACCCACGGTTGCGCCAATCCCCCAGTGCACGTCGGGCATGGCCGCCACCCACTTGTAGATGAACGGCAACTGCGCCACGTTCAGCAACTGCTGGCGCGCGGCGTCCTCCAAAGGGACACCCTTGGTCCAGGCTTTGATCGGTACGCCCCTGTCGGGTTTAATTATGCTGTAAGTGTGGTCAGTCATAATCCTTCTCTTCTCGCGTAGCTCTCACGTGCTCTTCCCCCTTGTCATTCCGAGCGTAGCGAAGAATCTGTTTTTGCCGGCATATCATCACCTGCTTCGGCTTTCCGCTCTCGAAGGGCTTCCGATCGAAGCCGCCAAGCTTCTCCACGATCTCGAAGCCTTGCGAACGAACCAGCAGGTCCAATTCCTGCGGGAAGAAGCAGCGCAGGTCCAACTTCTCCTCGCGGAAATCCGGCTCGAAGCCATTGGCAGTACGTCGGCTGAAGTACCACGTAATGTGGCTCACCTGGACCGCGTCGTCGTAGCGCATGGAGTGTTCGAGCACGATGGTCCCGTTGCCATCGGGGTCCTCGTACTCGCGCTCAGGCCAACGCTCCTCCGGCATGCGCGCCAGAAATCCCATCCGCGGATTGAACACGTCGACGATGAAGCGTCCACCTTCGCCCAGATGCTTGCGCACGCTCGCGAACAGCGCCGCCAGGGACGCGTGGTCGTGCATGTGCTGCATGGAGTTGAACGCCATGAAGATGAGCGCAAACTTCCGACCTAGCTCAAACGAACGGCAATCGCCCTCGACAAATTCGATTTTGACGCCCGCCGCTCTCGCCTTCGCGCGCGCATGGGACAGCATCGACGGGGAGATGTCGAGCCCGACAATCTCCACCCCGGCTTGCGCGATCGGATTCGTCAGCCTGCCGGTCCCGCAAGCCAGTTCGAGCACCGGACCTCCGACCCTCCGCGCCTCGTCCACATAAAAAGGAATGTCGGCGACCAAAAAGCTGTTCAGCGCGTCGTAGTGACGGCCATCGCGATAGAGCGGTATATGTTCGCTTGGATTCATGATTTGGGTTGCCTGTGTCCTTGATGCGAAACAATCCAACAGCCAGATTCCCGCCTGCACTGCGCTAGGCGTTCCTGTGTACTCTCCTACGTCGGAATAGCAAGATCAAAGCATTCGTGGAATCCACCCTAGCGCAAAGGACGCGCTAGGATGGGGCACCCACGTTTTTCGGTTCCTTCAGAGCTTCGGGCCGGGCCTTGGAATCTCGGCTCTCGAGCGAGCCGCGAGTCAATCGTCCCCAGATCAGCTTCCTCCAAACCCCGGCTTGCGCATCGTCAAGCGGCTTCGCGTGGCAGAGGAACAGGACGTCGCGAAGCTGGATCGCTCCGCCGCGGTCGCACTGCGCAAGCTGGTGCTCGTCGAACTTCGGAAACGCAGCCGCCAATCCCTTCTTCACCTGGGCTGAGAGCGGCACCCGTCCGTCCTTCCAGTAGATCGCAAGGAACTCACCGAGGTCGTCGGCACTGTGAATGACCTGCCCCAACGTCTTGGCCACCAGCCGGCGATGCGTCTTGTGCCGCGCCATCTCACGGACCAGAAGCAGCGCCACATCCCGCAGCTTCATCTGCTCCCGCGCCTCGACAGCGAGCGCAGCCACCCGCTCCGCGTCGACCGTCGGAACCAATTCCGCGATGCGGCCCGCAAGCTCGGCACCGTCCTCGTAAAGCCGGATCTGCCAGTCCCGGCAGTCCAGCACCAGGCAGCGCAGTTCCAGCTCGGACGAGACGCGGCTAATCAGCGCGCTGGCGTGCCTGCACGCTTCACGAGTGGGATGATTCAAGTTGCGTTGCGTCATGGTTCGCTCCTTGCTGCCAGCCGAGGCCAGCTTCATTCGCCTTGCGCCACCAGCCTCGCCGGCCCCTCCCAATCGAATGGACCGGCCGCGCTCGGAAGGACCACACGCCAGAGAGCAGCCGCGGCGTGCGAACAGGCCCTTCCGAAACTGGCTGGGTTTCAGTGATCGGCACGTGCAACTTCCGCGGCCGGTTCAAGCGCCACGATCGGGCGCCGAAACCCGATCTGGACGAACCGCGGAGTAGCGTTACGGTCGCGATAGTCGGTGCAGTACATGACATCGATCTGAACGGGACGAACCGCGCCGGCAAACGTGCAGGCGATCGCACGCCGCCCGTTCGTGGCATACTGCACGTGCGCGTGAGCGCAGTCGGTGCACAGCGGCCGCGGCTGGTTTGCCTTTTGTGCACGCACTGCACTTGTGATCGCGGCGATCAGTCGCACGATCAAGACCAGGAACAGAGCCGGCATGTCGACCTCCTTTCAAATTTGAGTCGCGCCGACCTCTTCTTCAAGAGCAGCGCGCTAGGACAGCAAGACCTCACAGACATCGGCCTCAAGCTCGAGTGAGCTCTGGCCGGAGTTGTTGATCCTGCTTTCCCGCCCTAGTAGCAACCCCTGGAACTCGGCCATGGTCTCGGCTTGCATGTTGTCTTCGACGAATCGCTGCGCCTCAACCCGCGATGCATGCGGGAAAAACCTACGGACAGCTCGACTTTCTGGTCCTTGGTTGCCTTGCCCAGATGCAGCCGGAAGTCGATGCATCCCGGACGCAACAGAGCCGGGTCGAGGGCTTAGACACTGATGCCGCCAATGATCATCATCATCAGTCCGCCCGAAGAGAAGTGGTTCTGTCCGGTCAGGATTCTTTTGAGTAAGTCGAACATGCTTCTTCGTTCTAACCGGAGTTCCTCCGGATTCAGTGGACGCGACTCTTGCCATCAGGCACACTTCCGCGTCCTCGGCGCGAGAGATTTCTCCGCTACCGTATGTTTATCTCTAGGGCAGACAGGGAAATGGTGTCTGCCCGACATCTGTTTCTATGGCCAGGGAACAGGCGACCACGGCAGCGCATGCACAGTGAAGGACTTACCTCAACCGCACGCACATCCGCGGCCAATCACCACTGGCCCTGTGAAGTTAGGGCTGGGGGGAATGAACGGCGGCGGTGGATCGAGATATGGTCGAAAAGACCGCGGCCTGCGCCACCCAGCAGTTTTGGAATTCCTTGGATTGCTTGCGAGAGAAGTTAGTAACTTACGTTACGAAACGACGCCCACATGCAACCCAAGCCGTCTAGCGGCCGGCATTGCCTAAGTGCGAAATGTTTTGTGGTTCGCAGCAATGGGCATCCTTTCTTGAAAAGATGCACTAAGATGCCATGACTTTGAAATTTATGCAAGAGGGTTAACGAGGAATTTACAAAGAATTCCTATTTTTTCGCGTGATGGAACCCTGACTGCGCGGAAAAACAGGTTCCTCCGGCCTCGCCCAGCTCACGCGTCGGAATGACAATCGGAAAGAGTATGCGGCACCCCTAACCCTTGCGCCGGAGCATTCTGGCAATTGCAAGGATCTCCGCTTGAGAATTGCCTTCGAAGCAGCCGGAACTGTCGGTGGGTATGGGGTTCTTCGACTTCGTTCGGCTTCGCCTCACTGCCCTCAGGATGACAACGGGAGAGCACATCATAAGGTGATCGAGGGGTGATCGAGGCCGCGCGGACAAGAGTGTCCGCCCCACGCAGCTACGCTACCTGTTTGCCCGGCCCACTTCTGGCGTCGTGCGGATGAACGGTGCGCAGGCGGGTTTGCACCAGGAAGGCGTAGTGCACCCAGGAGATCGCAGTGAAGGCGAAGGTGGCCCACAGCAGAACGGTGCGTGCGATCCATACCACGCGCGCGGGCTCGACCTCGAACAGCATCACGAAGAAGAGCGCGGCGATCTGGGCGCAGGTGTTGGCTTTACCAAAGATGCTCGGACTGAAGTTGCGCAGACCGGCGATCGTATAAAGCACGGCGCTGGTGATCAGAATCGCGATGTCACGCCCGAAAACCATCACGGTGTACTTCCAGGGAATCCTGTGCAGGATGGAAAGCACCATGAAAAGGGTGCTCATCAGCAGCTTGTCGGCGATGGGGTCGAGATACTGGCCGAGCAAGGTTTGCTGATGAAGACGGCGGGCGAGCAACCCATCGAGGCCGTCGCTGATGCCGGCGAGCACGAACAGCGTGAGAGCCGTGAGGTAATGTCCATCGACCAGGCTGATCACGATGAAAGGCAGAAAGAGCATGCGCAGCAGCGTGAGCTGGTTCGGAGCAGTCAGAAGCTGACGCAGCTTCATCGGCGCTCCGAAGCGGCGCGGAGTTCGGACGAGTCGGCGCGCAGGAGGGTTGCCGGGTCCAGGCCGGTCTTGGCCGTGAAGCGCTGCGATAGCGAAGGGATGTTTCCGTCCGCGAGGTCGAGTTCCATGCGCTCAACCCGATGCATGGGAAAGAAGACCACACCGAGAGAGAACGGTTCGCCGTCTTTGACGAGCGCGACGAGGTCCTCGAAAGAAGCCAGTTCAATTCCACGCAAGCTGAGGCCTTCGGCGCTGAGAGCAAGAATCGCTCCCCAGAATTTTTCGCGGGGATTGGCCAGGGTGGCAACCACCATGGTGCCGGGTCGGAAGGGGCTGCCGCTTGCGCGTGAAGGAGACGGGTTCTCCATGCATGCGATTGTCGCCGGTGGGGAGCGGAGAATGCAACCACCCAAGCAGGACGTTCCGATATGCAGGGTTTTTCGTATGTCCCCTGCCGCGCCTTAAACGGCGGTGGTAGTAGACCAGGGGGTCTGCTAGATTCGCGGCGTTCCTGGAAGTCCGTGCGAAGGCCCGCCGGAACTGGGCTCCCAGTCGGGACACCTATTCGCAAACCCACTTGGCCCCGAAAGGTGCGGGCAAAAAGCGCGAGGGTTCGGCCCTATTTTCGGCTAGAATTTCAATTTTGCTGAGGACGCTGTGAACCACTTTTTTCGCTCGTCCAACCCTTCGCTGGCACAACTCGGGCCGCTGGAACAGCGACTGCTGCAGGAAGTGTGGGAGCGCGGCAGCGCGACCGTGCGCGAGCTGATCGACTGCGGCCAGTTTGGTATCGCATACACGACGGTGATGACGACCCTGGACCGTCTTTACAAGAAGCAGGTGCTGGTTCGCGCGGCGGAGGGCCGGGCATTTCGTTATGCTCCGAGAGTTTCACGCGAAGAGTTACAGCGCGCCGCGGCAGAAGACGCCATCCGTCAACTCCTGAGCTCCAGTTCGGCAACGGCATTGCCTCTCTCTTACCTGGTTGAGGCGGTCAGCGACCACGACCGTGAGCTTCTCGACCAATTGCAACACCTGGTAGAAAAGAAGCGCCGCGAGTTGCGCGCCAAGGAGCGGCCGTAGATGTTTGCGCTGCGCGGTTGGCTGGTTTGCCTTTCGTTTTTTGCAGTCGCGTATACGGTGGTTTCTGCCCTGGTCTCGCAGGGCTGGCGCTATCTGCCAGGGCACAAGAAATCGAGACCCCCCGGTGTGACGGCAAAATTGTTGCTCCATCTGCGGGTGTTGCCCCTACTGAGTGCGATGCTCGTTGCGGCCGGGATCGCGCTGCCCTCTTTTGTATTGCTCGAGCCGCGCACGGGCAGCGAACCGGTCGGCGAAATTCCAGCCATTCTGGGCGGAATTGGCGTGCTGCTGTTGGCGGTGGGGCTGGGGAACGGTCTCATTGCCTGGCGGAGAACCGCGAAGGCAGTCCACGGTTGGTTGCGGGGAGCGAGCGTAGCATCAGGAGACATGGGAGTTTCCGTGCTTCGGATTCGGCCAATGTCGCCTGCGATGGCGGTGGCGGGCATCAGTGAACCACGAGTGCTGATCTCTGGCGCCGCTGCCGATATGCTTTCCCGGCCTGAACTGAAAGTTGCGCTCAGGCACGAACTGGCGCATGTGCGCCGCCGCGATAACCTGAAGAAGTTGTTGCTGCGATTTATCGCGTTCCCTGGGATGGGAGAGCTGGAAGCGGACTGGGCGGAAGCGATCGAAATGGCCGCCGACGATGCTGCCGTCTCGAGCAGCGCTGAAGCTTTGGATTTAGCATCAGCCTTGATCAAGATTTCACGGTTTTCTCGGAGTCCGCTGCAAACCGGGTTGACGACGGCTCTGGTACCGAATACGGGGTCCGCCCTGAACGCGCGGATCGAGCGACTCGTATCCTGGGAGCGGCAGACGCAGAAGCAAGAACTGTCCCACCGCTGGTACTTGGCTCTTAGCTTGATTGGAATTACTTTCTGCATGGTGATGAGTTACAGCGCCTTGCTGAACCGCATGCACGAAATGACGGAGTGGTTGGTGCGTTAAGTAGCAGAACTGACAGCAAGAGCAGGCGAAAATCCCCCCGCGTAGCCAATCGCCGCATCCTCCCGGCACGCCGCAATTTGATCGGAGATTTTCAGCGGGTCGGTGAAGGAGGTGTTTTCTGATTGCAATGCAAGCATTTGGCGGCTATGTGCCAAAAGACCCATGTCAAGGCAGGCTGTAGGACAGGACAAAAATGCCGAACTTCCGTTACCTTGTTCCAACCCTACAGACCAAATCAAACTCTAACAATCTAATGGGCTTGCGTGGATTCCCCCAGTCGCTGCCCGGACCACGGAACTTTTGCAGAATAGGTGCGTTTAGACTTCTATGAGCCATCGCGCGTTCTGGGTGGTAGTGGCGATTCTTCTAGTCGGGAGCGGTGTGCATGCGCATGCCGGCGCCACCCTTCTGCTGGAAGAGCCCTACAGCTACGACGGCACTTTCGCCGGCACGGGACACGTTGCGGTGTACCTGGATCGGGTTTGCGCGGACACCCCGGTGAAGGTGCGCCGGTGTAACGCGGGCGAAATGGGAGTCGTCCTCAGCCGGTACCATGGGGTCGAAGGCTACGATTGGTTTGCCATTCCGCTGGTCCCCTACCTGTATTCAGTGGACTCGGCTGAGCAAGTGCCTCTATTTGCAGACCCGAAGCTGGTCGCCTTCCTGAGAAATCAATACCGGCACAAGCATCTGGCGGAGATCCTGCCCGATGTGGCTGACAGCGAAGTTCCGGAAGGGCCGTGGGTGCAGTTGGTGGGCTCGGCCTACGATCGCACTCTTTATGGCTTCCAGATTGAGACCAGCCCTGAAAAAGACGAGGAACTCATCGCGATTCTAAACGCGCGCGCGAACCGGGGCGAGTACAAGCTGCTGTCGGCCAATTGCGCGGACTTCATCCGGGAAATTGTCAATTTCTACTATCCGGGCGCGTTGCACCGGAACATCATCGCCGACCTTGGAGTCACGACCCCGAAACAGATCGCGAAATGCCTGGCGCGTTATAGCCAGCATCATCCGGAACTGCAGTCGGCGCACTTCCTGATCCCGCAGGTGCCCGGGACGGTGAAGCGAAGCAAGCCGGTGAAGGGCGTGGTGGAATCCGCGTTCAAGGCCAAGAAGTACATGGCGCCTCTGCTGGTATGGCACCCGGCGATCGCGGGATGCGTCGCGGCAGCGTACTTCACGGGTTCGAGCGGCTTTGATCCCGGAAAGCACGCGCTGGTCTTTGATCTGAACCGCGAACTGGAACCACCCATGAGTGCGAAGCAGCGTCGCGAATATCTTGCCCGCGTAGAGTCCCTGGCACGCGGGGTTGCCGAAGCGTCTCCTTCTACTGAGGACAAGTGGCCAGGGCTGGAAGCCCACGCGCAACCAACCTTTGACACGGCTGGGCGGCCGTTGTTCCGCGTGTCGATGGGTGACTCTCCGGTGGAGGTTGGTCTGGCGCGCGAGAACATTGTCAGCGGATCCGATGCCCCAGAACTGGCGCAACACCTTTTGCTGATCCGGTTGCGTGAAGAGCTCCGCCGCAGCGGCCCACGGGTTTCGGGCAGCGATGTATCGAGTGATCTGGACCTGCTGCAGCGTCTGCAACGCGTGCGGGCCGCACTGAGCCCATCTCTGGCGGGCACGTTCTAAGTTTCTACGGCAAGATCGAACGGCCGATCCCGACGAGTTCATCTCAAATGTGCGCAGACAAGAACGCCCCGGTTTTGACCGGGGCGGCTTTGGATCCTTTGAAGCCCCAAAGGGATGCTTCTAAAACAGATTCCACAGATACTGGTTGTACACCTCGTGGTGAAACTGCACTTCCGAGGGCTTGACGATGGTTCCCAGCTGATGTGGGCAACGGTCGGCTGACGCCTGCTTCAAGTCGGCATAACGGGCCTTCACGTCTTCACCCAGCAGCTTCGTCGTCCACTCGGCTTTGCGGAAGTCGTCGATGGCGGTGTAGATGTTGTCGGGCAAGTAGCGTTCCGCCTGGCGCAGGTTCGTGATCTTCGCAGTGCCACCCTCCAGACCCGTCTTGAAGATGGAATACATAACCATGTACGGGTTGGCGTCGGGGGCCACCGCGCGCACTTCAATGCGCATACTGCGCTGGTTGCCGATGGGAATGCGGATCATCGATCCGCGGTCCACGGCTGATGCTTTGAGTTGATTGGGGGCCTCAAAGTGCGGATCAAGTCGCCGGTAGGCGTTCACACTGGAGTTGAAGACCAGGCAGAGATCGTTGCCGGCGGTGAGCACACGGTCGAGGAACTCCCAGCCGAACTTGCTGAGCATCTCTTCGCCCTTCGGATCCCAGAACAGGTTCTTGCCGTTTTCGCTCACAGAAATGTTGGTATGCATGCCGCTGCCGTTGACTCCGACGATCGGCTTGGGCAGAAAGCACGCGGTCAAGCCCATGTTGCGCGCCACTTGGCGGCACACCAGCTTGTAGAGCTGGATCTGGTCGGCGGCGGCGACGACCTCGCCATAGTTGTAGTTCACTTCGAACTGCGAAGGCGCGACTTCCGGGTGGTCCTTTTCGTTCTGGAATCCCATAGCGCGCTGCACTTCCGCCACAGTATCGATGAAGGAGCGGAGCGGATCGCCGGGCAGCGAGTGATAGTAACCGCCGGTGTTGACGTACTCGAACCTGCCGGTCTCGTGAAAGCGACGCTCGGCATCAGGGCCGTCAAACAGGAACCCTTCGATTTCGTTGGCTGCGTTGAGGGTATAGCCCTTCTTCTTGTGCAGGCCATCAGCAAAGAGCTTCAGCATGCTACGGATGTCGGCCGCATAGGGCTCGCCGTTCTTGTCGATCACTTCGCCGAAGACCAGGATCTTTCCCGGTCCAAATACATCGGCCGGGCCCCAGTAGAACGCGGACCAGTCGATCCCCAGACGCAAGTCACTTTCCCGCTGCGCAGTGAAGCCGCGGATGGAGGAACCGTCAAAGGTCAGGTTCTCGTAGTTCTTCAGCAGGAACTTCTTGTCGTAGTCGAGCATGTGCAGCCGGCCTTCGAGGTCGCTGAACATCACGGTCAAGGCCTTGACGCGCTTCTCGTTGGTCAGGTATTTGAGCCGCTCCTCCCGGATCTTTTCCGGGTCGACGCGGTCCAGGCGCTGCTGCTTCGCCTTCAGATTCATCTCCTCCAGTTCGTCGTACGGGATCGCGAGAAAATTCCGCAGTTCAGTCGACATGAGTCTCCTTTAGGACAATGTGGTCACTTGGAATCAAGGGCTTTCGCGGGCTTCAGGTTAACGGATCAGGTTACCGTGCGGGCTCGCAAGCGGGCCAATAAAAAGACCTTATCAACCAGATCAAACGGATTTATGCAACCGCGCCCCCAAGGCGGCTCGGGAAGTGCGAACGATGGTAAAGGTTTCCGGAACTTTCCTGAAGCCCGTGGCGTACTTTCCACTAAGAAACAAGTCCAGCGGTGCAGAGTGCACCAAACAAGGAGCAGGTTATGGGCGATATCGTGGGTTTCGCGGCAGTGGTGATGTTTTTCACCGTGCCGCTGGTGGCGATCGTGATGTACGGCTGGTACCGGGTTTCGAAACTGCGCACCGATGAGCGCATGGCGGCGCTGGCCCGCGGGGTGAATGTGCCGATGGAACCGGAACTCTCGCACGTGGCCCGGTCGCGGCGCGCGGGGATCTTGCTCGTAGCAGCAGCCATCGGCTACGTCGTAACCTTTGCGTTGATCGCGCGCGTGGAACCGGACGCTTGGGTCGCGGCCTCGTTCGGCGCGATCCCCTTCACGGTAGGCCTGGGCTTCTTTCTGGACTCGAGCCTGGTGCGTCGGGACATGAAGGCGTCAGCGTAAAAGGTATTCCGTATCCCACCCAAGCGGAGCTTGGGTGGGGCAC